>OBAB01000001.1_pt1 | contig 347834 bp, 293 predicted proteins | sample 1516501 | NCBI WGS metagenome assembly OBAB01 (sample SAMEA2579906, study PRJEB22360) | human gut metagenome
GGCATGCGGCCTTGAAATCTTGCCGAACGGAATGCAGAGCCCGCCGGTACCGGCCGTTCCGAAGGCGGTACAGACCGCATCAAACATGGGGATTCTTCCTAAAAGAAGAAGCACGATTTCCAAAACGGTGAGCGCCACATAAATTCCATAAAGGAAAAAAGCCGTGGTACGTATTCTCGGCACAAGCTTGCTCACGGAAGGCCCCGGGCTTTCCGCACGCATCAGATGCATTGTCTGGCCGCTTGACATAGGAAGGATCTGCAGAACAAATACCAGAACGCCCATACCGCCGATCCAGTGTGAAAAGCTTCTCCAGAACAGGATACCATGGGACAGATCCTCCACCCGGGTCAGGATGCTGGCTCCCGTTGTGGTAAAGCCGGAGATGATTTCAAACAGGGAATCCGTAAAACTGGGGATCTCACCCGTAAAATAAAATGGCAGCGCGCCAATCAGGCTCATCACAATCCATCCAAGCGCAACCCCCACATACCCTTCCCTCGCATAGAACTGCGTATTTTCAGGTCTCTTGAAGGAAAGAGCTGTCCCAAGGATAAAGGACAGCAGTGCACAGGCCAGAAAAACCGGCCATGTCTTTTCTCTGTAAAGAAGAGACACGGCCAGAGGAAGAAGGAGGAATACGCCCTCCACCTTCATGATCCAGCCGAGTATATAGCTAATACTTTTGTAATTCATGGTTACGATTGCTCCTTCTAGGCAAGAATATCGTCGATATCATCCAGGCCCTTGTGGGTGGTTACCACAATCACGGTATCTCCGGCCTTAATCATGTCCTGTCCGGAGGGCAGGATAATCTTTCCTCTTCTGATAATATTGCACAGCAGCAGATTTTTCTTCAGCTTCAGCTGGCTTAAGGGAACATCAAGCACCCTGGAATCCTTTTTCACGGAAAATTCCAGCGCTTCTACTTTGTTGTCTATGATCCGGTAAACAGCTTCCACGGCACTTCCCATGGAATTCTGCATGCTGCGGACATATTTGATAATATGCTCCGCTGTAATATATTTGGGGCTGACTACGCTCCCGATATCAAAATTATCAATGATGCCGCCATAATTAATTTTGTTGATTTTGGTAATCACCTTGGCTTTGGACACCTTTCCCACATAGCAGGAAAGCATGACGTTTTCCTCGTCCAGCCCGGTCAGGGAAATAAAGGCATCCGTGCTCTCAATCCCCTCCTCCCGGAGAAGATCCGTCGCGGAGGCATCTCCGTAGATAATCATTGCCTTGGGCAGAAGCTCGCTGAGCTCGTCGCATCTGGCCCTGTTATTTTCAATAATCTTCACCTGAATTTTGGATTCCAGCAGCTTTCTTGCCAGATAATAAGCCAGAGTCCCTCCACCGGCTATCATGACGTCCTTAATCATTTTGCTCTCGATGCCGATGCTTGCAAACAGCGCCTTCATTTTATCCGGGGAAACGATTACGGAAATATAATCCCCTTCATGAAGAATAGTATTGCCGTCCGGAATAATGACGTCATGGCTGCCGTCTCTTTCCACAACACATATCAGCAGGCTGAAGCCGAACTTTTTTGTGGCGTCACTGATCTTCTTATCCGCCCAGGTAGAATTTTCCGGGATGCGGAACCGCACCAGATCCACCTTTCCCTTGGCAAAGGCGTCCACCTCCATGGCGGAGGGCACCCGGATCAGCCTGGCGATATCAGAAGCCGCAGCCAGCTCCGGATTAATGGCCAGGGACAGCCCCAGTTCTTCCTTAATAAACCCTATTTCGGCATAATAGCCAGGGTCGCGTACCCTGGCAATTGTCTGGCAGTGCCCCGCCTTTCTTGCGATCAGGCAGCACAGTAGATTCACTTCATCCTTATTGGTGACCGCTATCAGGAGATCCGCTTCCTTTACGCCCGCTTCCTCCTGTACGCGATAGCTGGTGGCATTGCCCTGGATGCACATAACATCCAGCACATTTCCCACCAGCCTTCCTTTTTCTTCATTGATGTCAATGATGGTCAGCTCGTGACCCTCTTCATTCAGCTGTTCGGCCAGGGCATATCCAACTTTGCCGCAGCCGGCGATTATGATTTTCATTTGTGTTTCCTTACCTTGTTTCCTTCTTCTTTAGTCTAAACATACTGCCTGCGGGAATAAAAAACATCCACATTATGCGCGTCCCAAAGCAGAGAGATAATAACGGTACAGATTCTTGTAGGTCCCATTGCTGAAATGGAGGCCGTCCGTAAGCGTATAGCCTGTCCCCTGAAGATAGGAATAGCTGTCTATCCAGTGGATTTCCGGGCTGAGGCGCGCCTGCAGCTTCCTGTTGAAATTGCTTACCATGGATTTGGTTATGTATTTTCCATTCTCCACAGGGTTCACAGAGGAATAATAGACGGTTGCGCCCTTCTGTATCCATTCTGCGGCCTTCCTGTTCACCAGCTCGGCATAAGCATTCACATTTGCCACATCGTTTACGCCGAGGTTAATGATGATCTTCGTCCCATTGCCAACCGCTTCATCGATCTGGGGTATGGCTTCGGATGCAAACCATTTATAACCCTGGGAGGATTTGGCTATCCATGCAAAACCGTTGTCACCCACCGCATTGTTCATCTGCACGAACCTGGAATCTCCCACGAAAATGATTTCCGGCCCTGCCGGAAGCTCTTCCTGTACGGCCGCCAGTCCCATAAACGCTTCAATCTGGGCATCCGTCATGGCTATCTGCTGCACCTGCGTCTGCTCCAGCGCCTGCAGCTGTCCCAGAAGCTGCAGCTGTGCCGCATCAATGACGGAGGCTTCCTGAAGCTGGGTAAGCGTCTGGATCTGCAGCTGAACCTGTTCCAGCTGCGTCTGCAGAATCTGGCGGATGTCCTGCAGCTGTCCGGTATACTCTTCCGGATCTGCCGCAGGCAGGGGAACCGTCTCTTCACCGGCCCCCTGTCCTGTCCCGGAGGGCTGGACCGTATCCTGCACCTGTACAGCCGTCTGGATTACCTGTGTATCATCTCCGGCCTCTGCCGTTTTATCTGCCCGTATTGTCATGGACGGTACCGTCAGCGCACATACCGCTGCAAGCGTCAGTGCCGCTTTCAGTATCCTGCCTTTCACTTTTTTCGTCATACTAAATCCTTTCTGCGAAAACAAGTTTCCTGCAACCAAGCATCCTTATTATACGTTGACTTTCAGGAAAAGGCAATCCCTTCCTGCGATAATTGACAGAATGCGCCTTCAGGCAGGCGGCAGTCTCCTTTGCAGCTGTGGCTGCCGCCTGAAAACCCGCCTTTTTCAGGGCTGTACGGGGCATGGCGGATCCTGCAGCAGATTATAATGTTTAAAAAAAGGGAAGAAAAAGTCCGCCACAGGCATCTTTTTTCTTCCCGAAAATCCGGCATATTTCTACATTATTGGTTTGAATCCAAAACCTTTACCTGTTTATTCCGCCTTAATAAATACCTGCATTTCACCTTCGCCCCTGTTGGCCCAGGCAAAATAAGGAATCCACTGAAGCTGTACTTCTTCATATTCAGGCCTGCTGTACTCCTGATACAGCTCCCCTGCTTCCTCAGGCTGCATGACAAGGCGTTTTCCCTTTGTTGTCACAGTGACCATGCGCTGTCCAAGCTTTTCTTCCGCCTTTGCTTCCGGCGCAGGATCCGCCGCCAGGGAACACAGATGGAGATTTTTGCCGTTGTCCGCTTCCTCCATACAGTAAACGACAGGCCCTCTCATCACGGCGGCCTTGCCGATGTCCTCTCTCACCCTGCCGTCCGCCTGCATCAGGCGAACCTCCATGGGGAATTCCAGTTCCAGCTTTTCTCCGCCTTCCCATACTCTGTCGATGATAAGGTAGCCGTCTTTCACCGTTCTGGTTTCACCGTTTTCGGTTACTGACTCGCCTTCCCGGAGGCCTTTTTTCCCGTTTATGGTATAATCCCTGCACCAGCCCGGAATGCGGAAAGCGATCCTGCAGGCTGTCGGTGCCTCGGCATTGACCTCAGCCGTCACCTTACCGTCCCAGGGGAAGTCGGAAGTAATTCGCAGATCCAGCTTTTTACCGCCGCAGTCCTTTTCCAGGACGCTGCCCATATACAGATGCACATAAAGGGAATCCTCCGCTTCCGTATAGGCATAAGATGCAATGGAGCTGAGCAGTCTTGCGATATTGGGAGGACAGCAGGCACAGCCGAACCATTTCTGGCGGACGGGTTTTACATGGAATTTACGTTCGTCCTTGTGGCAGGCCTCCGGCAGGCTTTCCAGAGGATTCACATAGAAGAAGCTTTTGCCGTCCAGAGCCATGCCGCTGAGGATGCCATTGTAAAGAGCGCGTTCCATCACGTCGGCGTATTTTCTGTCCGCTTTAATTTCCAGCATTCTCCTTGCAAAGAAAACGAGTCCGATGGAAGCACAGGTTTCTGCATATGCCGTATCATTGGGCAGATCGTAATTGAAGGAAAAGGCCTCGCCCATATGGGTGGCGCCGATACCTCCGGTGATGTACATTTTCTTACGGGTGATATTGTCCCAAAGCTTCTCGCAGGCCGCATAGAGCGCTTCATCTCCTGTCAGCCTGGCAATATCCGCCATACCGGAATACAGATAAACCGCACGCACCGCATGTCCTACGGCTTCATCCTGTTCCCGGACAGGCAGGTGGGCCTGGTTGTACTGATAGCGCAGCTCATCCTCATGGCCTTTTTTCACGGCCTCAGGATGCTCCGCATCAAAATAGTAAGGTCTGGTTCCACGCTGATCCACAAAGAAACGGCTCAGATTCAGATATTTGTCATCGCCCGTCGCTTCATAGAGACGCACCAGCGCCATCTCTGCGATCTCATGGCCGGGATATCCCTTTTTCTTATCCGGTTCGGGGCCGAAACAGGAAGCGATATAATCCGCATATCTTTGCGCAGCCTTCAGAAGCTTATCCTTTCCTGTCGCCTGGTAATAAGCAACGGCGCCCTCGGTGAGGTGCCCAAAGCAGTAAAGCTCATGGTTATCCTTAAGATTGGTGAATACCTTTGACATATCATTGATGATGTAATAGGTATCCAGATAACCGTTTTCCTGCTGTGCGGCGCATACGATGTCAATTGCCTCATCCGCTGTCTTTTCAAGCTCTGCATCGGGATGCTGGGTCAGAGAGTAGCCCACCGCCTCGATCCATTTGGAGAAATCACTGTCCTGGAACAGGCAGCCGTAAAAACGATCCTCCATATGCTCCATATCCTCCGGCAGCGGCTGGAAAATAATAGGCCACTTTACTTCTTTATAATCCGCGCCCATTTCCTTTCTCTGCGCCGTTATTTTTCCGGCAATTTTAAAGTTGCGCATACAGAAGCTGGGATCAGCCTCCGGAATGCGGTCGTTTAACGCCTCCCACTGATAAGGAATGACTTCCCTGCGTACCAGCTCCATTTCATGCTTCCAGAATGCATCGGTTACCTGTACCTTTCTTAAGGAAACCGGACTGCTCTGTCTGTTTTTTTCCATATTTGTTATCCTCCTGCGCTGCGTCACATTTGGGACGTTTTCCAAATGCCGCTTGATTTATATTTATCCTAACAGGCACAGCAAAGCTTTTCCATTGCTATTATGGAAAGCAGCATGTATAATATGGAAAAGCAAGGTAACCCTTCAGTCAGCTGTTAACAGTAACTGTGAAGGGAATGAACCGTTAACGGAGGGCAATATGAGCGCTTATTTTCAGTTGATGAGCCCGCGGCGCGTCAGTTCGGCCAATTATATAACCTTTATCAACCCCACGCCTCATCCGGACAGGGTTATGGACGAGCATGATTTCCTGTATATGCTTGATGGAAGCTGGCGGATTATGGAGGAAAACTCCTGTTATGAAATGCATTCCGATGATTTGCTCATTCTGCCGGCAGGCAGGCACCATTATGGGAAGGGGCTGTGCACCCCTAATAATAAACACATGTATATTCATGTAAAACCGCTGGAGGCGGAACGCATGGGGACTGCTTCCTCTTCCCGGCTGGCGGAATTTCATTCCCTGATTCACTGTCAGGATAATCCCCGGATAAAAGAGATTTTCCAGGAAATCATCTCCCTGCGGTGGAACGGCTCTTCTCTGCGTGAGGATAAGCTTTCCCTTCTCATAAACCTGCTTCTCTGCGAGCTGAAGGAGCAGCAGGAAAAGCCGGTGTCAGCCTCTTCCTCCCACAATATTCTGGCAGAAGCATCACGGCTGATTCAGACGACGCCCCAGACTTTTTTTACAGGGAAGGACCTGGCAGATCGTTTCTTTGTATGTGAAAGGACGCTTTCCAACCAATTTAAAAAGGCATACGGCAAGACGCTGTATGCCTATCAGATGGATGTAAAGCTGGAAATGGTGCGCCAGTTCCTGTTAAGCCAGCCGGAGGTCAAACTGCATGAAACAGCGCTGAATTTCGGTTTCTGCGACGAATTCCACATGAGCCGGACCTTTAAAAGGAAATACGGCGTGTCTCCAAGCCAGTACCGGCAGGAGAACCTGGGATCTTAAAGCACGGAGGCCAGGGCGCACAGAGAATGCACTGCTGCAAGCGGCTGCGTGACCTTCCTTACGGCTTTATATTCCAGGCATCTGCCTGCCAGGGCCAGGATGGCCGTAAATCCTGCCGCAGCAGCCACACTGGGCTGCTGCGCAGTTTCCTTTTTTAAATCAGCCTCACCAGCTCAGAAAGTTTTCCATCGCGTAAAAAGACAGGGATCACATCCAGATCTGCCTTTACAGTAACGGTCTGCCCGCCTTCGTATTCCGTACCGTCATGTACCAGCGTCCACTTTGCGCCTGCAGGAAGATATACCTGACGCTCCACAGCATCCTCATACATAACCGGGGCAACCAGCATGTCGCTTCCGTACATATACTGCTCCTTCATATCCCAGCAGCACTCCTGCTCCGGGAACTCATAGAACATGGTACGCATTACGGGCCTGCCCAGGGTATGGGCCTCTTCCATCAGCTTTCTGGTATAAGGTCTCATGGCTTCACGGAAACGGATGTATTTTACCAGGGTTTCACAGTTTTCCCCGCCGAAGCTCCATACCTCATTATCAGCGCCGGTGGGCTGCATCACCTCTCCCGCCTGATTCATCACTCTCTGAGAAGGGACACGGTCACCATGCAGACGCATTACCGGACAGAAGGTTCCCCACTCAAACCAGCGCACCAGCAGCCTGCGGAAGCTTTCGTCCTCCGGGTTTCCTCCGGAAAAGCCGCCGATGTCGGTGGTCCACCAGGGAATCCCCGCCACGCCCATATTCAGGCCGGCACATACCTGTCTGCGGAAGGTCTCCCAGTCGGAATGGATGTCTCCTGACCATACAAGCGCGCCGTAACGCTGGCTGCCGGCCCATGCGCAGCGAAGCAGGTTAACCACATTTTCCTGCCCGGCTTCGGTCTGTCCTTCATAGAAGGTTCTCGCATAAGCCTGTGGATAGATGTTTCCAATCTGGGCATTGGTTCCCTGATAATAACGGTAATTATCGAAATCATAACCGCTGTATTCCGGCTCCGCTTCATCCAGCCAGAATACCTTGATTCCCTTGTCATAGTAATTCTGCTTGCATTTGTCCCATACATATGCGCGTGAACGGGGGTTGGTGGCATCATAGAAGGTGCTGTTGCCATTGTAAAGCATGGCGATGTCCACACCCTTTTCCGCCTTTACAAGAAGCCCCTTCTGTTTCATTTCCTCATAGTTTTCACTTTTCCAGTCGATCTGGGGCCATACGGAAACCATCAGCTCGATTCCCATGTCTTTCAGCTCCCTGACCATAGCGTCCGGATCCGGGAAAAATTCCTCGTCAAAACGGAAATCACCCATTTTCGGCCAGTGGAAAAAGTCACAGACGATGACATCAATGGGAATATTTCTCTTTTTATATTCCCTGGCAACCTCCAGCAGCTGCTCCTGATTCCAGTAACGCAGCTTGCACTGCCAGAAGCCCATTCCATATTCAGGCATCATGGGCACCTTGCCCGTAGCATCCGCATAGGCACGCTCGATTTCATCCGGCGTATCCCCTGCGGTAATCCAGTAATCCATCTGCTTTGTGCTTTCCGCATACCACTCTGTGGTGTTGGAGGCAAAGCTCACACGGCCGACAGCCGGATTGTGCCACAGGAAGCCATAGCCCTGATCCGACAGCACGAAGGGAACGCTTGCCTGGGAATTTCTGTGGGCCAGCTCAAGATTGCAGTTTTTTACATTCAGGATATCCTGCTGGTACTGTCCCATACCGAACAGCTTTTCCTTCGGCTCGGAAGCAAAGGTCACGGTCAGGTGAAAATCTCCTCCGATGATGGGTTTGAAGAAACGGTTTTTCTTATTCAGGGCGCCGCCCTCTCCCGCTTCCTTTAAAAGAAGCTTCCCATTCTGGTTGTAAAAAGAAATATCACACTTCTTTGACCAGTTGCTCACTTCAAGGACCGCACGGATTTTCCCGTTCACAATTTCCGAACGATACTCACCCACGGTTATTTCAGCTTTCACTTCATCCTGTTTAAGCAATGCATAATCCGTATCCTCCAGTTCTCCGAGAATCGTGGAACGGACACGGAAGCTGTTGGCTCCCCAGGGCTCTACGGAAAGCACCTCACCATCATAACGGTAAACGAGGGCATTTCCTTCCTGACTCATTGTATACATAGCAAATCCTCCTCTGTTTGGATAAGGAACTGTCAATATCTTGGACAGATCCAAAAAATGGCAAACAGGCTGTTCACCTGTCTGCCACCATTATATTCATTCTTTTTTATGGATTCATTATGTATATTGACCAGTTTTTTAAGTATCCTGACCTTTTCTGTATTTCTGCGGTGTGGTATGATACAGCTTCCCAAACTCTGTGGTGAAATAGTTCCCGCTTCCAAAGCCCACATCCAACGCAATCTTTCCCACCGGATCATCCGTTTCCTTCAAAAGGCGTTCCGCTTTCCGGAATCTGACCCGCTGCACATATTCCACAAAGGTCATATGGAAATTTTCCCTGAAGAAACGGCACAGATAGCCCTCGCTTACGGAAAGGTAGGCTGCCAGAGAGTTCAGGACGATGCGCTGGGTATAATTTTCCTCCACAAAACCTACAATTTTCCGGATCATTTCACTCTTTCTCGTATTGGCCTTCACCGGCTGGATTTCTTCCTTCTGAAGCATGATAATATCGTAAACCACCTGAAGAAGGTAAGCGCGGACAAGCAGCTCATAGCCCTTTTCCTTTTCATCGAAAACAAAGAAGGTTTTATTGAGCATTTCAAACAGCGCCTTCTGAATGCTGTTCTTCTCCCGCAGCAGGATATACCTGCCTTGCTCCTGCGCCAGCAAGGGCTGCAGATATTTCTGTTCAATTCTGTCATTGGCCATCCCGGAAAGGAAGCTGTAGTCAAAAACCACCGCCCTGAATTCCAGCTTCGTCCCGAAGCAGTCATGGGAGCCGTGGAGGGTATTGGGCTTAATTAAAAGCACATCCCCCTCCTCAATCACGAACTGTTCCGCCTCCACCTGAAAATTGGCCTTGCCTGAAGTAATGAAGAAAATCTCAATTTCCGGATGCCAGTGATAGCTCAGCGGCATCTGGAAATCCTCTTCCATTTTTGTCTCATATGCGCTGACAGGGAACAGTAAATCTCCATGCTTTCTGTTTTCTCTTAAGGGTCTGGACTGTTTCATCTGCGGTTCCTTTTACTCCGGTTTATAATCATCCACGTCAAATTCCCGGTCTTTAAAATAGTATTTTCGATCCTCCTCCGTGATTGCGCGCAGCACCCTGCAGGGATTGCCCACTGCGATCACATTATCAGGAATATCCTTTGTCACAACGCTCCCGGCGCCGATTACCACATTGTTCCCAATGGTTACGCCCGGATTGATCACTGTATTGCCTCCCAGCCATACATTGTCGCCGATGGTCACGCTGATGCCGTATTCATATCCTGAGTTCCTGGAATCAGGATGTACGGGATGGCCTGCGGTAAAGATTGAAACATTGGGTGCGATCTGTGCATTTTTACCTATGGTCACCTTTCCCACATCCAGGATTGTCAGGTTATAGTTGGCGAAGAAATTCTCACCCACTTCAATGTTGCTGCCGTAATCGCAGCGGAACGGCGGTTCAATGAAAATATTTTCCCCGCATTTTCCGATAATTTCCCTGATCAGCGCGCCGAGCTCTTCTCCCTGCTCCGGCGGCGTATTGTTATAGCGGTAGATCCGCTTCTTATTCTCCTCACGTTCTTCCGTCAGGCCGTCCAGCCATGCCTTATAAGGCAGCCCGGCCAGCATTCTTTCCTTCTGATTCATCGCTGTATCCATCCTCATTTCTTATAATTTACCGTAACTTTTTCCGGTTGCTGATTATCCTTTATAGCTCCTTTAAAGCTTTACTTCCCTGTCCTGCAGCGCATCCACATCCTCTACGATACGCTTCAGAGCAAGGCTTATCATGCCGGTTTCGTAATCCTCCTCCAGCTTTTCGGAGGTCTCCACACGGACGCGGAAGCTTCCGCCCAGCCGGCTTCCCACACGCTGTTCCAGAAGGCGGGACATATCAGCGGTGAAAAAATCACCATACAGGACAAAACGGGACGGTGCGGCGATACAGCTGTAGGAAACCAGGACCTCCTCCAGCTGGTGAAGCACCTGCTCTTCATCAAAATAATCCAGCTTATCCCACGGCACCGGCGTGTACATAGCTCCCATCTCTCCCGCAAAATGTGAAGCGCCATAGTAAATGCTGCCGTTAAGGACCAGGCCCGCCCCGGGAAAAAAGGATCGCGGAAAATAAATCCCTGCCACACAGGCTTCTCCTTCTGCACATTTTGACTGATAATAGCCGTAGGTCATGGCATTGATATCATTTTCAAACAGGACAGGAACCTGATAGCGCTCCCTGATCCGGGGAAGAAATACGCGTCCCTCCAGCCCTTTGAAATCGTTGATGATTACCTCATTGCCAATCGCCTCCCCCGGCAGGCCAAAAGCAATCAGCCCGATATTGCCGAAGGCGGCAAATACCTCATCCAGAGCGGAGTCAAAGCTCTCAGGACCGATCTCCTCCATGTATTCCTGCCGTTCCCACAGCTTTTTACCGTCCAGATTAACGGCCAGCGTATGTATGTAACTTCGCCCCTCCAATTGATGCCCGTATACCACAGCTACTGTGCGGTAATCGTAATTATAGCGGTACTGCATGGAGGGACGCCCGCCGCCGGAGGGCGCGTTTCCGCCTTCCTGCACCTCGCCGCTATAAAGCATTTCAGAGAGCAGGGCATTCACCGTCACCACGCTCAGGCCGCTGTATTTTGCCAGCTCAGGCTTGGTAGCCGTCCTTTTCTGTGAAAGGATGTTCCGCAGCGTACTTTTATTCAGTTGCTTCATTAATCTGGTATCTGCCTTCATCTATTCTCCCAATACCTGTTTTGCTTCTTAATTCCCGTGTCCCTGAGGTTAATTCTTTACCCTGTATTTTTGGGCGGCGCTTTAAAAAGATACTTTATAAAGGATATTTATAATGTAATGAGTTTCTTCCCTTTTGTCAATATTTTTATGAAACAAAATCAATGTTTTTCCTGCCAGTTCGTTCCGGTAACTGAATTATTGTAACAGCTCAGACGGGGTTGAAGCTTTGCTCCATCCGGCTACCGAAAGGTGGCGTGGATTTTCAGAAGATAATCCAGCAAAGCGAGCGTGCGCTCTTCCTGAGAAGGACCGTTTTCCTCTCCCGGCGCCGCATTCGTTTTCAGCAGCCTGGCATTTGTCCCTCCCAATACGACGGAAGGCTTGGTCTTTCCATGGAAATCACTTCCCATCGTTTCCAGCAGCTCCAGTTCCTCTGCCAGCTGATGAAACCAGGTTACATCCTCGGCAGTATGGTAGCTGCTGTAGACCTCCAGCCCTGATACGCCCATTTTCACCATCGTGCGTATTCTGTCCCGGTTTTTGCCTACGGTATTGACTGGATGGGCTATCACCGATATTCCGCCTGTATCCTCTATCAGCTGCTGCGCTTCCTCAAAAGCAGGATAATCTGCCGGGAAATAGGCCGGCTTCCCCTGGGAACAGAAATCCCAGAAAAAATTGACATAGGGATTGTCTCCCCGCTCTCCGCCCGGCCGGTAAGGAAGAAGCAGGGGATTGTTGAGATTGCGTTCATCTGCCAGTGCCGCTTCCGCAATAGTTTCTCCCACCACAATTCCATTCCGGGAAAGGGCCAGAACCTTTTCTTCCTCAAAAATAATCCCTATGTCCCGCAGTATCTTCATTGCACAGAAGGAATTTTCCTTTTTCCGGGAAAGTATCCTGTTTTCCAGTTCTGCGTATCTGCTGTCATGATAATCGATTCCATAACCCAGCAGGTGCAGGTCCACGCCGTCAAAGGTGCAGTCCAGCTCCACCGCCGGTATCCCGCGGATACCGAAACGGGCGCAGGATACCATCATTTCTTCCACGCCCCTGACTGAATTATGATCAGACAGCGCCGCCACCTTCAGGCCTTTCTCATGGCAAAGCCCGGCGAGCTGCTTTGGAGAATATTCCCCGTCCAGGCTTACTTCCGAATGCATGTGCAAATCCAGCCAGCTCATGCTCTGCTTCCCTTTTTCTGACTGTCAAGAAGCTCCTGCAGCGCTTCGTCGCTGTCTTCAATCCATACATCCTCTTCCTGTGCATTCAGTCCGAGGTATTCACGAAGCGTACAGGGTTCGTCACTGTTATTCCATTTTTCGACATAATCATCGATTTCCTCAAATTCAATTTCTCCCGCAAGATAAAGCTCTTTAAATTTCTTTTCCAAAACAGACTCCTCTTTTCTGTAGTAACGGTCCAGGATTTTCACAGATATGTTAAACCACGGCCTCTATCAAAATCCTGTCACCGAGTTGTATTTCCCTGATACCAATTTTACTGCTTTGTGCCTCTGCCGTAGCTAAAAAATAGTTATACAGGTGTACCTCAAAAATACGGTTTGCAATTTCCACATTCCCGCCGCTTTTTTTTGCAAATCCAAACATCATTGCAATATCTATCCATTGCTCATCAGGATTATATTATACAATTTCGGGTAACAGTAAAGCTGATGCGTATATCACCATTTTACCCAAATCCTGCCTGTTGATTCCTTGTCTGTCCTGCTGCCATGATATCATAGCAGACCTGAGACAGCAAGTTCATTTTAGGACCTGCAAAGAATCTGTCGTACAGCCATTTTCATCTACAACTTCCTCATTCGGTTCTGAAGTCCAGGTATGTTCTTCGCTGTCCAGGCGGAAAACTCTTGTTACGCCATTGGACTTGTGCATCAGCATATTATCCCTTGGATATATACAGGTATCTTCCTTTTCCACAGTTCCCACATCCAGCAGAACCAACGGGTTTTCTCCTGAATTGTAAAATGTATGCGCAATTCCCTCTCCCGCCGGCTTGGCAAAGAAATCTCCTGCTTTTACCGGAATATAGTCATCATTAAGATGCAGGGTTCCGCTTCCCTCCAGAGCCAGAAAAAACTCTTCCTGCTGGGTATGACTGTGAAAACGGGTGCTGTAAGCGCCAGGCGGCACACTGTCTATATTCACATAAAGGTTCCTGCTGCCTGCCGCTTGCCCCAGGGAACGGGTACAAAGGCCAATTTTGTCCCTCCATATAGCATCCTGCGGCAAATTATCAATATGATACAATTTTTTAACTGTCCCATCCTGTGTTGGTTTATTTTCCAATTACTCAGTCCACCCTTCTTCCCACATAAGTCACAACGCGCGTATTCAATTGTGCTGTTCCAAAAGCTCTTGGTATTTCATAGCTTTGCTGTTTTTCGGTCAATTTTTCCGTTTTCCAGCCGCAGAATACTGCATTTATCAACTCTATTAACGTTTCTGTTTTCATGTTTACTTCAAACTGAGGAGTCACTTGGCATCCTTTTTCAAGATCAATTTCCGTGATATCTGAATTTATAATCAGGCAAACCATCCCATTTTTGCTAATTCCATTCCCGATTTTCCAGAGAATGTCTGTAAATGCCGTTTCCGATTCCACATGCTCCAATGCTGAAACTGCAATAATAAAATCATAAGAGTTTTTCCGGATAGGATAATATTCCAACGGCGCGATATGGCCCGTGATGTTCTTTTCCACCCCGTATTTTACGCAGTTTTCATGAAGCATTGTAATCGCTGTTTCCAGGATATCAACGCCTTCTATTTTACAGGTTTCAGGGAACCTCATGGCAAAAGGGATGCAATTACGGCCCACACCGCAGCCCAAATCCAGCATGCGGATATCCCTGCATGTTTCAAAACAGGGATATAAGTCAGTAATTGTACGGACAGGCTTCTGCAGCCACGAGCCTTCGCGGAATAATTCCCTGCTTTTATAAACTTCTATATGAGAAAAGCGTTCCGCTTCACGGATTTGCCGCAGATTCACATTATTACCGTGGGAAGTGAATTTATCCATATTTTTTTCCTATACCCGCCTCTTCATACGTACCACCTGTAATTCCCAAAGCATGGTTCACCAGCTTTTTCCTATATCTTAATCTTCGTCCACTTCCCCGATCTAAACCGCAGGCTCGTCAATATAAACCGCACCAGCTGATCGGCGCAGACACCGAACCAGATACCGATAATTCCCAGCCCGGCGGTATAGCAGAGCAGATAACTGGCAATGGGCCTTACAATTGTTACGCTGATGGTGGAAGCGATGGTTGTATAAATCACATCTCCCGCGCCCCGCAGGCAGCCCATATAGATAACCTGGGCAATCTGCAGCAGCACCACTACCACGATAACCCGCATGATTTCCACTCCCATGGCAATGATCTCCGGTTCCGTAAAGAACAGCCGGTACAGGAAAGCGCCGCAGGACAGATAGATTACCGCCAGCACAACGGCGATCATCCGCCCGATATTCTGGCAGATCCCTCCGTATTTTTTTGCCATCTCCACGTCCTTTGCCCCAAGGCTCTGGCCGATAAGCGCCACAGCCGCCACCTGCATGCCATCCCCAAAGGAAAAGGAAAGGCTCATTACATTCATTCCCACCTGATGGGCCGCAAAGGCAGCTGTTCCCATTTTTGCCGCCATTACAGCCACGGAAAGGAAGCCGACTCTTACGAGAAGCTGTTCCGCCAGGACACTGGAACCGATTTTTATCATGCTCTTTGCGGATTCCAGCGTCGGCCGTATTTTCTCCTTCCACATATAAGGAATACTGATAAAGTCCCCCTTGCAGGCGGCTACGAGGCTCATGACGCAGCCCACCACGCTGCCGATTACCGTGGCGATGGCCGCTCCCGAAACTCCCAGCGCAGGGAAGCCGAAATGCCCCTCTATCAGCAAATAGTTAAAAATAACATTTACCACATTGGCCGCCACATTGGTTTTCATGGCAATTTTTGTATTTCCGGCCCCCCTCTGTGCCGCGTTAACCACCAGAGAGACAACAGTAAAAATAATGAATCCCATAATGATTCTGAAATACTGCACGGCCTCCGCATGGGAAGCTTCCTCCGAACCGCACAGCCGGATGATCGGATCTGCAAAAGCCACGCAGATCAGGCTGACCGCCACCGACATTACCAGAACAAACACACTCGCCGCGCACAAAACCTCATTGGCGCCCCTCCGGTTCTTCTGCCCCTTACGTCTGGCAACCAGTGCGGATACAGATACATTCACCGCAATGAACATGGCAAGTCCGATAAATTTCGGCTGGGTAGTCAACCCCACCGCAGCCACCGCATGCGCGCCCACGCGGCTTACCATCAAAGAGTCCACCATTCCCACAAGCGCAACAAAAAACGACTCCAGTACGGACGGCCATGCCATTTTCAGCACCGTCTGTATATTTTCCTTACTGTACTTTTTCATCTTCTCCCCCCATTTTCTGCGTTCCGGCGCGGAATGCAGCCATGCGTACAGCCGCAGCTCATATGAATATTTATGCATTACCACGCCTGAAACTCCTGTTCTTTTTATTGTACGTTACAATGATTGCCCTGTCCATAAGCGATGCGTCAAATTTGTGGTCGCTTTTTCGGCAAAAAGCCGATTGACGAACCTTTCTCTGTGGATTATGATTGGCAATGGTAAATATTTGGCAACTGTCTGGATGCGGGCGCAGTAACTGTGAAGTAACCAGGCAGCTGTAATTTTTAACGAAAAAAACGGGATGGATAAGCCCCGGTCCCCTGCAGAAGAAAGGTTTCCCAATGAAAAAAATACGTACTGCATTCAAAAAAGATCCTGTACTTTACATATCCGGTATCCTTGCCATAATCTCCGCATTTCTGGTTCCTCCGGACACCGCCTATTTTTCCTACATAGATTTCCGCGTTCTCGCCCTTCTTTTTTCCCTGATGTGCGTGATGAACGGCTTCCAGCAAATCGGCTTTTTTCAGAAGCTGGCCGTATTTGTACTGTCTAAAACGGAAAATACAAGGCAGCTGGCGGGCGTCCTTGTATTCCTGTGTTTTTTTATGAGCATGCTTATTACGAATGATGTGTCTCTGATTACCTTTGTCCCCTTTACCGTGCTGATTCTCACAATTACAGGACAGGAAAAGCTGATGGTTTTTGTCATCGTCCTGCAGACCATTGCAGCCAATCTGGGCAGTATGCTGACTCCTATCGGCAACCCGCAGAATCTTTATCTTTACAGTCTGTCCGGCATGAGCTTTTCCGGATTCCTGGGAATCATGCTTCCCTATACACTGCTTTCCGCGCTGCTGCTTCTTCTTTTCTTGTTCCTAAAGCCGGGAGAAAAGGTTTATGTGCAGGAGATTTTCGCGGAAACCGGGCCGATGCGGCGGCGGCCCCTGATCACATATACGCTGCTGTTCTTCCTGTGCCTTGGCTGCGTGCTTCATTTAATATGCTGGCAGGCGGTTCTTGTCATCGTTACCGTTGTACTGCTTTTTACTGACCGCGGGCTTCTGCGCAGAGCTGATTACGGACTGCTTGCGACCTTTGTATTTTTCTTTATCTTCATCGGAAACATGGGGCGTCTGCCTGTGATCGTTGACCTTCTGCGCACAGTGCTTTCCGGCCATGAGCTTCCTGTGGCCATTCTTGCCAGCCAGGGCATCAGCAATGTACCGGCCGCCATCCTGCTTTCCGGTTTTACGAAAAATTATCTGCCCCTGCTTGTAGGCGTAAACATCGGAGGGCTGGGCACGCTTATCGCTTCCCTGGCCAGCCTGATTTCCTATAAACAATATGCACAGACGCCAGGATGCGAAAAAGGACGCTACCTTTCCCATTTCACCGGGCTGAACCTTGTTTTCCTGGCAGCCCTTACCTGTCTTGCCCTTTTCCTTCTGTAGGATGGGCTCTGCCCTCATCAGGCGGGTGGCTTGGCAGACCCTCCCGCCGCTCAGCCTGCATACATATCCCTGTCCCCGGCCGCATATAGTATAGAAAAAACTGTGAGGCCCGTATGCTTTCCATTCTGGAATACATCAATCAACTGCTGTGGGGTTTTCCCGTTCTTATACTCCTCTCCTCCGCCCATCTGTATTTTACCGCGAAACTGAAGTTCCCCCAAAAACTCACCCTGAAGGCCATACGCCTGTCCGTAACCCCGGAAAAAGAGGGAAAGGGCGCCAATCTGTCCGGTTTTGCAGCACTTGCCACAACACTGGCGGCGACACTTGGAACCGGTAATATTGTGGGCGTCTCCACCGCTATTGCCATCGGCGGCCCCGGCGCGCTGTTCTGGTGCTGGATAACCGGTATTCTTGGCATGGCTACCTGCTATGCGGAATGCTATCTCAGCGTACTTTTTAAAAAGCAGAAGCCTGACAAAACCTATGTGGGCGGTCCCATGTATGTCCTGGAAAAAGGGCTGCACTGCCGGGGGCTTGGTATCGTTTACGCCCTCTGTGCCCTCTTTGCCGCATTTGGGGTGGGCTGCACCACACAGTCCTCCGCAATCACGGAGGCGGTGAACACCATTGCTCCTGTATCACCGCATATCATTGGCATTCTGGCAGCATTTACCGCCGGCCTGGTCATTCTGGGCGGCGTCAAATCCATCGGCAAATTCTGTACCCGCATGGTTCCGGCTCTGGGCTTCTTCTATATTGCCTGTTGTCTGTATCTGCTTGTCCTGAACAGGGATTTCCTGCTCTCCGGAATATCGCTGATTGTAAGCAGCGCCTTCCGGACAAAAGCGGCCGCAGGCGGTTTTATCGGAAGCACGCTGCAAAGCGCCGCCCGCTTCGGCATAGCCAGGGGACTGTTCACCAATGAAGCCGGCATCGGCACCGCAGCCATTGCCGCCGCTTCCTCCGAAACCAGGGATCCCAGAAGACAAAGCCTGATTTCCATGACGGCGGTTTTCTGGGATACTGTAGTCATGTGTGCGGTTACAGGGCTGGTTATCGTCACCAACATTCAGAAAAACCCGGCATCCATCCGGGGTTTTGGCTCCGCCAGCCTCACCTCCGCCGCCTTTACCTACCTTCCCTTCGGCGGCGCGCCGCTCTTGTCCCTGGCTCTGGTGGCCTTCGCCATAACCACCCTCATCGGCTGGTGCTACTACGGGGAGCGCGCCGTGGAATACCTGTTCGGGGAGACAGGGATTATCTCCTATCATCTGTGCTATATAGTCATGATTTATATCGGCGCGGTGCTCCCCATGGATCTGGTCTGGGGATTTACGGATCTGATTAATGGAATCATGGTCTTCCCTAATGTGCTGGCACTGTTTGCGCTGCGAAAAAAAATACATATCTGACCGCCCTGTTCCAATTTTCCGGAAAACCAAAGAGTTTCTTTAGAAATTCTTTGGTTTTTCCAGGGCCGCTTCTTCATTTTTCCGGGATATACTCTAATAAAAACCGGTGAAAATATCTCATACAGCGATTGCCGCCATCGAAAAAAAGATCGGAGAAGATGCCATGACCACCTTTACACTGAAAATGATTGCTTTAATCCTTATGGTACTCGACCACATCAGTTATTATTTTCCTTCCGCCCCCTTTTGGTTCCGGTGGCTCGGGAGAGGCTCTTATCCCCTGTTTCTTTTCTGTATGGTGTGGGGATATCACTATACGAAAAACAGGAAGCGTTATCTGCTGCGCCTGTACCTGATGAGCATTTTCATGACCGTTTTTGGCTATGCCCTGGATAATTGTCTCATGGTAACGGAAAACGGCTATGGCAATCATAACATCTTCCTCCCCATGTTTTTGACCGGGGTCATCATCAGTACGATTGAGCTGTTCCTCCGGGACAGAAAAAAGGGAACGCTTCTGCTCATCGCCATATTCCTTGTGCAATTCCTGTATTACACTATTCCTTTCATTATTCCTTTTGCCGGTAATTTAAGCGGGGATACCCTGACGGGAATCATCCCCAGCCTCGTTCTGAATGAATACGGCTTTGACTTTATTGTCCTGGGAGTCCTGATGTACTTCCTGCGTGAAAAGAAAGACTGGCTCTGCGTTGTATACAGCATATTCTGCATTTACCAGTTCAGTTCGGAAATGTTTACATCAGGAACAGGAAACGCTACCCAGTGGATGATGATCATTGCGCTGCCATTCATGCTGCGATATAACAGGCAGAAGGGACCCGGGCTGAAATATTTCTTCTATGTTTTCTATCCCGCCCATACCTTCCTGCTGTTCTGGCTGGCGAATTACATATTTGCAAACAATGGCTGATGCCGTTGTGCAAAAGGTTGTATTACAAAAGGGGATATGGCTTTCCTTCCCGGAAGCCGTATCCCCTTTTGCACATTTCATTCATATGTTCCTATATATCGCGCCATATCTTTATTTACCGTAACTATTTCTCATAATATAAAACGCCAAGCGTTCCCGGCCCGCAATGGCTGGAAATTACGCCGCCAGCCCTGGTCACCCGGATATCTTCAAAATGCTCCAGCCCCTCCAGGAAATCCCGTACCTGCCGGATTACCTCATCAGGGCAGCCGGAATGGGTAATGAATACCCTGTGACCGTCCGCCGCCAGCAGGTTGTCACGCATATCCTGCACATACTTCATGATGACCTTATCCTGGGCGCCTCTGTATTTCCTCCCGGCGGACATTTTTCCCTGGCTGACCTCAATCCTGGGCTTCAGGTTCAGCTTTCCGCCAAGCAGGGCTGTTACAGTGGAACATCTTCCTCCCATTGCCAGGTAATCCAGTCTTTCCACGACAAAGCTTGCTCTCACCTTGTCACGGGCTTCCTCGATTTCCTTTACTATTTCTTCCGCGCTCCGGCCCTCCTGCGCCAGCTGCGCAGCCCGGAGTACCTGCAGGCCGATACCTGTGGAAAGGTTCCTGGAATCAATGATAAACATTCTGTCATATTCCAGCTCCTCCTTTACCAGCCGCATCACATTGCAGGTCGTGGACATTTCTGAGGAAATTCCGATAAAAATCACTTCCTCCTGATTTTCCTTCATGCCCTTTACAAGCGCAAGCGCCCTGTCAAATGCGACAGCCGCTGTTTTCGGCGTCCGTTTATTGGCCTGTGCCCAGACATAAATCTCATCCGGGGAAATCTCTTCACCATCACTGTAGCTTGTCATATCCAGCACAATATTCAAAGGAAGAATAGTAATTCCATAATCCCGGATCAGTTCAGGTGACAGATCACAGGTACTGTCCGCCACAATTTTTATTGAACTCATTTTCTCCATGCCTTTCTTTTTTACGTACCTTCATCCCGAATCGTCAAGCAGGCCAGATGCCTGTTACGTCTCTCACGGCTTTTTGGCCGCTCTTTAAAGCAGGGCTTTCTCCACAATGCCAAGGCCAATCGGATAAGGGCCGGTGTGCACTCCAATCGTAGCCCCAATCTGGTAAACAGGCAGAGCCACCTCGCCGTATTCACCGCGCAGGCGTTCCAGGACAAGCGCCCGGTACTCCTGCGCTTCCGCCATGTCATAGCCGTAACCTACGGCGATGGAATAGCGGCTGATATCCGCAGCCCTCTCATGCAGATAGGTAAGGAGCAGATCGATTGTTTTCAGCATGGTTTTCTTTCTCACCCGACCAATTCCCGAAGGAAATATTTCTCCCTCCTTCAGAGTGATAATCGGCTTGATTCCAAGCAGGGCGCCTGCCGCGCCTGCCACCTTGCCGATTCTTCCGCCGGCCTTCAGGTATTCCATATTTCCTACCGTAAAAAAAATTCTGCCGGAGCTTCTGATTTCTTTGATCCTGGCAATCGTTTCCTCATACCCTGCCCCGCTCTCCTGCATGGCCGCCGCCTCAAGAACCAGAAGCCCCTGAAGCACCGTATTCACCGTCGCATCCATCACCGTAATTACCGCCTCAGGATAATCTTCCAGAATCAGCTCCTTTGCGGACAGAGCCGACTGCATGGAGCCGCTGAATTTTGTGGTGATGCAGATACAGAAAACCGGAACCTTCTCCCTGGCGTACGTTTCAAAGGCATCATAATAATCCTGGATGGAGGGGAGGGAGGATTTGGGATAAACGCCCGGGTTATCCACCATCTTCTGATAAAACTCCCGGATTCCAATCTCTTCAATTTCCTTCTGATAATTCTTATTATCGAAGGACACGTAAAAAGGCACCACCCGAATGTGTTTTTTTTCTGCCAGCTCCGGAGGCAGATCGCAGGAGCCGTCACTGATAATCTGAAAATTGCTGTCCATGTTTTTTCACTTTCCTGTTGATTTCCGCGGGCAACGAACCAGGCAGACACATCGGCGTGTCCTGCTGCTTTGCCGCACAAATACAGTTTTACCACTATTCCGCTTATCAGTAAAGCCTAATCTGCCATTCTATGGTAAATTCTCTGATAAATTACGGTCAGTCCGGACAGCATCTATCTTTTCCACAGCTTCCCGGCACGGATGCAGACGGGCTCACCGTCCACACTGATCCAGACGTCAAGAGCGGACGGGTTGTATACCATGTGCATGTCCGTACTGAAAACCAGGCTTCTGACTGCTGTCACATAATCCTTGATCTGGATGTTCGTGGCATACCATACGTCCTCCTGATCCGCCGCCATTTTACAGAATTCTTCCATTACCTCCCAGTTGTCCGCACCATCAAACTCAAAGCTGTGGCCCCAGACATAAAAAAGCAGCATCTGATCAAAATCCCGTTCCTTAAACTGCTTCCAGAGTCCCTTCAAATCCCCGTTATGATGGGCTGTCGGATGCCATTTCATAAAATCCTCAGGAAGATCAAACCGGCCTGTGGCCTCCACCGTCCGGCTGTATTCCATGCCGCAGCTGCGGGCCAGCTCGATTACATGCTCCGAATATGCGCCGAAGGGGTAAGACATGCCTCGTACCGGATAGCCGCAGGCCGCCTCCAGCATCTTCTTATCCTCCAGTATTTCCGTAAGCACACCCGTATCAGGGATCTGCGTAAGATAAGGATGGGTCACCGTATGTACGGAAACCTCATGGTTGCGGTACAGCTGTGCCAGCACCGATTCCTTTACATAACGTTCCTTACCGATATTGCCACTGTTAAGATGAAAGGTTCCCCTGATATGGTATTTGTCAAAAAGAGCCGCCAGACGGACATCAAAAAGCTGTCCGTCATCATAGCTCATAGTCAGTGCGCGTCTTACCCCGCCGGGAAATAAATTCGTCTTTACCGTCATTTTTCTTCTCCTTTGTTGTTTCCGTGCCTCAGCCGCATTCCCGTAGGCGTAACCGCCAGTCCGCCTTTGGCCGTTTCCCTCACTGACTGGGGCATCGCCTTCCCTATGGCATACATGGCGTCCACCACCTCGTCAAAGGGAATATAGCTCTTCACTCCCGCCAGCGCCAGATCCGCAGAAAGCAGGGCATTCATGGCCCCGGAGGCATTCCTCTTAATACAGGGGATTTCCACAAGCCCGGCCACCGGATCACAGGTCAGTCCCAGTACATTTTTCAGAGCCATGGCCGCAGCATGGAATGCCGCCTCCGGTGAGCCGCCCAGCATTTCCGTAACAGCCGCCGCCCCCATGGCCGCAGCCGCTCCGCATTCCGCCTGGCACCCGCCTTCCGCTCCGGAAACCGTAGCCCGGCTGCCTATGATAATCCCTATGGCAGAAGCCGTAAATAAAGCATTTACCATGCATTCCCGATCCAGTCCCCTGCTCTGCGCACATGCCAGAACAGCCGCAGGCACGATACCGCAGGAGCCGGCTGTAGGGCAGGCCACAATGCACTGCATGGAGGCATTGATTTCTGAACAGGAAAGAGCCATGCCCACTGCCAGCGATGCCACCTCCCCCAAAAGGCTTTTCCCTTCCTGACGGTACTGCTCATAAAGGCAGGCATTACCGCCGGTCAGCCCGCTTACGGAACGAACCGGCTCCCTCCTCGCTTTCTGCGCGGAGCGCTCCATCACAGAAAGTGACTGGTCCATCTGTTCCCTGAGCTCTTCCCTTGTCCTGCCGCTGCGTTCCATCTCCTGATTCAGTGCATATTCCCACAGCGTCTGATTGTTTTCCTTTAATGTATTGATCAGATTTTCCGTATCCAGTATAAACATAATCTTCCCTGCCTGCTGTCCTCCCGGCATCCCATTTCCCGGGACACCTGCACAGCTCCTTTCTTTCTTCGTAACTGTCCGGTTCCTTCACAGCCACTGCCGGGCGTCAGCCCACATCTCCCGGATTGAGCAGCAGTACCTGTTTCACTCCGTATACCCTCTCCAGCGCATTTTTCAAATGCTCCGGAAGCTCCCCGTCCAGTTCCATATACATACATGCGGTCCGGCCGTCATCAGTACGGTTCACCTGCATATTTCCTATATTGATCCGATAGGCATACAGAATCGCGGTAATTCCCGCAATCACCCCCGGCTCGTCCGTATGCTTGGTGGCCAGAATCGGTCTTTCCCCTGAAAACTGCACCGTCACGCCATCGATTTCTGTAATGCAGACGCTGCCGCCGCCGATACTGCTTCCTGTCATGGTAAAAAGCCTGCCGCTTTGGGTGATAAGCTCCATGTGCACGGTATTCGGATGCACATCTCCCAGATCCGCGGGAATAAACTCCGCTTCAATCCCCTTTTCCGCCGCCAGCTCATAGGCCTGCTTCAGCCGTTCATCATCGTACCGGATTCCCTGAATCCCCGCCAGAAGCGCCTTGTCGGTTCCGTGCCCCTTATAGGTCTCCGCAAACGAACCATGCATGTAAAAGCGGGCCTTTTTTATATCCTCCCCGCAAAGATGCCTGGCAAGCAGGCCCAGTCTGGCCGCACCCGCCGTATGGCTGCTGGACGGCCCCACCATCACCGGACCAATCATATCAAAAACACCATAATGCTTCACCGTACGCTCCTCCTGAAAAGAGCCCTGCAAACCTGTGATAGCTGCAGGGCCTGTCTGTTCTGTTAGTATTTGTTTTTCCGTTTCTATTATACCTTTGCCATGCCGTTCATGTCCAGCATTTTCAGAGCTTTTGTGCCAAATTGTGTTATTTATGTTACTGTTCACACAGTACTGTGCATTTACTGCACAGTACGTAAGAAAGTGATTCAAGAGTGCATAAATCCCATTGCCGCAGGCAATTTTTAATGGATTTATGCAGTTACTGGTCACGGAGTGAACAGTAACTTATTTATAAATATCGTTCAGACGCTGGTACAGCGGAGACAGGCGTCCGTAAATATTTCGGAAAATTTCTTCATACAGCGTATTGTATATCTGATGCTGCTGCATATCCGGGGAAAAGAAATCTTTTTTGAAAACCATGCTGCCCACCGCTTCTTCATAGTCTGTAAACTCTCCCATACCCACAAAGGCCGCAATAGCGCTTCCGATCCCGGAAACCTCAAAGGTCTGTGTGCGGATAACGGGAAGTCCGAACATGTCCGCCGTAATCTGGCAGATTTCATCACTCTGGGCACCGCCGCCACCCACATAGATTTCAAGGAATTTATGCCCTGACTGCTTCTCCAGAAGCTTCAGCCCGTCCATAAGCGCAAAATTAATCCCTTCAATTATGGCCCTGTAAATATGTATCCTGGTATGCACATCGGAAAATCCGATCACAGCCCCTTTTGCTACCGGCATGGTGGTATTCGGCGTAAAATAGGGCTGAAAAATCAGTCCTTCACATCCTGCCGGCACTTCCTTCAGCCGCCGGTTCAGCAGCTCCTCCGCGGAAATTCCCAAAGTCTGCGCCGTTTCGATTTCCTTGGCGGCAAATTCCCGCTTGAACCAGGAAACCAGCCAGTAGCCCCTGAAAATTTCTATCTCCGGCGTAAAATGTCCCCTCATCACCGACGCATAGGGCGGAATAAAACGTTCCGGCTCCACATAGGCATCAGTGGTAAAGGTTACCGTGGCCGTAGTTCCGAAGCTGATCGCCGCCTTTTCTTTCGTAATGCAGCCTAATCCCAGGATTTCACAGGCCTTATCCGAACCTGAGGCAATGAGAGGCAGCCCCTCCGGCAGCCCCGTATCCGCAGCTGCCTTTGTCGATACACGTCCCAGCATCTCTCCCGGCTCCACGATTTCACAGAGTTTTTCCGGTTCAATGGGAAAGACGGGCCTGGTGAGATCACTTTTTTTCTGCCAGGTTCTCGTCCGGTGATCAAAGGGAACCCTGCCCACCATACTGGCCGCGGAATCGACCATTTTCCCCGTCAGGCGGAAAATCAGATAGCCGCTTATCATCAGATATTTATAGGTCTTTTCCCAGTTCTCCGGTTCTTTTTCCCGCATCCAGTTGCACTGGGCCTTCCGGTACTGCATATTGGCCGTCTGCTCCATTCCCACAGCCTTCAGCATGATTCTGGAGAGCTGGGAAAAGCGCGGCGTCCCTTCCGCCTTCCTGTTGTCCAGCCACACAAAGGCCGGGCGGATGGGCGTCCCTTCCCGATCCACACAGACACAGGTGCTGCGTATGGCCGTCAGGGAAACCGCCTCCACACGCGCCCACCGCTCCGGCTCTTTTTCCTTCAGTGTCAGGGCTGCCTCACAGAGCTTGCCGTAATAAAACTGCGCATCCTGCTCCGCATAGTCCGTATCCGGCGAAACATAAGGCGGCTCATGCTTTTTCTGCGCCTTTGCCAGGATAGAGCCTCTGTTATTGATAAGCAGCGCCCTGGTGCTCTGTGTCCCCACATCAAAAACCAGTACAATCCGTTCCTTTTTCTCTTGCTTCTCTTGCGTGAATTGCTTTCCTTCCATAATCCCCCGCCGCTTTCCATCCCTTTTCCGCCTGCATCACTCCTTCAGAAAACGCTTTTCCTCCTCAGGGACATCAAAGCCCAGCGTTCCTCCCGGGTTCATGCAGTAGTCCGGATCAAAATAATTTTTCAGTGCACACAATACCCCATATTCCGTCCTTCCCAGCTGTCCTTCCAGCCAGGGTGCGAACATCTTGCCGATGCCGTGGTGATGGCTCATGGCAGCGCCGGATTTCTGGATGGCGTCCAGAATCGTACTGTGGTAAGCCCTGAATTTTTCCGCATCATCCATCCTGGTAATAAAAATGAAATACAGGTTTGCCCCCTGGGGATAGCAATGGGACATATGGGTTGTGACGATGGTATTGGGCAGCTTATGACAGACCTCACGTACCTCCCTGTGTACTTTAGCCATGTTGGACCAGTTGACAGTGCACTCCAGCGTATCCGTCATCACACCGAAATCCAGCATGGTATCCCTGAGATAGGGATCGGTAAAACGTCCGTGCTCCCAGCTTTTTGTCACATAGGAGGTTAAGCTCATGCCGCCGAACTGCCTGGCGATTCGTTTTATATTTTTTGCCACATTCCTGGAAAATCCCTTTTCCCCGTCCGTAAAGCCCAGGAAAAGGCAGCGCTCCATATCCTTGTAGCCCCTTAAATCGAACAGCTTCTGCAGCGGTGTTTCATCCACGTTGTAGAGCCGCAGCATCAGATTGGTTTCCTCCGGATCGGAAAGGCGGAACACGGAGGAAAAACCGGCTTCACACTGCATCATTTCCCTGGCCGCCGCCATCCCCGTTTCCCAGTCATGGAAAATAAAGGAAAAACGCTTCCTGTTTTCCGGCATATAGCGGAATACCTTCAGTGTCACCTCCGTCAGTACGCCGAAGGTGCCTTCGCCGCCCATCATAATCTGGTTCAGATTGGGTCCGGTGGCCTCCCTGGGATAACCGCTTGTCTGAATGGTTCCCACCGGCGTGGCATATTTCTGGCTCATGACAATATCCGTAATGCAGCCGTAATAGGTGCTGTTCTGTCCGGCGCCTCTGGTAACCACCCAGCCGCCTACGCTGCTGTATTCAAAGGACTGGGGAAAATGGCCGCAGGTATAGGCTCTTTTCGCCCCGAACAGCTCCGGCGCCCGGTTCAGGGTTTCCTCCAGCTTTGGCCCTGACATCCCGGTCTGTACAGTGATGGTCTGATCCGTTTCATTAAAGGAAAGCACCTTATTGTACCGCAGCCTCATATCCAGGGAAACGCCGCCCTTCACCGGTTCCACGCCTCTGGTTACGCTGCTGCCGCCGCCGTAAACATAGAGCGGTATTTTGTGCGCCGTACAGTAAGCCACAATTTTTTCTATCTGCTCCGTGGTATCCGGATACACCACCACATCCGGCAGGCAGTCAATGCGTTTCTGGCGCAGCCGCAGCGCGTCATATCCGGTTTTTCCATAAGCCACCGCCAGGCGGGGGTAATCGTCCGTGGTGACAAAATCCGCCCCAACAATGTCCTTAAACGCCCGGATATGCTCCGGTGCCAGACGGCACGGCGCATTCAGCTCCACCCGGTCCATGCCGATATCCCCGTCATACGCTTTAAAATCCTCGTCCGTCATTCCGAACTTTTCCTTCATCATTTTGTACAGGGATTCCTTGGGATATTTCACAAAATCAGGATCTCCCCACCGGAAAACAGAACGGTAGCTGTCCTTTGGCGCCGGTTCTTTCACCCAGGCCGGTTCAAATTCTTTATATGGTTTGCTCATGTTACCCCTTTCCATTTCAAAATATTGCTGGTGGCTATCACATCCACACCCAGGCCGCATACATCAGGTATCACCGTTTCTCCTCTTCCCACAGGTCCGGTTATCAGCGCCTTATTGATTTCCTCCATCACCCGGAATATCATTTCCCTGGGTATCTGGGACGCTGTCCTTACCGGAATCACCGGCACCTTGGGATAAATGGTCCGCACGGTGGAGCATACGCTTCTTGTGGGAGCTGTCATCTCCCTGACCGCAAATTCTTCCCCTCTTTTGCACCGGTTCCCTGTGACCCTAAACCCGCCGTCCGCTTCCTCCACCATAAGCCGGCAGCCGTTGGGACAGACAATACAGGTAAGCTCTTTCATCCGCCGCCTCCTCTCAGGGTAAATAACAGGCGGGATCCCGCTGTTCTCCCCAGTTTTTTAAAATCCAGAGTCATCCTTTCCATTTCCGGCGGTTTCAAATCCTCATACTCCTTTTGGAAAAGAATATGTTCTCCGTCATGAATTTCCAATACTGCCCTGTCCAGGCTTCTGCTGCTTCTGAAATACAGCACAACAGGCTGCCCTGACGCCGTTTCCACCCTCTGAGGCACCAGGTAAAGCAGGGAAGGATCCGTTTCCAGAGTTATGTATTCTCTTTGGCGGCGGGTATAATGGGCCGCGTTTTTTCCCGCCCGCTCGCCGCTTTCGGACACATAGTCAACCAGATCATTTACATGCATGGCATTCCCGCAGGTAAACACTCCTTCCACATCAGTCATCAGGGAATCGTCGCATATCGGGCCTTTGGCCGCCGTGTCCATGGTCACTCCCAGCTGTTCTGCGATTTCATTTTCCGGGATCAGGCCGACGGAAAGGATGAGGGCATCGCAGCTTATCCTTTTTGCCGTTCCTGCAATGGGCTTCATTTTATCGTCCACACGGGCGATTTCCACGGCCTCCAGCCGTTCCTGGCCAAAAACTCTCGTTACCGTATGGGAAAGGAACAGCGGAATCTGATAATCCTCCAGGCACTGTCGGATATTTCTGGTCAGCCCGGAAGGCTCCGGCTTCACTTCATAGACCCCCAGCACCTTTGCCCCCTCCAGTGTCAGCCTGCGTGCCATGATCAGGCCTATGTCGCCGCTTCCCAGGATCACGCAGCGTTTCGTCACCATTTCGCCCAGAAGATTGACGAAATGCTGGGCGCATCCCGCTGTAAAAATCCCCGCAGGCCTGGTTCCATGGATGAAAACCTGCCTGGCCGTCCGTTCCCTGCAGCCGGTTGCCAGCACTACCGCACGGGCGCGTATACCGTTCACTCCCGTCCGGTCCACCACACTGATGGCAAAGCCCTGTTCTTCCTTATGTATCTGAGTCACAAAAGCCTGAATCCGGCAGGCGATTTCCCGCCGCTCAAACTCTTCTATAAAGCGTTCCGCATATTCAGGCCCGGTGAGCATTTCCCCGAACCGCACCAGGCCGAAGCCGTCATGGATACACTGCTTCAGAATTCCCCCCAGCCGTTCCTCCCGTTCAATCAGCAGCACCCGGGCCCCTTCCTTATCTGCGGCAATTGCAGCCGCCAGCCCCGCCGGACCGCCCCCTATCACACAAACATCATATTCTTCCAAATCTATGGCTCCTTTCTGTGCCTGCACGGCTATCCTTTCGTAGGCCCATAGCTGATTACAGCTTCCGTTCCTGATTTCTTCACCCGGGAGAGCGGGATTCCCTCATGCTCGCTGATAATTTGCGCCACAAGCGGCATGCAGAAGCCTCCCTGACAGCGTCCCATGCCCGGACGCAGCCTTTTCTTAATACCGTCCACTGTACATACGGGAAGCGGTGAATTCAGGGCATCCAGTATTTCCCCCTTGCTGATTTCCTCACATCTGCAAATGATAACGCCGTAATCCGGATTTTCCCTGATGAGCCTGTCACGCTCTTCCTCCGGCAGCTCCCGCAGCCTGGGAATCCCTTTTCTATTCGGCCGGAAGCCGGTATTTGGCTTTATCTCTTTCTGGCAGGATAGGGCTTTCACCGCCATGGCGGCCACATCCACGGCCACGGCCGGCGCTGTGGTCAGCCCCGGCGACTGGATTCCTGCGCAGTGAATCAGATTCTTCGTCCTGCGTCCCATCTCGATAATAAAATCTTCTTCAAAAGTAGCCGCCCTTACCCCGGTAAAATAGGTAATAATATCTCTTTGCGTCAATCCCGGTGAAGTACCCTTCTGTTTGGCAAATACCCGGTCAATGGAAGCCTGCTCCGTAGCAAAATTTTCTTTTTCCCAGGTTTCCACAGCATCCGGCCCCACCAGCACGTTATCATCCACCGTATGCAGCATTCCGCCGCCCTTGGTATGGCCCGTCGTCTTTTTCATCGTTCTCACGGAAGAAATGGAACGGACAAGATGGCCTGCCTTCTTATCCAGGATGGAATTCGTCCCTCTTCTGGGATGGATGGAATAAAAACGATCCTGAGCCATCTTTGCCACATCCTCCGCAAAGGTCCCCGCTGCATTTATCACCAGGGAAGGATAAATGCTCCCTCGGTTCGTATGGACGCACTGGATGATGCCCTCCTTCACCTCCATATCTGAAACCGCGGTATTCAGTGAAATCCTGGCGCCATTTTCCACTGCATTCTCCCCATAGGCTATGGTCAGTCCATAAGGACAGACGCAGCCGGCTCCGGAATTGTATATGGCGAACTTAAAATCAGGATTCAGCTCCGGCTCCGCCCTGCGGAAAGCTTTCCTTCCCACCAGCCTGGTGTCTTTCACTTTGCACCGGTACTTCTTTTCCAGTACATACAGAAAAATGACCGGCAGATATCGCCACTGCGTAAAGCCCACATACTGCCCGCACCTGCGGAAAGGAACGTCCAGCTCCTCACAGACCTGATCGTACATTCGGTTTCCCTTCAGAACATATTCCTGCTTCAGGCTGCCTTTCCTCAAATCCACACCCGGATGTACCTCGCCGTCATTCCGTCCAGAGGACTGTACCGCCAGATCGGCCTCTTTTTCCACCAGCAGGATATCCAGCTGCCAGCGGGACAGTTCCCTTGCTATACTGGCTCCGGAGATGCCGCCTCCAATAATCAGGACGTCAGGCGCCGCGCCCTCTAATGAAGAATCCCTCAGGCCCGGCATACGCATCCCGGGATTGCTGCCGCCTTCGAAAACAATATCATTTACCACATGCTTTTTCCGGTTCTTCTTCCCCTTCTGCACGCACATACCACAGGCTGCCACAATGTCTTTCCATTCCTTCAGGCGTCCGGTAACCACAATGTAATCCCCTTTATCCTCCGCCCGCACCTGTCCCCCATAGGCATCGTGCAGCCTTTTGTTAATTTTATCAATCCCCATATACGCCTCCTCAAGTCGTCCACACGACCGACTCTATGATTATAGCATAGCAGAGTGATGGGAAAAAGTCAAATTAATATGTATAGTTTTAATATTTTTACTTGATTCCTATTATATTTTATAGACATTTTACACAATATCAGCTATACTGATTTTTAAATACGGACAGCAAACGTAGTCCTTTATGTTTTATTCATTCAGGAAAGCAGGTATGTTTATTATGGCAGCACCAAGAAAAGACAATGTGAAAGAATTAATACTGGATGCGGCGGAAAAGCTTCTGGAAACCAGGAAGCTTTCCGATATCTCCCTTTCCGAAATCGCCCATACTGCCGGCATTTCCAAGGGAACCCTCTATTACCACTATAAAAGCAAAAACGAAATCCTGTTCGATATTACGGATAAATATCTTGATGAGCAATGGAATGATCTCGTACGCTGGACGGAGGATGCCTCCAAAGACACCTCTCTGAACCGGCTGGTAAAATATGTGCTGGAAAGGGATGTTTCCACAGTGAATATGCGTCTCCATTTCTTTTATGATGCCATGCTCGGCAATGAGGAAATCCGCTTAAAGCTCCTCAACCGCTACCGGGAGTTTGCAGAGCTGATTGCAGGGAAAATCGCGGAACGTACGGAAAATGCAGATGCACAGTATCTTTCCTGGCTGATTCTTCTCCTCTCGGACGGCCTGTTCATCCACAAAACGCTTCGGAATGATGCGCTGGATGTGGACGACTTTATCGGCCAGACCGCAGAGTATGCCCGTCTCTTAAAGCAACATACGCCATTACCCCAAAAGCAGTCCGACGGACAATAAAAAAGGCAGCCTCCCCCGGCGCTCTTTCTGTTCAAAGTGTGCCGGGCAGCTGCCCTTTTTTATTGTGTCCTGTAGCTTTACTTCCTGCCGTATTCTTTCGTTCTTTCGTCCGAAATAACTCCTGAATAGTTCATGCCATAAGCAAAATCATAGGCATGGCCCTCTGAGTCGATGTATACGCGCATATCAAAGGCGCGATCCTCATCCTGTTCCTCCACAGTATCCATATCTGCAGGCATCTGCAAAGGAAGGAGGCCCGTAGGCTCATATTTTCCTGTAATCACCTCCAGCACCGCATCCGGTGATACCCCGAATTCTACCAGAATGGCATCCGCATAAGGCTCCAGCTCACGAAATACCAACGGATTTTTAACAGTCACGGAAACTATAACCGGTTTTCCCTTCATCTGTTCCTTCGTACGGATTACCAGATCCAGATCTTCTTCGTTCGCCGCCGTATTTGTTTTCCCAAAATAGGAACGGTTGGTGAAATCCTCCAGCGGATCTCCTCCGGCCAGGCTTTCTTCTCTCGCCTTTTTTGCCGTGTAAGGCCTGTACTGCAATGTAACCGGAAGATAGCCGTTTCCGCCGGCAGCCCGATCTTCAGGACTGTATCCCACAGAAATCGGAGATTCAATGAAGCAGATGGCAGCATCCGCTTCTTCTGCGGTTTCCACCACTTCAAACCACTCCGCGGCCGCCTTCTTCCCGGGAGGAGTAACCACGCTGTCATCAGTAAGAATACTTATAAAATTTCTGTAAGGCCGGATATGCCTGTCAGGAATATATACCTTTACTTTTTCTTTCAGCGGCAGCGCCTGGTTCCTGTTTTTCAGAAGCACAACGGAATGCAGCTGGGAATCAAAGCCCTTCTTGACAAATTCCGGATTTCCCACTGTATCCAGAGATTTCTGCAGCTCCAGGTAGGGATTTTCAAACAGTCCGGTACGGAAAATATTTTTCAGCAGCCTCACTGCCGAACGTTCAAAACGTTTCCGCATGGCTTCTTCACCATATTTTTCACAGCCCATACGATATGCTTCAAGGACAGGCTTGATATCATTGTTGCCGCCGAACTGATCCACACCCGCCTCCAGCGCCTTCAAGTGCCTCTCCTCTATCGTAAGCTCTTCCACACCCCAGCATTTTCCGGCGAATTCTTCTTCGGTTTTTCCGGTATTATGGGTAATTCCCCAGTCTGTACAGACGACACCGTCATATCCCAGCTGTTCCCGGAGCAGATTTCCAATCAGATAACGGCTGAAGGAATTTCCAACATTTTCTCCGTTTTCCTTATCCTGTCCGTAAGAAATTGTATAATAAGGCATTACCGCACTGGCGCTCTGTGTTCCGCCTTCCAGTGCAAAAGCTCCTTCAGAAAAGGGCCTCAGATGCTCTTCGAAATTTCCGCCCGGATAAACCGCATATTTCCCATACGCATAATGCGCGTCACGGCCGCCCTCACAGGGGCCTCCTCCGGGGAAATGCTTTACCATGGTATTAACACTCTCTTCTCCCCAGCCGTCAGCACTTCCTTCCGTAGTCTGAAAACCGTCACAGTAAGCCTTCGTCATATCTACAGCCAGCCTGGTATGCTCCCCAAAGGTATCAGCAAAGCGCATCCAGCGAGGCTCAGTGGACAGATCTATCTGAGGCGACAGAGCAGTGGCAATTCCAAGCGCACGATATTCTCTGGAAGCTATCTTACCAAATTCCAATACCTCCTGCGGATTAAAGGAGGCGGTCAGGCCGATGCCATTGGCCCACTTGGAAATCGGCTCTCCTGTGATTCCCTTATATTCTGCACCGGAGTCCGCTCCATGCCTGGGATCTGAACTGTTATTGGCAGGAATCCCAAAGCCCGTATTTTCTGCCAGCGCCTGCAGCCTGTTATTCCATTTCACTGCGGTTTCGGTGTCCTTTAGTTCCGTAATCAGAACATGCCGCACCTTGTCCTCTGTCAGGAATTTCTTCTGCTGATCCGTTAATTCCCATGGCTCCGCCTGGCTTTCCTCAAAGCTCTTCCCTCCATAAGTGGCGGAAAACGGCCCATTCATACCGTCTGCCGGGATTCTCTGATGCGCGCTGTACAGCATCAGGCCTGCAATATCCTCAATGGGAAGCCTTGCCGCCAAATCCTCGGCTCTTTCCCGGGCATCAAGACGCCAGTCCTCATAAGGAGCCAGCTCTCCGGTTCCCAGGAAATCTTTAAAAGCCAGGCCGTCTACAGTGATTAGCTTCACCCGGCTCCCATCGGACAGTCCCAGGCACTTTCCCCCTTCATTGCGAATCAGACGGAAACCATCCTTCTGTTCTTCCTTCCACAGTTTTTCCATACTTTTGTCCTCTCCTGCATTCAGTCTGTATTAAGAATAGAAATATACATCTGCAAATATTATACAGGAGTCCCTGCCCAAATTCCAGCCATAATTCTTATGTTGTTGCTCCCATGCCATTGCTCCCTAATACACCCGCCATTACTGTCCTTACCAGTATTCGTGTCCTTACCAGTATTCGGCAAAAAAAGACATCATCACGCATTTCCCTGCAAGTGATGATGTCTTTTTATTAATTCATGCTTTCAGCACATTTTCCAGTTCCGGAAATCAAAGACCCCGCTGCAAGCAACGGGGTACTAAACTTGTAACGCTGCAGAGCAGCGGGGTCTTTGGTCTACGCTCCGCTTCGGTCGGTGCAAAACATGTGCCACTGGCACATAGCACCCCTCGCGGCAGTCGCCAGATATCCATGCAAGCATGGCTACCTGGCTCGTTGCTCGCGGGAATAAAGAGGTACGGATTACATACCAGCCTGAGCTGCAACCTCTGCTGCGAAATCGTCAACTTTCTTTTCAAGACCTTCGCCAGTTTCAAAACGAACGAATTTCTTTACGGAAAGCTTAGCGCCGTTTTCTTTGGCAACCTGCTCAATATATTTGGCAACGGTCAAATCTCCGTCCTTTACATAAGCCTGCTCAAGCAGACATACTTCCTTCAGTTCCTTTGCAAGACGGCCGGTGATCATTTTCTCAATGATGTTAGCAGGCTTGTTTGCATTCTTGGGATCGTTCTGAGCCTGAGCCATCAGGATTTCCTTCTCATGCTCTTTGTAATCCTCCGGAACGTCTGTGGTAGCCACATACTTGGGAGAAAGAGCAGCAACCTGCATAGCTACGTTAGACAGGCACTCTTTTACCGCATCATTCACCACATCAGTATCAGCTTCTACGATAACGCCGATTCTTCCGCCGCCGTGTGTATAGGATACAACACAGCCATGCTCTGCGGTAACCTTCTCAAATCTTCTGATGTTCAGGTTCTCGCCGATAGTAGCGATCTTCTCAACCAGCGCTTCTTTTACAGTCTTGCTTGTGTCAACATTCCAGGGCTCAGCCATGAATGCATCCATGTCAGCAGCGTCAGAATCTACTGCCTGCTGTGCAACCGCTGCAACGAATTCCTGGAAGTTCTCGTTCTTGGCAACGAAGTCTGTCTCAGAGTTAACTTCAACAACTGCTGCTGTTGTATCATTCTTTACTGCAATACGGCAAAGACCTTCTGCTGCGATTCTGCCTGCTTTCTTCTCTGCTTTGGCCTGTCCGTTCTTTCTAAGGAACTCCATAGCCGCTTCCATATCGCCGTTTGTTTCATTTAATGCTTTCTTGCAGTCCATCATACCTGCCCCGGAAAGCTCTCTTAATTCTTTTACCATTGCTGCTGTGATAGCCATTGTATTATCCTCCATGAAATGCTTTGCTTTCACTCTTACAAGTTAAAATTATTCAGCTGCCGTCTCTGCTTCAACTGCCACTTCTTCAATATCGGTTGCTTCGGTAGCCAGGGCAGCTTCATCATAAACTGCCTCGCCCTGATTTGCTTCGATAACAGCGTCTGCCATCTTGGATGTGATTAATTTAACTGCTCTGATAGCGTCATCATTACCAGGGATGATGAAATCCAGTTCTTCCGGATCACAGTTGGTATCGCCGATACCGATCAGGGTAATTCCCAGAATGTGAGCTTCCTGTACGCAGATTCTTTCTTTCTTGGGATCTACGACAAAGATAGCATCCGGAATTCTTGTCATATTCTTAATGCCGCCCAGGTTCTTTTCCAGCTTTTCCCATTCTTTCTTAATCTGGATAACTTCCTTCTTGGGAAGAACGTCAAAAGTTCCGTCCTCGGCCATAGTCTCGATCTGTTTCAGTCTTTCGATTCTGCTTCTGATGGTCTTGAAGTTGGTAAGCATACCGCCCAGCCATCTTTCATTTACATAATACATTCCGCAGCGTTCTGCCTCAGCCTTAACAGCATCCTGAGCCTGCTTCTTGGTACCAACAAAAAGGATGGTGCCGCCCTGTGCTGCGATTTCGGAAACTGCATTGTAAGCTTCGTCAATCTTTCCTACGGACTTCTGAAGATCAATGATATGGATACCATTTCTCTCGGTGAAGATATAAGGAGCCATTTTAGGGTTCCATCTTCTTGTCTGATGTCCAAAATGAACACCTGCTTCCAGCAACTGCTTCATAGAAATAACGCTCATGTTTCTTACCTCCGTTTGGTTGAATTCTTCCGCATGCATCTCAATGGAAAGCTTTCTTCCCATTTTCCAGCCACTTCCGCGTTAAAGAAGCACCGGTCTGGAAATCAGCACGCGTGATTTTTGGTCACAACGTTTGGATTATAACATAAAAAATCCCCCTGCGCAAGGGGGATTACAAAAAAATACCATCTCAGTCAGGCATTTCGCAGCTGCCCATGTAACTGTACTGCTGTAAAGCTTACGCAGCTTATGATTTCATATTCTCTTCCATTTTCCTGACCTCTTCAAATACTACATCATTCCTGACTTTAATATAGGTTCCCTTCATTCCTGAGGAGCGGGACTCTATGATGCCGGCGCTTTCAAACTTGCGCAGGGCATTGACAATTACCGAACGGGTGATTCCAGCTCTGTCCGCTATCTTACTGGCGACCAGAACGCCCTCCATCCCGTTAAGCTCCTGAAATATATGGACTATCGCCTGGGTTTCAGAATAGGACAGCGTTCCGATGGCCGACTTAACCACCGCTATCTTACGGCTTTCCTCAGCGCTTTCTTCACTGACTGACCTGAGCATTTCCAGGCCTACGACGGTGGTACCATATTCGCAGAGGATAATATCATCAATATCATACATATCGCCATGCCGGTAAAGGAAAAGCGTCCCAAGCCGTTCTCCGGCAATCTCAATCGGTGAAACCACGGCTGCAAACTTCATAAAAACCTGATTTTCAAAACCTAAAGTAGCAAGATTAACATTTTCTTTGGTTGACAGCACGGAAAGGAGCCTTTCGTTCAGCAGGGGATCGATGAAGCTGCCCACCTCATTCTTCAGCAGCTCCGCAATGACCTCATTACGGTCTGAAGTAGCCACTCCAAGTATCTTCCCTTTCCTGCTGATCACCAGCACGTTAGAAACCAGTATCTCACGCATTACCTTGCATATATCGTTAAAAACCACTTTACTGGAATTGTTGTTATGAAGCAACTTTCCTATTTTACGTGTTCTGTCCAGCAGTTGAACGCTACTCATGTTAGTTTTCCTCCGGCAGAATGCCCAAACTTATGACACTATTGTAGCACAGACCCCTGCCAGACGCAACGGATTTTGTCACCCCGCCAGTTCCGGACAACACAAGTACTTACAGCCAAATTGAGCAGTCTTTAATCTTCTGATTTCTTTTCCATTATATAGCCGCAATCTTCATTATAACAAACAAGCTTATTTCCTTTTTCCAGCATCAGTGAACCGCACTGCGGGCATTTTTCTTTGGACGGCTTCTGCCATACCATGAAATCACATTCCGGATTTCCGATGCAGCCGTAATACTTCCGGCCTTTTTTGGTCTTTTTGAGTACAATGTCCTTACCGCATTTCGGGCAGGGAACGCCGACCTTTTCAAAATAGGGTTTGGTATTGCGGCATTCCGGGAATCCGGGACAGGCCAGGAAACGACCGTGGGGACCATATTTGATGACCATGCGCCTGCCGCAAAGCTCACATTCTTCATCGGATTCTTCATCCGCAATCTGCACCTGCTCCAGCTGCTTTTCAGCCTGTTCCACAGCTTCGTTCAGATCAGGATAGAAATTGGATACCACAATCTTCCAGTTAACATTTCCTTCTTCCACGCCGTCCAGCAGCGCTTCCATATTAGCAGTAAAGCTCACATCCACAATCGTGGGGAAAGCCTCCTTCATCATGCTGTTGACCACTTCGCCCAGCTCGGAAACATACAGATTCTTATTCTCCTTAACCACATATCTTCTTGCAAGAATAGTGGTAATGGTGGGGGCATAGGTGCTGGGACGTCCGATCCCCTGCTCCTCCAGCGCCCTTACCAGAGAAGCTTCCGTATAGTGCGCCGGAGGCTGTGTAAAGTGCTGGGCCTCCTGGAAGCTGTCAAAGGTGAGACGGGTGTCCTTGTCAATCCCTTTTACCAGGGTGTTCCCTTCTGCCTTCTCATCCTCCTCCTGGGTGTATACGCTCATAAAGCCGTCGAATTTCAGCTTGCTGGCCGCCACCGTAAAACGATGTTCCGCCGCATCGATTTTCACAGATGTTGTTTCATAAACGGCAGGGGTCATCCGGCTTGCCACAAAACGCTTCCAGATAAGCTGATACAGCCTGAACTGATCTCTGGAAAGTGATTCCTTCAGTTCCAGGGGCGTCCTTGAAATATCTGTGGGACGGATTGCTTCATGGGCATCCTGTATTTTCTGACCGCTCTTCTTTTCCTGTGTCTTGGCCCCGGTATATTCCGGGCCATAGTTCTTGTCAATGTACAGCGCAGCCTGATGCTCCGCTTCTTCAGATACACGGGTGGAATCGGTACGCAGATAAGTAATGATACCGACCGTGCCATTGCCTTTAATATCAATTCCTTCATACAGCTGCTGTGCCAGACGCATGGTCTTCTGTGTGGAAAAATTCAGCACCTTGCTGGCTTCCTGCTGCAGCGTGGAGGTAGTGAAGGGCAGAGGCGCTTTCTTTACCCGCTCGCCTTTCTTCACATCCGTCACCTGATAAGATGCGCCGTCCAGATCCTTTTTGACCTTATCCACATCCTCCTGGCAGGTGAGGTTCTGCTTCTGGCTGGTGGTTCCGTAATACTTTGCCGTCAGCAGCTTTCTTTCCCCCGGTATTTTAAAGGAAGCGTCCAGCGTCCAGTATTCCTCCGGGATAAACGCGTTGATTTCATCCTCTCGGTCGCAGATCATACGCAGGGCAACCGACTGGACACGTCCGGCGCTTAAGCCCCTTTTAACCTTTGCCCACAGCAGGGGGGAAATCCGGTAACCCACCATACGATCCAGCTCCCGCCTGGCCTGCTGGGCATCCACCAGCGACATGTCGATTTCCCTGGGATGCTTCAGCGATTCCTTAACCGCATTTTTCGTAATTTCATTAAAGGTGATGCGGTATACCTTTTTACCCGTTTTTTCCAGGTTCAGCGCCTTGGTCAGATGCCAGGAAATCGCCTCACCCTCACGGTCGGGGTCCGTTGCGAGATATATTTTTTCCGCTTTTTTCACTTCCTTACGCAGATTGGCAAGGATATCTCCTTTACCGCGTATGGTAATGTATTTCGGTTCGTAATCGTTTTCAATATCAATTCCCATACGGCTCTTGGGCAGGTCCCGGACATGTCCGTTGCTGGCCGCCACTTCGTAATTGGGGCCGAGGAATTTCTTGATCGTCTTTACCTTTGCAGGTGATTCTACTATTACAAGATATTTTGCCATACAGACTTATTATCTCCTTCTCTTTTGCGCCGGACGCATTCGCGCCGCGCACCTCATACCTTCCGTGCCAGACGGCACGCAGTACCGGTTCACAAACCTTACTCCGTCGATTCCTTGCCGTAATCAAAACAGCCAGCAATCGTGAATCACTATACACCATATTTTCTGCCGTGGCAAGGAATTTTATAAAAATATCAGGTTTTCTTTTCGAAAATATTAATTTTTACCATTCCTGAAAAAATAGCCTCCCTCCTGTCCCGCCGCTCCTTCCATATGCAGCTCCAGTAGCTGCTGCATGAGGATGGGAAGAGGAATGATACAGCCGCTTTTACGCATTTTTTCATAAAGCTGCCCCGGTGTCTGGGGGGTAAAATCAAGGCAGGCGGCCACCCGCTGCTTCAGGCTCTTCTCTTTCATGGGACGGTTTTCCTGGGAATTCCTCTCCCTTGGACAATTCGATACCATCCGTTTTCCCGAAGGGATTTCCATCTGCCGCGGCCGGCAGTTTTGGCCCAGTTCTTCCAGAAGTGCCGACGGACTGATTGCGACACCGGCTCCCTGCCTGATAAGCGTATTGCAGCCGCTGCTCAGGGCATCCGTTACCCGCCCGGGAATTGCAAATACCTCCCTGCCCTGTTCCAGAGCCATATCCACCGTAATCAGCGTACCGCTTTTTTCTCTGGCCTCCACCACGAGGATCAGGTCGGACAGGCCGCTGATGATACGGTTTCTGGGCGGGAACAGTCTTGCCTGGGGGAGGGTTCCCGGCGGATATTCGGACACAATTCCGCCCCGCGCAGGTATCCTGTCAAACAGCCTGCCGTTCTCCGCAGGATAACATACATCCACGCCGCAGCCAAGTACCGCATAGGTCCTTCCGCCGCAGTCAAGCGCCGCTTCCTGGCTGATGCCGTCAATCCCCCTTGCCAGGCCGCTTACCACCTGGACACCCGCTGCAGCCAGCGCGGAGGCGAAATATCTGGCCGCCTGTTTACCATATTCGGAACACATCCTGGCGCCTATCACTGCCACGCTCGGCGTCCCCTCTTCCGGAAGCCCGCCCCGAACGTAAATACCCTGAGGGGCATCCGGAATTTCCTGAAGCCTTGCAGGATACTCCGGATCAGAAACAGGGAGAAAACGGATTCCCCGTTTAAGAAGCATCTGATATTCCTGTTTCACATTTTTCTCTTTTCTGGCGCGCTGAAAGCTTTTCAGCTGGGCCGCAGACAGAAGCCCTGCCAGCTCCTGTTCTTTCATTTCATACACGGCCTGTGCGCTGCCGGCCCTCTTAAGCAGCCTGCCCGCTGTCACTCTGCCTATTCCTTCTATATTACATAGCCAGTAAGAAAATTCCCTTTCCGTCACCCTTTTTTCCTCCAGTATTTTCCATCGGCCATCCGGTAACAGGCCGCCTCACTCAGATGAACCTGTTCGATAGTATCTTTTCCGTCCAAATCTGCCAGCGTACGCGCCAGGCGGATAATCCTGTGATATGCTCTGGCGCTTAACTGCAGTGCATGAAATAGCTGTTCCATATATTGCTGCTGCGCCAGGCCCAGACGGCAGTATTTCCTGATTTCCCCTGGTCCCAGCTGGGAATTAAAACGCAGCCCGGTTCCTGCATAGCGAGCCTCCTGCCTGGCTCTGGCTTCCATCACCTGCATTCTCAGGCTCCGGCTGTCTGCTCCCGTACCGGCATTTTCGCCTGCCAGTCCCGCAAAATCTATCCGGGATACCTCTGTAAAAATATCCATTCTGTCAAGAATCGGACCGGACACACGGTTCAGATAACGCTGAACCTCACCGGGCGTACAGCGGCACCGGTTTCTGTCAGGATAGTAGCCGCAGGGGCAGGGATTCATGGCAGCCACAAGCATGAAATCCGAAGGATATACATATGTACCGCTGTTTCTGGCAATCTGTACCCGGCGTTCCTCCATGGGCTGCCGCAGCAAATCCAGCGTGGCTCTTTTAAACTCTGTCAGCTCGTCCAGAAACAGTACGCCTCTGTGTGCAAGACTGATCAGCCCCGGCCTGGGCACCTGACCGCCTCCGGTGAGGGCCCGCGAGGTAACGGTATGATGCGGACTGATAAAAGGCCTGTTTTTAAGAAGCCCTGTCCCTTCTTCCATCAGTCCCGCCACACTGCGCACCTTCGTCACCTCTAGCCGTTCCTGGGTCGACAGAGGCGGCAGAATGGACGGGATGCAGCGGGCCAGCATGGTTTTACCGGAGCCGGGAGGGCCGATCATGAGTAAATGATGAAAGCCCGCGGCGGCTACCACAGCCGCCCGTTTAGCGCCCTCCTGCCCGGAAACATCCGCAAAATCCGGCAATGTTTCAGCCAGGTCAGCTGTTCTTTCCATATTGGCTGCCACATTGCCTGACATGCTTTCTGCGTCTGTATTTTTTTCTGTTTTTTCCATATACATGATATCTTTATACAACAGGTTTTCCGTGACACCGTCACGGCACTGCAGAAGCTCTATCAGCTGTATGAGACAGCCGGCCCCCAGAATCTTTATTCCTTCCACCAGCTGTGCTTCCGCAAGGTTTTCCAAAGGGACGATACACCGCTTTAAGCCCTGCTTCTTCGCTTCCAGCGCCATGGGAAGAATCCCCCTCACCGGTTTGATTTCCCCGCTCAGGCCCAGTTCTCCCGCTATCATGGAGTCCTTTACGTAATCCTGCGGGATCATGCCCGTGGAAACCAGTATTCCCACCGCCACAGGCAAATCGTAGGAGGTTCCCTCCTTGTGGAGGCTGGCCGGAGAGATATTCACTGTAATACGCACAGGAGGCAGCGCCGCCTCCGCATTTTTTAAGGCTACACGGATTCGCTCCCTGGCCTCCTTGACTTCGCTCCCCAAGAGGCCCACCATTTCAAAGCCCGGCAATCCCCTGGAAGCGTCCACTTCCACCCGGGCCAGATAGCTTTCCATACCATGCAGCCCGCCTGTATAAACTGTACTGTACATTTTTTTCTCCTGCAAATCAGATGAATGGCCTTGAAAAAGGCAACAGATAGTTGATCGATAAAAAGATTAAGATAATAAGAATAAATAAAGAATTATAAATAAGAAAATACAAGATTGCAATTTGCAATTTCTTTTCAGAATAAGAAATCACGATACGAAGGAACTGCAAATTGCAATATTCTTTTGTGCTTCGTTACAGGTAGTGGACCTCCATTTTTTCGAAGCCCTCACGCAGCTTGTTCAGAGCCCTTTTTTCAATCCGGGACACATAGCTTCTGGAAATATCCAGCTTTTTGCCGATTTCCCGCTGAGTGACCTCCTCGCCGCCGTACAGTCCGTAGCGCAGACAGATGATTTCCTTTTCCCGTTCCGTTAACAGGGTATCAATCAGGCCGGAAAGCTTGCCGAGACTTCTCTCCAGCTCCATCTGATCCACGATGTCAGGCTGCTCCTGCGGCGTAACATCCAGCAGGCTGATTTCATTTCCCTCCCGGTCGGTGCCTATCGGATCATAAAGCGAAACCTCGCGGGATGTCTTTTTTTTGCTTCTGAGCATCATCAGCAGCTCGTTATCTATGCATCTGGCCGCATAGGTGGCCAGCTTGCTGTTTTTGGATGAATCAAAGGATTCCACCGCTTTGATGAGGCCTATGGTCCCAATGGATATCAAATCCTCCATATCCTCATCTACGTTCTGATACTTTTTTGCGATATGGGCTACCAGCCGCAGATTTCGCTCAATCAGTATCTGCTTGGCTTCCCTGGCTTTTACGCCGTCACTCCCCTGCAGCGCTTCCAGACACGCGCTTTCCTCCTCTTTCGACAGTGGTTTCAGAAAGGTTTTCAACAGGAGCCCCCATAGTCAATTTAATACTATTCTATGTGGCGCCAAAGCTTATAGTGCCAGTACTTTTCAAAACCTTTCAGGAGTCTTTCAGAATAAAAATTCGGAAAGCGCATAGTTACTGACGTCAATTCCATAATCAGTCAGCTTTAAAAATTCTTCGTGCACACCGTTTTTTTCCTGGGAATACCGTTCCAGCAGCCCTTCGTGCGTGAGCTTTTCCACCGGTCCTGCGTAAACCTCCTCCACAGTCCTGCCAAAGGCCTCACGGAACCGCCGGAGGGAAATCCCTTCGGTAATCCGCAGCCCCAGAAACATGAATTCTTCCATCTGCTCCTCTGCGGACAGCGTCTGAACTGCCTGCTTCACAGGTGTGGCAAACCCTTCAGCTGCAGAACCGGACAGGTATTCCTTCATATCCGATGTATTGTTCCAGCGCACATTCTGCCGAAGGGAAGCCGCCCCCAGCCCGAAGCCCGCGTAGTCGGTCCGTTTCCAGTAGGAGAGATTGTGGCGGCAGGAAAAACCCTGCCGGGCGTAGTTGGATATCTCATAACGGCCATAGCCGGCTTCTGCCAGATACGCCTTCGTCTGGCTGTACATGAGACGGTCCGTTTCCTCATCCGGCAGGGGCGGATGTCCCGCCGCCGGTCTTTCCCCGCCGTAAAACGTATAAAACGGTGTACCTTCCTCAATGATAAGGCTGTAGGCTGAAATATGTTCCGGTTCAAGGGCTGCCGTTTTCTTCAGGGTATCCATCCAGGCCTGCGGCGTCTGGCCCGGAAGCGCCGACATGAGATCCACATTAATGTTGGAAAATCCCGCCTCTCTGGCCAGCTTAAAGCTGTTAAGGAACTCCTCCCAGGTATGGATCCGTCCCAGCGCCTTCAGTTCCCGGTCATTGGCCGACTGCAGCCCGATGCTGAGCCTGTTGATTCCCGCCCTGCGGTACCATTCCAGATTATCTGCCGTAAGCGTTCCCGGATTGGCTTCCATAGTGATTTCCGGTGCTTCTTCCTCCGGGGCAAATGAAAAATTTTGCCGCAGGCATTCCATAATCCGGAAAAGCTCCTTCCCCGGAAGCAGGGACGGCGTGCCGCCTCCAAAAAAGACGGTCTTTACCACATAATCACTGTAAAGCGGAGCCTGGGCCCGTATTTCCGCAAGCAGGGCTTCCACATATTCTGTTTTCGTCTGTTCATCTGCGGGGGCTGAAAGGAAATCACAATAAAGACATTTGCGTACGCAAAAGGGAATGTGTAAATAGATGCCAAGGGGGGCCTGCTTCATTTGTTCTGCTCCTGTTCCTCTGCCGGACCGGCTTCCTCTGCTGTTTCAGAATAACAGAAAAAAGTCCGGCTGGGAAGAGTGTAAATTATAAAATGTTTATAAACTCGGGGTTTCCCGTTATAGTCCAAAAACTGAACCTTTACGTTTTTTTATATCAATCAAGATAAATAAGCTGCTCTGATTTTATGCTTTTATGCCTTGTCTCACAGAAAAAGCCCATGGAAGCCATGGACTTTTTTGCTATTGTCCATTCGGAAGCAGACCTGCTGCGGAGGCTGCCGACGGACGTTTTATAAGTCATTTACTTCTTATCATCAAGCTTCAATACGCTCATGAAGGCTTCCTGTGGAATTTCCACATTGCCTACCTGACGCATGCGCTTCTTACCTTCCTTCTGCTTTTCCAGCAGCTTTTTCTTACGGGAGATATCACCGCCGTAGCACTTGGCGAGAACATCCTTGCGCATGGCCTTCACGGTTTCCCTGGCGATAATTTTGCCGCCTACCGCCGCCTGAATCGGGATTTCAAACAAATGTCTGGGAATTTCGTCCTTCAGCCGTTCACACATTCTGCGGCCTCTCTCATAAGCGCTGTCCTTATGGACAATAAAGGAAAGAGCGTCTACTTCTTCCCGGTTAATCAGGATATCAAGCTTCACAAGCTCTGACTGTTCATAGCCCTTCAGTTCATAATCAAAAGACGCATAGCCCTTGGAACGGGATTTGAGGGCGTCAAAGAAATCGTAAATAATTTCATTCAAAGGAAGCTCATATTTGAGCAGCGCCCTTTTTTCCTCCATATATTCCATGCTCAGATAACGGCCTCTGCGTTCCTGGCAAAGATCCATGATGGAACCGATAAACTCGCTGGTTACCATAATTTCGGCGCTGACAATGGGTTCTTCCATGTATTCGATTACGGAAGGGTCAGGCAGATTGGAGGGATTGGTCAGATCCATGACCTCCCCGTTCGTCTTATGCACCTTATAAACAACGCCCGGCGCCGTGGTAACCAGATCCAGGTTGTATTCCCTTTCCAGCCTTTCTTCGATTACCTCCAGGTGAAGAAGTCCCAGGAACCCGCAGCGGAAGCCAAAACCCAATGCCGCCGAGGTTTCCGGCTCATAGAAAAGGGAGGCGTCATTGAGCCGCAGCTTTTCCAGGGCATCCCGCAGATCCGGATATTTTGCGCCGTCCGCCGGATACATGCCGCAGTAAACCATGGGATTTACTTTCTTATAACCGGGCAGGGGCTTAGCGCAGGGATGTTCCGCGTTGGTTACGGTATCGCCCACGGCGGTGTCCTTTACATTTTTAATGGAGGCGGTGATATATCCTACCATTCCTGCGCTAAGCTCTTCACAGGGAATGAACTGGCCCGCGCCAAAGTAGCCTACCTCCACAACCTCCTCCTGCGCTCCTGTGGCCATCATGCGGACAGGGGTTCCTTTAATCACTTTGCCTTCCATAATCCGACAGAAAATAATAACGCCTTTATATGGATCATACAGGGAGTCAAAAATAAGAGCCTGCAGGGGGTTGTCCGGGCTGCCGCCGGGAGCCGGGATCTTGCTCACAATCTGTTCCAGCACTTCATCGATGCCGATGCCGTTTTTAGCGGAAATCAACGGCGCGTCATGGGCTTCCAGGCCGATCACGTCCTCAATTTCCTCTTTCACCCGGTCCGGCTCCGCGCTGGGCAGATCTATTTTATTAATGACGGGGAATACGTCCAGGTCGTGATCCAGCGCCATGTAAACATTCGCCAGTGTCTGAGCCTCGATTCCCTGGGCTGCATCCACAACGAGCACCGCGCCGTCGCAGGCCGCCAGGGAACGGCTGACCTCGTAATTGAAGTCCACGTGACCCGGAGTGTCTATCAGGTTGAGAATATACTCTTCTCCGTTTTTCGCTTTATATACGGTACGGACCGCCTGGGATTTGATGGTAATCCCTCTTTCCCTCTCCAAATCCATATTGTCAAGCACCTGCTCCTGCATTTCCCTGCTTGTCAGGAGCCCGGTCCGTTCAATGATCCTGTCCGCCAGTGTGGATTTGCCGTGATCAATGTGGGCAATAATACAGAAATTCCTGATTTTACTCTGATCTATGGACATATATTTCCTCCAAATCTTTTGCATACTTCAGGAACCGGCCTGATGCAGCAGGTTCCTTTATTCATAAAATATTAGGTTTTTCAGGCGCTCAGGGTTCTGCGCGCCTTACATTTTCACCTGCTAAGTATAGCAAAATCAGGGTTCCCGGTCAATACAAACCCTTACCGGATAATTCCAGATCGAGAATGTGGGCAATCGGTGCGCAGGCATTCCTGATTTCTTCCACCGTATTCGTCTGTGCACCCAGCTCTATCAGCAGGGAACGGGGACGAAGATGCATGTTATATCGGTAACCCTTCAGATAAATACGTCTTGTCAGTCCCGGGTAATACTCATTTGCAATCACCTGCATCTGGAAGGAAAAAGCCAGATTATCGTCTATGTATGGATTTTGTAAATACTCAATCTCTCCGTGGGCTTTTGTATAGGACAGTCCGTTAAAAAACATAAATTTCGCCGTGGGTTTTCCGTTCAGATCCATAACCAGCTTCCTGCCCTCCAGCACTTCATCCCTGTGCAGGTCAATCACCACTTCAATGGTGGGATTTTCCGCAAGCACCTGCTCTATGGCGGGCAGCGAATTGGAATAAGCATAGTCTCTGGCTTCCACATCGTATTCTCCGGTGTGGTGAATCACATTATAGCCGTACTCCTCCCGCAGTATCTGTGCCAGCAGTTCCCCGGCGCCCATAATAGTCGTGGAAGAATCCCCCGGTACGGAATCCACAAAATCCTCCTGGGAATGGGTGTGATAAATCAGGATTTGCGGCACATCCGGATTTTTTGTAATCGCCATGGTTTTACCAAGCAGGGAATCCAGGTTCAGACGGGCGGGGCTGGCCTGCGTGGTAGCATCAACGGCATAAAATTCCTTAATCAACGCGTCAAAATCCTGATAATAGCTCCAGTTGTATTCCTGGCTTCTTCCTGCCGCCCTGATAAAGCCGAACTGATCTGCTGACGGGACCGGAGTTTCCTCCTGTTCTGCACTTTCCTCTTCCTCCGGCCGGCCTGTCTGATTTTCCTCCTGGAGCAGCTGCGTCATTTTATCATCCAGCTGTATTCTCCCTTCAGATGTTTCCGGCACCTCCAGCGCATCCCCGTCCTCGCTTTCCGTATATTCACTCGCTCCCTCCAGCAAAAGGATCCGTTCATAGGTGCTTCCACTCTCCGTCTGCAGCCCACCGTCCTCCTGGCTTCCCGCATAGGCAAACAATGGGACCTGCTGTCCCAGCATATTGAGAAACCAGCTGCCCTGTGTACTGCTGCGGTCCGCAAAAGCAAAGGAAGGAAGCCATACATTCAGCACGCTTTCTTCCGCTTTCCCTGCCAGCGCTTCCTTCCACGAGAAACTGCTCCCTCCGCCTCCGTCTGAGGAGCTGCGCCCTGTGAACAGAAAATCCCCCAGGGCAATTACAAGAAGCACAAGCACACATTTATGAAAAATATTTCTTCCGTTCCATTTTTTATTCATAGAAGAATATATGCACCTGCGCTTCTCAATTATGCAGACAATCAGGCAATATCCAGCGCAATGTTGATCGCCTCGGAAATTGTAAAGCTCAGACGTTTTACCGTTTCGTCAATATCCTTGCTTGTGACGTACATATTGTTCAGTTCAGACATGGCCTTGGGATGCTCACGGTTAAAAAAATGTCCGCTTTCCCCGTATTCCTGCAGCATGCTTTCTATGGCATCGCCTACAATGGTCGCCGCATCAACTACGGTGGGCACGCCGATGGCAATCACAGGAACTCCCAGGCTTTCCTTTGTAATGGCATTCCGGTGATTGCCCACCCCGGATCCGGGATGGATGCCCGCATCTGAAACCTGGATAGTGCGGTTTAGCCGCTTCGTGCTTCTTGCCGCCAATGCATCCACCACTATCAAGGCATCCGGCTTCGTCTGATCAACCACGCCTTTTACAATCTCCGCAGTTTCCATACCGGTCATTGCCGTAACGCCCGGGACAATACTGCTGACCTGATGCATTTTTTCCCTGCCGTAGGCGGCTTTGCCATATTCCTTAATCACATGCCTGTTGATAAACAGATTATCCACCACCTCCGGCCCCAGGGCATCCGCAGTGACATCCCGGTTTCCCAGGCCTACCACCAGAATAGACTGTTCTTTTTCAATCTCCGGGATCAGCCTGCGCAGCTGCTTTGCCAGCTCCTCGGAAACTTCCCGGTGATAATCCTCATCCGGCTCTATCAGTGCCGGCGCTTCCAGTGTGACATAGGTACCCATCGGTTTCCCCATGGCTTTTGCTCCGTTTTTAGTATCAATAATGACACGGGTAATCTGCACCTCGCTCTTCTCACTCCGGGACTCCTCCACCCGTACCCCCCGCAGCTCTCCGTCCGCATCCGTAATACTTTCCCTGGCTTCCAGCGCCAGGTCCGTTCTTACCTGAAAACAACTCATCTGTACTCTCCCGCTTTTCCCTTTTTATATTTTGATTATTCGTGCTATGGTAACAGCTCAGACTCGTCTGAACTGATTCGTAATGACTATTTTTTGCAAAAATAAGCAAATTATGTATTGACATATAACAACACGTCAGATAGAATATATTCGTATGTTTCCATTAGAACGACCGTGTCCGGGTTTAATGAAACATTTTCATAAAGAATGGAAAATTTCGCTTGAAAATGGAGGTGAAAATCTTGGCTAACATCAAATCTGCTAAGAAGAGAATTCTGGTTAATAAAACCAAAGCTGACAGAAACAAAGCTATCAAATCTGGTGTAAAGACTTCTGTTAAGAAGGTATACACTGCTATTGAAGCTGGTGATAAGGCAGCTGCTCAGGCAGCTCTTCTTGCTGCTACATCTACAATTGATAAAGCAGCTACCAAAGGTGTATATCACAAAAATACAGCATCCAGAAAGGTGTCTCGTCTTTCCAAAGCTGTAAACCAGATGGCATAATTCAGATATACAATAGTTTATACAAAAAGCCCTGTCCTATACCGTCATGTAGGACAGGTTTTTTGATGTCTTACGGAAACTTCTAAAGAAATAAGGCCCAAGAATAAGCGGTTTGCTTCCTGCTGCTTTTCCTGGGCCTTTCCTTTTACCTTTTTCTGCCCGGATAATTGCCGGCAGTATTTATAACTTGTATGTCCTACTCTCCCGGCACCTTTCTTCCTGTCAATGCATTTGAAAAGCTGATGGTCTTAGCGTTAAGCTCCACCCAGGCCGGGATAAACCCGGACTGTACGGCGTTTTTCACCGATTTCACATTCGCCCAGGCCGCACAGTAGTACGGGACTCTGCCTGCGGAAAGAATTTCAAGCGCCAGCCTGCTTGTCAGGGCTGAAGCAATTCCCTGCCGTCTGTATTCAGGCAATACATCAATTCCTATCTGCCACATCGTATCACAGTCGGCAGAGCATCCTGCAAGCCCCACCAGCCTGGTCCCGTCATATGCGCCGGCAGCAAGTACATCCAGTTCCCTGCATCCACTGGTAAGCGCATTGCTCCATTCCGGGACATATAATTCCTTTAAGTCCTCCGGCCTCAGCATTTCCACCCGGCAGCCGCAGTCCCGTTCCTTTAGCCGTTCCACATCAGGAAGAAAATACTCTGCCATAAAACAGATGCACATACCATCCCTGCGAAATGCATCATTCAGCAAATAAATATTGGGAGTGCCAAAACAGTGCCCTGGTTCAAATTGTTCCAGATACTTTTCTACAGTTTCCTTTATTGCCGGATTCACGGAAGCAACAATATTGCTGCCGTAAGAAATCAGATTACAGTAGGCAGGCAGTTCCAGATTCCTTCTTGCCCCCTTATTTTCGGTGGAAATTGTTACTATGTTTTCACTGCGGTAAAAGTCCTCCGGACTGCAATTCGCTTCAAGTGCGGACTGTTCCATTGCAATCCGCATAATATCTTCATTCGTCATTGTGCTGCTCCATTTTATTTTTTATCTGTCACCGCGTTTTCCTGCAATCTTTCCTTTATTTCCGATTCCTTAAAATTGCCATTCCTGCATAGTGAAGTATATTAAAATGCTCGGGTGCCTCCGCTTCCAGCATTTGTCTGTGTTCTAAATTAAATGCCTCCACCTCTTCCCGGGAAAGCGACGCTCCGATTCCACGGCAGGCACGGATGCGTCCATTCCAGCTTTCGCGCGTAAACGGTACCTGAAGATCAAAAACCTCATTTTTTTCCAGCTCAAAATATTCACCATAAGCCTTCGGAACAGCAATGGGATGTCTGGTTTCTCCGCAACCGGACCAGGAGGGATTATATTTAAGAACCAGTCTTTCACTTTCTCCGGCAATCCGGCCCTCAAAAGGCAGCCATGCCATATATAAGATCACAAAGCGACCGGAAGGCTTCAGTATACGGGAAAGCATGGGCGCAAGCGTCTCATGGTTGAAATAAAAATAACATTGGCAGGCAGTAATCACATCGAAGCTGTTTTCAGGAAAATCCATGTCCTCCGCACCTGTACTTATAAAACGGATGTCCATATCCGCTTCTGCAGCCAGCCGCTTTGCTGTCTCAATCTGATTTTCTGAAATATCGGTTCCGGTGAACTCCGCGCCATAAGAATACAGGCAGCGCGGGAGAACTCCTGTTCCCGTCCCGATATCAAGCACCTTCTGGCCATCTCTGCACAGTCCCTCATCCAGAATCCGCCGGTAAAACTCCTGCGGATAAATATCCCTGTATTTTGCATAATCTGAAGAGGTCTTACCCCAGTCGAAAGCCTTTCCTTTATCAATTATCATCCTTTTCCTCATTCTTTCCGATACGGCGCAGTCAGCTCAATATGGTTTCCTTCACTGTCCTCAAATTCCGAAACCCAGTTCTGTCCAATCTGCTTTAATGGAAATACAATTTTCAGGCCAGACAGCTTATTTTTCAGGATGTCAAGGGAATCCACCTCCAGGCTTGGCAGACAGTTGCTTCCAAATATGTGCTTTTCTCCTGCTTTTTCATAAGCAAAAAGGCCGAGTCGGAAGCCCTGGATGTCAAAAACACTGTAAAGTTCATCTTTTTCTGTAACCGGCTGCTCCAGAAAAGCTTCGTAAAAACGGATAGCCCTCTCCATATCCCTGACACAAAGGTATAATGATTTCACGGTACAATTCATTGCTGTCTCTCCTCATTTCTGCCCCTTCTGCTGAAAATCAGCCATGATAACGGCTGACTCTGACACCATGAATATTCATTACCCGAACCCGCTTTGCGTCAGGCGTCAGAGTATAAAGAATATTATCAATTTCCATCACCGGAACGCTTCCGGTTGATTTCAACTCACAGATATGGCCATTGGACTCTAAAATGCTTTTTACCGCATTGATGCACTCCTCGCCATTGGGAAACATTGTTTCCGTTTCTATAAAGATGGTATCCTGTCTTTTTCCTGCCTCTGAACCACTCAGGAATCTGCTCAGCCCCTTCTCCGGCGCCACTTCGATTCTGCATGCAGTAAGGCTGCGTATAAAAGCGTTTTTAGCGGGAACTTCCTTCAGTACCTCTTCAAATTCCTTTCTTTCTTCAGGCAAAAATATTTCATCCCATTTACCATCCCGGCAAAGCAGCCAAATCAGGCATACATCCACATCGGTAAGGGTTTTCTTTAAGACGGCGTTTTTCAGTAAAGCCTTTTCACTTCTGTAACGGTTGAAATCGCTCCGGTATGCATTTTCTTTGATGCCATTCATACGATAATCGCAGTCCGATTCCAGCAGTGAGGGTATCACATCCATCGTTCCGGCATCTATCAGTGCCTCCAGCTTCTTTTGCCGCATATCAGAACAGACTTTTCCCGGCAGCCCGGCAATGGCATCCATCCAGCTCTGCAGCGGGTAATATCCTGACTTATCCTTAAAAATGCTGCCGAAACTCTCTGCTGACTCCAGATTTTTACCGAGCGCATATTCCCCATTTTTTTCTTCCAGCTTACCATCTGTAAGCAGTTCAAGGAACCGGGCAGCAACAAGGAAGTGGTTTTTTCGATTCTGCTCCGATCCATGTCCTGCTGCCTCCTCCCCATTGAAGGAAAGTATAACATACCTTTCTGTTAATAAATTTTTGCTCATTTGTATGCCCCTTTTGAAATTACAGTCTGCATCTCATTGTCTTCTGAACATCTGAAAAACCCATTTTCTCATATAGCCTGCTTGCTCCCTCATTGCCTGCAAGAACCCCCAGTTCTATATATTCCAGATTTCTTTCCTTGGCCCATGCTCTGGCCTGCTGGAGCAGCATTGTACCGACGCCCTGATCCTCATTCTTTTTAACCTCCGGCCAGCTGCTATTTATGTCTGCGCTTAACGGCAAACATTCCAAGCGCTGCTGTGGCAATTATGCATAAACCGGTTACGATATATATGACAGTACTGTTTCCTATTTTACCTGCAATAAAAATACTGGTTGGACCGTCAGCTCCTCCGATAATGCTGACAGCAGAGTTATTTCCCCATAAACACATGATGCTTGCGGCAATTCCTGCCACGCTGATAAGTGATAGTATAATCAATCCTGTTTTAAGTCCTTTTTTCATTGATTTGTTCCTTTCCGTTTTTATTTGTTGGCCGTAAAACCAATTTTTAATGTACTTCCTTCCAGCACTTCACTTTTACTGCAGGTTATGGGCAGCTTCTGGTTTTCTGAAAATCCGAGGGTTTCACCCGCATGAAGTGTTACATTTCCGTCAAGTACATAATAAACGATGTCGAGCAGGAAATTGCGAAGTTCTTCCGGCTTTGCGTCCGCTTGCAGCACCTCCATCTCTTCCTTGCCGAACATCCGCATTCCATAGGTATAGGCGTTCCAGGTCTTTCCCTCCTGATATAGGCCGAAATAAATCCAGTTGAGTACCGGAAGGCCGCCGTCTGTCAGCATCTGCGCCGCATCCAGGTAAAACCGGGGCTGAAAAACGGTACCGCTGGTATATACACCCAGAACGGTTTCCTGTTTACAGCAGGCAGCAATAAATTTTACCAGAAGCTTCCCCCTCTCCAGAACCGGCGCCTGATTTCCCAATACAGCCACCAATATCTGCGCCGTATGAGCCTTTGCAGCTGCCACAGCTCCCGGCCACATATAATTATTTGCAGCATTCGCCACTGCTTCTTCTTCTGGCACCGGAGCTTCAATCAGGCTTACTGCGGCCATCATATCATCGACGCATATGACAAAAGAGGTATTATCTGCGTTTTCTTCTCCGTCTTCAGCCTCATTCTCATCCGCATTCCAGTCAATATCCCAGTCAGTTTTCAGATCTGTTTTCAGTTGTGAAAGGTTCCATTCCGGCTTTGAAAGCAGCACAAATCCCAGAAAGGAGCCTGCCTGGCTGTCATTTCCTTCCTTATCTTCTGCACTGTCATGATCGTTTGCCATTTTCCCGGCTTCGTATTTCTGTGCCTGTTCCATCCAGTAGCTGCGTATCATTTCAACCATTGCTATGGCTTTTTCTTTCGCAGTCGTTTCTTCATAAGGCTCCATTTCACTGAAAACGTGACCACAGTGCTCTGTTTCACCCGGTTCATAGCCGCCGCATACTCCCAGAAGCCATTTACCCAGAATACTTTTCTTATACTTAAAAATATAATAATGCAGCTCATGTAGGTCGAACTCACCCGCCAGTTCTATTTTGGCAGGTTCTTTTCCCAGCTCGTCCGGATGGGCAAGCCATTCTTTCATGCTTTCAAGCGCGGCATTTTGCTGTTGATTCATAAATATCCTCCGACATAATATCCTGTCTTTTCTATAATTTTCATCTGCTATATTGATATCCTGTATCTTAGCGGTTTAATTGAACAGATTTTTCACAGATATCTTTTTAGCGCCACACAGCTCCGTCTATTTTGGGTGACAGTCCAAGTGTTTTTAAGAGATTACGGTATATGAGAAGTTGTGCAGCATCTGCAGGATGACAGCCGTCATTGCTGCAGCCACAGCCAAATAAAATTTCATCGATTTTCTTTCCGGAAAATAATAGATATTCCATGATATAATTATAATTATCTGCCAGGAGAACACCTTCCTTTTCAGCTACATCAATAATTATGTTAGCCACGTCCTCCATATGGTACAGACGGTTTACATAAGCTTCATTCATTACAGTTGAAGGGGTCGGTGTAAAAACAACCATCTCTTTTCCCTTCTCCCTGAAAAAACGAATCATCCATGAAAGATTATCCCGAAGCTCCTGCATGCCGTTTTCCCTTTTCCTGTCATTTGCCCCGAAAAAAAGGAATATAATATCGTCCCTATCTTCGCAGAAAAGCTGTTCAATCCCATTGCGCAATTGTCCGGAAGATGCGCCGCCACAGCCGTTATTTTCCAGTGTACACCCAGGGAATTTATCCTTCAAATAGGTTTCAAAACTGCCCCACCAGCTGTTTGGAGCAATCCTTCTCATAAAATTTTCTTCTCCGTCACAAAGAATAACTTTATCCGTTTTCCAGCTTCCAGAACTGCCGGCACCAGCCGCCAGGCTGTCACCAATAATATTTATATGCGCTCCACGCTGTAATAATTGTCTGATTTCTATTCGCATTAAGCCTCCTTTGCTGCATTCAGGATATGCTGTTCCAGCCAGCCGGCGACTCCGTCCGCATCATTGTCTGCACAGACCTCATCCGCAAGCCTTTTTACGTCATCGATTGCATTTTCCATGGCCACACCGATACCGCATCCCTGCAGCATTTCCATATCATTATAATCATCACCGAAAGCCACAATTTCTTCCGGGGTGATCTGATAATGCGCTGCAATTTCCTTCACTGCCCGCATCTTTTCCGCTTTTTTGTTCATTATCATTGCTACTGCATTTTCAGACAGCTGTATATACAAATCCTGTGGAAGAAGCGGTTCGTAGCGCTTCATGTCCTCCACCGATGTCGCCTCCAGCAATAGTTTATCCGCTTCCCCAGAGGGCAGATCCGTAAAATCCGTAAGTGTATATTCTATGCCCTCCCAGATATTTCCGGGATCAAAATTCACATACAGCCGGTCCTGCATTTCCACGCAGGCATGGAGTCCGGGATGCGCGTCCAGGAGAATGGAAATGATTTTTCCCGGATTAGGTATCCCGAACCCGGAAAAGGGTTCATCTCCCAGCTTTACAACAGCGCCATTGTGAAAAATTGCGCCGTCATAATCCGATTCGGAAAGAAAATCCTTCACAGCCCGGATTGGCCTGGCAGTTGCAATAATGAACAAAAGGCCTTTGTTCCTGCATTCTGTAATTATTTTCCTGGAATATTCGGATATGGTTTTATCTGTGCGAAGATAGGTGCCGTCCAAATCCGTTACTATCATTTTAATATTCTTCATCGATCCTGCCTCTCACTATTTCCTGCTTTTTCCGGTTCGATACTTTACAAACCATCCATAATTACAGCATTTTCAATGTTCCAATTCCGTTTCCTGTTTATAAATGCTGCTGACAAGCGCAGGTTATCTGTTTCCCCCTGCAAATTCACCCATATGTATATCCAGGACAACCCGCATGGGACTGATAATGGCATCTTCTTTCCTGCAAACCCATTTTTCGTGATGGATACCCTCCACCGTATTCCCGTCTTCAATAACATCTCCATATTCAAACAGGTATGCCGCCAGGTTCCGCATAAAAACAACTATCTGGTTTGGTTCCAGATTTTTACAGTGGCACTGCAAATCCGGCAGTCCAATGGGTGTCAGCCCCAGTGTGTCAAACAACATCTCATTTGTTCCGGTAATATTAAAAAAACGTACATTCAGGCCGCCGTCCAGAAAATGAAGCTCCGGGGAATTCCAGGAGGAATGCTCGTAAACCTCTCTCGGCAGCAAGTTCTGGCTGTGCGGCCAATAGATACCGATACAATCCGGGAACAGTTCAAGAACAGCATCCGCATAATCGGCCAGAATTCCATACTGCTCCAAAACAGGCAGCCCTGCCGCCAGCATGTTGCTTGCCATAATTGAATAACGGCATCTTGCAATAAAAGCTTCTTTCTCAGGGCAGCTCCAGAACTGTGCCCGAACTGCTTCATCAAATTGGGCTGTATCAAAGGTATCCGCCCCATAAAGAATCAGCTGGGATGGAAATTCTCTTTTTTCCTTTTCGTAATAGACCTGGTGCTCCCACAGCACAAAGGATTTCAGTTCGGATGGCTTCTGCGGCATATTCTGTTCTTCAGCCAGTTCCGTCACCATTCCGAATTTTTCAGTCAGCTTTGCACAAACAGCCTCCGCCGTCGGCATGATAACCGGATTTTCAAACAACGGGATAAAAAAATAAATAGAGGACCATCTATCCGTAAAACCATTTTCCTTTTTTTCCATTTTGCTCCTATCCGCACACCAAAGGTGCTCCTGCTATTCAGGGAAATTGAATATATTCTTCTTTATGATATTTTCCTGCCGATCTTTTTATCAAGCCTCCATGCGGGGGCGGGGCCGTCGTCTCCCCAGTATTCATCAACGCTTATAATCCTGTTATCTTCCATCCGGAAGAAGGATACTACATGAAAGGATAGAGTGCCGTCCTTTGTATGAATATGGGCCGCTGTGATCATCGTATCTCCGGCACACTCCATGCGCTGTATGCTGCCGTCCCATTCGCCGGGATATTCGCAGTTTGCCCTGACAAATTCATGTACGGTAAATTCTTCATCCGTGTTATGCCATCTGATAAGGGCGTCTTCCCTAAAAAATTCAGGCAGTGTTTTTTCATCCTGCTCCAGTACAGCCTTCCAGTAATTTTTAAGGAAAATTTCTTTTTGTTGGATATCGCTCACAGCTTTTATGCCTCCTTTTTTATCCATCTTAACAGATATTTATTAAGATTTTATGTAAAATCTGCATTTTTCTCCCCATTCCGAATCATGAAGAAAAATAATGCTTTCTGCAGGTTCTTTTTCAATCTGCAGGGGCATTTGCCGCATTCAGGGCTTTCTTTAAATCCTCCATATATACTTTCTGCTGTCTGGCAAGATACATTCCCGCAAAGGGCTTCATCCACACCTTTTTTGCGGTCACCTTTTCCGTAAAATTAAGCATCGTGCCTCTCTGTGTCTGTTCCAGAATACCGATCCAGTGTCCCTGGATATTTTCGTTTTCCATATCAAACTCATAGCGGTTCATGGGCTTACATACTGTAATCGTAAAGGTCGTAGCAAAGCCGTCACGTGTATATTCCCGGAACGTCTTTCCAGGCTCCAGGATTTCTATCCTGTCTAAATCACTGCGCCAGGAATAATTTTCCAGGCTGGTTATCAAATCCCACACCGCAGCTATGTCCGCGTTCACTTCTTCTTTTCTATTTGCTTCTGCCATGTCTGATTTTCTCCTTATAAGCTGTTTTATTTGATAAGCTGTATTAAATCTGGTAAAAAACTGATTTCATATGCAGGCTTTATGGAATGGTTATAAGCTTTCCTGCTGCGATTATACCAGCAGGTATCCATTCCTGCCTCATTTGCACCAACTATATCTGTACTTATGGAATTCCCCACCATCAGGCAGACGGCCGGATTATTCACGTATAATGTATTTAGAATACAGGAATAAAAAGCTGATGACGGTTTGATTGCGCCCACTTCTTCTGATATAAATACATGGGTAATATAATTCATAAACGGAGATATACGAGATCGCTGTATCTCTGCCAGACCGTTTGTGGCAAGTACCAGCTGGCAGTATTTTGACAGTGTCCGGCACACTGCAATGGCACCGTCTTCCGGACAGAACTCTTCTTTATACTTCTGAAAATACAGTGCGCTCAGTTGTTCCGGCGGCATTCCCGTTTTGATTTTCTCTTCCAGATGGACAAATCGTTCTACTGCATAGCTGCGGTAATATTTATGATAATTTTTTAGTATGTCTGCATTGTTTGTATTATCAAGATCATATTTCAACCAAACTTCATCGCATATCTCAATAAAAAGCTTTTGGAGCCTTTCCTCCGGTACGATTTTACAAGCTTCCAGCGTCCTGAGAAAAGCATTCAGCTCGCATTTTTCAAAATTCAAAAGAGTATCGTCCACATCCAGTATCAGGTATTCATATTTTGCCATCTTATCCTCTTTTTGCCTCGTCAGTCTACCAGCTTTTATATTGTAACTGTTTCATTATATGAACCCGCTATTATCATTATTTCATAATGATTTACATATTATAGAATACCATATCCGTGCAGAAATGAAAAATGTTTTTATAAACAAAATCGGTATTTTCCAACAGCCCCCTTTTCTTTTATGGAGATAAATTTATAGGGAGGGTGTGACCGTCATCGGTTACACCCTCCTTTATTGAGGCCATCATTTCCCGACAGCCCCCTGACTACTTATTCTGTCCCAATGCCCAGACACTCATTGTAAAATGCCTCCGCTTCATCCAGCAATGGAATCAAAGTCTCTTCATTATAGGTTTCTGTCGCCGGATAAACAACATCCAAAAGGAAATAAGTCCAATATTCATTGAAATCTTCACAGGTCCGCTCTCCAATCCTGTCATTTCCATGTCGGAATTCTTCATAAGCAGCATTATATAACTTCTTTATAGTAAACTGCATTCTGCTATATTCCTTCATTCTTTGACGATATTCATTGTAAGTCGTACCGCTTTCTTCATAGTAAGCTTCAAACTCCGCAAAATTGGATGCCGATTTAATTATTTTATCCTGCTCATCCATACACATTTTAAGTTCTTCTTCCGTAACAGAATACCCATTCTGTACCGCATAATAATATTGTTCCATCTGACCCGACAGCTTTTTCCTGACTGCCTGAACCACTTCCTGCCTCGGACTTACGTTTTCTGCCTGGTTAAGCATTTCTAACGAAAATAATGCCCGCAGGTCAGTTAAACTATAAGAGATATTCTAATCTTCTAACTGTAAAGCGGCCACGCCAAAGAAATGACATGACCGCCGATGCAGGGAAAGGAAATCCCCCAATTACTTATTTTTATCTTCCGCAATCAGTTTACGCAGTGCGCCGATACCGGCGCGGATAGCCGCCTCCGTGTCGTGCTCCACAGGATTATACAGGCCCGCCTTCTCTCTTTCCTGATTTGCCACCACAAGGAATACGGAACCGCAGCGGACTTTCAGATAATCCGCAACCACAAAGAGTGCCGCGGACTCCATCTCGGAGGCCTTGCAGCCAAGGCGCAGCCACGCCTGCCATTTATTTTCCAGTTCATAGCTGACAGGCATGATTTCCGGTTCATGCTGTCCGTAAAAGGAATCCTTGCACTGCACAATCCCTTTGTGCCAGTCATGGCCGCTCTCTTTTGCCGCCGCAATCAGGGCATTTACCACATCGATGTCCGCTACCGCCGGAAATTCAATAGGGGCATATTCCCGGCTGGTTCCTTCATTGCGGATCGCTCCCGTGGCTATGACCAGATCGCCGCTTTTCACATCAATATCCATACCGCCGCAGGTACCGACCCTGACAAAGGTATCAGCTCCCGCTTTTACCAGCTCTTCCATGGCAATGGATGCGGACGGACCGCCGATTCCTGTTGAAGTTACGCTTACCCTTTCTCCGTCCAGATACCCGGTATAGGTGACAAATTCCCTGCTGTCCGCCACAAGCTTGGGAGAGTCAAAAAAAGCGGCTATTTTTTCACAGCGCTTCGGATCTCCCGGCAGGATTACATAGCGCCCCACATCCCCCATTTTTATTTGCAGGTGATATTGGATTCCGTTTTCCGTATATTTCATCTTTGCTCCTGTCTGCGCGCCGCAGCGCGCTCATGAATCAGCCGGACGGCATTCCTGCCCCGGGCTTTACATCTTCCATTTCTTTTCCCCAAAAATCCCTTTCTTTATCCCCCTTACGGCTTACTGCAATGATGCCCCAAAAATTACTGTTCAGCCGCTTCGACTTCCTCCGTCCAGACCGAGGTTCCGTCCGATATAAAATCAGTTGCCAGCTGCTCCCCTTCTGAATAAAATGCCTGTACTCCGCATTCCTTCAGGCGTCCTGCGATTTCCTCATTCATGGACTCGGGACTTTCCTCCCGGCTGCCTGTAATAATTCCGTACTGCGGTTTTACCTTTTCCAGGAATTCTTTTCCTGTGGAATCCGTTTTCCCATGATGTCCCAGCTTCAGGACGTCAGCTGATATCTCCCAGCCGCTTTCCAGCAGTCTGGCTTCCGCTTTCTTTTCCATATCACCTGTCATGAGAAATGCGGTTTTTCCATAACAGAACCGCAAAACCATGGAATTATTATTATCCTTTTTCTTATATAGCTTATCCGGAATCCATACCTGTACTTTTGCTGCCCCAAGCTGCAGTACCTCCCCGCCGGAAAGGGCAACCAGCCTGGCACCGTATTTCGCGGCCAGGGCAGGTACATCGATGGATTCATAAGTAACAGAATCCGCTGCCGACAGATAAATGCATTCGGTGGGAAAATCGGCCAGGACAGCCTCCAGGCTTCCTGTATGATCCTTATGCCCATGTGACAGGAAAATCCCTTTCAGCGAATCCACACCCTTCTGTCTGAGAAGCCTGGAAATCAGGGGGTAATCCTCTGCTTTTCCGGTATCGCACAGATAATAGCCATCCTCCGGAAGCTTCAAAAGAAAAGCATCGCCTTTTCCTATATTAATAAAGGAAAGAATCATCTGATTTTCTGACGCTTCGGTGGTTTCCCGGGCATCAGCCGGCGCGCAGGAGGAAGAAAATCCGCCGCCCTCTTCCGTCGGGCCGCCCCTGTTTGCACAGCCTGTAATTAACATCACTGTAAGAATAATGCAGATAAAGCAGGTTATTTTTTTTATCGGTCCGGTTCCGGTCTTTCTTTTTACAATCATTTTTCCTCCGAAAGCATCATTATTTCAGGCTCTTGCAGGATTTCCAGTGCCAATGGCTGATCGTTTCCTGATAATACAGCGGCATACCCGCAGCAGGGTATGCCTCTCAGTTTATATTATTAAAGCAGCGGTACGAATCAATGAGCGCCGGCTTTATTTTATCTTCCATTTTCCTTTTGTGGACATGAAGGTTTTCCATTCTTCCACCTTGCCCAGAATAAAGCTGTTTTTCGGGACCAGCAGGGAAAGTTTCTTCTGGACGACAACAACATAAATATTTTTGGAGCTGATAACCTTGGTGATGTCAGAGTATTGGAATACGGAATGCGCGCCGTTGTTGGAGAAGATTTCCAGGCCGTCCGAATAAAAGCTTATTTTTCTCTCCAGCGGTTTTCCCCCGTTATTCTCCACCTGCTTTGCGAACTTTTTATCCCTGGAGGAACGATACAGGAAGAAGGGCATTACAAGGCATACGATACCTACCAGCACAAAAATGAAGCCTGAGCTGAAGGCGCCCCCGAGAATACTGAAAAGTCCCAGGAAAATACTGAGGCCGCCCATTATATAATACAGCTTTCTGTACTGGCTCATGAATGCTTTCACAAATTCCAGATAAATTTCCTTTGTGATTGTAAATTCATTCTGGAACATCAGCCTGCCGCTGATATGGAAGCCTCTGGCCATCTTCGGAATGGGCGGTATCGTGCCGACGCCGTCATCGTCCTCTTCCTCCTCAGCTTCAGAATCGGCGTCTTCAGATGTCTCTTCAATATCGTTGTCTTCCGCTTCGGCAACGTCTTCGTTTGCACAGCCGGCTTCGTTTTCCGCTTCCGGCTCTGCGTCAGGGAGTATGTCCTCTTTTTCTTCCATGCCTTCCGGCGCGTTCTTTTGTTCTTCCATGTTTACCTCTCATTCCGCCGCCCTTTGGCAGCTTTTTCTGTTTTTAATAGTCCGCACCGCACAGTGTCTGAACTGCCTGTCAGTGCGTCTCAAAATCAAGCTTAAGTATTCACTGGACAGTACAATTATAATAAAAAGCTTCCTGTCCGTCTACCTCTATTTTCTTCGCTTCAGCGAACAGGTATATTATCTGTGCATATTATAGAATAGAATACCATAACCGGATGTGAATGAAAAATGAATTCTTCAGAATATTATAGAAATTGTCCCTGCCGCAACACCTGCAGTCAGGACTGCTGCTGTCAGCAGGGACCATCCGGCCCGCAGGGGCCGCCCGGATTACAGGGGGAAACCGGGCCGCAAGGGCCTCCCGGCGCCAGAGGGGAACGCGGCCCGCAGGGGCCTGCAGGCCCTATGGGGGAACGGGGCCCGCAGGGTGTTCCCGGCCCCCGTGGAGAAAGAGGTCCCCAGGGTATCCAGGGGACCAGGGGAGAACAGGGGCTGCAGGGAATTCAGGGAATTCCCGGAGAGCGTGGGCCTGCGGGAGAACGCGGGCCTGCCGGCTGGCAGAATACTGCCTATGCCCAGTATGGAGTCACAGCCTCTCCTGCCAGCGGAAGCTTTCTTCCTCTGTATCCTGTATGGGGCGCAGGAGGGCTTACAAGCCTTCCCACGGATGATACCATTACGCTGCAGCCCGGATACGTTTATGCCGTATCCTATGTTTTCCTGGCAACGCCGGAGCCCGGAAATTATTTTCAGATACTTCCCTTTATAAATGGCACGCCAAGGCTGCTTTATTCCTTTACCGGCAACGCGGCTAATGGCAGAAATGCCGCGGCAAGCGCATTTTTCCTCACAAATGAAGCTCTGTATGAGCCGGTTGATCTTTCTTTCTCCCTGACCTATCCTGATACTGTAAGGAATATTGATATTTCCGGGGCTGTTTCCATATATCCCGCTGCCATCGCTGTATCGGAGGAGTTCTTCTGACATCTGTTTGAAAATTGCTCCGGGGACAAAAAGAGGTTATCATTTCCGCAGTCTTCAGGAAATGATAACCTCTTTTGCTGGCACCGGTCCTTGCCGGTTACCGGCTTTTCCACGTCTTAGTTGGCGATGTGGAAGTGCTTTTCTTTTTTCAGGGGAATCTTTTCTTCTTCGATTCCGGTAATCTCTATCCATTGGCCGTTTCGCAGCTTTTCGGTGAGGAGATCTATGTCACGTTCCCGGCCCTGGACCTCCATTTCCACCCTGCCGTCCTCCAGATTTGCAACCCATCCGGACAGGCCCAGCTTACCGGCCGCCATATATGCCGTATAGCGGAAGCCCACGCCCTGTACTTCGCCTGAGAATATCATATGCTTTCTGATTTCCATAGACAACCCTTTCCTGAACATGGTATGAAAGCCCCTCCTCATTTTCCCTCCTCAAAGAATGCAGCACAGCATGTAAAAGCTTTATCGTCTTACAGCTTCAGCTTTTTGAACAGGTCTCCCAGGGAAGTGGTTGCCTCTTCTTTGGAGCTGTATTCTTCGGCCTGATGCGCTTCCATTTCATCGGCTTCCGTGTTCTCTTCCACCGCTTTCATGCTCAGGCTGATTTTGCCGTCATTGGTGTTCAGCACTTTTACCTTTACCTTATCGCCGGTGTTAAGCACCTCGGAAGGCTTTTTGATTCTTCTTTGTGAGATCTGTGAAATATGCACAAGGCCGCTCAGGCCTTCGGGAAGGCTGATAAATGCGCCGTAAGGCATCAGGCTCTCCACCGTCCCCTCAAGGATAGTCCCGGGCGCCAGCATGGAAATCTTATGGTTGATTTCGGCTTCTGCTTTTTCCTTTTCAATGGCTTTGGCGGAAAGAACCAGCTTATTCTTTTCCTGATCTACGGTGATGACTCTGACTTCAAGCTGTTTTCCAAGCCATGGCTCCAGATCCTCCACATAGGTTAAGGACAGCTGGGAAGCGGGGATAAAGCCGCGTATTCCTTCTACAAAGGCTACTGCGCCTGCTTTTACGATTTCACTGATTTTTACCTGGATGCTTTTCTTTTCGTCCATGTAGCCCTTCAGGATATCCCAGGCAAGCACCTGGACGGCTTCCTTCTTGGAAAGGAGGATGTTTCCTTCGCCGTCGTCCGTTTTAACTACTGTGGCTTCAATGGTGTCTCCGGTTTTAACATCCTCCAGGATGTTAAAGTTCGGATCGCTGCTCATATCCTCCGCTTTAATTACGCCCTGGGCATAGTACTGCAGATCCAGAATCGCGCCCTCTTCGTTAACCGCAATTACGGTACCGGTGATGATGTCGCCTTCTTTGATGGAACGGAAGGATGCCTCCAGTTCCTTTGCGTAGTCTTCCATGGTTTCTTTTCTTTCTTCCACTGTTTCGTCCGTCCTTTCTGGGGTTTTTTATAATTATAATGAAAAGCTGTGTGATTGTCGAGGGGGATGGGGGGAATTCTTTTTTTTGAGGGGACATATAGAAAAACAGGCAGGCGGGGAGGGGGGAGGACGCTTTCATTCTTTGGCTGGCTCTGGATCGAGATTGCCTCTCTCTACCCCGCCATTGCATTCATAATTTGGCGTTTGTTGGTTTTGTGGGACGAAAGGGTTTTTTCGCCAAATTATGAATGTAGGGCTTCGCCCTATAGAAAAAAACAAGCAGGCAGGTCTTTGTGAGTAAACTCCCACGCTTTGCCTGCTTGTTTTTTTCTGCATGGCTCATGGGTTAGCATATCCTCGGCAACCCCTCTCCTATAAGTTCTGATAGGATGCGGGTGCCGCCGATGGGGGTGGTTAGGAGGATTTTTCCTTTTTCTTTTTGGGAAATATGGCCTATGATGGCGGCGTTCTCTCCGTAGCGGCTTTTTTTCATGCATTCCAGGGCAAGGGGGGCATCTTCGCCGGCTACTACTGCGGTCATTTTGCCTTCGTTTCCCATGTAGAGGGGATCCAGTCCCAGGAGGCCGCAGAAGCCTTTGACGGGGGCGGATACCGGGAGGCGGTTTTCTTCAAGCTCCACGCAGCAGTCGGAAGAAACCGCAAATTCATGCAGGACGGTCGCAAGGCCTCCGCGGGTCACGTCACGCATCGCTTTGATACGGACGCCCGCCTCCTGCATGGATTGTACCATTTCACCCAGAGGGGCGCAGTCGCTCAGGATCTGGTTTTCGATTCCCATCCGCGCGCTGAGAATCGCTGCATGATGCTCTCCCAGATAGCCGGAAACAAGGACCGCATCTCCTTCCCTGCACAGGGACGCACTTATGTTTACGCCCTCCGGCACAAAACCCACCCCGGCCGTATTGATATAGACTCCGCCGTTTCCTTCTATGACCTTGGTATCCCCGGCCACAATCGTCACGCCTGCTTCCGAAGCAGTTTGGGCCATGGAGGCCGCAATCCGTTCAAGCTCCCCGCTCTGCGCTCCCTCTTCAATAATGAATCCGCAGGTCAGGTATTTGGGCTGTGCGCCGCTCATCAGCAGATCGTTCACCGTTCCGCATACGGAAAGCTTGCCGATATCCCCTCCCGGGAAAAAAATGGGGTTCACAACAAAGCTGTCGGTCGTTACCGCAATTCTCCCGCTTCCCGGAACCACGGCGGAATCTTCCATTCTGGAGAGCACTTCATTATTGAAATTCCGGGCAAATATTTCCGCAATCAACTGAGAGGTTGCCCGTCCCCCGCTTCCATGCGCCATTGTTATCTTCATTTTCTTACCTCCGGCGTATCACAGGCTTTCCCGTGATACTGCATTAATTGTAACAGCTGTTAAAGCAGCTGCCCTCCGTGGAAACCATACAGGCTCCCTGGGGTGTCTGCGGCGTGCATACCTTTCCAAACAGAGGACACTGGGAAGGCTTTATTTTTCCTGTGAGCACCTGCGCGCAGCAGCATGCGGAATTTTTTTCCCGATCCTCGGTCAGCTCCCGGCTGCCGGCGTCGAAGGCTTCGTATTCTTTCCGCAGCACCATGCCGGAACCGGGAATGATCCCCATTCCTCTCCACGCGGCATCCGCAGGTTCAAAATATTCGGCCACCGCCGCGCGGGCCTGCAGGTTTCCTTCTCTTGTCACGGCCGAAGGATAAAAATTTGCCACCCGGCCCTTCCCCTGAAGCTTAACCAGCCCCGCAATGGCAGTAAGGATCTGTTCTCCTTCAAAGCCTGCCACCACGAAAGGGATTCCAAACTGTGCCGCCAGCCCCTCAAAGGCCTTGCTGCCCGTGATCACACAAACATGCCCGGGCGCAAGGAAGCCGTCTATTCCGCAGTCTGCGCTGCCTGCGCACATCCAGGATATGACCGGCGGCATCACCTTCAGCGAGGTGAGAAGGCGGATATTTTTGATTCCTTTTTCCAACGCCTTTTTCAGCAGCATGGCATAAACAGGGGCTGTTGTTTCAAAGCCCACTGCCGCAAAAATATAAATATGCTCCCTGTCTTCCTCCGCCAGCCGTAAGATATCCATGGGCGAATAAACCATTTTCACCCGGCAGCCCCCGGCCTTTGCCTCGCTCAGGCTGCACCTGCTTCCCGGCACACGCAGCATGTCCCCGAAGGTGACGATGATATTCTGCGGTTCCTTTCCCAAATCGATCAGCCTGTCAATATATTCCGTTACCGTGACGCAGACCGGGCATCCCGGCCCTGATACCAGCTGGATGGAAGGCGGCAGAAGGCCGGGGATACCGTTTTTGTTGATTTCAGCCGTATGGGTGCCGCAGACCTCCATCAGCTTCAGCGGCCTTCCCTGATAGCTCTGCAGATATTCAAGAATTTCCTTCACCCGCTATTTCCTCCAATTCTTCAAAAAGCTCCCGCAGCTGCCTGCCCTCCGTTTCCGACAGGACCTGTAAAATACAGCCCGCATGTACGAGTACCTGATCTCCCGGCTTCACCCGGACAAGCCCTGCCTCCGCCCGAACCGTATTCCCCTGAAAATCCACTGCTGCTGTTGTTCCTTCCACTGATACCACCCTGCCGGGCAACGCTACACACATATCTGTTCCGCTCCTTCTTCCTGCTGTCGGCAGAAGTCCGGCAGCTTTAAAAATATAAAAACTGTCGGCCCGCTGCATATTTTTACTTACTGTTTCATCGTAAGGGACGCCAGCCAGGCCTGTCCCAGCGCGATGCCGCCGTCATTTCCCGGCACCTGTTCGTTTACATATACCTTAAATCCATCCTTCTCCAGAAGCTGCCGGCACCGTTCCTGTAAAATCACATTGGCAAAAACACCGCCGCCAAGCGCCACCTTCTTTTCATGAAACCGTTCTCTCAGCAGACGGCACATCTCAAGCACCATCCCGGCCGCCGCTTCATGGAAGCCCAGCGCCAGCGCCTGTATTTCCGGGCCGGGGGCATTTTTCTCCCCGTCTTTCCCCCGGTTTTTATCCCTTCCGAAGGGAACAAGCTCCCTGCACAGGGTACGGATAAGCTCACGGCGATCTGCAGTCAGTCCCTCCGGTGTTTCCCTTATGGGAAAAGGCAGCCAGGCAGGCGCAAGTCCTTTTTCCATGGCCCCTGCTGCTGCGTTTTCCAGGGCTATTGCGCATTCGCCTTCATAGGTATTATACTCCCGGATTCCCAAAAGCGCACTTACCGCATCAAAGAGACGGCCCATACTGGTGCTTTTTTCCGTATTGATATGGGAGGCGACAGCGGCGCCCACGATGGCTGAATTACAATCAGGCAAAAGCTTTGCCAGAGCGTCATCCCGTGGAGCAAGCCCAGCATGGAGAAGATGGCACGCTGCCGTCAGGGCAGCATCCTTTGCCGAGGCATCCCCGCCGCAAAGCTCTGTTTCATCCAAATGCCCTGCCCTGACAAAGGAGGAATCTGTGCATATGAGGAACTCCCCGCCCCAGATACTGCCGTCCGTCCCATAACCGGTTCCGTCAAAGATAACGGCAATGCAGCTGTTCAGCCCGTGTTCCGCCATAACTGACGCCGCATGGGCATGATGATGCTGAAACAAAAGCAGCTCCAGGTTGTGCAAAGATGCTATTTTTTCAGCCTGTGCAAAGGTAAGATAGCCCGGATGCATATCGCATGCCACCGTTTTGGGATGCAGTCCGAAAAGCCGCTCCATCCGCTCTTTGGCGGCCATATAGGTCTGGAATACCTTATAATTTTCCATATCGCCAAAATACTGGCTCATATAGGCCCGGTTCCCTGAAGCAAGGCAAAAGGCCGATTTCAAATCCCCGCCCATGGCCAGCACCGTGCCGGCGCATTCCCCGGGAAGCAGAATGGGGGAGGGTACGAAGCCTCTGCTGCGGCGAAGCATCTGGGGCCGCCCTCCGGTAACACGCATCAGGGAATCATCCAGCGGCGTTACGATTTTTCTGGTATTCCAGGCTATGCCATCCAGGCAGGAGGGCTGCTGCTCCCATAGCTGCTGTATTTCTTCCTCAGTTGTAAGAATCGGTTCCTCCGTCACATTGCAGCTGGTCATAATAAGGGGCCCGGCTTCCTCCGTGAGCATCTGATGAAGCCCTGTACAGGGAAGGAAGGCGCCCAGATAACGGCTTTCACCGCCAACTGCATCTGAAAAAGCCTTACCGCCTTCTTTCCAGGAAAGAAGGACAATCGGCCTTGCGGCGGAACACAGAAGCTTTTCCTCCTCCGAGGACAGGATACAGTATTCCCGGATGCTGTCAAGGGATGGGAACATGACCGCAAAGGGTTTTTTCTCCCTGTGCTTCAGTATGCGCAGCCTCCTGACAGCGTCTTCAGATGCCGGCTGGCAGGAGAGCTGGTACCCTCCCACTCCCTTTAACGCCAGTACTCCGCCGTTTTTCAGCTGCCTTATGGCCGCCTCCAGCGCTTCGTCCCGGCTGAGCACGGTGCTGCCGTTATCCGTCCATAAAAGCTGAGGCCCGCAGTTCCTGCAGGAAATGGTCTGGGCATGCCTGCGTCTGTCCGCCTGCCGTGTATATTCCCGCTGGCACGCAGGGCACATGGGAAATTCACGCATGGTAATATGTTCCCTGTCGTAAGGAATTTCTTCAATAATACTGTAGCGAGGACCGCAGTTCACACAGCTGATGAAGGGATAGTGAAATCTTGCGTCCGATGGATTGTGCATCTCGGCAAGGCAATCCTCACAGACAGGAAGATCCGGCGGGAGCAGCGGAATGTCCGTTTCATTTTTCCCTTCGCTAGGCACGATATAAAAGTCTGCCGGGCAGTTCTCATCTTCCGGACTCTTTTGCGCCAGCTTCTTGGCACGCACCTCTTTTACCTGGGCCGCCGGAGGGGCAGACGAACGAAGGCGACAGATAAATTTATCCATCGCCTCCTCGTTTCCAAATGCATCTATCTTCACTACGCCGCCGCTGTTGCAGACGCTGCCGCTGATATGAAGTTCTTCCGCCAGGGCGGCAACAAAGGGTCTGAAGCCCACGCCCTGGACCACTCCCGTAATGGTGATTTCGTATCTCATGCTTTACCCTGTGCTTCGGAAGCGTTTGCTGCCGGGGCCGCATTTGCCTGCGCCGTATTTACCGGGGCGGCATTTGCCTGTGCCGCAGGCTTTGACGCGGATGCAGCAGCCGCCGGGGCAGCAGGCTTAACCACAGGCTTTACCACCGGATCGGGCATATTTGTTTTCAGGAAGCTTTCCGTTTTCTTCACGTCCCCGGGCTGTGTATAGGTTTGCTTCATGGAAAGGCATTTCTTCGGGCACACCTCTACGCAGCAGCCGCACTGAATACAGCCAAACCGCTGGATTTCCCAGGTTTTGCCGGCCCGATCCACTGTAATGGCTCCGGTGGGACATTTTCTGGAGCACAGGCCACAGAGCACACAGGTGTCTATATCGATTTCCACGTGGCCCCTTGTCCTGTCAGGATATTCTCTCGGCTGCTCAGGATAAGGCCTTGTGGCGGGCTTGCTGAACAGGTTCTTGAGAACCGTACCCGTGAATTTCATGGTGTTCATGTTTTTCATATTAACCTCGATTCCTGCGGAGTTCATACCGCATTTTCCGTCACAGTCCGTACATCTTAACTGTGACGACTTTTTTCTTTCCTGCCAATGCGCCGCAGTTTGGCCAGCCGCACTGAATGCAGCTTCAGCCGCCCTGTAACGTCAACGCTCCGTACAGCTGATGCAGGGATCGATTGTCAGAATCAGAATCGGCACATCCGCCAGCTGGCAGCCCTTTAAAGTTTCCAGCAAAGCGGGCAGATTGGCAAAGGTAGGGGTGCGGACCCTGAAACGGTCAATAAATTTCGTGCCGTTTGCCTTTACATAGTAGATGGCTTCGCCTCTGGGCTGCTCTTCCCTCATGAAGTACTCCCCTTCCGGGAAGCCCTTGAAGGGTACTGCCACTTCACCGCCGGGGATCCTGGAAATTGCCTGCCTGATGAGATCGATGGACTGGAAGATTTCCCGGATACGCACGTCACATCTTGCATAGCAGTCGCCTATATCACTGGTCACTGGTTCAAAATTCAGATCTGAATAGGCTGCATAGCCCAGCTTCCTGTTATCCAGGGCGATTCCGCTGGCACGCATAAACGGGCCGACCGCTCCAAGATCATGAGCCTGCTGCTTTGTCAGGAAGCCCACATCGCGCAGACGGCTGTTAACAGCGGTATCTTCCAGGAAGGTCCTGGCCACCACCTTCAGTTCCTTTTCAATATCATTAAAATCAGCAATAAAACTGCGCAGCATGGAAGCATCCATATCCTTGCGCTGTCCGCCGATCTTGTTTACGGAAAAAATAACCCGGCCGCCGGTGGAAGCTTCAAACATATCAAGTACCTTTTCCCGGATTTTCCAGGACTGCATGAACAGGCTTTCGAACCCGAAGGCATCCGCCAGAAGCCCCAGCCAGAGCAGGTGGCTGTGGATTCTTGACATCTCACACCAAATGGTGCGCAGATACTGCGCCCTGGGCGGTATTTCTATGTTCATGATGTGCTCAACGGCTTCGCAGTAGCCCATACCATGCATAAAACTGCAGATACCGCAGATACGCTCCGCCACGTACACATATTCCGTAAATTCTTTTTTCTCAACGAGCTTCTCCAGCCCTCTGTGGACAAAACCAATGGAAGGGACTGCTTCCACTACCTTTTCATCCTCTAAAACCAAATCCAGATGAATCGGCTCCGGCAGAACCGGATGCTGCGGTCCAAAAGGAATCGTACTGCGTGTGGACATAATCTATTCTCCTTGTCATTACCCTCTGAAGGGTGCCTCTTGCTTGATACGGTACAGGTTGCCATGATAATCCAGGGTGATCATCTTAATGGGGATTCCAAAAAGATCATGGATTTCATTCTCATAAAGGAATGCCGGCTCATAAATATCACTGATGCTTACGATTTCCGTATCCGGTGAAATAACGAGCCGCAGCCCCACCATTTTATATTCTTTACCGAAGGAGTAGGTCACTTCCATTTTATCTCCCGCTTTCGCCGCACAAATCTGGACGATTCGGTAGTCCCTGTGCTTCAGCTTCAGGACCTCCGTAACCAGATTTTCCGGTTCCACCTGCATGATTTCGCCGTCAATCATTTTGCTCCTCCTTCCTGCTTCGCCTGTATTTTCTCTTCTTTCTTCCGCGCGGCGCGTTCCTCTCTCTTTTTATCCAGAAGAGCCACGGCCTTTACCACGCCGTCAATGATCGCTTCCGGTCTTGCCGCACAGCCCGGCACATAGATATCCACCGGGATGATGGTATCCACGCCGCCGATAATATTATAGCATTCTTTAAAAATGCCGCCGTTGCATGCGCAGATTCCCACCGCTACCACCACCTTCGGCGAAGGCATCTGGGAATAAAGCTGCTGTACCACCGGTTTATTCTGTTCATTAATACCGCCGGTAATCAGGAAAATATCCGCATGCTTCGGGTTTCCCGTATTAATGACCCCGAACCGCTCCACATCGTATACCGGAGTCAGGCAGGCCAATACTTCTATATCACATCCATTGCAGCTGGAGCCGTCATAATGCAGCAGCCAGGGTGATTTCGATACTTTCATGTTACATCCTTCCTTTCCTGCTGCGATTACTTCATCAGCATGACTATCATCAGGTTAATCCCGCCGGCCGCCAGCGTCACGATCCAGGTCCATTTCAGCATGGTCTGCCATCTCACTCTGGGGAACACGTTATCGATCAGCGTTTCCAGAAGGAATGAGGCCAGACATACCAGAATGGCTGCAGGAATGCTCAACCAGCTGGAGTTAACGATGAAAAGTCCGATGACTCCCAGCAGGAACACATTTTCATACCAGTGGGAAAGAGTTACCAGCGCCAGGATATTGCCGGAAAGCTCCGTAGTCAGGCCTCTGACCATTTCCTGATGGGCATGGTGGGAGGTACTGATGTCATAGGGTGATTTCCTGAACTTAATGGTCAGGATATAAAGGAAGCCGATAAAAAATCCGGGCAGAAGGCAGATTGCGGAAATATTGCTCTGCGCAATCTCCTTTACGGAAAAGCTTCCCGTCGCAATATAAAATCCAATGGCCGTCAGAAGCACCATCGGCTCGTAAGCCATCATCTGCATCAGCTCTCTCTGCGCCCCCATGGAGCTGTACGGCGCATTGGCCGAGCAGGCCGACATAATAAAGAAAATACCCGCCAGCGTCAGTGCGAAGAACACCAGCAGAATGTCTCCGCCCCAGAAGAACAATGCCCCTGTGAACACGACAAAAACCAGAAATCCGCAGACAAGGAAATCCTGCACGCTGTTTACCACAACGGACTGCTTTGCAAAGAGCTTGTTGATGTCATAAAAGGGCTGCAGCACGGAAGGCCCTTTCCTGCCCTGCATCCTGGCAGCGACCTTACGGTCAATGCCTTCCAGGAGGCCGCCGATAAAAGGCGCGCATACGATATACAGAATGGCAAACCAGAAATATTTTGACATTACAGCGCACCTCCTATCGTCATAATCATCAGAATAATCAAAGCTCCGCTGGCTAGTACCAGGGAAGGCAGAAGAAGCTTGTTTTCCGCAAAATAATCCGGCATATACCAGTTTGCCAGATACATATGCTTTTCTTCACCGAAGGAATCCGTGAAGTTTCTGTCGTCTCCCGCATTGGCTCCGCCCATGTAGGACATGACGATCTTGTTTTTCTTTCCAAGTGTGAGAATCCGCACCGCTATCGGAAGAACGAGGATGGTACACAGCATCATGATCATGATGTACAGGTTGCCGGTTCCGATAAGGTTAGGCACGTACTGATGATACATTTCCATCAGAAAAGGCTCAATCAGATAGGTGGACACCAGAGGGAAGGTCAGGCACAGTGTAACCATGAGCACACTCAGGGAAATCAAAGAGGTCCATTCGCTTTTCTTGGTCACGTTATTCAGGCGTTCCGAATGATGATGCACCGCTACCAGGGTGCCCAGCCACTTTGTCCAGTAAAAAAGTGTGGTGGCGCTGCCGAATACCAGGAAAATAACCAGCAGGATGCTTCCTGAATCCACATAAGCCTTTAATGCGGCCCATTTGGAAATCAGCATGCCGAAGGGCGCAAGGAACATACCTGCAATACCGATAATCATAACATAGGCCAGCCCGGGCAGCTTCACAATCAGCCCGTGCATATCTTCAATATTCCTGCTTCCCGTACAGTTCTCCACCGCGCCCACGGAAAGGAACATCAGGGACTTGGACACCGCATGGAACATCATCAGAAGGATCGCAGCCCACACCGCTTCATGCATACCCACACCGGCACAGGCTGTAATCAGCCCCAGATTGGAAATTGTGGAATATGCCAAAACCTTTTTCCCGTCATCCTGGGAAATGGCCAGCATGGAGGTTACAAGGAAGGTAAAGCCGCCGATGGTGGTAACCATCAGGCCCGCCAGATTGCCTTCCATGGCGGGCGCCAGACGGATTAACAGGTATACGCCCGCCTTTACCATGGTTGCGGAATGCAGCAGCGCGCTGGTAGGAGTAGGCGCCACCATGGCTCCCAGAAGCCATCCGGAAAAAGGGAGCTGCGCGCTCTTCGTAAGTCCTGCAAAGGCAAGAAATACCACCGGGATCAAAGCCAGGCCCGCTTTCGCATCCGAGCTTACCGCAAGGGCCACCAAATCCTGGATATTGATAACCTGGAGGGAAATCGCCGCATAGGCAATTGCCACCGCAAAGCCCAGGCCGCCCAGCAGGTTCATCCACAGGGCCTTAAAGGAATTCTCCATGGCCTCATCCGTCTGATTGTAGCCAATCAGCAGGAAGGAACAGATACTGGTGATTTCCCAGAAGAAATAAATCCAGATCAGATTGCTGGAGAAAATCAGCCCCATCATGGCTCCCAGGAACAGAAACAGCATACCGAAGAAAAAGTATCTTCTGTCCTTGTAATCCAGATGGTGTCTGTTGTAATCCTTCATATATCCAATTGCGTACACACAGATCAGACAGCCTACTATACCGATGATCAGACTCATGGCAATGGTCAGCTTGTCCGCAAAAATATGATCGCCGGGTATCTCCGTCCGGCCGGTAAGCTCCAGCCAGGTCATCAGCCCCGTCTGCGCAATGGACAGCAAAGCACAATAATACTTTCTGAATTTAAAGCTGTAATAAAATACAAGAACTACCAGCGCCCATTCCACTACCAGCATCAGCATATCGATACCGTGTGTGTGAGGCAGGTAGGAGACGGTCTCCCCTGAAACCAGGCTGGTTACCGCAAATAAAATGACTGCCGCTACTAAAATCCCGCAGAGAGTAAACTGGACGCATCTTCTGACCAGTCCGCTCTTTCTCATGCATGACATAACGAGCGCAGCAAAGAATGGAAACAGAATTAAAAAACCTATCATTCCCATATGGAATATCCCCCGCTTTCGCCTTATTGGACTATTATTCAGGCTTCCAGGTGGGTAGTACGTGTGCCGGACGTATTGCTCATCTTTTGAAGTTTAAATCAGTCCTTATCCATCCTACTTCTCTTGTCCAAAAGTGTCAAGTGACAAGTACAAAAATTTTGTTAAAACAAAAAACATCACGACACTATTCTGTGGTATAATAAGAAAAAAGGTAAATTTTTAACAAACGCACTGAAGGCCGCAAATACGGGCGGAAACGCTTCCGCCTGTGCTCTGCCTGCCGCATTTTCTTAATTAAAAGGAGGATTTTCCATGAAATGTCTGTTCAGCTATGCCAATGAATATGTAAAGGAATCTGACTGGAAGGATCTGGCTCTGGTTAAATTCTGCCTGTGTGCCACAGGCGTCATGATAGGCCTTTGCATTCCCAAAGAAAAAAAGAAAGTGCCTTTATTGATCGCAGGCGCTGTTTTCACAGTGACCTACATACCGCTTATGACAAAATTTCTCCGTATCATACTTCGTAAGGATGAAAATGCTGCATGCGAAGAAGAATAGGATAGGGAAAACCCGGACAAAAAGGGAACTGCCTGTGAAGAAAGGGCGGTTCCTTTTTTTGCCGTCACAAGGCTGCAGGCTGATCATAAATTTTTTTTATTTAAGCGGACCAAAATCCCCCTCCTGCCATCTAATCATTGTAATGACCAGAAAGTCCGGACGTTATTACAAGGAGAAAACTTATGAAAACACTGATTAAAAAAGCACAGCATAAGGATGCCGATGCCTTTGTGGAGCTGATGCAGGAAAACATGAAGGACATGTATAAGGTTGCCCGAGCCATTTTATCCAACGATGAAGATGCCGCAGATGCCATCCAGGACACGATCCTGGCCTGCTGGGAAAAGATACATACCCTGAAGCAGGAAGATTTTTTCAAAACCTGGCTCACGAGGATATTAATCAATAACTGCAACCTCATACTCCGAAAAAAACGAAAGCTTGTGCTGGATGACAGTATCATGGACATGCAGGCCGGCTGCGAATGCGACGGCTACGAAAACACCGAATGGAAAGAAATGCTTGGGTGTGTGGATGAGAAATACCGTGTCATCATTATTCTGTACTATGTGGAAGGTTTTAAAATCAGGGAAATCGGCGAAATACTCCACGAAAGTGAAAGCGCCGTAAAACGGCGGCTTGCATCCGCACGCAAGCAGATGGAGCTGGCCTATTATCCCGAAAAACGGAGGAATGCCGAATGAAACAAAGTGAAAAAATCATTTCCGGTTTACAGCAGGATATTGTGCTTCCCGATATAGTATTGCAGAAAGCCGATGACGCCTTCAGCCGTATTCTGGCCGAAAACGGAAAAGGAAAACAGCCTGCTGCCAGCCAGGGCAGAGGAAAAAACAGCCGCCATAAAAAAAGAAAACGCTTCCCGGTCTGGGCAAGGGGACTGACCGCTGCCGCCGCAGTGTTAATTGCAGCCTTTGGCATCTGTGCCGCCAATCCGGTTATGGCTGCCAAAATACCCATTATAGGCCATCTGTTCTCTCTTTTGCAGGACAAAATCAGCTTTTCCGGGGATTATACCGGCTATGCCGAACCTCTGGACGGCAACGTGCAGACAGATCCGGAAACCGGAGGGGACTCTTCTGTTACCGGCAATCGGGGAACCTCTTCCTACTCACAGACAGTAAACGGCGTGACCGTAACTCTTTCCGAGGTTTACTGCAATCAGGAAGCTTTGAATATTTCCCTTATTATAGAGGGAAATGAAGATTTTCAGGACAAAATTATGACAAACCAGTTCGGGAAGCAGTCCCTCTTTCTTGATATGGATACCGATTTCAGCTTCCGGGATACTCCTGTTATGGCAGGAAGCGGCAATATTGAAGGCAGCTTTCTGGATGCCAGGACGTATGCGGGTGTCTGGCGGCTGGATTTAAAGGATGTTCTTTTCGACGTATCGGAAATCGACAGAATGACCAGCGAGGCGGAAGCAAAAGGCGAGGAATTCGTGGTGAACCAGGAGGTCCTGGACAAATATGGAAAAATGCTCACGCTGCCTGATGAATTCACACTGAATATCGATTTGAAAAGAATTGAAGGTATGCTTGCCAACCCGCCGGAAATCGACTGGGGTATGAGTAAGGAGGAGTTGGAGGCACTGTCTGATGAGGAGTTCCAGGCGCTTCATGACCGCATCTTTGAAAAATACGGACTGAACAAACATCCCAATACCATGCAGCATTACTGGTTCGAAGGCCCCTGGACCTTTACACTGCCCATTAAGGTCAATACCGCCAATAACCGCACCATATCCGTAAATGATGTGAATGAAGCCGGTATCGGGCTGGAATCCGTCACGGTTACGCCATTTGAAATCCATATCAATGAAGTCTATCTCAACCATGACAAGGCGGACTATTTCCCTGTTGTTCTTGACGCCCAGGGAAAATATATCGACTCCGCAGGTTCCGACGCCGCCTTCCTGCCCGTGGCGGATCACGATATTTCCAGAATTACCGTTTATCTGTGCGACTATCTGGAATATATGGATGAACTGAAAGGGCTGAAGTATGAAGATAATTTCAGGGAACTGCTGGAGGAACGGGCGGTTTATAAAAAAGAGGTTGTGCTTGAGTGACAGGGTATCGTGAATGGGAATGCCCGGATTAGAAAACATACTGGTCAGGGCCTGTCAATGACAGGCCCTGATGCAATACAACCACAAATTTTTAATTCTGTTTTGCTTCCAGCTCATCAAAGGAATCCTGGCTCACCGGATAATAATAATAGAAGCCGGTGGCATAATCACAGCCAATGCTCTTTAAATACTCCGCCTGCTCTTCGTTTTCTACTCCCATGCAAACCACCTTCAGATGCAGCTGACCGCAGAAATTCATGATGCTTTGGATGACAGTTTTCCCTTCCGGTTTATCAACGTGACGGATAAGATCGTGCCTTAGCTTAATGCTGTCCACGCCGCAGTCAAGGAAATCAAAAAAAACACGATCCAGTTCCAGCCCGGCCAGACAGATATGAAAACCATATCCGCGCAGTTTGCGGATTGTGTCCATAAAGCTGTCAGAACGGCTCATTTCGACCATCTGGTTCAGCTGTATTACAATTCTGTCCCGATCTATTCCATATTGCTCCGCAACCGTATTAAGTTCCTCCGCGAACTGTTCATCTCCTACGTTCTCAACCGTAAAATTAAACAGCAAATCCAGCTTTTTCCCCTTATCCGCCTCCTCTCTCAGGAAGCGGCAGCCCTGACGGAAAATATCCATGTTCATTTTCCCTGTAAGCTGCTTACGTTTAATTACATCCAGGAAATCTCCCGGCTGCATAAGTCCCCGTCCCGGATTCTGCCAGCGTACAAGCGCTTCGGCTCCCATAATTTTCCCGCTGCCTATCTCAACAATCGGCTGGAGATACATAATGAATTCCTGATGCATAAGGCCATGTATTGCCTCATGTTCCATGGCATATCCCGTTACGGTCTCCCGTTCTACCATTTCATCGTATACCGCGCATTCCATAAAATGGTTCCGCGCAAACTCCGCTGCAATTTCCGCTCTCTGAATTGTTTTCAAAGGCTCCGTTTCAAGTCCTGCCATGCGGTAAATACCGGTATGCGGTTCCAGGAAGTATCTCTTCTGCTGCTTCTTAACCGCTTCCGCGATCCCTTCATGGATCTTTCCGATTCTTTCTTTTATACTGTCCACACTGGTATACTGCAGGAAAAACACATAATAGAATTCATTGAACCGTGACATTGCTTCCTGTCTTTCATCCAGCATCGGTTCACAGAAATCACGTATTATCTGCAGCACCTTTTCAGATTCCGGATACCCGTATATATGGCTGATCGTTTCAAGACCGGCATCCAGGAAAAGCACCGCATAATGTTCCCTGTTGCCGTCGTTTATCCGTTCTGAAAATTTCTGTTTCCAGGCCGTAAAATTATCCCCGCCCGTCAGCTCATCCCGATAAGCAAGCCGTATTACCTCCCTCCGTTTTCTTATGAGGTAAAGAAAAAGCGCAAGGACAGCCAGCAAAAGGATAATAATTGAAATCCACATGTAAACAGCAGGCTTCCTGTTCTCCTGGTAAACAGATCTTGCATACTGCAGCAGCAGGTTTTCCAATCGTGCATCATCTATGCCATCCAGCCCGTCTTCCAGTTTTTTCAGGTCTTCTTCCTGCATGCTTTCCGTATAAGCAAGACAAATATTTACCTTATCTTCCCCTTCCTGGAATACAAAACTGACATTACTCTTCCTTAGTCCCGCCTCTTCCAGTTCTTTTTCGGACAGGTCCAGTGTCCATACAGCATCAACCTGTATATTTTCTGCCAGCTCCAGGCGTTTGTCTGTTTCCGACGGTTCCACATAATGGATACCGAGTCCGGATTGTCCCGCCGCTTCTTCCAAAATATCCGGCAATACTCCCTGGTAGTTTTTGCTCTGGCTGTCATAATATTCAAGAGGCCAGGAATCCGGAATCCCTGCCATATATATCACATCCTCAGCGCCAAAAACAGCTCTGAGAGGCACCAGGAACCATAGAGCGGTAAATATGGCCGCCGCTGCAGGCCATCCCATAATTTTCCTTCTTTTCCCTTTATATTCACGCATTTTTGCCTTCCACCTTCTGTTCTTCCGATTGCTTCAGTTGAATTTTCTGACGCTGAATCTGTCCCCACACATTTTTCTTTTTCCGATAGCCGATAAATGCCGTCATTCTGGTGAACGCCTGTATAAAACGGAAAAATACGCTTTCTGAAATACACAGATAAATTGATTTAACCACATCCAGAAAGGACAGCTTGATGTTCTGCGTATAAATCCTTGCAAAAAAAGCAGTAATTGTAAGTACCGCTCCGTAAAGCGCATAAATCATGAAAAACAGCACCATAAAAGGGACGTTTATCAGATTAACCGCATATGCAAGTATAATAGTGAGCAGACCAAAAAGCTCAATAAACGGCGACAGCAGTTCATAAAGAAGATAGTATAAATAGGACACATAGCCCACCACGCCGAACTCAGGGGCAAGAAACATCCTGTGATGCTTGCTCAGGCACTGGAACAGCCCCAGATACCATCTGCGGCGCTGCTTCTTCAAATCCTTAATGCTGGACGGACACTGGCTCCAGCAGATGGCGTCCGGAACATAACGGATACTGTAGGGGATTTTATTTATCCGGCAAAAGGAATGGAGCTTTACCACCAGTTCCATATCTTCTCCCATGGTATCGGTATCATATCCCTTCACAGCGGCTGCCATATCCTTCCTGAATAAACCGAACGCCCCTGAAATAATCAGGTTGCCGTTAAATTTATCCAGGAAAATACGGGATGCCATAAATGAACGGTCATATTCCAGAATCTGCATCCCCACAATCGGATTCCAGGGCATATGATAGTCCACCAGTTCTCCTTCATTAAGAACCGCACAATTAGAAATACGTACCAGTCCTCCAACGGCTACTATGGTATCATCCTGTAGTACCGGTTTTACAATTTCCTTCAGCGAGTCCTTCTGCAGAACACTGTCAGCATCCATACAGATAAAGTATGGATACCTGGAGGCATTAATGCCCATGTTCAAAGCATCAGCCTTTCCGCCGTTTTCCTTCTGCACAAGGGTAACAGTAATACCATTCACTACCGTTTCATAAACGTTGATTACCCTTTTACAGGGAATCTGGCGGTTAATCGGACGATTTACCTTTCTGAGCGAAAACGTATCGAGGAGCACCTGCGTTGTATTATCACTGGATCCGTCATCCACCACAACGATTTCATACAGCCTGTAATCCATCATCAGCAGGGATTTAACCGTATCCGCCACAGTGATTTCCTCATTATAAGCAGGAACGATAATAGTCACCGGCACATAATAATCATGTGATATTTCATTATGATATTTTTTCTTTTTGTTTTCTTTATACAGATCCAGTGAGCCATATATGACAGACAGCATCAGAAATGTGGAATAGCCCAGCAGATATATAACAAAAATGACGCCAACACAGCTGTAAAATAACTTTATCGCATCAAACATTTACCTGTCCCTCTTTCATTTCCTGCTGTCTGATTTGTTCCTTCTCCAGAACGTATCTGATAATTTCCCTGGCATACCGGTCTCTTCCGTTTTCCACATCGAAAAGCCGGAGCCTTGATATTCCCAGACCGTAAATCAGGGCCTCCGCGCAGTTAAGGCGAACATACCAGTTAGCCGCCTTCAGGCCTTCCTTCAGGCAGAAAACAGTATCCTCCCCCGGATAAGACGCAAGGGCGGAGGCGGCCATCGCCGCATACTCCCAGTCTATATATTCCTGATAACGGACGTAGTTCTGAAGAATTTCCCTGACTGGCTCATAGGGATATCTGCGGAAATAACGGATAGCTTCCAGCTGTATCTCCTTATCTTCATTTTTTCCTGACAGCAGCGTAAAAAACTGCTGCTGAAAGTCCCCTGTAAAAAAACGGATAAATTGCATGACCGGCAGAAAAAGTGTGGTACCAAACTCTTCCCTGTGGGCGAAAAGCAGCTTTGCAAGCTCCTTCCTGTCTCCCCGGAAGCTCAAAAGGCCATCGGCCAGCAGCTTACGGCTGTGGCTAATTTCATTGTCCTCCAGCTTTCTCCATATGGCCAGAATTGCACTTTCATTGCCAATGGCATAAAAAGCCCTCATTGCATTTTCACGGGCATTTACATCCTTGCCTGTAATCATATCCATGAGGAAATCCATAATGCCGTCAAAGCTTTCCCTTCCTTCATCAATTCTGAATTTTTCAATCAGATAGGCAAAATAAGCCTGCTCAATCGTATCCCTCTTACGGTATACGCCTGCCAGCTCCAGAAATACGCCCCGCAGGCTTCGCAGATATTCCGCAGTGTATTCCTCCGGCGCCTGTTGCTTTACAGTAAGCACGGAGTATTCAAATGCCCGCAGCTTTTCCGGATTTTTCAGTTCCTTCCTCAGCCTTTTGTAATGTGCGGCCTCAGGCTCCCCGGCCTCCTTCAGCCGTTCGATTTGAGCCGATATTTCTCCTACAAAGGACAGGCTTCTTTTTTCCAGCGCCCTTCCTTTATATTTGTCAGCAAAAATATAAAGGATATTGAAAACAAGCACGGATAGGCAGCTTGCCATATAAATATACAGGATAACCTCCGGCCGGAATGACAGCACATGCATGATGCTCCTCCTTTATACTACCCGGCATTTTTTGCCCATATTTCCTTTACAGCATAGTAAGACTGCTTCAGGCGCTCATGATACTCGGGATTTTTTCCCCATCCCACCAGCGGCATTTCTCCCATTCTGATTCTTGTCCCTTTATCCTCCGACGATCCAAGCCCTGCATATATACTGTCAATCTTCAGATTCTCAATGCCGTAATTTTCATAGTAATCATCGTGTACCTGCTGTTCTGCGGGATTGGAAAAATTAAGAAGCTGCCAGGGAAGGCGGATTTCGATTTCATTGCCTTTTACAATAAAATCCGATACGGAATTATAGTCTTCACTGTAAGGGTTCCCGTTTCCAAAGGTGAGGCGGCCTGTCTCGAACCTTTCAGCCATCTTATCTTCTTCCTGCACTGCATTAATTTTACCGAGCTGCAGCGCCATATAAATATTGACAAATAACGGTGAATCTTTATCCGGGACATTAAAATAGGGATTTTCTTCCCCGTAATCTTCTGCAAAAATTACCCGGAATGCCTCGTATCGCTCCTGAACCAGTACCTTGCTGTTGTCTTCACCATCAAGAACGATCAGGAAATCTGCCTGACGGTCAAATTTAAGTTCTTCTTTTTTCGCATAATAGCTTCCTGTTTTCGGGGTAACATCGACAGGAATATAAAGAATTTCCTTCGGATTCGGATGTTCCTGATGTATTCTGAAATATATAAATTTCTCGTCGTATTTCATATACAGCCGGGAGCTTCCATAATCTGCAATCAGATCCTTCTCGCTCCATTCATCCACATCCCCATCCGTATAACATACGCTTGTCTCCTTGCCCGGATCAAAAGCCATAAGCCCGAAGAACTGTTCATTTGTCTGGAAATCACTCCAATATGCCGTTTTGGATAAATCAACATTAGCCATGGTATTCCAGGTCCGTTTAAACCATTCATCCTGCCAGGAAAAAATAACACAGCCGGCACATCCGGCCCTGCGGATGTCTTTATAGCTTTCCACAATGGCTGTCCCTTGTTCATGTTCCGACATATAGCCCTGGGATCGAGCTGTAAAAAAGTCAAGCTGCGCCCTTCCTCTGGAGGTAGGGGCGCCGAATTCCGATATGACCACCGGCATTTTATGATGCCTGCAGAGTAATTCCAGATAAATGCCATAGGTGTTATAATCACCATCTTCCAAACGATATTCTTCAGCGAACGGGATTTCATTCTTCCAGCTGTCATAGTGGGCCAGATAATCCGGATAATAGGAATACACATGATAAGAAGCAAACTGTCCTGATTTAAAACGATCCGTAGAAAGAATATGCTCCACATCCACGCTGGCGCACTTCATAAAAAGCTTTTTGACCTCTTCCGGATAATCCAGTGGATCTGTTGTAGGCCAGTTGGAGAAAGCGATAAGCCGCTGTTCTTTATATTTTTCACTTTCATACCTGATGATTTTGTCTCCGACTTCAGCAAGCATAGCTTCAAATGGCGTGGCTTCTTCGGACGTATACATATAATCCCCATGATAGCTGTTATTTTCCGGTTTCATATGATTCGTATAGGCGACGGTAACATCTTCCCATTCTACGCCCAGAATATAACCCAGCACCCAGTCTGAAATATCCTTATTATAAACGCCGCTGGCACTGGTCGCCTGATAACCCAGATTGATTTTACGCCTGCCGTGAATAACATCCACAAGCGTTCTGCAATCTTCCAGGAGCGCCTCTCTAAAGGAGTCATCATAGGCATCCACATGTGAATTCTGGACATAATCGTTCACCCATACACCATGCAGTATATATAAGGGATTAGGATTATCCTTGTTATATTCGTATACCGCCTCGTAAAAATCCGGTATCTGTATAGTATAAACACGGATGGTATTCGCCCCCATCTCCTGAATCATACCAAACCAGCGAAGATACGTTTCCTTATCAATCGCAAACTCTGTGGAAAAATATCCCGGTATTCCTACTCCCATGTCAACGCCCCGGATTTCAAAGGGTTCCATTCCCTTTCCCGTATCAGCCAGGATTTCTTTTCCCTGCGTAGTCGCAAAAAAAGAGACCTCCTGATCTTTATTTAAATCTATATATACGCCCCATCGGTAATACGCCATATCAAACAAAAAAAGGAGAAGGATTGCCGTAATTGCCGCAATTAAAAACTTTTTCAATTGATTGCCCCCAATCAGTGGTTAAACTTCTTATTTATCGATTCATGGCTGTAGGAACGCAAATCCTCAATATGCTCATCCATCCACCTCATACGCCGGACCAGACGCGTTTCATATTGTTCCACAGCAGCTTCATAGGAGCCTATTTTCCGCTCATCCTCATACAGCAGATCCTTTTCCGGCAGGAAACTGTATCCCCATTTTTCAAAATTGCGTTCTATGGCCGGGCCCAGATAACTCTGTACCCCGGCGATATAGCTTTCCACCGCTTCTTCACTGAGTATCCCCTTACGCAGCTGATGGTATCTTGTTATCACCTTTTCCATAAAAGCTTCATCCTTACACAGCACGAAATACCAGGGACGGTTCTGCATAAAGAAGCCTGCCATCGGAGTCTGATCTTCTATATAATTATCACAACAGTTATTGAAATCCCAGACGCACATTTTAAGCTTTCCGCTGACATCCTTATAAAAATAAGTGGAATAAAGACCCGCGTCTGTATTCTGGGTAACTTCATTTATGATAAAGTAATCGACAAAGCTGTCCACATCAATATAATTCTGATATCCGTATCTGGCCGTATCATAGTCAAAGGAATATAATGCTTTTTCAAATCTGGAAAAATCACGGCTGATGTATTCAGTCAGTTCCGGCGTTATCCGTGATGCTCCCGGATATTTTACCTCCAGCTTTCCGTTGATTCTCAAAGCATAGCTTGTAAAATTATCCAGGTACTGCACATCATTGACACTCTCACGGTCAGCACAGACAATATAACTGGAAATATTGGACTTTCCGTCATATTTCGTCATTTCGATTCTGCCTTCTCCCATACTGATCTGCTCAGCCATTACATAAAGCCCCTGATACTCGTGATCCAGAAAGACTTCACAGTACCGGACATCCGGCGCCCATTCCATAATCTGCCCTGCCAGATTGTACCACATGTAATTACGCATCAGTGTTTTATCCAGATAAGGCCCGTGAAGCACCCATGTGCTGTCCTTTTCCATACCCATGACTTCCAGTTTGCGTTCCATGCCCGCATCATCTGTAAATTTGAACAGATACCCCACTTTATCAAACGTCCTGGAGGAATTGCCCCTGACGCGAATATTGATTTTAGATTCCAATACAGGCTGGGAGCTTAGCTTATTCAGTTCCCCTTCCCTGTCATAAATCCGCATATCCGCCTGTATAAAGCTGTTCTCAATATCTTTTATATGCTGCCCCTGCTCCGGCCGGCCTGGAATAACCACCCCGCCAGTTTCGATACTGACCACCGGCAGATGTGATGAGAAAGTATCCTCATCAATTGACAGACTGGTATCTTCTACCTGTGTATTGTATGACAGATGCTGCTGATACCGCTGCTTTTCCGGATCGATATGCCTGGAAAGCAGCAAGGCTGCCAGAAGCAGAAGCACTACCAGTCCTGTGTAAATTTTCCTGCTGTTCATTTTCTTACCCGCTTATTTCATCATTCTGCGTCACGACGTTCACATACTCAATAGATTCCAGCTCATACAGCATTTCAACGATGCTTTTTTCCTTTTTATTGGAAAGCAGATAAGTTTTCCGGGGCATTTCAAATATCAGCTCAATGGAATCCCTGCTGGTATTCTTGACACGCATCATGGCCTTTGCCTGAAAATAATCAAAAACCACCGCCTCAATTCTGCGTTCCATGTTTCTCGCGCCCCGGATGATGAGAAGTATCCTGTTATCATTTTTTACTCTTCCCAGAATCAGAAGTACAATAAATACAGCGCCGCTGCCAATAACAGCCACTATATAATCCCCTACGCCGCAGCAGATTCCAACGATTATTGTCCAGAAAATATATGCGGTATCTCTGGAATCCTTAATCGCCGTACGGAATCTGACGATGGAAAGCGCGCCGACCATACCAAGGGAAAGCGCTATGTTATTGCCGATAACTGTCATAACCGTTGCCGTAAGAATGGTCAGGGTGATAAGTGAGACGTTGAATTTTTTGGAATAGACGCCGCCTGCATGCGTAAAATAATAGGATAAGTAAATAACGCAGGCCAAAATTGATGCTACAAGGATATGCAGGAAAATTTCTTCCGTAGACAGGGAACCAGATTCCTGAAATATTGTATAAATATAATCTTTCATGAGTTTTTCCTCTCTTATGCACGATTGTTGAATTAAATACGGGTGAATCAGTTTTCACCCAAAAGCTGCTTCCAGCTTCAAACAGCAGCTTCCTATTAAAACAGATAATGAAGCCCGGCGCTCCTGGATAAACAGTATTTACTTACTGATGTGGGGGTTTTCCCTTCCAGACTCACCATCTGTTTAATATAACTGAGCATAAATCCGTTATACTTTACTTCCATTACCACAAGATACGGATCAAGTACCGGATTCTGATTTAATACAGGTGAAAACAGCCGGAAATCGCTTTCTGTCGCCTTAATTGCAAAATCAAAAGTAATTCTCGTTTTATTTTCACTGGCCACATAAGCCTTTCTCTGATATTCTACTATCGCTTTCGGCCTGTAGCAGAGCATATTCATCAGTCCATAGCACTCCATGGCAAAAGAATCTGTATAGTGAAGCAGGCAGGAATATTCTCCCCGTGACAGAGCTTCTGCATCCTCCCGGCCAAGGCGCAGAGAACGCTTTTTCTGATTTTCTCCCTGCTTCTGTTTCATTTCCAGCATGGCAAAATCAGAATCGGGTGAATATGTTCTCAGCCGGATTTTTCTCCGTATCTCAAGACCGTCTTCCTTTTCGTAAAAATCTCGCTCCTGCATGGTATCAAAATATAGACTTCTTATCGGATACCCCATCTTTCCATTATGTGAATCAGGATGCAGTACCTGTTCAAAGGTATGATCCAGCCTGCGGAACTGGTCATAGGAAAGCAGGTATTTCTTTTCCTGCCGAAGGACCTCATTCATGCATTCTCCTCCTTCTCCATAAGGTGCAGGCAGGGCTTCAGATAGTGCCAGGAAAATCCAAGATATTCGTAAGGATATTCCTGCCTGAGCCTCTCCCAGCTTTCCAAAACCGCGTCAAAGCCATCGTAATAATATGTATTCTGTTCCGTCAGGCTGTGATATCCGGGTTTCTGCATTTCAGTAATATGGATAATTCCTTTTTTATACTTTTCAGCGAGTTCCATTTCACCTGCAATCTGTCCCGCTTCATCCCTTTTGTCGTAATTCATAACAGCAATACCGTCACAGCCTTTCTGTACCAAAAGCTCAAGCTGTTCCGTCAGGCCTGTTCTGTCATAAAAATTTGGGATACAGACGATAACTGCCAGTTGTTCCTTTTGGGCTTCTTCATAGGCATGAATACAGTTTTCAACATACTGCTGCATATATTCTTCCCTGTTATCTTCCCATTCATCCAGCAGATATGGCTCCACATCCCATACAATGCCTGTAAATCCTTTTCCTTCTCCGGCTTTTCGGTTCCATTCTGCGGTATTTTTTACAGCTTCCAGCATGGAAACTGCATTTTCCTGCAGGCCCCATTCAGATGCGCCGGCAAGATAATACACCAGCTGCCCTTTATCCCCGCGCCGTTTCAAATAATCAAGTACCTCCGCCTCCTGCGCATCCGACGGGATCTGCTGGTATACCACATTGCAGCCAAGCCGTTCCATCACCTTTTCTACTTCTTCCTCCATTTCCGGCAGTATATACTCTTCTTCCCAGGAAAAAAGGCTTGTCTTACTTACCAATGCTGTCTTACTCTCCTTTCCAGGCCCGCATCCCGATAATACGATCGATGCTGCTGAAAGCCAGATTCCCGCTTCGGCAAATATGCAAAAATGTCTTTTCATAGCTTATGTCTCCGGTTTCTGTTTACGTAAACAAACCGCATGTTGTTTAAACATACGGCTTGTTTATCCTGAAAGGTATCAACTATACTCTTTGTCCCGACATAATTCAGGTACAAATCTTACTTTGCATTATTCTTTAATGAAATTATAATACTATTTTATCGTTTTAAACACCGGAAGTAATGTTATCACATACACCTGGTCTATGACAAGTGTTTTATGAAATTTTTCCCGTCTTTTTATTCAAAAAAGCAGCCCGGAGTTTTTTATCTTCTCCGGACTGCTTTTGGCAGAATACTCTGTATATATTTACTTACATTGTCCATTTATTTTAGCAGTTATTCTACCCGGAACACCCTGGGCGCCGCCAGGATTCCCATTCTCTTCAGCTGATACTCATAGCTGTAGCCGGCCCCCTCCGTTCTCCATGCATTCGGGCCTGCCCAGGCGTTCTTCTCGTCACAGATATGGACGGTTCCGAAGGCATTATAACGGTTGCCGTAAGACGTCAGCGTAATGCTGTGCCTGCCTTTTTTCAGATATCCCAGGGATAACTGGTACGGGGAGAGGGCAATTCTTCCTGCAGCTTTCCCGTCTACCTCCACCTTCAGAAGCGGCGCGCGGAACTTTTCTGCGGCAATCACATACTCTCCGTCCTCTTCTGCATCCAGCTGTGCTTCATAGATCATGTTTCCTGCATAGAAGGGGAAGCCCTGTGTGCTGTAATCACCGAAGGCCACGGTATCCGGCAGCTTTGTCAGGCAGGCCTCGCTGCCCTCCGCTCTTACGCCGAAGCTGCCCAGCAAATAGCACCATTCCGGGTTGGTGTCCCTGGAATATGCCAGCTTCAGGATAAGCTCCGAGGTGCCTGCGGGTATGGCGGGCAAAGGGAACCTGCGGATGCATTCGTCCACAAAATAGCCGCAGTCCTTCTTTTCCACTTCCTCCCCGTTTAAGTATATAGTGGTTGCGCCTGATTCTTCGAGAGCCAGCGAGGCATCCGTCACCTGGATTTCCGACCGGATGGTGAACCTCATTTCCAGCACATGCTCCGGCTGTGCCTTTTCCGATGTCCAGGGCTGTGCAAAGGCTTCCATCCGAAGAGGATAACCTGCAGCCTTCCTGCATTCATTGTCCAATCTGAGAATCTCTTCCTTATCCTTCCAGGAGTCTCCGTCCTTCCCGTCAAAACGGTACTCCGCCATGTCCAGAAGAAGCACATTCGGCTCCGACAGACGATAAGGCATACGGGTAGGAAGCCTGCGGCCCTCCGCCTTTGTAAAGCAGGCTGCGTGGCCTTCCTTTACACCGGCTGCAGTGCCGGCCGCCGGCACCTGCGTGGGAACCAGCTTCAGCAGCACGCTGGAATGATCATACATGCGGCGGGTAAATGATGTAACCCCGTTTTCTGTTCCTGCAGAAAGCGCCTTAATTTCTCCGGTCATGGTATCATATTCCCAAACCTCCCAAAGCCCTTTCAGGCGGAAGGTGATATTTTCTTCCGTGGGGATATCCTTGTTGACAGTTTTTTTGCCGTTTACAACGAACAGCCAGCGGCCGTCGCTGTCCTGGCGCATCTGGTAAAGCAGATGATCTGCCAGGCTGCCGTTTTCGCTGCGCAGTTCCACTTCCCTGTAATCTTCCAGCGCTCTTACCAGCTCGCTTCTGGAAAAACCGGCGCTGCGGCTGTTTTCATAAAGCGCTTTTCCTTCTTCATCCGGCACAGCATCCACCAGTTCGGGGGCTACGCCAAGGAAAAGAAGGTCGCCTCCTGCCAGACGGTATTCCTTCAGGCAGGAAACCGTAGTGGAACGCAGGGTTTCGCAGCCGGGAACGATAACCACATCATAGGCCATTTCTCCTACATGAAGCCTGCCATCCTCCGTTTTTTCATACTGTATGGGAAGAAGGGATTCTGCGATAAAGTCAAAATCCAGCTGGGAGAAAAGGAGCCATTCTGTCAGGTTCCGGAATCTGCTTTCCATCTCTTCCCTGATCAGGGCAGTCTGTTCCTTCGGCCCATAGTGCAGCCAGTAGCTTTCAATCGGATGGACAACGCCGATGCGTACACGGGCCTTCCCGCGGGTAAGGGCCGTATTCACCCTTGCAAAATGATCCTCTATCATGCGGTATTCCTTATACCAGGGGGACTGATAGAAGATGGAGGCCGGATAGTCCCTCTTTGCCTCACCGTTCATGCTGTCCCAGGAAAGATGATGGACACGCAGGGTCACTCCCAGCGCCGCCTGCCAGTCTCCCGCCAGCTTATGTCCCCTGAAATCAAAATCCCAGTTGGTTACGCCGTACAGCTCGCTGAGCACGCCGGGACAGCCAAACTGATGGGATGCGGACTGAGCCTGTTTCGCCGTGGTGTATTCCCGCCAGTCACAGAGCATATCGATGCCCGGCATCTGAAAACTGCGGTAAGAACGCATGGCTTCTCCCAAAGCATTGGTCTGGGAGGTCAGCGTAGGCTCCTCCATCATATGTCCGGTGAGCATGATATTGTGATCCCGGCACCAGTTTCCGATGGTATCCGCGAAGGAGGAGGCAAATCGCTCCGCCACAAAATCATGATAATGATACCGGGCAACGGACACCTTATCCTCCGGAAGCTCCCAGATAAGCTCCGGCACTGAGGCAAAGAAATCTTCGCCATAAGCCTCCCTGTATGCCGCCGGCAGCCCGTCGGTATAGGGAAGGATGACATCCTCTCCTGACTCGGCAAAGCTCAGCGTGGTTTTATGGGAAAACTGAGGCTCATCCGTAAAAATGGAGGGTACTGTTTTCCCGAATTCATCACCCACACAGTCCAGATACTGTTCATGCGTTTCTTCAATAAACCTGCGGATTGCCCTGGGATTCAGCGTATCCACATAGGTTTCGTTATTGTACCAGGGGCTTTCTCCGGCGATTTCTTCATACAGATACCAGACGTTGCTTCCTGTTTCCCCTTCCTGCAGCTGGCGGTACTCCTTCAGGCAGCCGTCCTCCAGCGTGATATCATAACGGGCAAGAAGCGTTCCGTTCCCCTGTACGGCAGCCTTGCTGGAGGAATCAAAACGTTCCTCCTCCCTTTTCCTCTCTTCATTGGAAAAAGGAGTGAAAACCAGATATCTGCTGCGGTATTCCACATCCTTTGTCACCTTTCCTCCGGCCGCGCCGGAAGGCCAGCGATCCTCGTCATACAGATAGGCGTACATGCCGTCTTTCTTTGCCTTATCCACACAGGCGCGCACGCAGGCCTTATACTCATCGCCCAGATAGGGCGTGTCCAGACCCGTACGGCAATGCATATGAAAACCACCGATCCCCATTTCCTTGAAATAATCGATGTGCTTTACCAGCACTTCAGGCGAAAGCGCCTGGTTCCACGCCCAGAACGGTGCCCCTCTGTATTCATTTGTTGGATTTTGGAACAATTCAGCACTCAGGCTTTTTTCTTCTTTTTTTGGATATAACATAGCCCTTCCCTTCTTTTTTTCGAATAATACAACAGAATCCATTGCATTATGTATTTTATTTCTGTAAGATAATCATAGAAAATATGGAATAAATGTAAATGGGAAGAAGGCATAAAATTGTAATTTGGAATGATAAAAAACAATTTTAATTTTCCAGGGAAGGGAGACGGAAGGCTTTATGGACGGATTGCTTTTGCAGAAGCCTGAAAAAGAGGCGGCAGGGCAAAAAAAGGCGGAGAACTTCATCCGCATGGACAGGATTGCCCCCTATGTCAGATATGTGAATTATAAAATATTTGAAGGAGGGACGCTTCTGCCGGAACGGATCATCTATGATCATGAACTGATATACTGTCTCAGCGGGGAAGCCGTGTTTCTTTATAACGGCAGTGAATACCGGATCCGCAAGGGAGAGCTTTTCTATCTTATGCCCTATCTGCACAATACAATGATCGTTCCCGAGGGCAAAACCTTCCGGGCGCACTGTATCCATTTTGACTGGATTTCTCCTGAAGAACAGTATGATTTCCGGGCGGAGCAGGTCTATCTGCATATGGAGAATCTTCCGGGCACAGACAGTCCCGCCCCGGCGCTGTATAAAAAGCCCCATTCCACTCCGGGGAAAAATGAAGACAGCGCGCCGGCCAATGAGGAGGTTCTGTTAAGAAGGCCGAATCCGGAGGTGGATCCCGCCTTTTTCCCCCCGCTGATAACCGGGCTGGATTATGATACAACGGCTCCTGTTTTCAAAGAGCTGTACCAGAACTATTCCCAGCTTGGCACCGGGGCCAGGCTGCGGGAGCGTTCGCTCTTTCTTCAGATTGCCGCCGCAGTCTGCGACCTGTCATCGCCCGCCGGGAAAGCGCCTTCGGGTCTGTTCCATGAAAAAACCATCAGCGAATCCGTAAACTATATCCAGGAATATTATACGGAGGATATTTCCCTTCCGCTGCTGGCCTCCCATTCCGGGCTGTCTCCAAAATATTTTGGGCAGCTTTTTAAGGAACAGACCGGGATGGCCGTCCGGGAATACCTGACAGAGGTACGTATCCGGAACGCCAGGCATCTGCTCTCCCACACGGACAATACACTGGAGCAAATCGCAGCGGATACAGGATTTCAGGATAAGTTCTATTTTACAAAGGTGTTTAAGAGACAGACGGGGATTACGCCGGGAAAATACAGAAAGCTTTATGGCCACCTGGATCGCATGAAGAAAGGGGAACTGGCGCTTTCATGAGGATGGGATTATTTTTTGCAGCTGTGAAAGCTGCATGCTTCCGGCCGGCCAGTTGCATACGGCCGGAAGCATTTGCAAAGGAATACATTGGGTAATCTATATGATATAGTTGGTCAGCGTGCCGATTGGTGGAATTTCGCAGGTGACACAGTCGCCGGCTTTCATGAAGCGGGGCGGCCTGAAGCCCATGCCTACGCCTGCCGGGGTACCGGTCGCTATGATGTCGCCGGGTTCCAGGGTCATGCCGCGGGACAGGTCTTCAATAATCTGCGGAAGGTCCGTGAGGAAAAAACGGGTATTGGAGTCCTGCCTTTTTTCGTTGTTTACATAGCTTCTGACGTCTGCCTCCACGGGGAAGGGCAGGGCGGATTTGTGAAGGATTACAGGCCCCATGGCGGTATAGGTATCCAGGCTTTTTCCTTTGAACCACTGGCCATGCTGGTTCTGGAGCCTGCGGGAGGAGATGTCATTGAAAACGGAATAACCGAATATGTAATTTTCCGCTTCCTCTTTCGGAATGTCCTTTCCTCTCCGGCCGATGATGACGGCAAGCTCCACTTCGTAATCAAGCTGGTCGTCCAGATCGGGCCTGGACTGGATTTCCCCGCCGTCCCCCAGGATGCGTATCGCTCTTTTCGCAAAATAAACGGCTCTTGGGGCAGCTTTAAAATCATTCAGCGCTTCGCTGGCTTCTTTCTGGTGATCCCGGTAGTTAACGCCCACGCAGAGGATATCGTGTATGGGTTTATCTATTGGAGGAAGAATTTTCACCTGTGCGGCGGGAACCGAAGGGCAGGCAGCCCCAGTATGCAGCGCTGTTTTCAGCTGCGCCAGCTCGTCCCCGGTGATATTTTCTATCAGCTCCTGCATTGTGGCATAGCTGCGATGCGGCAAAAGGCCGGAAAGGGGCAGTATGTCCGTTCCGGCCTGGTTTAAAATTCCTATCTGTGTTTTGTCTGCTTGTTCGTAACGGATGAATTTCATGATGTTTCCTCCTGAAAATGAATGTTATCAGGCAGCTGTAGGTCGTAAGCTGCGGTTGGTTTCATTTTCAGTTTACTTCTGCGGAAACGGTGTGTCAATCCGCCAACGGGCCGAACAGTTACGGAAAAAGCTCAAATACGGCACAGTCACAGGGATTTAAAGTAATCTGAAGCGCTTCTGTCTGCTTTGACAGCAGTTTGCTTTCGGTAAGGCCGCTGTCATTGGACAGAAGAAGCTTTGCATTCTGTCCGGGCAGAAGCAGCGTTCTCTGCTCCTGTGCAAAATTTGCAGCAATCATGACCTGACGGCCGTTAAGACTGCGTGAAAAGGCAAAAATCCCGTCCAGCTCTTCAAAGGCGGGAATAAATTCCCCATAAGTAAAAATCTTCCTGTATTCCTCCGACTTACGCAGGGCAATCAGCCTTCTGTAGTAACAAAGCACAGAATCTTCATCATTTTCCTCATCCTGCACATTCACTGAAGTATAATTCGGGTTTACCTTCAGCCAGGGGGTTCCGGCTGTAAATCCGGCGTTTGCGCCGCTGCTCCACTGCATCGGCGTCCGGCTGTTATCACGGCTGAAACGGGCCGCCGCCTGCAGCGCCTCTTCCTCACTCAATCCCGCTTCCAATGCAACCCTGTACTGATCCTTCGTGCTGATATCATCAAATTCTTCTATACTGTGGAACGGACAGTTCGTCATTCCCAGCTCCTGCCCCTGATACAGGAACGGGATCCCGCGCAGAAGCACGCTGGTCGTTCCCAGCATTTTAATTCCCCTGGGATTTTGGGCATGCTCCGGCAGATAGCGCGACGCGCCCCTGGGCTCATCATGATTCTCAATAATATTGGCTTTCAGGCATCCTATGCCCTGCCCTTCCAGCTGAGAAGCAAACAATGCAGAACGCCATTCCTTAAAAGATACCGGACGGCTGTCATACCATCCCTTTCCCCCGCCGGAAAGCACTGCTGCGGAGAAATCGAACATAGTGGAAAAATGCCCGTCCTCACCGATAAACTCCCGCAGCTCATCGTCCTTCATATTAAAGACCTCTGCCACTGTAAAAGCCCCATATTTTTCAAAGGTTTCTTTTTTCAGCTCCTCCAGCAGTTCTCCGACGCCTTCCACCTCTTCCACCATTTTGGTGCAGCTTACCAGCCCGTCGCTGCCGTCCGCCAGATAATCCGGGAAAGCAGGATCCTTCTTTATATTAATGATGGCATCAATACGGAACCCGGCCACGCCCTTTTCCAGCCACCAGTTCACCATATCAAAAAGCTCCCTTTTTAATTCAGGGTTCTCCCAGTTCAGATCCGGCTGCTCCTTTGCAAACATATGCAGATAATACTGATCCGTACCCGGCACCGGCTCCCAGGTACTGCCGCCGAAATAGGAACGGTAATTACTGGGCGCTTTCCCGTCCTTCCCCTTTCTGAAATAAAAACAATCCGCATATTTACCCTCCGGGTCTGCCAGAGCCTTCTGAAACCATTCATGCTTATCGGAGCAATGATTGATCACCAGATCCATGATAATATACATGCCCCGCTTCTTCGCTTCCGCCAGCAGCTCATCAAAATCCTCCATCGTCCCAAACTCCGGGGCAATAGCATAATAATCAGATATATCATACCCCTGATCCACAAACGGGGACTGATAAACCGGAGAAAGCCAGATAATATCCACCCCCAGCTCCTTCAGATAATCAAGCTTCCCGATAATTCCCCTCAGATCGCCAATCCCATCCTCATTACTATCCAGAAAGCTTTTCGGATAAATCTGATAAGCCACCTTGTCATGCCACCATTTTTTCATCATAATTAAATTCCTCCATTTCCTTGCTTCCCAAAGAATAAGTAACAGTTCAGCCTTCGGCCGAACTGTTACTGCATCCGCCCATAATAAGTCGCCTTCGGCGAGGGGCGGATGCCTGCTGTCACCACGTTTTCTCACGGTTTGCGCATTCACTGCGCAAACCTGCCTGAACTGTAACAAGAATAACATAAGAAATAAAGAAATTTCTTGCATAAAACCAAGACATACTAACACAATCCTATGATCCTTCACCGCCTCCACCAATCAAAGACCCCGCTGCAAGCATGGCTACTTGGCTCGTTGCTCGCTGGAATAAAAAAACGGTGATGTTTCTTACTGCCCCGGGACGGCAGGCTTCTGTCGTCCTTAGCAACTTGCCTGACAAGTGAGACGGCGGAAGCCGCTCACGAGAAGTTCAGTTGCGTTGACAGAAACCTGACGTTCCGGGACAGTTAAAAACACCCCGTTTTTTAAGTCTGGAACATAAAATATCCCCCGCACAGCCCGGAAAGGCCTGGACGGAACCGGTTTGGGACTGGCCGGCGCGGATCATGGCAGGGCGGCCGGGAGCACACACCAGGCCCCTCTACCCTTAGCTAATTCTAATACAATATCTTTTGAAGGGCACGGTATGCGGTGCAGAAGGCTTCCTCCCCATCGGTCCTTCCGCGGCTTGCCGCTGATTTTTCCAGGTTCTTTAATCCGGCGAAATCAGCCAGATGGGGTTCCAGGCTCAGGAAGCCGTCAAACCCTTTTTTCTCCAGTCTGCCCAGGATTTCCGCTACCTGTCCGTCTCCTTCTCCGGCAGGCACAACGCTGCCGTTTTCAAAGAGGGCGTCCTTGATATGTACATAGGAAATATAAGGCTCCAGCATTTCATAGGCTTCCAAGGTATCCTGCCCGCATTGTACAAAGTTCGCGAAATCAAAGGTACACTGGAAGCTGCTGCCATAAAATTCCTTCATCAGGTCAAGGCAGCGGGGCGCCAAATCCCCATATATGTCCTTTTCATTTTCATGAAGCAGCACCAGATTTTTGGATGCGGCATAGTCCACCAGGCGGGACATCCTTTTCATCACTTCATCACGATATGCCGACACGTCCGCACCCTCCGGCATAAAGAAGCTGAACATACGGATTTTGTCAGTCCCGTAAATTTCCGTCAGCTCCGCCATTGCCTGAAAGGTTTTAAAATGCGGCTCAAAATCCTGGGTAATGTCTATTTTACCGATGGGCGATCCCAGGGCGGAAATACGGATACCGGCGCCATCCAGCTTTTCCCGCAACGCCTGCGCTTCTTTTGCTGTATAATCGGCCACGCCCTTTCCGTCTCCGCTGCGGAATTCTATCCAGAAGATACCCAGCTCTTTAAGCAGTGCAATCTGCTTATCTACAGAGGAATCTATCTCATCAGCAAAGCAGCTGATGGGTGAGTTGTGTAAAAGCTTGCGTTCCATATATAATTATCCTTCCTTGCTGTAACGCATTGTTTTCTTATAAATCCACAGGTCTTGCGGTCCGGGCAGATTCATAGGCGCCCAGCATCAGACGGATCGTTTCCCTCATTCCGGGAAGATCCTGCATAAAACGTTCCCCTGTGCGCACACAGCGGTAGAAATCCCCGATGCAATCCTTATGCCCACAGCCCCAGTAGCTCTTTCCCAGCGCATCCTTCCTGTCTATCTCAGGCTTTTCCACGCGGCCGTCCCTGTAATAATAGGTAACGTCCAGATCTTCGATCCGGATAGTCATATTTTCACAGGAAATTTCAATCAAAGGCGGCACATCGTCACAATAGGCCGTGGTAGCATAAAAACAGGCGGTGCTGTCCGCGAAACGGATATAAGCCTCCATGGTATCCTCCACCTCAATGATGCCCTTCAGGTGGTGGTTCTGTATGCCGGCCTCCACAGCCAGGGGAGTTCCTAAAAAATATGCCAGTAAATCCAATGTATGTACGGACTGGTTAATCAGCGCCCCGCCGCCTTCTGTGGCAAGGCTGCCCCGCCAGCCGCTCTCCGTGTAGTATTCCCTGCCCCTGCTCCAGGTGACAAGTCCTCTGGCCCCGCGGATCCTGCCCGCTTCCCCGGAAGCGAGAAGCTTCTTTACTTCCTGTACGCTGGGATTATAACGGTTCTGAAAGCACAGGCCCAGACGCCTGTCGCTTCCGGCCACCGCCTCTTCCAGCTGCGCAAGCTGCTCTCCGGAGATGACGGGAGGCTTCTCCATAAATACATGCACGCCATGGGTCAGGCCATATACCGCCATGGGGACATGCAGATAATGCGGAGTGCAGATGTGCATTACATCCGGTTTTTCCTGCGCCAGCATTTCCTCCAGGCAGGAATAAGACCTTCCTCCATATTTAGCAACAAAGTTCTCCGCTCTTTCCTTTTTAATATCCGCAAAGCCAGCCAGCTCGCTTTCTCCCAGCTGGCTGAGGCTTGCGGCATGGACGGCGGCAATGCCGCCGCATCCGACTATGACTGATTTCATAATGTCTCCTCTTTTGTCCCGTAGCTTCCTGCCGTACTGAAGGTCACTTCCTGTACGTTTTCCTTCACCCTGGAGGTTTTTCTCAGCTCGTTCAGCTTCTCCAGGAACAGATCCTCATCAAAGGGAATGTCCACGGGTTTGCCCAGCCAGCTGGATAAATGCATGGCGTTAGAAAGGGTCAGGCCATTAATGCCTTCCTCTCCCCGGGCGATAAGTGGCTCGCCGCGCAGGATATTCGCCGCAAACGCGCGCAGCACGCCCACATGCTGAGGGTTTTCCCCATCGGTGGTAAGAGTGACCTCATGTCCGGCAGGCTTGGCAAAGCCTTCCGTCGCCGTATAGCAGTACTCTCTTTCGCTGACCTCCAGCTCGTAGAAGCTCAGCTTGTCGTTTTCACATACCAGCTTTCCCCGTTCCAGGGTCACTTCAAACCGGTTGGTTCCCGGCGCATCCCCGGTGGTGGTAACGAATACGCCTGTGGCTCCGTCCGGGAATTCCAGATATGCCGTCACATCATCCTCCACCTCAATATCATGCCATTTACCCACATGGCAGAAGGCCTGCACCCTGGAAGGCATGCCGCAGATCCACTGCAGCAGATCCAGGTTATGAGGGCACTGGTTCAGCAGGACGCCGCCGCCCTCTCCGTCCCAGGTAGCCCGCCAGCCGCCGGAATTATAATAGGCCTGGGTGCGGTACCAGTCGGTAATGATCCAGTTCACTCTTTTTATTTTCCCGTACTCGCCGCTGTGGACGATTTCATACATTTTCCGGTATACATGGTTGGTGCGCTGATTGAACATCATGGCAAATACCCGGTCGGTTTTCGCCGCCGCTTCGTTCATTTCCCGCACCTGTTTGGTATAGACTCCCGCAGGCTTCTCACACAGCGCATGAAGGCCGTGGGCAAAGGCCTCCATAACGAGCCTGGGATGTTCGTAATGAGGCGTTGCCACCAGGACCGCGTCGCAGCAGCCGGAGGCAATCAGGGCGTCCCCGTCTTCAAAAATACGGACGGATTCAGGCAGGTTTCCCCTGGCCCATTCCCTTCTTGATTCTCTTAAATCAGCTACCGCCGCCAGCTCCATATCCGGCACCTTTCCCTCCAGAATAGAGCCGCAGTGGCCGCTTCCCATGTTTCCGATTCCGATAATTCCCAACCTGACTTTTTCCATAGATGAAAGTATCCTCTCTTTCCCCTGTTCGTTTTTATCTGTATCCGGCAGCCGCCAGATTGTCATAGCTTGTTTTCAGGCAGTCGAAAGGACTTCCCTGGCAGGTATCCTGCTCCACGAGCATGTATTCGCAGCTGGTATTCTCAAGCGCCTTCAGAATCGCCGGGAAATTAAGATTTCCTTCCATTACGGGGGCCATCAGCTGGCTGAAGCCTTCCACGGCCATATCCTTCAGATGCACGCAGGGAATCCTGTCAGAGAGTTCCGCGATCCACTGGCACACATCGCCGCCTGCCGCAGCCACCCAGTAGGTATCCAGGGTAAAGCCCATTTCCTCCGGCTTGAAGCCCTCCAGCAGATATTCAATAATCCGCTTCTCCCGATCTGCGCCGTTGTCCCTGCAGGGGGCAAGCTTCTGGAATTCAAAATTATGGTTGTGGTACATGAGCAGTTTTCCGGCATCCGCTATTTTCTTCGCCGGCTCCCTGAAATCATCCATAAAATGGGTGATCCATTCCTTCGTGCGGTACTTGTCCGGCATCGCGCCCAGCCCGATGTAGCGGCTTCCCAGGATATCGTGCTCTTTGATCAGATTTTCCGTATCATTGAGGATACGGTTCACATCGCTGTGGGTCAGTACGATTTCCAGCCCTGCCCCATCGCAGATTTCACGGACTCTTTCCGGCCTGATATCCTTCCCGATGCCTGATATCTGCACGGTTTTGTAACCCATTTCTGCAATTTTCCCTATGGTGCAGGAAAAGTCCTTTTCATTTTGCGTGTACGCCCTTACCGTATACAGCTGCGCTCCTGTCTTCATACTGTCATTTCCTTTCTGTGCCGGCTTTTTCCCATGTTTTCCGGGATATGTACTGCCCGACGGGCCCTTTTTACGTACCGGTCTGTTCCTTTCTAATATAGCTTTCCGGCCATATTTTTACCATTGTATATAGGAACTTTTTTATTGCAAAAATAGCGGTGGTGGATTATTCTGTAAAAAGATGCAGCTGTCAGGGTGTAAAACAGTTGCCAAAAGAAAGAATGCAAAGATCCGCCTGCCCTGCTCGTCAGGCAGCACAGGCCGCGGGAAAAAGCAATTTAAACGCAGGAAAGGAGCACCTTAATCAATGAATCCAGCCGCTTTTATACATACGGATAAGGTCAGCCTCGGCTACAGGGAAAGCGATGAGGCTACGGAGGACTATTTCCTTCATTGTCACAATTTTTACGAGGTCTATTTCTTCCTGGACGGGGACGTGGACTATCTGGTGGAGGGCCGGCAATATAAGCCCACACCCAACAGCCTTCTGCTGCTGTCCCCCCATGAGTTCCACGGGGTAAAAATAAACGGAGGAAAAACCTACAAACGGTTTTCCATCCATTTTCATCCGGATATCCTCTCTTTAGAGAGACGTTCCTTCCTTTTATCTGCGTTTCCGGCCTTTGAGAAACAGCCCTCCCGGAGGATTTACTATGAGCAGGTGGACCGGTACCGCATTCCCTGTTATTTTGAGGCGCTGGAGGACTGCTCCCTGAAAAATGAAGCGCTCCGGGATGCGCTGCTTCCTGTGTGTGTGGAAGCCCTGCTTGCCCAGATCGTTTCCATGGGGGATGCCTGCGAAAGCGCGCCCTCCCTGACCGGCGCACCGGACACCGTTACCCGTATTATCTGGTACTTAAACCAGCATCTGAAGGAAAATATTACGCTGGATCAGCTTTCAGAACGCTTTTTTATCAGTAAGCACCATTTGAATAAGGTATTCCGCAAGGCTACGGGAACCACCGTTTTTGATTATCTGCTGCACAAGCGGATCACGGCGGCGCAGCAGCTTCTCATTACCGGCTACAGCGCCCAGGAAGCGGCTTCGCAGGCGGGATTCGGCGATTATTCTTCCTTTTACAGGGCCTATACCAGAATAAACGGCCACTCCCCCCTTCGGGACCGGGGCGTCCTCCCTTCTCTGGATACCGGAAGGGATGCAGGGCTTATGGATGTGTGGCTGAAGGAATGATTTTGTCTGCATCCGTCCTTATACAGGCGGTTACCGTGAATTTGCGGCCTGCAGTCTTTATTTCCATCCTGCCGTCATATTCCTCCACGATCTGCCTTACCAGCTTTAACCCCAGGCCGTGCAGCTCCTTATCCGTGCTCTTGCTCGTCCGGCAGACGCCGTTCTTGAACTCCGGCACCTGTTGTGCCGTATTCTCCACCCGCAGGATAAGGAAACCACTGCGGCAGTCTGCAGAAATCTTAATAAAGCGCTCTGTATCCCCATCCGTAATTTTTTCCGATGCTTCAATGGCATTGTCAATCAGATTGCAGAAAAGGCTGCAAAGATCCAGCGGGTCCACACCTGTTTCCTTATCCACACAGGTAATAATGTGCATGGGAATATTTTTTTCCTCCGCCAATCTTTTTTTCAGCACCAGCACGGAATTCACAATGGGATTTTCGCAGTAAACAGCTCTCTCACAGGTGCGGATCTGACGGAAGGCATCCTCCAGCGTATTTCTCACCGTCCCGAAGTCTTCCTTCTCTTCCAGCATTTCATAAGCCTTGTCCAGACGGCTCATGCAGTCCCGCCAAATCCGCCTCCTCTCCTGCTCATACTGCACCCCCAGCCTGTGAATATCCCGGTTTTCCTGACGAAGCTCGTACAGCGTCTGTATTTCATTCTGGAGTCTGCGCACTGCAAGAAGATTCTCCACCGCATGGAGAACCATGGCATTTACGGTCCAGCTAAAAAAAAGCAGAACCGCTCCCGGAAAAAATCCCAATTCATCCCGGTCCCTGCATACATAAAAAAAGCAGGCCGCCATAATCAGCTGATAAACCGGAACCGCCGCCACCAGAAGCAGAGAACGGCTCCGTACCTTTTGCACTATGAATTTCCAGCCCGCCACGCCAATCATGACGCCGGCGGAAAGCAGGAATCCCGCATATATCCATTCCATCACACACCACTTTTCCCTGAAAGCAAAAAGGAGCCGATTTTCTACTTTTCCGCTCCATTTACCCGTTTCTTCAGTTCATCCATCAGTTCCCGGATCTGTTCTTCCTTACCGCCCTGCGCATAAAGCGCGTCCACCAGCTGCAGCTGGTTGGAGAAATCATGCCTCATGAGCCGCACCTCTTCCAGATAACGGCTGTTCTGAGCACAGTATTCCAGTTCTTTTCTCCGTTCTTCATTCAGGCGGTTCACCTGTTCTTCCATTTCCGCCCTCAGGTTCTGTCCGTCGATCAATCCTGCCGTAAGCCAGTCCAGCAGCAGGCTGAACAGGACAATCAGCATTCCCGCGCCCAGAACCTCCCGGGAAAAATCGCTGCACATGTAAAACATACAGCCAAGAAGCGCCAGCTGGTATACCGGAATCGTTATAAGCAGAAGGATATTTTTCCTGCGCTTTCCCTGCACCCGGAATTTCCAGATAACCAGAACAAGCATGATAAAAAACATTTCAATGATACACGCGAACAGCGTTGCGGTTACATGCAGCTCATTCAGGGCATATAACGCCTCATAATTCACCCTGCGGATACAAAACAGCAGCCCCACCGCCATAAGCTCGGTTACAGCCTGGATGCCGCAGCTTAAAACGGACCACAAAAGCGCCTCCTTTATTTTTATCCGGTACAACAGGAACAAAAAAACCGCCATAATGAACATCATAACTGCCGTATAAATCCACAGGGGCAGGCTTTGCACCAGCGGCTTTAGAAGCAGGCTGCAGACAGACATGCCCGCTGCCCCCACGATCCAGGCCGTCAGCCTTCTTCCCCTTCTCGGTATCAGAATCTGATAAAAAAGGAAACAGGTAATAAATCCTATGATCAGGGTCAGAAAACAGCCATAAATCTCTATCATATCAGCCTTTCTCCCAGGTTCTTAAGAAACTTGTCCTTCGTTTCCGTATATCTGGCTCTGCTTACAGGTATCACCCTGCCGTCAATCAATACGATTCCATCCAGCGTAAATTTCCTGATTCGGTCCATATTGACCAGATAGCTCTGATGGCATCTCAGAAAATATTCCGGCAGCAGCTTCTCCATGTCACTCAGCTTCATGAGAACGCGGCTGCTTTCGCCTGCTTCATAAATTGTCAGATTCCTGCGGCTGCTCTCCACATACCATATATCATCTATCTTAATTTTAACAATTTCTCCACGGGACTGAAGCAGGAGGCAGCTCCTGTCTTCCTCTTTTATTTTCTCCAAAGCCCTGTCTATTGCATCTGTAAGCTTTTTCTCTTTTATGGGCTTTGCCAGGAAGTAAAAGGGATCGGCCTCAAAAATATCAGCCGCATATTCCAGGTAGCCCGATATGAATATGATCTTTACATTCCGGGTCAGCTGCTGCAGCGTCTTAGCCGCAGTAATGCCGTTATTCTGCTCAAAGACGATATCCATAATAACAATATCCGCCCTGTTGTCCCCGGAGGCCTGCCATTCTTCCAACAGACGCTGCACCTGACTGCAGACGGATATACTCACTGAGTTTCCATAATTTTTCTTTATCAGCTCCACAATAGTTTCAAGTACATCCGGATCGTCATCACATACTGTTATTTTTATCATGAGAATCTCCATGTGCTTATTTGTCTGTTCACAGCTCACACAAACCGGCCGCTATACATTCCGGGCAAAGGCTCTGCGGCAAGTGCGGCTTTAAGTTACTACACATTTAAATCATAACATATTTTTTTCACAGATACCATTCTATTTTGCCTGTAAAAGCCACACCTTTTGTTTCCCGGCATATCTTAAGGTATGGGAGTATAACTTTCCCCAAATTTTTTCCGAAGAAAGGAGGATACCTATGAAAAATGCTACTAAATTCTGCATTATCACCATTGTCGTCGGTATGCTGCTGGCGTTCACTATTTTTACGCTCTTTGCAAACGGGATACTGACGCTGGCAAACCCGTCCCTTTTCTTTATCGTGCTCATCGCGTTCGCCTGCATCATACTGGCGGCAATGCTGGCAGGATCTCTTGCGGCCAAAAATGAAGCCCGGCTGAGGGAGGCCTATTACTGCTGCGGCAATCTGGCGGTTACGGGAGGCACCTGTCTGACGCTCGCCGCATTTCTTACTTTCCTGAGTCCGGTTTCCACAGGTATAGTATTTGCCATCGGCATAGCCGTTTGTTTTTTCTTTCTCGTACTGCTCCTGGGCGGAATTCTCTGTTTCCTTCATTCCTATTTTTCCTACCGTTCCCCTTCCTGCGGCTCTCCTGCCGCTCCGGGACATACCTTTGGGCGGCCGGGGTATGAGGAGCTTCCCCTCAGCGATGAAGGAAGCTGCCGAAGGAGGCCAATCCTGTAATATGCCCCCGGTTCTGGCGCAGGTTCTGTCCGCAGGATTCCAAAGAAAAAATCAGCCTCAGATTTCTCTGGGGCTGATCCTTCTTTTTGTTTCATTGCAGAATCGTTATTTTAATAGGTAAAAAGCTGTGTCCAGTAATTCACGCCGCCAATCTGCACATAGCCCACACCGATAGAAGTGAACTTTTCATTCAGGATATTGGCACGGTGTCCTGCGCTGTTCATCCAGCCTTCCATAACCTGTTCCGGGGATTTCTGTCCCCAGGCAATATTTTCGCCGGAGCCTCTGTAGCTGACGCCCTGCTCCTTCAACGCCGTACTGAAATCTCTTCCGTCCGGTCTGGTATGGGAAAAGGACGTCTTGATTTCAACCGCCCTTACCTGTGCGGCCGCCTGTACGTTCTGATCAACCTGCAGCGGGGACAGGCCTGCTTTTGCACGTTCCTCATTTACCAGCCTTGCCACCTGGGCAGCAAAGGAAAGCTGGTTTTCATTATCCTGCGTTCCATCATTTCCCGTATCTCCGCCCGGTTTTTCCTGGTCGGGATTGTCCTGGCCCGGTTCGTTCTGATCCGGCTTTTGATCCGGCTTCTGATCCGGTTTGCCCTGGTCCGGCTGATCGGTTCCCGGCTTATTCTGATCCGGCGTGCCGTTATCGGGCTTTCCCGTATCAGGCTGGCTGCCGTCCGGCTTTCCTGTATTCTGATCGCCGCCGGGCGTTCCCGGAAACGTATCACAGGGAGGAATGATTACCGGGCAGTCGCCCCACTGGATAGAGCCAAAGGAATTTCCCAGGCCGTTCAGCTTATCCTTGATATCCTCCGCGCTGCTGCCCTGAATAACTATCATATTTTTATAGGCAGCGTTCTGTATTCCACGGCTATTTCCAGCTGCATGTGCGGTTAATGCCGAGCCGGGAGCAATCCCCGCCGCCATTCCCAGAACAGATACCGTAACTGCGCCTGCTGTAAGTAATGTTAATTTTCTCATTGCTGTCTCCTTTACGATTATTACAAATTTGTTACAAATATGTTACAAACACATAATAATACAAAAAACAGCATTGTGATCGTGGAAAGTTATGGAAGCAGCAGCTTTTGGTACTGTCCGGGCTGCTGGCATTACAGCCTGTGCTCCTGATAAAAATCCTTCAGGCCGGCTTTTTATCTCCGGCGCAAGCTCCGTTTTCCTGATACCTTCAACTGCGCCCTCCAGCGCCGAAAGTCTGTGGATACACGCCGAAGCTGGGATTGATTGTGTTTAAAAATCATTTCATCTGCTGCTCTGCATGTTTGTTCCAAAGTTCATAAAAGTCAGATCGATTTTTAATTAGTTGGGCAAAGCATCCCTCTTCTCTGATTTCACCATTTTCGAGTAAGAATATTTTGTCAACAAATTCAATCGCTTTTAACCGATGGGTTATAAGCAAAATCAAACTGTCTTTTTTCTCTGAAAACAAATTCTGCAATACTTTTTCCTCTGACAAATAATCCATAGAAGCTGTTGCCTCATCCAAAATAATTATTGAAGCATCCTGTAATAAAACACGTGCAATTGCCAGTTTTTGTTTCTCTCCTCCTGATAATTTAATACCCTTTTCGCCAATATTAGTATCTAATCTTTTGTCCAATCCTTCTATCTTTTCCTTTAATAATACCATATCGAGTACACGCCAAATTTCCTCCTGGGCATAACATTTATTCATAGTAATATTTTCTAATATAGTACCATCAAAAATTGGTGCATCCTGAGATACATATGATATATATTGATAATATTTATCTAAATTTATTGTGCTTATATCTAACTCGTTAATGAATAACTTTCCTTTTGTTCCCTTTATAATACCCAGCAACGTTTTCACAAAAGTTGACTTTCCGGCTCCGCTCTTACCAACAAGCGCATACTTTTTGCCGGCTTCCATTTCATATGATAGATTATGTACGGCATCTCTTCTGCCATAACCGGCAGAAAAATTTACTGCCTTAATTTTATAAGGTTTAACCATTAATTCTATACCGTTAAATAAATTAATATCATCACTTAACGACAAGAAGTTTATATATCTGTTATAAGCAACTTTATCTAGATTATATTTTACATACATAATATTAAATTCAGATATCGGTGAATAAATATTATCAACCAGCATTACTAAAGCAACGATTTTTCCCAAAGAAATATTTAATTTCCAAATACCCATTATAATAATAATAATTTTAACAAATATTACGAGTAAGTAAAAAAAAGCAAAAAAGAATTCATGTATCATCACTACTTTTGTTTCAGATTTGATAATTCCATCGTATGCTTTACCGATATCTGCTTTTTCTTGTTTATATTTTCGATTTACACGAAATATCATTGCTTCCATAAGAGCGCGGACATATTTATTAGATGTCCATTCTGTTTCAATAAGAACTTTTTCTTTAATATTGTAAAGTTTCTTCAGCATAAGATTAGAAACAATAAAAATAACTACATATCCAATCCCTATTACAAACATTATACGTATACTATACGTACCTAAAACTATAAGGCTAAAAAGTAATCCCGGTACTAAACTATAAAAAATTTCAATAAAAAATCCAAATAAAATATTTTTACCTGCCTCAGAACCGTTTTCTACAATTTGGATAATCTTTCCGGTTCCATAATTGGCATAGTCAAGAAAATTTATTTTACTTACTTTATCAATAGCCAATAATTTATAATTATAGTAGATTCTATTTTCTATTTTTGTCGAAGGATAATTATCTGCATAGTTTAAAATACAGCATGCAATTGTTGTAAAAGCATATAACAGCAATGGAATACTTATGTAGTCAGTAATATATTCTTTATTTTTTATCTCTGATAATATATCGATTATTCTTTGAAAGTAAACTATACTAAGTACATTCATTAACTGTGACACCAGGCCCATAATAATATAAACAGCTATTAAACCTTTCAGCTTATATAGAACTTTTTTTACCATAATAATCCTTTCTATGAATAAAAATTTATGAATTTAGAATTCCTTAGGGCCAAAAATCTGTTCATATCAAAATAATTTATCCCAGCTTTCTTTATCCCATATATACTTATAGTTAACATTTTATCATTATACAAATAATTTGAATAGTCTAAATTGAGTAAAAAAAAGCACCTCCCGTGATGATGTCGAGAGATGCTTTCCCTTAATAGTGTACAACAGTTACAAAACAAATTATAAAGCAATTTTGAAATATATGCAAATACTGCAAGACTATACTTTCCAGACCAGTTCAGCAGTTACCTGTGAACACATGCTTCAGGTGCCTGCCTGCGACATCCGCCAGCCGGCAGACAGTCTCCACTTTTGTGGGCGGCCGATCCGTCATTTCCCATCTGGGGAAAAAACGGGTCACATGTAACGGTATTTTATCGTCAACTCCTGCTACCCAGGCCGCCAGCTGCTCCATCTGCCCCTCCGAATCATTTTCACCAGGGACAATCAGGGTTGTAAGCTCCACATGGCAGGCCGGGGCCGCCCTTTTGATAAACCGCTTCACAGTGTCCAAATCTCCGCCCAGGCTTCGGTAAAAGGCGTCCGTAATGCCCTTTAAATCAATATTCATGGCATCCGTAAATGGAAGGATTTCCTCCAGTACCTCTTCCGTCACGCTGCCGTTGGTCACAATAACATTTTTCATTCCCGCCCTGCGCACCAGCGCCGCCGTATCACGCACATATTCATAGCCCACCAACGGTTCGTTATAGGTATAGGCCACGCCGATATTTCCCTGCCTTCGAAGCTCCAGGGCTTTTTCCGCCAGCCTTTCGGGGGAAACATAAACCGTTTCAGGTTCCTCCTCGCACATGGATATCTCATAATTCTGGCAGAACGGACAGCTTAGATTACAGCCGAAGCTGCCTGCCGATAAAATCCTGCTTCCCGGTGCAAACATGGCGAGAGGCTTCTTTTCAATGGGATCCAGCGCAAGGGCGGTCAGCCTTCCATAGTTTACCGGGCGGCTTTTCCCGTTTTCATTTTTTCTTGCCCGGCACCGCCCGATCTGCCCCGGCTGAAGCAGACAGTGATGCATGCATACCGGACAGCGTATCTGCCTTTCTGCCATTCAATGCTCCTTTCCGCCATGCGCACTCTTTTCCGCTTGCGCACTCTTTACTGCCATGCGCAGCTCTTTTCCGCTTTTGGCTGGTACTACCCCTTTTCACCGTGTCTGATCACTTCAAAACGTTCCAGGCTCACCTCATCCTCTTCCCGGATGCCTGCTTTTCTCCGGGCGATGGCAATCTGCTCTTCCACGCTGTCCACGCCGTCAAGATCGGGCAGCAGCAGCCCGCGTTTTCTCCCCTTTGTAACAATTACGCCATATTTCTTCACGTCCAGCTCTTCTTTGGAAGTGATCGCCTCAGGCTCTCCCAGCACGTCCACACTGTAAACCAGCCGTTCCAGTTCTTCCTCCTTCACCGGCTGGAATCTTGGGTCCTGTGTTCCTGCGCTTACCGCATTCCTGAGAATTTCCTCCGCCACACAGCCGGTAACCGGCGCAATGGTTCCGATGCAGCCCCGCAGCATGCCGTCTTTATGAAGGGAAACAAATACGCCGGCCCTGCGAGCAAGCATTTCGGATGGAAGTTCTTCCTCCGCCCTGGAAAGCGTCAGGCTTTTGCCGGTTCTGATATAGGTTTCCAGGGATTTCCTTGCCAGCCGCACATAGATATCCTCCCTGTCCTTATTTTCCACCGCTTTCCTGCGCTGCTTTTCTTCATACCGTTTCAGGAAGGCCCGGGCTTCATCCGTTCCCGTTACCGTATAGGTGCAGATTCCATAACCCACACCGAAGGGGCCTTCATAGGAAAGCCTGCGCGCCTCCACAGCCCTGCGATCCAGGCAGCCTGCCATGATGGTAAAAGAACGGTGTCCGCACTCACCTGCTTTTTCACAAAAACTCTCCGGATACTCCAGAAGTTCTCCAAAAGAAGCCCTGCCCATGGTTTCCATAATCCGCTTATCATAAGCCGGCCCTTCCTCTTTGTATCCGTAAGGGCCGTCCTCCTTCAGGCGGTGGGACAAATCCCCGCTGGCGATAATTACGGTCCTTCTGCCCAGCTGCTCCGCTGTCTTTTGTATCAGCAGCCCGGCCCGGTAATGTTCGGCAAGGGACAGGCCGGAAAGCCCCACGCGGACAAGCCGGTAGCCGTCATAATATTGGTTCACAAAATACAACGGCACCATGACGCCGTGATCCAGCTGTCTGTCCCGTTCTCCCAGCGTTCCCAGTGGGAAACTTTCCCTGTCGGCAAGGCTGCAGAGCTGCCGGACGAATTCCGTGTCATACTCCGCCTCCAGCTTCACCTGCCCCGCCCGGAACTGTCCGAAATCTCCCGACGCCCAATGTCCAGAGGCCACATGAAAATAATCCGCATACATCACCGTATGCGGCGACAGCACCACAATCGTTTCCGGACGGAGGGCTGCAATTTCCTCCGCCGCCCTCCGGTATGCCTCCTGCGTGTCTGTTATCGCCTGTTCTTCACCTTTTCCGATTGCCGGAACAATCAGAGGAGGGTGAGGTACCATAAATCCGGCTGTCACTGCCATATGATCATCTCCAATCCTGCAGTGTTTCACTATAAATCATAATAAGCGCCAAATTCCGCCGGATGGGGGATCTGGCTGATTGCCCTGCTTTCCTTCCGCTTTCTTTCCAGCCAGATCTGAATCAGCCGTTCCGGGAAGACCCCATTTTTTGTCAGATAATCATGATCCTGCTCCAGCGCATCCAGCGCCTCATCAAGTGACTTGGGAAGTGACCGGATACGTGCCTGCTGCTCGGGGGACAGCTCATAAAGATTATAGTCATAAGGCCCCCAGCCATTGGCCTGCGGATCAATCTGCTTCTCCATCCCGTCCAGCCCTGCCATCAGAATGGCTGCATATGCATAGTAGGGATTGGCGGTGGCATCCGGGCTTCTTAATTCGAATCTTTTCAGCTCCGGCGTTTTCGCATATGCCGGAATACGGATAACCGCGCTTCTGTTGGAGGTGGCATAGCCGATGGTAACCGGAGCTTCAAAGCCGGGTACCAGGCGCTTATAGGAATTGGTGGATGGATTCGTCCATGCACACAGGGAGGGCGCATGCTTCAGCAGGCCCCCGATAAAATAATGGGCCTCACGGCTTAAGGAAGAATAGCCGTCTTTATCATAAAAGACCGGTTTGCCGTCCTTAAACAGCAGCATGTGCACATGCATTCCGCTGCCCGCCTCCTGATAAACAGGCTTGGGCATGAAAGTTGCGGTCCGGCCTTCTGCGGCAGCCGCATTTTTTACGATATATTTTGTGATCATGGTTTTATCAGCCATGTCCACCATTTCTCCCAGCTCCACTTCGATTTCCAGCTGGCCGGGGCCTCCCACCTCGTGATGATGGTATTTTACACGGATTCCCCAATCCTCCATGAGCATACACATTTTGCTTCTCAGATTATAGGAAATATCCTGGGGCGCGGCGATGTGATAGCCGCCCTTATGCTTCACCTCATATCCCAGGTTGCCGGTATCCGCAAGGCCGGTATTCCATTCGGCCTGCCTGGTATCCACCGCATAGGAAGCGCCTCTGGGAGATACCTGATAGTTTACGGTATCAAAAAGATAAAATTCAAACTCCGGCCCGATCGCAATAGAATCCGCCGCGCCGGACTGTTTCATATACTCTGCGGCCCGCAGCGCCACGTTTCTCGGATACTGGTCGAAGGGCCTGTTTTCATCCGTTCCTATGACACACACATCCCCTGTCATGGAAAGTGTGGGGATTTCCGCGAAGGGATCGATCACCGCGCTGTCCGGATCGGGAATAAAAACCATATCGCTTTTTTCGATGGGCGCATAGCCATAATTGGAACCGTCGAACCCTATCCCCTGTGTAAAAATACTGTCTCCAAAGCGCTCCAACGGTATGGTAATATGCCGCCATCGGCCATCCAAATCCACCATTTTAAAGTCAATCATACGAATGCTGTTTTCTCTGCACAGCTGCAGCACTTTTTCACTCTTCCCCATAAAAAATCCCCGCTTTCTGCGGACTCAAGCCGCATTTTTATGTATATGGGCAGCAGGATGGACGGATACGTCTGTACCCCTTTCCTGACTGCTGCCGTTCAACCTTATTTTAACACAAAAAGCCCCGGCGGAAAACCGGGACTTTCTCTCTGAGTTCTGTATAATATTTTACAGCTATGAATATTTTTTACGGCCTGGTACTGTTTATCCTGTCAAACAGCCTTGCACAGTCCAGAGTAAGGCTGTGAGGCACTACCGGGCTTTCAATACGCCCGTCCCTGATGCAGTTTACGGCTTCTTCAATTTCATAAAGGAAGCCATTCTCCGTCACAGTATCCTGGAAATGCATGACAAGTTCATTGTCTTTATTATAAAGGAAAGCCTCCTCGGCAAAATGGGGATGGGGAATGACTATTTTCCCTTCACTTCCATAGATTGCCATTCTCTCGTGGAGCGCTGCTGCAAAGCTTGTGCGCAGAGACGCCATCAAACCAGGGTAGCAAATTGTTACCTGATCAGACAAATCCACTCCTGTGTCGCTCCATACTGCGGATACCTGCATGTTTTCAATGGAACGGCCCGCCATGTAAGTGGTAAGTTCATAAGCATACACGGTTATGTCAAACGCGGCCCCACCACCCAGTTTGGGACTGTAATAGCGGTTATCCTTATCTACAGGAGCGAGAAAACCGATAGCTGTATCTATGAAAGACGGCGTTCCGATTTTCCCTTCATCCATCCACTGTTTTGCCATCTTTATTGCAGGAAGGAAACGGCTCCACATGGCTTCCATGACAAATACTTTTTCCTGTCTTGCTTTTTCAAATACTGTTTCTGCCTGGGCGCTGTTTACAAACATTGCTTTTTCACACAATACCGGGACTTTGTGTTCCAGGCAGAGCATAGTCAGGGCATAATGGGCATCCGTGGTCACTGCAATATATACGCAATCCGGCTTCTCTTCTATCAGCATTTTTTCATAACTGTCATAAGCCGCCTTCAGGCCGTTTTTACGTGCGAAGGCCTGCGCCCGTTCCATGGATTTACTCGCAACCGCCGCCACCTCGCAGTCTGCGATACGGTTCACCGCATCGCAGAATTTGTTTGCAATATTTCCTGCCCCCATTACTGCAAATCTGAAATTAGTCATAACAATACCTCCTCTGTCCTTTTATCCTGTACAAACGGTCATCTATTTTTCCTATCTGATGATAATAGCTTACTTTCAGGATAACTGCATTTTCAGGGAAAAGCAACCTGTTTTTTCGGCGCCGCGTTCCAGGCAGGGACCACGGATACAGTCCGTAACAGCAGGAAGCGAATACTGCCTTTCATCCATATATTTTTTGTTTACCGCAGCTGCAGATTGACTCTTTACTATCAAAGTGATAATATTTTCATATATTTAAACAGGAGAATTAATTATGACAGATAAACTTATGGAATGCATAACCAATCCGGTAAAATGTAAATTACTGCTTGAAATATATTCTCAGGGACAGGCAACCGCGAAACACCTGTCCGATAAATACACCGATATCCCACCTGCTACCCTATACCGCCACTTGAAGAGGATGCTGCATGACGGAATTTTGAAGGTAGTTGAGGAAACTCAGGTGCGCGGCACCGTAGAAAGAACCTATGCCCTTGCACAGAATATCAATTCCAATATGGAAAATATATTGGAAGAAAACTCCGGCGAACTTTATATGCAATATTTTATGCAGTATATCATGGGCTTTGCCAGACAATTTCAACAGTACTGCCAGTCCCCAAATATAAATATTAAGGAGGATATGACCGGCTTTTCTCTTTCCCCTCTCTATTTATCAGATGAAGAACTGACAGCCCTTGTAACGGAAATTTCTAAAACTATCAGTGCAGTAAAAAATAATGAACCAAATGCAGAGCGTAAATTACGGACAATTGGCGTAATCATATCTCCGGCTGAAAAATTGGATAACTAAAACTGCCGCTCTCAAATCAGGGCGGTTTCTATTGATCTTTTATTATCAATGTGATAATATTAGCATTATGATACTATTATACCATTCACCAACTACAGGAGGTTAAATTTTGGACACTTTACTTAGGATTCTGCCTTTGCTTATTCCTGTTCTGATTGTGGATTCAGCACTTGCAGCAGCTGCTGTGGCTCATATTTTACGGCATCCGCATTATCATTTCGGCAATAAAACCCTGTGGCTTATCATTGCCACAGTCTTATTGCTTTTTGGGCCAATCTTCTATTTTATGTTCGGGAAGGAGGAAAATGAATGAATGAATGTACTAACCATACAAAATCTTTCAAAAAGTTTTGGAAAGCAAAAAATCATAGACGGCCTCAGCATGTCTGTGCCGGAGGGAAGTGTTTTCGGTTTTATTGGCAAAAACGGTGCCGGGAAGACAACAACTATGAAAATGGTACTTGGCTTACTGCAGCCTGACAGCGGCAGTATCTTTGTCTGTAATGAACCGGTTCGTTTTGGGCAGACAAAGACAAATCAATATATTGGATATTTGCCCGATGTCCCGGAGTTCTATAATTATATGACGCCGCTAAATTACCTAACCCTTTGCGGGGAAGTGATTGGTTTATCAAAAACTGAGATTACGCAGCGGGGACAGGAGCTGCTTACCCTTGTTGGTTTAGACGGCGTAACGAAACAAATCGGCGGTTTTTCCCGCGGCATGAAGCAGCGTCTTGGAATTGCACAGGCCTTGCTGACAAAGCCCCGGCTTCTGATTTGTGACGAACCTACCAGTGCGCTTGATCCGGCAGGAAGGAAAGAAATATTAGATATTCTCCGCAAAATCAGCAGTACAACAACAGTCTTGTTTTCCACCCATATTCTTTCCGATGTGGAACGTATTTGTGACCATGCTGCTTTTTTGAATGACGGGAAAATTGCTGTCTGCGGCACCCTTGCAGAAATTAAGTCTTTGCACGAGCATGACAGTCTGCTTTTGGAATTTTCAACTGATAATGAGCTGCGGATTTTCAGGGAACAGGAAGCTGTAAAACCTCTCCTTCCCAATTCAGAGGGAACCAACAGGGAAATCATTATTCACAGCCGGAATATGGAAAAGGTACAGCACTCACTTTTCCTGGTCTTTGCCGAAACGGGGCTTTGTCCTGTCAAAATGGAAATTATGGAACCGTCTCTAGAAAGTCTGTTTTTGGAGGTGACAAAATGAACGGATATATTGCTTTTGTGAAAAAAGAATTTATGGAAAACATAAAAAATTATCGTTTTTTTATCTTGTTTGCGGTTTTCCTGACTTTTGGCATAGCAAGTGCATTTCTTGCAAAATTCACACCCGAGATTTTATCAGCTTTAGCTGCGGATATGGAAATGAATTCAGAACCCGTTGCATTGGATGCGTGGAAACAATTTTACAAAAATATCTCCGGTGTTGGTTTCAGTGCATTTATTATTTTATACGGAAGCTGTCTGTCAACTGAATACTCCAAAGGGACTTTAATTTTAATGGTAACGAAAGGGCTGTCACGTAAGGCTGTCATCCTAGCAAAATTTACTGTCGCAGCCATTCTTATGACCCTTTGCTATTGGGTCAGTTATGGTGCGGCTTACGGTTATACAGCTTACTTATGGGATAATACAAATCTGCCTGATGTTGCATTTGCAGCATTTGCCCTTTGGATAGCCGGTTTTCTTTATTTAAGTATTCTTATGGTTGGCTGTGTCATTTTTAAACAAACCTTTACAAGCATACTTTTTACAGGCGGTATTGCCGCCCTTATCTCTTTACTTGGCATTATCAAACCTCTTGTCGGCTTGAATCCGTTTATCCTGACTACGAAAAATGTGGATTTAATTTCCGGCATGGCTGCCGTATCGGATTTTCTGATACCTGCATTGATTTCCATTGGCATATCCATCTCAGGATTGCTGACTGCAATCTGGCTCTTTAACAGGAAACAATTATAAATGGATGCAGTCTCCATACAATAAGTACACTGATTTTATACAATTGCGTAGTTTGTATATATACTGTATAATAACATCAATCAGAAATGTATGCGCTTACATCATCAGTAGCTACCGGCCTTCGCCGGACAAAGAGCAAAATAAAAAAGGAATGGATTTGATATGAATATTTATGATATTTCCAAGCAGGCCGGTGTGTCCATCGCAACGGTTTCCCGGGTTTTAAACGGCAGCGACAAGGTAAGCCCCGCTACCAGGGAGAAGGTTCTGAAGGTCATGGAACAAAACAGCTACACGCCCAACGCCTTTGCGCGCAGCCTGGGGCTGAATTCCATGCATACCGTAGGGATTCTCTGCGCGGATTCCTCCGATGTATACCTGGCTTCCGCTATTTATTATCTGGAACGGGAGCTTCGCTATCATTCCTATGCTTCCATGCTCTGCTGTACCGGCTATCAGCTGGAAGAGAAGAAAAAATATCTTCAGCTTCTGCTGTCACGCAATGTGGATGCCCTGTTTTTTGTCGGCTCCAATTTCGTGGAGGATACTGAAAAAAATAATGCTTATCTCTTTGAGGCCGCCGGCAAGGTGCCAGTTTTTATTCTGAACGGTTATCTGGCAGGCGATAACATTCATTCCGTGCTCTGTGATGACAGTCTGGCAGTGAGTGAAATGACGGACACATTGATTAAGCGCGGTTCCCGTTCCCCTGTCTATCTCTACCGCAGCCTGAGCTACAGCGGGAAAAGGAAACTGGCCGGATTTCAGGAGGCCTGTGAAAAGAACGGCATATCGGACGGAAAAGGACGCGCATTTTCCTGCCCGGCGCCTGTCCACGATACTATGACATTCCTTGCAGGGCTGGAAAAAGATCTTACCTTTGATGCATGCATAACAGCCGATGATGAGCTGGCCGTGGGCGCGGTAAAATACGCGTTATCCCAGGGAAAAAAGATTCCCGCAGAATTTCAGGTGACCGGCTATAACAACTCTCTTCTTTCCACCTGCAGCACCCCTGAAATCACCACGGTTGACAACCGCGTGGAATTTATGTGCACCACTGCCGTATCTTTGCTGATGCAGGTGCTGGACGGCAAGGATATCCCTGCCCGGACTATGTTTTCTGCTGACCTGATTCATCGGGAAACGACAAATTAGAAACCTTATCTATAAATGAAAGCACAAACCGAATCTAACGTTTATCTCATGGTACAAATATGTTTGTGTCCATAGACGTTAAAATATTTCAGGAAGCCTAACGTTACGACGTTGAACACTTTCAAAAAAGCGATCCCTGCATATCTCAGAGATCGCTTTTTCAAGAGCCAGCTTAAATGCAGTCTTTACCAACACCAACCGCTCTAAATTCTATTTTTCTGGTTCTTCGTTCCATATCCATTAATGCTTATCTTTCCACTGTCCCCAATCGCCTAAAGCCTCCGGCTTTACAGGAAAATACTTCGTGGACAGGGCAATTACCGGCGCGGCTTCTTTCAGGCGTTCTTCAAAGCTCCGCCCATCGGTAAGCCCTTCCTCAGTCAGGACATTTCTGATTTTGCAGATATAGATCTCGCTTTCATTTCTTTCATCCAGGCGAAGTGTCTTGTCCACTTCCAGTTCAAACGTCCACGGGCTGCTTACCGGAACGGGTACATCAAGCACCGCTCCCTTTACAGACGGAATTTCCTTTGACTTATCAAAATCATAACCCGGATGGTTGCCGCAGTAATCAGCTGCAGGCAGCAGCGCTTCATTCACTACGGATGCGGAAAAAATGCCTGTCGCGCGTATTCTGTCGCGGGTCAGCTTGTTTTCCCCAATACAGGCAACAAATTTAAGCCCTTCATCCCAGCAGTAGGTAGCCCAGCAGAAAACACCGTAATTCGGTTCTCCATTTTCCTTATAGGTGCCGTACAAATACAGGCACTGCGGACAGAATTCATTAGAAACAGGTACGGAAACCTTTGCCATATGCATATCCCCCTTGCGTTCCCCGATCAACAGGGCCTTTCGCTCGGCCCCAAACATACGTTCCTATCTCATTTTAAATCCAAATCGGGGAACAGTCAAGCTGTTTCCGGAAATTCCGTTACAGATTCCGCTTTATCCTTCTTTTCATCCGAAACAGCTCAGATACCTGAACGGTTTCGTCATGCAACCATTTAAAATGGCTGCATGACAGGACAGTGCTTGCAATACTACTTTTCTTCCAACTTGAATCCAAAGTAATTCACTGCATTATTATAGGATATTCCCTTAATCATCTTTGTCAGCGCCTTTTTATCATAAGGATATTCTCCATTTTCTACCCAGCCGCCGATAAGATCGCAGAGGATTCTGCGGAAATATTCATGTCTGGGGTAGGACAGAAAGCTTCTGGAATCGGTCAGCATACCGATAAAGTTACCCAGCAGCCCAAGGTTGGCAAGCGAGGTCATTTGCTTCTGCATCCCCGTTTTGTTATCGTTAAACCACCAGGCGGAACCCTGCTGGATCTTGCCGATGGCATCGGAATTCTGGAAACAGCCAAGGATACTGCCGATCGCTTCATCGTCGTTGGGATTCAGGCTGTAAATAATGGTTTTAGGAAGGCTGGACGCCATATTGAGCGCATTCAGGAAATCTGCCATCTGGCTGGAGGGCGCGTAATTATTGATGCAGTCATATCCCGTATCCGGTCCAAGTAGCTGGTACATGGATGTATTATTATCCCTTTTGCAACCGTAATGAAGCTGCATCGCCCAGCCTCTCTGCGCATATTCCGCTGCAACAAAGGTCATAAACGCAGTTTTGAAGCCAAGCTCCTCCTGTCTCGTCACCCTTTCTCCGGCAAGCCGTTTTGCAAAAACCGCCTCCACCGTTTCTTCCGTTTCCGGGACATACATCACATATTCCAGCGCGTGATCACTTGCCCGGCAGCCAAGGCTGTCAAAATAATCCATGCGCTTCCGGAGAGCCGCCTTCAGATCCGCAAAGGATGCGATTTCAATGCCCGCGGCCTTTCCCAGTCTGTCCAGGTAATCGGCATAATCAGGCTTTTCAATATTCATGGCCTTATCCGGACGCCAGGCGGGAAGGACCTGCACCTCAAAGCTGCTGTCTTCAGTAATGGCCTTATGCCACTTCAAATCATCCGCCGGATCATCCGTGGTACAAATCAGTGTTACGGCAGACTGCCTGATAAGGTTGCGGACGCTCATGCTGTCCTCCTGAAGCTTTGCATTGCAAAGATCCCATACCTCCTGTGCCGTATCCCCGTTTAAAACGCCATAATAGCCGAAAAAGCGCTGCAGCTCCAGATGGCTCCAGTGATACAGAGGATTGCCGATTGCCTTCTCCAGCGTCTCCGCCCATTTCTGGAATTTTTCCCTGTCGGGCGCGTTTCCTGTAATATAGTATTCCTCCACACCATTGGAACGCATCTGACGCCATTTGTAATGATCGCCGCCCAGCCATACCTGCGTAATATTTTCAAATTTCCTGTCCTCCGCAATTTCCTGCGGATTGATATGGCAGTGATAGTCCAATACCGGCATTTTTTCCGCGATTTCATGAAAAAGGGTACGTGTGGTATCCGTACTTAATAAAAAGTCTTTGTCCATAAAAGGTTTCATAATTGCTCCTTTGCTCCTGTCTGCATACAGGCACGGGATATTTTTGGATCCCGCCCGGTTATGTAAATGCTTACATTTTTTCTTTCATTATATCCTGTTTTTCTATAAAAATCAAGCCACTGTTCCATCACTTCCCAGCTGCTGGCTTCCGCCCATTTAAAAACGCTGCACAACTGGCTGCCTGCCCGCTGCTGCTTGTTCACGCAGACGGCGCACTAGTTGGGCCACCCTGCCGGACAGCTGTAAAATCAATTTCTTTTCACTGTTTTTCTCATGAATTATTTCTAACAAATAAGGCAGAATGTATAAAGTTTTGGTGAGGAATGGCTTTTTTATGAAAAACGGGTTGACTGGCTGTAAAAAGAGGTGTACTTTAAATGTAAGCTCTTACAAATTATTAATTCAGGAGGAGTACATATCAGTATGCAGACATTTATCCGCATTCATCCCAAGGACAGTGTGGCCGTGGCGCTGCAACCGCTTTCGAACGGAACCGTCATCAGGCTGGATGACCTGCAGTTCACCCTGAAGGAGGACATCCCCCAGGGGCATAAATTTGCGCTTCTTCCCATATCGGCGGGCGAAGCGGTCATTAAGTACGGCGCCCCCATTGGAACTGCCATTACGGGAATCGCACAGGGAAGCTGGGTGCACACCCACAACCTGAAAACCGGATTGGGCGATGTCCTTACCTATACTTATCAGCCCGGAGCAGATTCCAATATGGGAAACGGACAGGACAAATGCATTCATGATTCCGAATACGAAGTTTTTTATGGATACCGCCGCGAAGACGGCCGTGCCGGTGTGCGTAATGAAATCTGGATTATTCCCACCGTAGGCTGCGTCAACAATGTGGCCACCGCCATTGCAGATCGGGCGCAGGGCTTCTTACAGGATAATCTGGATGCCATTGCCGCTTTCCCCCATCCCTACGGCTGCTCACAGATGGGCGGGGATCAGGAAAACACCCGCCGCATCCTGGCAGATCTGGTGAACCATCCCAACGCGGGAGGAGTTCTCGTTTTAGGCCTCGGCTGTGAAAACAGCAATATAGAAGAGCTGAAAAAATACATAGGCCCTTACAATGAAAACCGGGTTAAATTCCTGGTTGCCCAGGAATGCGAGGATGAAATTGCCGACGGCCTTGCACTGATTAAGCAGCTTGCCGCCTATGCGGGAAAAGCCAGACGGGAGCCGATTCCCCTAAGCGAGCTGGTCATCGGCATGAAATGCGGAGGGTCGGACGGTCTTTCCGGCATCACAGCCAATCCTGCGGTAGGCGCTTTTTCCGATTTGCTGATATCCCTGGGAGGCACCACTATCCTCACCGAGGTTCCTGAAATGTTCGGTGCGGAAACGCTGCTCATGAACCGTTGTGAAAACGAACAGCTTTTTGCGCAGACCGTGGATCTCATTAATGATTTTAAGAATTATTTTAAAAACCACAACCAGACCATATATGAGAACCCCTCTCCCGGCAACAAAAAAGGCGGCATCTCCACACTTGAGGACAAATCCCTGGGCTGTACCCAGAAATCCGGTTCCGCTCCGGTACGCGGCGTTCTTGGCTACGGCGAAACAGTACAAAAGAAAGGCCTGAACCTCCTAAGCGCACCGGGGAATGATCTGGTAGCCTCCACCGCCCTTGCGGCCTCGGGCGCTCAGATCGTACTCTTTACCACAGGCAGGGGCACTCCCTTTGCCTCCCCTGTACCTACGGTAAAAATCTCCAGCAATTCCCAGCTTGGGGAAAAGAAAAAGAACTGGATCGATTTTGACTGCGGTACTCTCGTAAACGGCGGTTCCATTACGGAGCTGGGAGAAAAGCTGTTTCAGTACGTCATCCGTGTAGCGAACGGAGAACAGGTAAAATCAGAAGCCGCCGGCTTCCACGATATGGCTATTTTCAAACAAGGCGTTACTTTATAGGAGGAAAAATAATATGGACAAATTATCTTATCAGACATTGCAGGAGGCCGGTTATGACGGTTATCTTCTGAAGGAAGCGCCCGAACGTGTGATTCAGTTCGGTGAAGGCAATTTTATGAGAGCCTTCGTGGATTATTTTATTGATAATATGAATGAAAAGGCAGGCTTCAATTCCAAGGTGGTTCTGGTACAGCCCATCGCCCCCATTCCCGGCGCTTTTGATCTGAAAAACGCCCTCAATGAGCAGGATGGCCTTTACACCCTGTATCTGCGCGGTTGTGAAAACGGGGAAAAGGTGAATAAAAAAAGGATTATTTCCTGCGTAAGCCGCTGCCTGAATTCCTACACTGATTTCGATGCAGTCATGGACTGTGCCAAAAATCCGGAGCTGCGTTTTATTTCCTGCAACACTACGGAAGCAGGAATCACTTATGATCCCGCCTGCCGTTTTGAAGACCGCCCCGCATCAAGCTATCCCGGAAAGCTGACCCAGTTTCTGTACCAAAGATTCCTTACCTTTGGCAATGAACCGGGAAAAGGCTTTATTATTCTTGCCTGCGAGCTGATCGATGACAACGGAAAGGAGCTGGAAAAATGCGTCCTGAAATACGCTTCCCAGTGGAACCTGGGTGAGGATTTCATCCATTGGCTCCAGAGTGAAAATGTATTCTGCTCCACACTGGTAGACCGTATTGTCACCGGCTTCCCCCGTGCCGAAGCCTCCGCACTGAATGAGGAAAACGGTTATGAAGACAATGCCATGGATACCGGAGAGATATTCGGCTTTTGGGTAATCGAAGGACCTCAGTCCATCAAGGATGAGCTTCCCATTGAAAAGGCAGGCCTCCCCATCCTTGTAACCGACGATCATAAACCCTACAAACAGCGTAAAGTACGCATCCTGAACGGCGCGCATACTTCCATGGTTCTCGGCGCTTATCTGTCAGGACAGGATATTGTCCGCGACTGCATGGAGGATACAGTGATTCAGGGCTTTATGAACCAGGCCATCTATCAGGAGATTATTCCCACGCTTACACTGCCAAAAGAGGAACTGGAGGACTTCGCCGCATCTGTAACGGAACGTTTCAAAAATCCTTACATTGACCACGCCCTCCTTTCCATTTCCCTGAACTCAACCTCCAAATGGAAAGCGAGAGTCCTGCCTTCCCTGAAGGGATATATTGAGAAAACAGGAACGCTTCCTTCCTGCCTTACCGCATCCCTGGCTTTCTATATTGCCTTCTACAATGGAAAGGAACTGACGGAAAGCGGTCTTACCGCTACCCGCCCTGAGGGAAGCAAATATCAGATCAGCGACGACAGAACCATACTGGAATTCTACGACGCCCATAAAAATGACAGTCCTGAAGAGCTTGTCCATGCGGTATGCACGCAGACCGGCTTCTGGGGAATGGATCTGACCACGCTGGCCGGCCTCGAGGAGGCTGTCTGCAAGGATTTAAGGACGATCCGGGAAAAGGGCGCGTATGCGCTGATGCAGGATTGCCTGAATAAATAATTCACTATAGTACAGGTTATATTCATTTAGCTGTGCAGAAACGCTGAGCACTCTTCCGTTTCTGCACAGCTTTTTACTATCACAAGCCAGTACAAATACCTCTGTCTGCAATTCTGGCTGTAGGTATCTCCTATAACAGAACAAATAAGAAGCATAAATGTAAGGTCGAGGTTTTATAAGTATATTCATTTCAAACTGAGAAGCGGCATAGGTTAACTCAGCCTATACCGCTTCTTAGTTTACTCCAATTTTCAATAATTCTCACAGTTCAATTCGAAATACCCCTGAGGATACCCGCAGGCCGGGCATCTTTCCGGCGCGCATTTTCCAAAAATCACATATCCGCAGTTCAGACAGATCCAGACCTCCTTGTCCTGTTTGCAGAAAATGGATCCCTCTCTGAAATTTTCGGCAAGCTGGGTAAAACGGAAATCATGATGTCTCTCCACTTCTCCTATCCTGCGGAAAACCTCGGCAATATCATGGAATCCCTCCTGATCCGCCGTACCTGCGAAGTCCCGGTACATCTGTTTCCATTCATATTGCTCACCATTCCCGGCATCCTGCAGCATTTCCTCAAGCATGGGGAAGGTATCTTCATTGAGCATACGCAGCCAGATTTCCGCATGTGCCTGTTCATTTCCGGCTGCTTCGTCAAAGATATCCCCTATCTGTTGATAACCGTCCTTTCTGGAGATCTCTGCATAAAGCCGGTACTTTGTGCTTGCCAAACGTTCTCCGTCATATGCCTGCTGCAAATTTTTATATGTTTCGCTTTTCTTAAAATCCATTCTGTCGTCAGCCGCTTTTCTTTTATCATATGAGCGTCAGTCTGCGGCCGTTACCTTTTTTCTGAGAGGGCGGAAAATCTTCAGCTCCTCTTCTTCTGATATTGCATGATCGTAGCTGTATGAGGATGCGATCAGTCCGGCAAGCATCATATTCATAACAATACTTACATTACCTTCCGAAATAAAAGGAAATGTGGTAAACCATCCAAACTGGAATCCGAAATTTCCTGCAGTATACAGAACTGTCTGACCTGCCAGGCAGATAAAGCAGGCAGTTGATATGGCCTTACCCATTGGATTATGGATTCTTAAAATAAGCTTCAGCATCAGCGCATACACTGCTGCCACACACAATAGTAAAAAGATTCCCGGTCCCCAGCCATATTGCAGGATCCAGTAAGCAATACGGTAATTGTTATGATAATGCTGCGGCAGTATATCAGTCAATTCCTTTGAAGCGTATTTCCAATGTTCTTCGCGGTAAATTCTATTAGGTATTTCTGTGTCCTCTTTGCCATCAAAATACCAATCCGCCATATAATAATCCTTCAAAGTTTCCTCCGGCAGCGTAAGCCCTCCAAAAAGCTTTGCCTGGGGCAGCAGATTTCTTATCAGTATACTGTTATAGGAGTCATCCCAGGCATTTTTCGCATGAAGCTCCGGCTGAAAGCACTGCAGTGAAAAATCACTCAGCATTTCTTTGTTTTCCATTCCCCATAAACCGGCGATCAGCATACCGGGAATAATTATTGCCGGTATTGCTTTTTGGGGAGAAATGCGGAAATATTTTTTTACACCCATAAAGATCATGGAAATCAGGAATGCCGCAAAAGCAACTAAACGGTATGAAAAGTTAACCGTCCCCGTCGATCTTGAATAAGAAAGGAATTGTATCCCGAAAAGGCACATAATAGCTATAATCCCTGCCGTTTTATAGCTTCTTAATTTATAAGCCAGCACCATCATTATCGGTACCGTCAATATAATCACCGGCAGAGAAAGCATGTATGTGGCCATAAATCCAATACGCCCCAGCCACCTTTCCAGCGCGCTGTAATTAAGCTCTGATATCACAATCATCAAGGACAGTAGCAAAATTGCCGCCGCCAGAACTTTGTTGCTGTATCGCACAATCCATGGATAGCCTTTCCAAAGTACCGCCGCAAACACCAAAAGCCCCAGAGGGAAATAAATGCTGTTCCCGGCTATCCAGAAAAGCTTCTCCTCAAATGAGAAATCACCGCTTCCATATTCCGCAATGTTTCCAGCAATTCCTAATAAAACCGCCATCACTACCGAAAGAATAAATACCCACGGCAGCTTTACACGGTGTGTATCATTCATCATGACTCCCAGTGCCGCAGCATCCCCCATGTCTCTGACAGCACAGGATATGGCCTCCTCTTCCGCCAGTCCTTCCGATTTATATTCCTCGGTCTTATCCTCCAGATGGCCATACAGCTCCTTGCTAATCCGTCTGGCGGCCGGTTTATACTGAATCTGCGCTTCCACATCCTCCAGAAACAGTTCCATAGCATTGCGTTCGGCTGTGTCTGTGCCTGTATTTCTGCCTTTTTCCTCATTTTTACGCATGGCTCACACCTCCCAGCACAAGGTTAACCGCCTTTTCATAGGTTTTCCACTCTTCCTTTTTCCCCGTCAGCGTTTTCCTTCCGTCGGGGGTAATGCGGTAATAGCGCCTGATCCTTCCGGTTGGAGCCGGCTGTTCAAAGCTTTCGATATCACCCTGCAGCTCCAGCGTATGTAGAAGCGGGTACAGTGTCCCCTCCTTCAGGGAAAAGACGCTTTCGCTGCGTTCCTCCAGCTCTTTTATCATCTGATATCCATACATATCCTCTTTTTCCAGAAGCTTCAGCAGCAGCATGGAAGTTCCTACAGCCATCATTTTTTTGTCCATCCGCCTGTCCTCCTCAAAGCATTTTTCAGTAAAAATAATACCTAGATTATCTATGCTTGAATTGTACATAGATAATCTAGGTATGTCAACCGGATTATTCCAAAACAATATTGTATCTTTTTTTCTCCTAATATATAATTGTTTTAATACATAAAACCAGCTGTACAGACAAAAGGATACTGTAAATGTAACTGTGAAGATACTGAACAGTTACCTGCAAATAATCAAAAGGAGGCGCTCTTTATGGAAGCACACAGAAAAATACCCGATTGTCCCGTGGAAATGACGCTTCAGCTCATTGGCGATAAATGGAAGGTACTCATCATCCGCGACCTGATGTCGGGCACCAAGCGTTTTAACGAGCTGATGCGTTCTGTTACGGGAATCACGCAGAAGGTCCTGACCAGCCATCTGCGTGCCATGGAGCAGGACGGGCTTCTCACAAGGAAGGTCTACCCGGAGGTTCCGCCCAGGGTGGAATATACGCTGACGGAAACCGGACGCAGCCTGAAGCCTATCCTGGATTCCATGGTGGCCTGGGGAACCGATTATAAAAATACCACCGCTGGCAAGCTGTCTTAACCATAAGCCTGAAAATATGATTGCATTTTTACAAAGCCACTTTTCCCGCGCATCCCGGCCGTGCTGCAAAGCGGCATCCTGTCTGTACGCTCAGCAGCACGGCCCGCGTATTTCATTCAAACATCTGCTCCGCCCATTTTTCTACGTTATCCCCGAATTCATCTCCCCACTGTTCTATTTTCCTCTCATACTCACCTTCCAGTTCCTCCAGCCTCTTCTCCACCTCCGGTGAAAATTGATCTGCCATGAAGTTACCGAAAAAAGCATTGATAAACGATTCACTCAGATGCAGCCTCCACTGTCCGTTTTTCTTAACAGCCGTAACCGTATCCCTGACGCTGATTACGCCGTCCGCCTCCTCCAGGAAGGAAAGCATGCGTTCCTTATCATAGTCAAGATCGGCCAGATTTTTCAGCATGGCCTTTATCCCGGTGCCGCCGCCATCCAGCATTTCCTCCATTACATATATCAGGTAATTGCCCGTTACATCCTTCATATCCCTGTTGCTGATGACCATGTCAATTTCCGCAGACTCGCCATTCTCCCTGACAGCTTCAATTTTCCATGTCAGATGCTTAACAAGTCCCTGAGCAAAACGGTAGTTGGACTGGTATCTTTTTCCCTTCCACAGACCGGGCTGAAGCAGTTCGTTAAAAACCCGGTATTCCCTGCTGACAGGAATGCCAAGCCAGTTTTTTTCCGTACTCACATAATTATCCGTGTATCGGTTCCAGGTTTCCAGATCCAGCTGTTTTAATGCTTCCATGGCATATTTTGCGGTATCCTGTGGGGATGTCTCTGTATCCGCCTTTTTTGCCGAACATGCGCCCTGCGTCAGGCAAATACTTACAAGCAACAGGACTGTCCATCTGATACGCGTTCTTTTTCCTGTTTTCTTTTTCATAGCGATTTTCCCCTTTTCTGCAGTTTTTTGTCACCCTTATTGTATTCGCTTCCTGGGCGGCGTACAACGCATCCTGCACGAAAAGACGGCCGGACAACAAAAAAAGGCGCCCTGAAGCGCCTTATTCTGCCGCCGGTATCACTGCGTAAAAGCAAAACCAGCCATCTTCTTCTTTTACCACACAGGTTCCCCCGCATTTCCGGATCACTTCATTTACATTCAGCAGGCCGATTCCGTGGCCGGCACTCTCCTCCTTTGTGGTGAGGAAGATATTTCCCTTTCTTTTTAACGTCCCTGCAAAAGGATTTTTTACGGAAAGGGTGAGTTCACCGTCCTCCAGAATCATTTTCAGCCGGATAATCCTGCCTGTGTCCAGCTTTTCACATGCTTCCATGGCATTGTCCAGCAGATTGACAAGCAGCGTGACTATATCCTCTTCCTTCATGGTAAGCCCTGATAAATCATTGACCGACATGGTAATTGTAATCTTTTTTTCCAGCGCATCCGCATACTTGCGGTTCAGCACCACGTTGACTGCGGGATGGTTCGTATTGACGTAATCCCCGCTTTTTTGAAGGCTTCCGACAAGCCCTGCAATATAGGAACCGGCCTCTTCCGTTTTTCCGTCCGCCAGCAGACCCTGGACACAGCCCAGCTGATTTTTATAATCATGCAGGAAGCGTTTCTGCTGTTCAAAGCTGCTTTGCATTGTCCGGTACAATTCCATCTGGTTTCGTGTTTTTTCCTGCATGATGACAAACCTGCGCAGCTTGGCCTCCTTCACCAGGATTTCCCATATAAAATAAAAGGCGAGCAGGTTCATGATTCCGAAGCCCGCCGTCACTATAAGAAAAATCCGGTTCTGCGACTCATCCCCATTCCAGGAAATCATGCCCACCGCCGTAATCGCAGCCATGCTGATTATAGGAAAATACCCGAACCGCAGCCACTTCGTATTCTCCAAAACGTACGCGCGGCCCTTCAGCCTCCGATGCAGCAGCAATACAAGACACAGCAGGATGCAATATGCCGCCTCCTCCTGAAGCCCGGGCAGCAGGTAATCCTGCCAGGGCAGCATATAGAGCAGTGAAACGGTGACCAGCTCCACGATCCATATCACGCCGCAAAACAGTACAGACAATATAAAATTCTGCAGCGGCTTTACCTGAAAATAAATCTGTGCCGTTACAAAAAGCAGAAGTATCAGGCGGAGGGGCTGCAGGAAATAGGGAGGGATTTCGGTGAAAGCAATCAGAATAAAACCGGCTGTCAGTACCGGAAGCAGCGTGTATTCCACCCATTTATGCCTCCATTTCCGACGCGCCAGCAGCGTCTCAAAGTAAATTTTTACGCAGATGCCCACCATGAGCGACAAAATAATGCATCGTATCACCTGTCCCATCACATCGCTCCTTTATATGCCACAAAGGCTTCCCTGACAGCCTGGAATCTAAGGCGCGGCACGGGAAGTGTTTCCCCCCAGTCCATCAGTACGGCATAATTGCTTATTTTCCGGATATGCTTCATATTTACCAGGAAACTTTTATGGATGCGCAGGAAACCATATGCTGCAAGCTGCTGTTCGATATGATCCAGCTTGTCATAGATCTGATAGTTCACGATCTCATTATCCAGATAAGAAAAAAACGATTTATGTTTTCTGCTTTCCACATAAAGGATATTATCCGTATACAGCGTCCTTTCCCCTTCCACGAAGGGGAAAGTCACCTGCCGGACCTGCATTTTTTTCAGTATGGCATCCATGCATTCCGGCAGGGCCGCCTCCAGTGTGTCCTTCATGAGGTAGCGTACCGCATTCACCTTATATCCCTCCAGCGCATAGCTGATGAATGCCGTAACAAATACAATACAGGTATCGGAATGAAACTGCCTGATACGCTTTGCCGTATCAATTCCGTCCATTTCCTCCATGTTGATATCCATGAAAACCACATCATAGCCGACCGCATTTTCTTTCTCCGAAAGGAAATCAGCTCCTGATGAAAAAAGGCTCACCGCATATTCCATACCCCGGCCGGCAAACCAGGAATCCAGAAGCGTATGTATTTTATTCCTGTAGTACTCCTCATCATCGCAAATGGCAATCCGAAGCATATTTTTTCCCCACTTACTCTATGAATACCTTAATCGTTCCATATTCCGGGAGGACACCGTCATCCGCCCGCAGCCTGATCAGGAATTCACCCTTTTGATCTGCGCGGGGCGTCCAGCGGATTTCCTTTTCTTCCTCCAGATATACGGCGCCCTCCGGCAGTTCCTCCGCTGTAACAAGCGTCTGTGCTTTGACTCCGGCAACCGCATAATCCTTCACTTCCACAGCTTCGTTATAAATCCGTCCGTTCAGCTCCTTTTGTGAAGCCTCCGCCGCCGGATGGCGCACAACCACAGAAAGTGTCAGTTCCTCTTCCGCTCTGCCCCAAACTGATACGGGCATGGCAAAAAAGGGACGGTAAACGGTGAGAGGCAGGGGATAATCCTCTGTGGCTTTTGTATAGGTATAGCCGTTTTCCGGACAGGGCAGCGTGGGAAAGCCGTAGCCCTCATCCTGCGGCGTGCCGGGAGCGGGCGCGTCGATTACTACCTGCTTTACCCTCCAGTTCTTCGGGAAAGTGACATCCTCCACGCCGGTTTTGACATAGGGCTGGTGCAGGATATATTCTCTGTTCGTAGCTCGCCGGTAATTGCTTTCCACCAAGGCTAACTGCTCCACGCCTTCTTTTACCATGGCTGACACCTCCGTCAGCCGCACACCGCAGGCATCATCAAGAACCACCGCATGGCGGCCGTCCTCCACCTTCCAGGCAAAGGAGACCTGCTCCAGGGACAATCCCACCACATGGCGGGCATAGAGGCCATAGGCGGGCAGGATTCCCCAGTTTTCAGGCTCCGGATATACCTGCGGCAGTTCCGGCACATTATAAGGATCCTCCTTCCAGCCGCCGGCTTCCTTATCCCAGTCCACGCGGGGCAGCAGCCCTTCCTCCTTCAGGAAAAATGTATTCACCAGCCAGGGAAGGCTCTGTACGCTGGGCCGGGTCCCGAACTGCGTGTATTCCCAGTTGGTATTCAGCTGCCTCTGCTCCACCGCGTGCTCCATGGACAGACCGCCCCGGAATTCCACAGTGATATTTTTCATGGAAACGCGCTGTACCGGACTGTCCGCCAGCCCCATAATCAATATGGGATAACGGGGATCCGCATTGGTGATTTTCACATTGCTGATTTCTATATCTGCCACTCTGGCCATATGGCTGCTTCCGCTGGCATTGGCGAAGCAGGGAAGCTCCCAGGCCTCCACCTTTCTGTCCCGGTCAATACAGTATCCGGCGTGGTCATCATATTTTTTCCCATAATAAACGCCATCCTCTTCCACAACATTCGCGGGATTCACATACGCCGGTTCCTCCTGGCTGACAACGGTAAAAGCGGAATGGCCGTCAATGCTGACGACGCGGTCTTTTCTGTAAGAAGGGGTATACCTTTTTGCCGGATAACAGGTATATTCCTCCCTGGCGGGAAGCACCCAGTTCCGGTTATCCAGACGCACATTTCCTTCCCCTGCTTCAATCGTTTCCTCCCGGCTGTTTCCCGTCACCGGGAAACGGCCTCTTTCTCCTGCCCTGATAAAAATAGGGGAACTGCTTATATTTTCCATCTCGCAGTCTGTAAAAAGAATATCCGTCAGGTCAGAGCCGTCCACCGCTTCCAGTGCGAAGCCGCGGGACCGCTCAAAGCGGACCCTTCTCACCGTCACCTGTTCATAGCCGCAGGTGGATTCCGTACCCAGCTTCACCCTTCCCGTAGGGCCGCCTCTGTCGGCAGCCACCAGCTTTTCCCTGGTGTATACGCCGGCGGCGACGCTCCCCGCATCGTAGCCGCTCACACGGCAGTCCTCAATAAGGACATTTTTCAGCGGCATGAACTTTCCTGCGCCGTAGGACGCTTTCATGACCAGCGCATCGTCTGTAAGGGAATTAAAGGTGCTGTTTCTGATGGTCACATTTTGGCAGCAATCCACATCCAGCGCGTCTCTGGTCGTATCCACCAGGACATCCTCCACCAACATATTTTCCACACCCTGCGCAATGATGGCAAAATGGCCGCCTATGACAAGCTTGAAGCCCTTCAGCACCACATTTTTACAGCGAAGCAGGGAAATCGCTTTATTGCCGAACCATTCCCCGTCACTGCCGACTCCCGGTTCATTGCGCAGCTTTGGCATTTTGGGATCGCCGCCCAGCAGCACATAGCTGCGGAAGCCGTCCTCAAAACAGCTGCCGTCAATCAGGCCCTCTCCATAAATCATTACGTCTGAAATATCCGCCCCGTAAATCATGCTGTTGGCATAATAAGTATGTCCGTGATCCTGTATCCCGGCGTACAGGTTTACCTCCGGCTTATCATAATTCCCGCCTTCCCCTTCCTGCTTCTCATAGGAATGCCGGATATCGGTTTTGGCCGCCCGTAATACGCATCCCTTTTCCAGGCACAGGTTCACCCCGCTGCGAAGCCTTATCGTATATACCTTATAATCGCCTGCGGGCACGCTGACCGTGCCGCCGCCATTTTGGGCCGCCTGCGCAAAGGCCTGGTTGACCGCCTCCGTATTCTTTACCGGATCTCCGCCCGAAACGGCCCCGTAAGCCGTGATATCATATTTTTGTGCTTTTTCCAAATCTGCCGCCAGCAATGAGGCGCCTGTCGCCGTTTTTACCGCCATCTTTTTCTCCTTTTTTATCCTCTTAACAGCTGTTTCGTTCTCAACATTTACTTTGTAACAGTTCAGGCTTCGGCCGAACTATTACTGCATCCGCCCATTATAAGTCGCCTTCGGCGAGGGGCGGATGCCTGCTGCCGCCACGTTTTCTCACGTTTTGCTCAGTGAATGCGCAAACCTGTCCGGACTGTTACATTACTTTTTCTGTTTAACCGTCCTGTCCCGGAAAAAGAACAGGCAGGGCACTTCAAAAAGCAGCATCGCCGTCCAGCCTACGGCACAGGCGATTGTCACGCCGTAGATACCGAGAACAGGGGCGGTCAGATAGGTAACCGCCACACGAAGGCTTGTCTGGATGAAGGTGCCTGCCAGCGTAATTCCCATTTTTCCCCTTCCCCGGAAAAAGCCCTGCAGTCCATTAGTAAAGGCGGGAAGCAGATAAAAGAAAGCCATGGTCCCCAGATACCGGCTTCCCGCCTCCACAACGCCTGTGCTGCCCTGCCCTGTCACAAAGGCCTTCATGACGGGTACTCTCCCCAGATAAACCAGCAGGAAAATAAATATCCAATACAGAAATTCCAGCAGCAGGCCTGTCCTTAGCCCCGCGCCCACACGTTCCCGTTTACGCTCCTCATCCTGCCTGGAACCCAGGTTCTGCGCCGTAAAGGTGGTGATTCCATGGGAGATGCTCTGCTCCGGCGTAAATGCGAAATCATCCACCCGGTTCACCGCCTGGAATGCGGCAATCACGTCCACACCAAGGGGATTGACAGCTCCCTGAATCAGCAGCTTTCCCACCGGCTGACAGGCCTGCTGCAGCGCCGTAACGCTTCCATAACGGAGCGTGGTCTTCAGAAGCCGTCTGTCGATGCGGAATGTCTTTTTGTCAGGGCTGAGCATAGGGACGGCTTTTCTGATATGATACCAGGTCAGGGCGGCCGATACGCCTTCCGCAACCACAGTAGTCACCGCCGAGCATACGATTCCAAATCCCAGCTGGCCGATAAACACCAAATCCAAAGCTGCATTAAGCAAAGAGGCAAAAATCAGGAACCTGACGGGTGTCCTGGAATCCCCTACGCTTTTCAGCGCCGCCGCCAGCGCATTGTAAAAATAGGTGAAGGGGGAACCAAGTATAATGATTTTCAAATAAATACATGCACGATCCAGCACACCCTCCGGCACCTGAAGCAATACAAGCAGCGGTCTGGCCAGAAACAACCCGCACACCGCCACCCCAATGGTAAAATACAGGCCAAACAGCAGCGTGGTGGACAGTTCTTTTTTCAGTTCTTCCAGGCTGCCCGCCCCGAAAAAACCGCTCATCAGCACGCCGGCTCCCATACAGATCCCGGAAATCCCCAGAATAATAATATTCATCACCGGCCCTGCCGTTCCCAGCGCGGCCAGCGCTTCCTTCCCGATAAACCGGCCCGCAATCATGGAATCCACCGCGTTGTAGGCAAGCTGAAAAAGATTCCCCAGAATCAGGGGAATGGAATAGCGGACCAGATGTCCCATAATACTGCCTTTTGTCATATCAGAAGCTGCCATGCCACTTCTCCCTTAATCTAAATAACTGGTCCATCCGCCGGGAATGAACCAGTTAATATGTTTCATGCTTCAAAGCTGTGCGTCGCCCTGCAGCTGTGTCCTGCAGCAGCATCCGCCTCCGTCCTGGAAAACGCCTGAAATTACTTTCCGCTTATGCTTCCAGCAGTTCCTTTACGCATGCTGCTATTTTCTCACATTTGCAGTTTGCGAAGAAGTATTCGCTGAATCTGTCTCCTGCAATAGCGCCTTTAACCAGCTCCCTGTCCAGATTTTTCAAGATAGTGCACAGGTCGTTATGTGTAACCTTCTTTACTTCATCCAGGATCTTCTTATTGCGCTGTTCCGGAACAACTCTTTCCTTGGGATAGCCCTGTCCGCTCTCACCTTCAAACAGTTTTTCGAAAATATACTGAAGATTCAGTTCCGCGCCCCAGCCGAAGCCCTTTGCAAAAGGAAGCGCAATGGCATTGCCGTCATTGATCTGGGCAAACATATAGGCATCGGAAGGATCTACGATATGTCCGCACAACACGCCGGGGAATGCATTGCAGGCCAGCATGGCGCCTTCTCCTGTACCACAGCCCGTAACCACATAATCAGCTGCTCCTGAATTCAGCAGAATCGCTGCAAGAATACCATTCTGCACATAGGTAAGCTGATGCTCGTCCTCTGCGCTGTACATTCCATAATTAAATACCTCGTGTCCTTTGGGTTCAACGACTTTTTTCAGGACCTCTTCCACCTGCGCATTTTTTGCCGCCTGGCTGTTTTCATTAATCAGTGCAATTTTCATGAAATTTTACCTCCTTGTATATTGCCGGCCTATACTGTACCTGACTGTAAATACGTGGGCCGGCTGAACAGTTGTATTTAAGTATAACTTATTTTATTTACCAGCGCTTGTGTTTTCTTTTCCTTAATCATGCATATTCTGCTCTTCCATTTTGATACTGCACGCCTCCCGGAAAATAGTATCGAAGGATTGAATAAAAACTATGCTGCATGTATAATTTTCTTAACTGGATTTGCAATGTATATAGCCTTCCCCAGAAAATGAAAGGAGTCAAAATGACTGATTTCGATAAAATTAAATCTTACTACCATACCTTTAACGAATGGGAACGGCTGATTTCTTCCGAAGGAAAACTGGAATATGATTTATGCTTTCCATTAATCACAAAATATCTAAATCCGAATTCGACCATACTGGATCTTGGCGGAGGTCCCGGACGTTATACAATTGCATTGGCAAAGGCCGGATATACAATGCATCTTGCTGACTTATCCCCCACTCTTTTAGAACAGGCAAAAATAAAAATCCATGAATCAGGCATTAAAAATGTCAGATCAATTACGCAGCTTAATGCTACGGATTTAAGCGCATATTCTGATTCTATTTTTGATGCTGTACTGCTGTTTGGCCCGCTCTATCATTTGACAACGGAGGAGGAACGTTTGGCATGCCTTAATGAAGTACACAGGGTATTGAAAACAGATGGACTTGTTTTTGCCAGTTTTATTCCATATATGTCCGGTGCGATCGGCGTTGCAGAAAGACTGTTCCGCGCTCCAAACCAGGTAAGCGTTCAAACCCTGAATCAAGTTTTTGAACAGGGAATTTTTAATAATAATGCTTCTGAAGGTTTTCAGGAAGGATATTATCCTTCTTCTGATGAAGTAATACGCCTGTTTCAAAGAACCGGCTTCTCAAACCTTTTGCTTCGCTCCATTCGAGGCTGGGGCAGCGGACGCGAAGAAGAAATTTACCATCTCAAAGAGAAAGATCCTGAAATGTTTGAAGCAGTCATAAATTTAATTAATAAAACTGCGGCATATCCCTCTGTTATAGAAATGTGCTCTCATGCTTTATTTATCGGTTCCAAAAAGTAACTATAGCAAAAGAGGCAGACAGCATTACTCATACGGTATTTTCTGTTATCCCTGTATCTGAGCCAGCGCCTCCTCAATATCCTTTTTCACTAACGGCTGCATGCTTTCCTTATAGCAGGACAGATCCGCTGAACGTAGTGTTTCTGTCATCCTCTTTATTAGTTCCGGCTTATGCTTTGCAATTGTTGGAAGCAGCTTGATACACTGTCTTGCTGTTATCGGTTTTTCATCCGTAATGTGCTGCAGATAGCTTTCAAAAAAGCGGTCAATGATGCCTTTTTCGTCCCATATGGCATTTTCAGCAATCAGAACAAGCCCTCTGGTACGTACAAAAGAATTTTTATTTTTCAGCATATCAAAAAACTCATTTAAATGGGTGTAAACCATACAGTCCTCATGGCTGGCATCCTGCAGCGCCTTCAATGCAGCATATCCTTTATTGGAGTCCTTTGAATAAAGCAACTGTATCTGTTCCCGGATATATTCCTCTGCTATTTTCATCATAAATTTTTCCCCTTTGCCGTGCCAGTACCACGAACGCCTGAGTTTGCTTTCAGCGTTTCCAAAGTGCATAAGCATATTTCCTGAGTAATTTTTATAGGTTTCTTTTCCGTTATCTCATACATCTCCTGAATGAGATCCGGAATTCCATCGGGAAACTGTATCAGACAACCTGCATGATATCCATGCCAGGCATACGCGATTGGCTGCATTTTAAATTCTGAAAAGAAACATAACACGATGGCCTTACAGCTTATTACGGAATTCCGATCGATTATCCCCTCGTTGATACGCATAACTACCTCGTATTCCTGTCCTGCAGGAATATCTGCATAAGCAAAGCCATGGATAAAATACAGGCAGTTTTCAGCATTTCGGTATTTTCGGAAGTTATCAATTAACTGAGGAGCAACATGATACTGTATACTGTTTGCTTCTATTTCAGGTATCAGTACATCGCGTGAAAAATCAGGATGGAACCGTGCCCACAGGATGAGTTTGCGATCCTGGATTTTTGAATCATCATGAGATAACATATGTCCGCCTTTTCCGGCAATATGTCTTAACCGACAAATATAAGCCAATATTTAGTTCATCATACCATATCGGTGCATTCTCCTCAAGGCGGTTCCGAAATATTGTATGCCTCAAATCAGAAATATTGTATGCCGCGGAGCATACGGAAATTTCTTCATCCATCACTGACTGCCACAATGAGATAAAACATTTGCTCTTCCTTTTTTTACCGGCTGTGATATAATAAAAAATTGGCGGTTGTTTTGCCGCCGGTTTTTGATACCTTTTGAAATATACTAGATTTTTTACATATATGGGCGGAACTATGCGTACAGACAGGGGCGAATGTGCATATAGTACACGCAGACAGGAGCATTAATGAATAAAACAGCACAGCAGACCACACTGATGACAGAAGGATCTATCTGGAAAAAAATCATAGCATTTGCCATTCCTCTTTTTCTGGGCAATCTGTTCCAGCAGCTGTATAATACGGCAGACTCCCTCATTGTGGGAAATTTCCTGGGGAGCGAGGCTCTGGCCGCTGTCAGTTCCTCGGGAAGCCTGATTTTCCTTATGGTTGGTTTTTTCAACGGAATCGCCATCGGCGCAGGCGTTGTTATCGGCAGATATTATGGAGCGCGTGAAATAGAAAAGGTGCAGAAGGCCATACATACTACAATAGCCTTTGGCCTTGCTGCCGGGGTACTGCTTACGCTCATCGGTGTATGTCTCACTCCGCAGCTGCTTATCTGGATGGGTACGCCGTCGGATGTTCTGCCCAATTCCATTACTTACTTCCGTATTTATTTCTGCGGCTCCCTTGCCTTTGTCCTGTATAATATTTTTGTAGGTATTCTTCAGTCGGTGGGGGACAGCAGACATCCCCTGGTTTACCTGATTGTTTCCTCTGTTGTCAATATTTTACTGGACCTGCTGTTCGTAGGCGTTTTTCGTTTCGGTGTCGGCAGCGCAGCTCTGGCAACCATCATTTCCCAGTTTGTCAGCGCGATTCTGTGTATCATCCGCCTTTCCAGGAGCCCTGAAGATTACAGGGTACATATCCGCAAAATCCGCTTTGACCTCTTCTTCCTGAAGCAGATTATTCAGAACGGCCTGCCCTCCGGTTTTCAGAACTCCATCATTTCCATTGCCAATGTTGTGGTGCAGGCCAATATCAACAGCTTCGGCAAAATGGCCATGGCAGGCTGCGGCGCCTATTCCAAAATAGAAGGGTTCGGCTTCCTTCCCATCACCTGCTTTGCCATGTCCATGACTACGTTTATCAGTCAGAACCTGGGCGCCAAAAAATATGACAGGGCAAAAAAGGGCGCGCGTTTCGGTATCCTTTGCTCCATCACTATGGCCGAGCTGGTGGGCGTCCTGATTTATGCCTTTGCCCCTGTGCTCATAGCTGCATTTAACAACGATCCTGAAGTAATCGCCTATGGAACCACGCAGGCGCGTACTGTTACGCTTTTCTATTTTCTGCTGGCATTTTCACACTGCGTCGCCGGAATTCTGCGCGGTGCAGGAAAGGCAACGATTCCCATGCTTGTTATGATGTGCTGCTGGTGTATCATCAGAATCACCTACATCAGCATCGTCGTAAAAATCATTCCTGTAATCAATGTTATTTTCTGGGCCTATCCTCTGACCTGGACCCTGAGTTCCATCATTTTCCTGATTTATTTCCTGAAGGCCGACTGGATCCATGGCTTCGATGACTGATTAAAGTGATATACGCCAAAATTAGAACCATGCCGTCGCTATCCGCTAACCTGTTTCATAAGACAGTTCCATTAACTACAAAATTGAATTAAGGTGCAGTGAAGCCGGAAGATGGTTTCACTGCACCTTTTAATAACCGCTTTTCAATTATAGAATTTAACCTTATCCCACAGCTTCCATATACCGTAAAACTCTGTTAATCCTGAAAATCTAAAAATGTATCCGGCCCTGTCTCTTCTCTCATTTCCCTGATAATTCCCTTTTCAATCGTTTCTCCCGGTTCGAGCTGACCGCCGGGCAGATACCATTGCCGTCCATCCGGCATGTGCTGCCGGATAATCAGGAGTCTGCCCTCTTCTACCAGGATACCAGTGAGCCGCACAAGATAAGGCGCCTTTTTTCCACTCTTTATTCCCACCCTTTCCAAATATCCGGGCAGTAACCAATCGTCGCCTTTTTCCCGTTGCGTACAATCGGGGTTCTAATGACCTGCTGATTTTCCAGAAGCTTTTCCGCTCTGTCCTCTTCCGATATATAACGAATCAGCGCCAGCGCATCCTTATCCCTGCATTTATCATCCAGCAGCTTATCCAGGCCGCCCACTGCCTGACAGACCGTGTTCAGCTCTCCCTTGCTCATTCCTTTTTCCTTCATATCAATATATTGATATTTAATGCCGCGTTCCTTGAAATAACGTTCTGCTTTTTTCGTATCAAAGCATTTCGTTTTCCCGAAAATCTGTATGTTCAACGATATAATTCTCCTTTTCATAGGAATCTGCTTCTGTTCACATATATCCCCACTGCTTCAGCACAGCCGTATGCGGCGGCGTGGCGCTGTCCAGTGTAAGGGTATCCGTTTCATATCTCACCACATGGCCGCAGCAGGATAAAAACTCCTCACAGGTCCTGAGCACCGGGAAACCGCTTTTCGCCGTCCGATAATGCATGGGTACCACCACACGAGGGCCTATTTTCCTCACAACCGCGCAGACATCGGAGGGTTCCGCCGTATAATAGCCCCCCGCAGGAGCCATGACAAGATCCGCCCCTTTCAATAGATCCATCTGCCACTCCAAAGGGGCGCACCCCATATCCCCCAGATGAACCACCTTCATTTTCTCCACATGGAAAATATGAATCCGGTTCCTGCCGCGCAGGCTCCCGTTCCTGTCGTCATGCCAGCTGTCAATGGTTTCAATCCTGAAGGGACAGGGAAGAAAGCTCTCTTCCATAATCACACTGCCCTCACCATGATGATCACTGTGTTCATGGCTGAACACACACAGATTTGCTGTGGTATCCAGATTTTTCAGCCCCGGCACGGAACCATTTTCATAAGGGTCCACCACCAGCGCATACCCGCCGGAACTGATTTTAAAACATGAGTGCCCCAAATACTGAATTCTCATACTTCCTCCTTGGTTTGCGAAGCAAAATACAGGTTTCTGTTATCTGCTGTGCCCGCCGCCTCCATGGGATACTCCGCCGCTGGAAACATGGCCTCCGCCGCCTCCGCCGGAGCCCCCGGAACCGCCGGTATTTCTCTCTATATGACGTCTTGTCACCGTCTTATGAAGGAACAGGTCACTTTGATTGCGCATCTGTGGATGCCCGCCCGATACATAGGTCGCCACCCCGGTCGTTTTCTGCCCCTTGTTTCTTCCCAGGTTGACACCCACATAAACGGCAGTGCAGGCCGCAGCCACAAAAATCAGGGCAGCAACGGGAATATGCACTTTCCCGGTCATATCATAATAAAAAAGGTCCACATATTTTTTATAGGCTTTATAGGGATTGCTGTCCACATCCTCCAGCGCCTTATCCAGCAGTTCATCAATCATTGTGCTGCTGAAACGGTCCTGCGCCTTACCGCAGGTGCTCAGCCAGGAATATACCTTGCCGTCGCTTTCCCTGTACCAGTTGTCCAGAAGCAGCACGCCGTCGCCCTGGGGCTTATTGTAGCCGAACAAATGCTCATCGTAAAAATTATCAGCATACACCATTACATACTGATAAGGATACAGGTATCCCAGCTGTTCCTCATAGCCCTTCGCATATTCCTCCAGCGACTCATTCAGCGTCACCAGTACAATATCGCAGCCTGTCTGCGCCTCTCTTTTGGCAATCAGCCTGCGCAGGCTGTCCTCTTCTTCATCCGTCAGCTTATCCGCATAATCGAAGACCCGTTCCTGCGTCACCGCCTCCGTATTGCCCCTCTCTGCCGGCTGTTTCCCGGCCCCGGTAAGCTTCAGCACCGCAAAAATCACAGTGAGGACAAGTATGATTATAAAATACACCCTGAAATATTTCAGATACCCTTTCATCCTACAGTCCCTCCAGTATTCCCTTCAAAAGCAGCAAAATCAGTGACATGCAGGCGAAAAAAGTACCGCCGTAGGCAAAAATTCTCCTGACTGACAAAGGTGCTTTTCCCACAACCTTGCCCGTCTGTCCGTTGACAAAGCAGTCATAGTTTTTCCCTTCAAAGCTGTACCGGTACCACCATACCGGAAGCAGCGCATAGCTGGACTGTATACTGTTCAAACTGATATTTTCCTGCTGCGGAATCAGCGTTGTATAGCCGTTCAGGGTGTTGTGCAGCATCACCGAAGCATCCCTGCCCGCCTTATCCCTGGCTCGCTTTTCCAGTGTCTCTGCGTCCTGGTTGTAAATCTCCCCCAGAAAGCCGGACATATATTCCGGCCTGAAATTTTCCAGCGCCTCATAGCCGTAAGGCTCCATCAGATCCATCACATTATCTTCCATAGCCAGGGAAGCATCCACCGGCAGCTTTTCAAAATCCACATCCATATCCCTGCTCACCTGGAAATACGAGGTTTCCGTAAATTCCGTATCTCCGCTGACCCACACGCGTACTCTGGTTCCTGTCCCCGCATAATGACAGTATGCCTTCATGTCGTACAGCCAGAAAGGGACATAATTTCCCTCCATCTTTTCCACTGTAGCCTGTGCAAGAAAGGATTGCGGCGCAAATATCCGTCTGGAAAACTCATTCTCCAAACGCTTTACCGCCGTATTTTTCCCTATTTTAAAAGGCAGGATCAGGCGGGGTTCATATACGCCCTCCACCCGTTCGTCAAAAATCGTATAGTGGCCGCAGTACTCACACTTCACTGCGCTGCGGTAATCCCCCGCCTCTATCGGCGCGCCGCAGTTGGCACAGGTTTCCATTCCTCCGCCCGGCAGCTTATCCTGTGTGTCCGTCCCGTCGCAGTAAGGACAATGCATTTCCTTCCTGTCCGGATCATAAACCACATTTCCGCCGCAGTTCCTGCACTTATAAATCATCGTTCTTCTCCTTATTCCCATAAATGCCTGATTATCATTGCCGCACATTTATTTTACCATTTTCCGCACTGTCTGTCTCCTGTTTTTTCACTCGCCAAAAAGCGGGAATAATGATACAATAGACGTGCCTGAGAACCAGGCTCTATTTATCAGGGAAAGGAAGTATTTGAAATGAACCAGTTTAATCCTATGAAATTATTGCAGATAAAGGCCTCCTGGGAGCAGTTCAAGGCCAGGCACCCCAAGTTTCCCTCCTTCTTAAACGCCGTTTCCAAAGGAGCCGTAATGGAAGGGACGCTGCTGGAAATGACCGTTACCACAGCGGAGGGAAAGACCTTCAGCTCCAATCTGAAGCTGACTGCAGAGGATATGAAGCTGATCAATGATATGCAGGAAATGTTCATGGCCCAACAGGGAAATTAAAGGGAGAAGCTTTACAGCTGCCACCCTTTTTCCCATGTATCCGTCCGTTTAAATTAATCCGCTTAAGGCAGATTTACCAGCTCGTTCACGATTTCCTGTACCAGAAGCTGCTTGAACTGTACGGCAAAATCCGATATTTCCCGCTGAATAATTCCTGCCTGTTCCTTGATTGATGACAAAACCTGCTGCGCCTCCGGTATTGACTGCTGCTGATACAAAAGGATAGCCTGCTCCTTGGAAGCGCTCAGGGTAATCATCTGATCATACATTGCGGCTGCAAACTGGCAGGCAATCACTTCTTCCGTACTACCGTTTGCGGCAGCCTGCTGCATTTTCACAAGCGAATCCTGCTTTTGCAGCAGCAGCTCCTGTTTCAGTGCGGCCAGGCTTGCCAGCTGCTGGTTTTCCAATATAAGCTGCTGCTGGGGATCCATTGCATCCAGTGCATTTATCACAGCCAGATGCGCCGCCACCTCCTGCTGGATTTCCGCCGCTCCCTTGCTGGCGATCAGTTCCCCGTTATCATCCAGAACCTGAATGGCGCTGGCAGTTGCTTTCAGCCTTGCCAACGAAGCATCCATGACATTATACCTGACAAAATAGGGATCTCCCGCGCTTTCTTTCATGAACTCCAGCACCTTGCCGCTGGCGTCTTCCATAAATACCAGGCTGTCCCTGCCTTCAGAATTCACTACATAAACATCCCCGTATTCATCCGAATGAATAAGCTCCGCCGCATCCGCCTTAAGAGGCAACAAAAAACAAACCGCAGCGACAGCTGCGGCCGCCGCCAGCTTCATAAAACCTTTCCTTCTCATAAAAAACCTTCCTTTCCTTTATTTTCCCGTAACTGCACCGCATCGTCACAGTTGCACGGCCTCTTACCTCTATCATACACGGTAAGCGGGAAAACACAAGAGCCAGTCAGGCATTTCCTTCCTTCCGTTTCAGGGCATTTACAGCTTCCCTATCCCTGCTTTTACCCAAACGGCAGATAACAAATGTCAAGATCCACCAGACTGTCTATCCCGTCTATTCTGCCTTTGCTGGTATACTGCCACGCAAACAACGGCTGCTTTATTTCCGGCCGGTATTTATCCGAAGGCGGGTTTTCATCAAAGACAAAGCTTCTGCTCACGGGATAACGGGCGACCCACATGGGACAGTCAAAAGCCCCGGCATCAAAAAAGCCTCCATCGTAGAAAAACTGCCCTGTATAAATGCCGAATTCATACCCTGCGCCTGTGATGGTATTTTCCGCCGTTTTTATCAGCCCTGTCAGCACATCCCTTCCCAGAGGCTCCAGGGACTTATCCTCAACATCCCACCATATCCTGCAGGAGCGTTTTCCCCGGGACCGGAGGAGCCGGATTACCTGTTCCGCCTCCTCCAGCGCCTCCGTGGGCAGGACAGCATAAGTATAACGGTAAACAGAACAAGGAATATCATTTGCATAACAGCCTTTGGCATTTGCCCAAAACTGACTGTCCGGTTTTCCGTCCCTTTTTATGGAGCGGAGCACCGCAAATCTGCAGCCTGCTTTTTTTACCTTTTTCCAGTCAATGGTTCCCTGGCGCTCCGACACATCAATGCCTTTATACATTTTCTATCCTTTTTCCAATAAACTCTTACGCCTATTTTATGAAAAAAGGCCTGGGCACATGTCTTTGTCTTTCTGGATTTTTATCCCTTTATTCCCTGCTTCCCTCCTGAAGCAGATATCTGGCGGAAAAAGCTTTCCCCATCTGTCCAAAATAATTTCTGAATTCAGGGTCCGGCACCGCATTTCCCATTGCTCCCACCAGCATTTCGATCAGTGCTGCCGTTTTGCGGGCAGCCTGTTCACGCGTATCGCCGTCAAAATATATCCCAAGGAGCTCTTTCTCATCCCCGGATGTTTCCAGCTTCCACACCGGGCTGTCCGTAATCACACATTTTACCGCCTGGAACAGCACTGCTTCGCATATATTGTCCAGATACAGTTCCCGGTAATCCGGCTGAACACCTGCCAACACCCTGCATACCGCCTGTCTGTCAAACTGCTCCAGGAACCTCTTTTCCATACAAAGATGGGACAGATAACTGTAAATCCGATCCGCGCCGCACTGTGCATCCCCGCGTACCATATCCGGATAATCCAGAGTCAGGATATGATCCTGCGGGCAGAAGCGGATATCATATTTCAGGAAAAAGGCGGGAAGCCCTTCCAGAACTGTTTTCCGGTAATTCAGACAGCCATAATCTTCAAAATCCGTAATCAGGCCATCATAAAGCGCCCTGGCCATTTTTACCTTTTCCGTCACATATTCATATCCCTTATCATAGGCCTGCCGCGCACTGAGGCTGTTTACTGCCGGCAGCACGCCGGCAGTATTCCATGTAAAGCATTCCCGGATGCAGTAAAGCACGGCTTCCATAAGCATTTCCGCCTTTTCATAGGGCACGGAGCTGCTTTCCCCGGATGTATATTTATTTGTCAGATAAATCACCACCGGAAGTATCTCTTCCAATCCGTAACCATACATACTGCCCTCATTTTCCATTGGTTCCCTGTCCTCTGCCATTTTCGTATCCTTCTCCTCCTTATTCCTTCCTTGGAAAAACCCCTGTACTGTTCCTGACAATTACCAGAAAAGCTCCTTTATTACATCCATAAAGAGTTCTCCGTCCCACCTTTGCTCCTCGCTGAGCTTTTCATATTCTCCTTTTCCGCCGCTTTTCACATAGCCCCTGTCACCGGAACGAATGGCGGAAGCAAACCTTGGAAGGCAGGTGCTTTCCAGATATTCCGTGTCTCCCATGCAGATCTCTTCAAACTGTTCCTTCATAAATGTCAGGAGCTCGTCATCCGTCAGCAAATCCATCGCTTCATTCTTAAAGGAATAGAAAATATCCTGCAGCTCCTCCATGACCTCCCGGTAATTCTCCTGATTAATGTATTGGGAATCACAGAAGGTAAAAATCAGCTTATCCAGAATCCCTTCTCCGAACTCCACCCGGCGGTATTTTTTCAGGCTCGCATTCCTGCACAAAACCAGTTCATGCGCGTCCTCCTCCGTCAGGGACAAACCAAAGCTTTCCGTTTTTTCATTACATTGCATAAGAACGGAAAGCTCCTTTTTCTCCTTCTGTGACTGCAGCACCTCCAATAAACTTTCGTTCACCGCTGTCTCCTCCTTTTAAATCCCTGTTTCCTATTGTTTCTGCTGGAAATGCCTATTATACGTTCTGGCCGGTTCTATTACAAGCCTTGATATTTTCTCAATTTTGTAGTATAATAGTATACGTAAAAGAGAGGAAAGCTGTTGACAGCGCTTTCCTCTCTTTTTATGGTTTTTTATTTAATTCCGTTGTTTACAGCCACTGCTTTTCGAACATTTCCGCATTGATGGGATAACCGAAATAAAAGCCCTGAATCAGCTCCAGCCCCGAATTTTTCACCACATCGTACTCTTCCTTCGTCTCCACTCCCTCCAGGCATACCTTCTTCCCCACATCATGGCACAGCTCCGTAATTGCCCGGACAAAGGTGGCATTAAAGAGATCAGAAGTAATTCCCTTAACAAAGCCCCTGTCGATTTTTACAATATCCACCGGTATGTTTTTCAGTGAAAAAAGGGAGGAATAGCCGATTCCAAAATCATCCATGGCCAGGTTAATTCCCATTTTCTTCATTTTCTCCAGGATATCACGGGTTCCGGCATCCTCCTTGATGAGGTAGGTTTCCGTCAGCTCCAGCGTCACATTGCCGGGCTGGACATGGAGCGCTTCCAGAGTCTCCTGAATATTGGCAACAATATCCCCTTCCAGCAATTGCCGGTAGGAAAGATTGATGCTCATGTGAAAATCAGGCTTAAGCTCACACCATTTCCTGCACTGCTCCACCGCATGGTAAAGCACCCAGCTTCCCAGCGGGACGATCAGGCCGCTCTGCTCCAACAGGGGGATAAATTCACCGGGCGATACATTTCCGTATTTGGCACAGCGCCATCTGGCCAGCGCCTCCGCCCCGTACAGGGTTCCGGTCTCAGACTCAACCTGTGGCTGATAACTGATGGAAAAACCCGCGAAACCACGGTCAATGCTTTCCCGCAGAAGCTCTGCCAGCTCCAGCTTTCTTTCCTTTTCCTTCAGGATATCCTCAGAAAATCTGGTAATCCTGTCCTTTCCCTCCAGCTTGGAATGCTCCAGGGAATAGTTGGCGCATTTGAGCAAATCCAGATAATTATCCGCATCCGTGGGATATACGGCATAGCCTCCTGAAACCGTGCAGTAATATTTCTTGCCGTTGTATTCCTGCTGTCCGTGGAATTTATGCTGGATGCTATTGAAAATCCGCAGGTAATCCTCTTCCTCCCCATTGAGGATAATAATTCCGAATTCATCGCCGTCCAGCCTGTAAATACGTGCATTGGAGGGCAGTATAGAGGAAATCCTCTGGGCCGTAATCCTGAGCACTTCGTCACCGAAGGCTCTGTCAAAGAGATCGTTGATATTCTTAAAGGCATCCATATCCAGTATCATGATCTGCAGCCGCTGCAAATCCGGATAGTCCACCATATATTTCTTGATATTCCCTTCAAACTCAAAACGGTTATAAAGGCCGGTCATATGATCCATCTGGCTCTTCTTTCCCAGATTGGTAATCATGCCCGCAAACAGATCCGGACAGCCCTGCGTGTCTTTTATCATCCGCCCCCTGCAGCGGAGCCATATCCATTCACCGCGGGTGTTCCTTGCACGGTACTCTATATTGTGGGAATCTGTCCGGCCATCGGCAATCTCCTGATTGCTTTCCAGAAACACGTTTTCATCATTGGGATGGATCAGGCCGCTCCAGAAGGCGGCTGCATTCTCCACGATTTCCCCCGGCAGGCCGAACTCCTCCACCATGGCTGGTGAATACCGGAAGGTTCCCGTCTTCATATTGCCAACAAAAATATAGTCCTCCGTACTGGAGGCCAGCGCATCATACAGATGCTCCTTATCATACACAAACTGCTTCGTCCCCATACGTCTCTGCCCGTCTTTAAGGAGTCCCTCCTTGGCACGCATGATATGGTAGCTCCGCTTCTGTATGTACATCTGCTCATCGGCCCGTCTGATGATATCCGACAAGGTATATCTGTCTCCCGGATATACCTCCATCAGGCCGTAGCTGAAGGTGGCTTCATAAAAAATGGAATATTTCTCCCGTTCATCGTGGAGCCGCCTGCTGATTTCCCGCATCAGCTTCTCAGCCGCCTGCTGGTTCTGATTATAGAATACCAGCACGAACTCGTCCCCGCTGAGACGGAAAATGATATCCTGTTCCCCAAGACAGCCCTTTGTCACGCAGGCCATTGAGGTAAGGAGATTATCCCCTTCCCCGTGACCGTACTGATCGTTGATTTTCTTCAGTCCATTCACGTCTATCAGCGCCACGGTGAGAGTTATATTTTCCCTTCTGGCATCCTCTATCATCTCCGCCAGCTTTTCCCTGCCTGCCCTGCGGTTATAAATTCCGGTCAGGTCGTCAAGATCCGCAGCCTCCGACAGCTCTTCATATTCCGTAACATCCACAAAATTGCATATACAGTAGGTTCTTCCCTGCCACTCCGTCAGAGAATCATAATGCTTGTAAATGCGTCCGGTTAACGTATTCCTTTCATGCCGTATTCCTGCGCGGAAGCCGCCCTTTTTATCCCGTTCCGAACAAAAGGGGCATTTATCCGTCAGCCCCCTTTGTAAAATCTCCCAGCACCGCTTTCCTTCCGGATGTATCTGTCCAAATTCCCGCTTCATCGCGTCGTTCATATAAACTATTACATCTGTTTCCGCATCCTTTATAAAGATATTAGTGGTCAGCTGATTAAAGACGGAGGTAAAAAAGGCCTCGTCAAAATCATATGTTTTTTCCGTTGCCATAAAAACTCCTTCTGCGCCATACGCCGTTTATACATATACTCATTGTAAGCTTTTATGACCGAATGTACAAGCATGATTTACGTTATTTAGCATTTTCTTTGTTACTGTTAAGCTATAGTCCCTCCGGAAGAAGTAATAATTTTTATTTTCAGCAGTATTCAGGCTCTGTCAGATTAATGCCGTCCGCTTCTGCGCCTTTTCCTGTTTTTTCTCCATCTGTATTTCCATATCTGTCTGCGGACTATAAGGAAGCCTGCACCCGCTGCCACCAGAGCGCCAAGGATACCCAATGGAATGTACCACCAACGGAAGCCTTTGCCCTCTTTCTCTTTCTCTTTCTCCTGTTCCGGTTCGCTCTCCGTCTCATTCTGTACGGTTTCAGGCTCCGGCTTCACTATCATGGACTCGGGAAGCGCTATGACAGCCTGTCCCACGGTGCGGGTACCCAGAAGATATTCCAGTACCGCGCCGGTTACCTCCGGCCCTCTGTCCGCATTCAGCAAAAGCAGAGGCTTCAAATCTGAGAATTCTGCCTGGGAAGGGAGGACAACATAGCCGTCCTCCGATATCCGAAACGGTATTTTCTCCGTTTTCTCCGGGCTGTCCCCCTCCTTCACGGAAACCTCAATCTCTTCACCCTCCGTGCCGCTGGATCCGATATCCACCTTTTTAAAATTATCAAAACAGAAATCAAACAGAGTAGCGGTATCCACATATACCTGCCTGCCCTCCGTTTTCATGGTTACGCAGATCAACTCCATGTCATTGCGTGCCGCACAGGTGACAAGCGTGTTCTTTGCCACCACCGTATATCCGGTTTTTCCAGCAAACACACCGTCATAATGGTATTTGCCGCTGCAGATCATCTTATGGTGGTTGGACATGGGAATCAGATCCGGCTGTTTATCGGTGGGCTGAATCTCATAATAAACCGTTTTGGATACCGTACGGAAAATCTCATGCTTCAGCGCTTCCCTGGTAATCAGAGCCATGTCGTAGGCGCTGGATACATGCCTTTCATCAGGCAGTCCGTGGGGATTGACAAAGTTGCTGTCCTCACAGCCCAGCTCCCTGGCCCTTTCATTCATCATTTCGGCGAATTTCTCTATTGTTCCGCCAATATGTATGGCCAGCGCATAGGCGGCATCGTTGGCAGATGCCAGCATCATGCCGTACAGACAGTCCTCCACGGACAGCACCTCGCCCTCGTCCAGCGCGATGTGTGACCCCTTATCCTCCATATATACTGCTTCATGGGGAACCGTTACCTGTTCATCCAGTTCACAGTTCTCCATGGCCAGAAGGGCCGTCATAATTTTGGTAATGCTGGCAGGGTAATATTGGGCATGCATATTTTTACTGTACAGAATCGTTCCTGTGGAGACTTCCATAACAATGCCGGATTCCGCAACTATGGAAGGGCCAGAGGGCCATCCCGGTTCTTCGTCGGCCTGAACGGGGAGGCTGCCCGGTGTTTCTGATTCACCGGTCTGCGTCTCTGCGCTGCCTGCTTCGGCGGCTCCTTCCGTATTGTGAACCATTTCATCCTCAATGGTGCTGACTGTATTATCTGTCGCCAAAGCCGTCAGGGGAGAAGAAAAAAGACAAAAAGAGGCAAGCATAGCTGCCAAGACAGGTTTCCATTTATATTTCATCAGGGTATGTACTCCTTGTAGTTTACTACTTAAAAGATTACCTCCCCGGGAATTTCAAGTCAAGAAGATAATTCTCAATATTCCACAAAAAGTAACGTTTTGCGCCGGTAATTTCTGGAAATATGCTGGTTTGCGCAATTTCTTAATTTTTCATGAAGATGACCGGCAGTTTCCTGTCGGTCATACAATGATTTATTTACTGTCATAAATTTAATTTAACTCGTTGCCGCCTTCCCCCTGGCTGCCGCGGCTGTAGAACTGTTCATAGAAATCCTTTTCCGGCGCGTAGGGTATCAGGTAGTAGTCCTGAAGCACCTGCATGCTCAGTTCCTTCAGCCTTTCTTCTTTGCAGGTTTTTGCTTGCTCCTGAAGGTCTTTTATGTAAAAATGCCAGTCGCAGATGAATTTTTCATAGCGGCGCAAATCCGGAATATCCAGCCATTTGCGGATTTTCATTTTTGTCCGGTTTTCTTTCCTGCATTCATGAATCTGAAGGAAGTAGCGGAAGGAGCCGTTTTCATAAAGCCTGCCCAAAGGGAAACAGCGGCAGATGCCGGGACGGAAGGAATGGATGGAGCAGCGGCCTTCTTTATTTAAGAAGGGACAGCCTTCCTCTTCCCCCACAAGGTTCAGGCTGGGGAGAATCAGGCCTTCGTATACATGAAGGGCAATCCGGCCTGATGAAAGCAGCTGCTCAAAGGTACATCCCAGATGGGAGGTGAGCTGCCAGATATCATAAGGGTCAAGCACAATCGTTTCTCCCATGCCATGGCAGCACGCCGAGCAGCCGGCGCAGTCTGAACACCCCACCTTGACCATATCATTGGCATCATATAATTTCCCGTCGGATATTTCATCCAGATTAATGTCTCTTTCCATTGCAGCACCGCCTTTATCTCACCGGCACAGCCGGGTTTATTCTGTATTCCGCCTGGATTTCTGCGGCAGGCGCAGAAACCAGAATGCACAGATATAATGTCGTCTTCGACGACATTATATCATATCCACCCAAAACACACCACCGGAAAATACGTCATGCGGGCCGTCCGGGAAATATGTGGCCAGCCGGAGGGTATCCGCAGGCGGCATCAACCGGTCTGTCCGACAGCTCCTGCAGTAGTCTGATATTTAAAGGGAAAAGGTAACTCTCCAGTCACCCTTTACATTTCTTCCTGCCGTGTAAAAGCTTCCGTACAGCCGGTATTCTTCCAGCGCCTCCTTCGGGATCTTAAACATCATCTCGTCATAGTCCACGCGCAGGTCATTGGATTCCGTATGCTCTGCAAAATAAACAGCGCAATAAGAATCGATGCGTTCCCCTTTTTCATTCATCAGATAAACGAAACCGTGTGGATCAAGCGTTAACGATTCCTTCATACGGAGCTGAATATGCAGCATGCCGTCCATATAGCCGGCTGCTGAAATATCCATGTTTTCCATGGGGGAATACAGGCTTTCTCCGGGAACAAGCATTGTAGTGGGGAGTTTTTTCTCCAGTTCTTCCATGGCAGTCTCATTTTCTATGGAAACGCCGAACTCCTGCTGTGCCTCCCAGGAATAGCTGCCGCCCGTAATCACAGGATCGGTCAGCACTCCGGTAATCTCACGCTGTGCAAGGTCCGAAGGCTTCAGTTCTAAGGAAATGTCTTCCCTGGCAGTTTTGCCGCTGATGAATTCCCTTACGGAAAAAGTGATTTTGCCGCCTTTGATGTCACTGCCGCCCATGGCTGTTATCTCTATAAGGAAAGTGGCTTTTCTGTTTTCTTCATCATAGGCGACTCTGCTGCAGGTACCAACACTGTCAAAGCTGCGTCTGATGGCATAGCTGTCAAAAAGATCCGTCGTTTCATCGATTCGGTCTCCTTCCAGATCCTGAAGGGAAACATAAATCCTGGCAGTATCTCCTTCCAGGCCGGCGGACTCCACTTCCATCCGTATCCCATTATCCACACATACCTCCCTGACCGGAATAAAGAACTGTGCCGCAGAAGGAGAAACCGAATAAAGAGCCTGGTAAAAAGCCGGACTTTCCGCGGCCAGCAGGGGAGTCCCCACCATGATGACAAGCGCAGCCGCGGCTGCGGACGCGATCCCTTTTTTCAGTCTGCTCTTCTTTCTTTTCTTTCCTGCCAGCCTGTCCTCCGGCTGACACAGCACCTCTTCAATACGTGATTCGTCAATATGCCCCATTGCATCCCACAAAAGCTCAGATTTCATATCCGCACACCTCTTTCCTCCAGAAAGCATTTCAGTTTTTTACGGCTCCGTTCCAGAATCACCGCCGCATGATGCTCCGTGACGCCGCATTCCCTGCTGATACTTTTTACCGGCTGGGCAAACCAGTATCGGCGCAGAAAAACCAGTCTGTCACGCTCCTTCAGGGTATCCAGGAATTCCTCCAGATTCCCTGCAAGCTCTCTAGCCTCGATCTGTTCCTCCACCTCCCAGGAGGACGGCGCGGGAATGCAGTCTTCCAGTTCCTCCAGCACACAGGTCAGCTCACAGGTTCTTTTCGCCGCCGTATTGAGCCGGTATTTTTTTACCGCCTGATTCCGGGCAATTCTGCATAGATAGGCCCGCAGCGCTCCCGGACGCCGGGGCGGGATGCTGTTCCAGGCTCCCAGATAGGTATCGTTCACACACTCCTGCGTATCCTCTTCATTTCCCAGGATATTCCATGCGATTTTCCGGCAGATGCCCCCATATTTATCCGCAGTTTCAGAAATGGCCTGCTCAGAACGTTCCCAGAACAGTTCTATAATTTTTTCATCATCCATTGCCTTCTCCCTCATTCTGCCGCCATTCAAGCAGGCAGACCTATGTATTCCGGCCGCAACAGGCATCTTGTCGGATTAACTGCTGCGAGCCTTCTTATATTAACTACGTTTTCTTGAGGAAATATCACAACGGACGGCAAAATTTCTGGAAACCGGACCGTTGCCGTACTTACCTTATAATGTCTGCGTCTCCTCAGCCCGCCGGCCCTTCTTTTCTGCAGCTTTGCGGGCCGGCGCTTTTCCCTTCTTCCTTTCGCAGTAGGGGGCGCTTTTCGTGTGTTTCTTTCTGCAGCTTTCACAATCGCCGTAACGCTCACATTTCGTTCTTGGGCAGGGGCAGGCGCCGCCGCATAGACTGTCCTTTTTCTTTTCTTCCAACTATCGTCCTCCTGTGTGCTTCCAATTTCTGTTTGCCTTCAATTTTGCCCGGCAGGCTTGCATCTTATAATCGGTCGTTTCGCCGCCTGGTACTTATGCTGTTTCAATGTCAGTTTTTGAATGAGAATCTGTAATCATGATACGTTTTTCTCCAGTCCCAGTCAAATGTAAAATAGTGGGCAATGGCCATATTCATCCATCCTGCGGTTCCACGCCTGTGCCGCAGGTAACGCGGTTTTGGCTTATGCAGCTTCGGGGCAGGTTGTCCCGGCGCGCAAATTGTTGTAAAATGGTAACTGTCTGTAAGAAAGTGATTCAGGAGTGCCGGACTGCGGCGCGCATTGCGGGAAAGGAAAAGGAATGGCGAGGATACTGATTATTGAAGATGATTTGGAAATCAGCGGGCTTTTATCCGAATTTTTGCTGGAAAACGGATATCAGGCCTCCTGCTTATATAATGGGCTGCATGTTCCTGAGGTTCTGCAGGAATACAGGCCGGATCTGGTTCTTCTTGATCTCATGCTGCCCTACCGCAGCGGTGATCAGGTACTGACGGACATACGCGCCGGCTGGGCCGTTCCTGTCATCATCATTTCCGCCAAAGGAACCACCCGCAATAAAATCGACCTTCTGCGCTCCGGCGCCGATGATTATGTGACCAAGCCTTTTGATCTGGAGGAGGTGCTGGCCCGTATTGAAAGCAATCTGCGGCGTGCCGCGTTGAGCGCAAAGCCTGATCGGCGGCTGCGCTGCGGTGAACTGTTGTTGGACGAGGATAAAAACACCGCTTTTATAAAGGACGCCGAGCTTTCCCTGACGGCCAAGGAATACCGGATACTGGAGCTTCTTCTGCAATATCCGGACAAGATTTTTTCCAAGGCCAATCTGTTTGAAAGCGTCTGGGATTGTGAATATCTCAGTGAAGACAATACGCTTAACGTCCATATCAGCAACCTGAGAAATAAACTGAAGGCGCTCTCCCCCGATGAGGAATATATTGATACCGTCTGGGGTATCGGCTACCGCTTACATAGAAGCTGAAGGGAAAAAACCTTCGGCTTTATTCTTTTTTTAATATTTTTCCGGTCCACTTAAGAAATTCTTTAACCTTTCGCCTTAGACTTGGGATTAGAAAGGAGCTGACGCTATGAATACTGCTGTTTTGGAAACAAACGCACTGACAAAAAAATATAAACATACCACCGCTTTGGATCATGTCAGCCTGCGGCTGGAAAAAGGGGAAATCTATGGCTTCATCGGCCAGAACGGCGCGGGGAAAACCACGCTTCTGCGGCTGATTACCGGACTTTCCTTTCCCACGCAGGGGGAACTGTCCTTATGGGGAAAAAGCACGCCGTCCGGGCTGCAGGAGCAGCGCAGGCGCATCGGCTGCATGATCGAAACACCCGCCCTCTACCCCAATCTTACCGCGGCGCAGAATCTGGAGGTCCAGAGAATCCAGAGAGGAATTCCCGACAAAAGCATCATCCCCGGCTGTCTGAAAACCGTAGGCCTTCAGGATACCGGAAAGAAAAAGGCCCGGAATTTTTCCCTGGGAATGAGGCAGCGTCTGGGGATCGCCCTTGCACTGTTAAGCACTCCCGAGTTCCTGATTCTGGATGAGCCTGTCAATGGCCTCGATCCCGCCGGCATTGTGGAAATCAGAAGGCTGCTGGGCCAGCTGAACCGGGAATACGGCATAACCATTCTCGTATCCAGCCATATCCTGGAGGAACTTTATCAGACGGCTTCCCATTTTATCCTGATTGACAGGGGACGCATTATAGAAGAGCTTACGGACAGGGAACTGGACGAACGCTGTAAACGCTGTCTTTCCATCCGCACAAAGGACCCGCAGAAGGCCCTTCTTCTTCTGGAGCAAAAGCTGGATACGGAAGAGATGCAGCTTATGCCCGATGGAAGCATCCGCCTGTACGAGCATACGGATGAGCCGGAGCTGGCGGCGCAGATCCTGTCGGATGCCGGAATCCTTGTTACCGGACTGCAGCAGGAGGGAGATACTCTGGAAGAATATTTTCTAAACAGGATAGGAGGGGGACGACATGGCACAGCTGCTGAAGGCTGAGTTGTATAAGCTTGTACATCAGAAAAGCTTTCCCGGGCTGCTCGTCTTTTCCCTGCTGCTGGGAAGCGTAATGATGCTTGACCGGAAGTTGCCCGCATCTGCGGCAGACTGCTTTTCCGGCGCACTGTTCAATACGCCGCTGCTTTATTTTCTCAGCATAATATTATGCCCGCTCTTTGTGGGGGTGGATTTTGAGAACCGGACCTTACATGCCGCCGTAACCGCCGGACACAAGAGGCTCTCCCTGTTTCTTGCAAAAGGAATTGTTTTTCTCACCGCATCCTGCTGTATCCTGACAGCGCCACTATTTGCTGCGGCTCTTTGGGGACATCTTTTCTTCGGGGGAAGCTGTTTTCCAGCCACTGTCCGGCCGGCGACTGAGGCAGGCGTTATCTTTATGGCCGTATGCGCCATGGGAAGCCTTCCCTTTTTCCTGGCTTTTGTCTGCCGGGATGTGGGGAAAACACTTTCCCTGGGAATGAGCGCTTTTTTTGTGATGATTTTTCTGCTGAATTTGCCCGATGCACAGCTTCTGGCGCCTTTTATTCCCATGGGGCAGCTTCGCTTCCTCTCTTTGGGACAGCTGGCCATACCCTTCACACAGCTTGTTTTTGTGGATGCGGCCTGGGTTTTCCTCTGCTTTGCGGGCGCGGGCGTCATATTCTGTCATGCCGATTTAAAATAGGGAGGTTGCTATGCTTAATCTGATAAAAATGGAACGGTATCAGCTGTTCAGGAACCGGATTTACCAAATAAGTACACTGGCTGTTTTCGTTCTTGGTTTTCTTATGGCGGATACCTATCTTATTGATTCCCCGGGGAATCCGGGCGGCGAGCCAAAAACCTTAACGGATATATGGAACAGCATGATTTATGATTCCACTTTTCTGCTGATCCTGCTTTCCTGCCTGCTCGCCTTTCTCCTGGGGCAGGAGTTTTCCTGCCGGACAATTGACCGGGAAATCACCGCAGGACATTCACGTTCCCATATCTTTGCCGCCAGGCTCGTAGTGCTGCTTCCAGCCTTTAATCTGCCTGCTTTCGTTTATCCGGCCGCGGGCTGTCTGCGGGAGCTGTCCCGTTTTGGCCTTCCGGACGGCGGCATATTTCTACAGACAGTGCTGAGAACCCTGGTTTATTCCCTTCTGCAAAACAGCGCATTTTTCCTGCTGCCGCTGCTCTGCTGCTTCCGGCTGAGGGACATGGCGAAATCCGTTGCCGCTGCCGCCCTGGTTACCTTTACGCTTGCTCTTTACTTAGGTTATGGCATGATGCTGGGATTTCCTGTCCGTTTTCTTCCCACCTTCCAGATCAGGGAGGCTGTCGTGTTATCGGACTGGTTCTATCCGGAAGGGCTGATGGTGGCGCTGATCTGGTATGCAGTGCTGATTCCCGCGACCTGGGGCGCTTTCAGGAGATGTGAACTGAAATAAGATACGTGACTGTAAAGTGTAATTGAAAAGTTATGGATATCCTGCTGTAGCCGCCTGGAGAATTTTGGGGCTGGGCAGTTTAAACCGCAGGGAGGAAGGGGGCGGTCGCCATCGGTCTTTGCATCGTTTTTTTCGGTATTTTATTCGTTTTTATCTGTACTAAATATTATCTGCTGAAAAAAGAAATCCGTCATCTGTCGAAGCAGCTTACCCTGCTCGCGGACGGCGAAACTGAAAAAATGCTGGAGCTGTCCCTCACTGATCGTGACCTGGAGCGCCTTGCCGGGCAAATCAACCGGCACTATGCCAGACAGCGCTCCCTTACGGCGGGCGCCCTGCGCCATGAGGAACAGCTCAAGGAGTCCATCGCCGGGATTTCCCATGATTTGCGCACGCCGCTTACTGTTATTATGGGACATCTGCAGCTGTTGGAGCGCACCTTTCTTTCAGAGGAACAGCTGCGCAGGACGGATACGGCGCTTCGGAAGGCCCGCCGTATGAATGAGCTTATTGAAGCCTTTTATGAGCTTTCTGTCCTGAATTCCGAACAGCTGCAGCCGCATAAAGAGTCTGTTAATCTCTCCAACCTGCTCATTGACTTTCTCACGGAAAATGCATTTCTGCTGGAAGCCGGAGGGATACATCCTGATATCCTGCTGCCCGAAAAATCTGTTTTCTTACGTACTGATCCCGGCATGCTGGAGCGTATCCTGCAGAATCTGCTGACCAATGCGGTTCGTTACAGTCCAGGGGATATCCGGATTTCCCTTTCAGAAAATCCAGAGGGGAGCATCATGCTGCGGATGGAAAATCCGGTCGAAGCAGGGGCGCGCCCTGACGTGGAGCGGATGTTCGACCGTTTTTATACAGGGGACGCCGCAAGGACGCAGGGAAGCACGGGGCTGGGACTGGCTGTTGTGAAGCTGCTTGCGGAAAAGCTTGGCGGGGAAGTCACTGCAACGCTGACAGGGAATTGGCTGGCTGTCACATTGAATTTGTATGCAGACCTGTAGCTTAACGGGCGCCGGAGCGGATAATGATTACATTGTGTTAATATATTTGACACCCTCGTTGAAGCATATTGCACTGAAGAAAAATGGAACGGCTCAACGTTCAAAACCTCAATAGTTTTATAGATACAGAACCGGAAATTTATTGGAAAGGGAAGCTGATATATGGAAAATAATCAGGAAGTTCTCAATATCAGACCTGACGATGGCAGCGAAATATGCGGAAAATTAGAAAGTTTAATAAATAGTTACCAATTCAGCCCGGTCGCGCTTTCTCCATACCTGGGTCTGCCTGCCGATGCCATTGAACATCTTGCATCGGGTGACATTGCGTTTCTGCCAAAAGAGCCTGATTGCTGTTTTCAACTGTATAATAAAATCTTTTTTCTGTTCCTGACTGCAACAGAGGATAAAGACTCAAAGTTAAGCGCTTTTTTACAAGTACTCATTTCCTATCATCATTTATCCAGGGAAACGATTGCTAAAATGGCAGGAGTGGACGCTGCCGATGTAGACGGGCTGCTGTCCACTCCTTCTGGTAATATTTCCATAGAAGCAAAGTATAAAATAGCTGTGACCGTAATGTCCCTCCGTTTTTTTCTGAAGGACTGTGAACCGGGCTGACAGGCCTTACTCTCCTGCCTCTTTTTTGGGTTTTCTGCGGGAAAGCAGGAGAAAATAGCCAACGCACAATATAATCTGTACCACAGAGGAACAGGGAGTTGCCAGGCCCACCTTGAACAAGGATACCGGCTTGATTCTGCTCATGATGAGGGACACGGGGATTCTGACGCCGAATGCGCCCGCAATGCCCTGCAGCATGACGAAGAGTGTTTTCCCGCAGCCGTTGAAATAGCCTATCATGCAGAACATGACGGATACCAGCAGGCAGTCGATTGCATAGGCCTTCAGATAATCCGCGGCAGCCGCAATGACCGCTTCATCCCTGGCGAACAGCCCTGCCAGAAGATCCCCGTGGAAGAAGGAAAGCCAGGCCATAAACACGCCGACCACAAGAGACATTCCGATTCCGCACAGCAGGGCGCGCTTGGCCCGATCCATTCTTCCCGCGCCCATATTCTGGGCTACAAAAGCAGACATAGACTGGTTAAAGGCCGAGGGCACCAGCATGATGAATCCGCACAGCTTCTCCGCCACGCCCACGCCTGCCGAAGGGATCACTCCCAGAGAGTTTACAATTGCCGTAATGGCAAGGAAGGAAATACTCACAAGAAGATCCTGGAAAGCAATGGGCAGTCCCAGGCGGAATACGCTTCCCATTCTTTTTCTGTCAAAAACAATATCCGTTCTGCGGAAGGTAAATGGAAGCTTCTGCCTCCGGATAATAAGTACGGAAATGATCACGCTGAGCGCCTGGGCAAGAACCGTGGCAATCGCCGCTCCTGCCGTCGCCATGCCGAAAACGCCCACCAGAAGGAAATCTCCCGCAATATTAAATACACAGGCTATTGCCACTGTAACCAGCGGCATCCTTGAATCCCCGATTCCCCGGAAAATACTGCCCAGTACATTGTAGGCAACGATAAAAACCGATCCGGCCGAACAGATACGGACATACAGGACCGTTGCGTCAAAGGCCTCGATGGGCGTACGCATGATCTGCGCCACAGGCACCGCGCACAGTTCCATAAAAAAGGTGATTACCACTCCGATGATGGCAAAGAGAACGATGCTGGCTCCGATGATTTTTCCGGCTTCTTCCGGCTTTCCTTCTCCCAGCCTTCGTCCAAGAAGCACTGTCGTACCCATGGCAATCCCCACCACAAACGAAGTAATCAGCTGCATCAGCCAGCTTCCTGTGGAAACGGCGGAAACATCCGCCGCCGTGGCAAACCGGCCTACCACCAGCATATCCACCGCACCGTACATCGTCTGCAAAAATAACGCCGCCAGCACCGGCAGCGCAAACCGGACGAGGGAGGTGAGAATATTTCCTTTTGTAAAATTCTGCGTTTCTTTCATATCTTCTGTTCCCCTTTTTCTGTATGTATATATAGCTGACGCTTAAAAATCGCCGCACAAAAAACCGGATAAGAAGCAGGCATCTCAGCCAGCATCTTATCCGGTTACCATTTCCTTACGAATGGTTCACCCTCCGATGAACGGTGTCATTATATAACAGACTTTTTTCTTTGTCAATCCGTTTCCGGGTATTTTCCCCGTGCGCTACTCGACGCTGGCAGCTCTGCCTCCTCCGGCTTCGGATATGCTGAGAAAGAACCGGTCTGCATTTTGGCTTCTTATAATTATTATGATCCTGTCGGGTCAATATTGTCCAGTTCAGTCAATCGCATGATCAATCTGTACGTGGCCGCCGCTCCACACTTTTCGGGAGGTCCAGTCCGCATCTTCGTCGGCCCAGAACGGGTCAGAGACGGGAAGGCCCAGCGGCAGGAATACGGCGCTGCACAGGTACAGGCTTCCCACATTGATATAGCCCTCCGCCAGTTCGGGCTGGCATCCGCAGACTCCCGGCTGCAGCCAGCCGTTTTGATCAAACATTTCCTGGTTTTCCATACATCTGCGGATAACCGCGGTCAATGCACAGCGGACCTGGGCAGGCTTCAGAGAGCCCTCCAGACGATGTTCCAACGCGGCCTGGGACAGCATCTGAAAAGCGCCGAAACGATAGCAGATGGAACGTCCAAGGATTGGATAGCTTCCGTCAGGCGCGATCATCCGTTCCAGAACGGAGGCATAACGTGCGGCCCGGGCGGCTACCCTTTTTTCCAGTTCCCGGAATTCTTCCCCCAGATTTACGAACATTTCCGCCAGATCCAAATACATGGGCTGGATAACAAAGCTGTTATAGTAATCCCAGTGGAACATTTCGCCATCGCCATAGACGCCATCCCCTTTATACCAGCCGTCAAATACCCTGAGGGCGTATGCGATGCGCATTTTATCATAATCTTTTTCACCCAGCACATACAATCCGGCTTCCACCATAGCGGAGAAAAAAATCCAGTTAGAATTGCAGGCCACAATCTGCCTGGAGCTTCTCAGGGCCGCCGCCAGATTCCTGTGCACTCTCTCCGGCAGGCTGCCTGCCAGCTGTCTGGGGGCGCGTACCAACGCATGGCACAGGAATGCCGTATCCACCAGGGGCTGGCCGCCTTCGTTAAAAATCATAAAGTCCGCAGATTCCGGATCCGTCGCTTTGTCTATGCAGCGTACTGCCAGGCTGCGGTAGGTTTCCTGAAGTTCCTTTTCCTCTCCTTCAAGTCCCTCCGCCTCCAGCCAGGGCGCCAGGCCGAGCATGCTCCTTCCGAAAGCCTCCAAAGGCGCAAAGGGCGCTCTTTCTCCATGAAAATCCAGCGGCATGGTCTTTTTCAGTTCTTCTTTTTCCAAAGCCTGCAGCACCGGAGTTACGATGTGCAGCATGGAATCCAGCCATATTTTTCTTGTATTGTTTTCCATAATCTCTCCTGTCCGCGCGCATAGCACGCCTTTTTATAAATATACTACCAGAGGAAGCAGTCCTTGTGAAGCAGGCGCAGGATCGCTTCTATGAAGAAATAGTCACCGTAAATAATCGCTTCCTGTCCGGCATCGCTGTGGTATGCGGCTTTTCCCATTTCCAGGATAGCATCCTCTTCAGGGTTCCAGTTAGCAAAATTCTCTTCCATAGCGCGCAGGATACGGTATGCACCTTCCTCATACAGCCTCTTTTCATGTTCAGACACAAAGGAGGCTATTTCCAGGAGGCCGCAGGCAGCGCAGGCTCCTGCCGTGGAATCATAATATACCGGTTCCTGGGGCGAACGGAAATCACAGAGCGGCAGGTAATCGGTCATAGCCACGTTAGCTAAAAAATAATGCGCCACTTTTTTCGCCGCGTCCAGATATCTGGCCTCACCGGTGTGATGGTAGCTGAGGGCAAAGCCGTAAACCGCCCAGGACTGGCCTCTGCTCCAGGCACTGTTTTCACCGTAGCCCTGGCCTCCGGGCGCTTCCAGGAATTCTCCGGTCAGCGGATCGAGGATGCCGATGTGATTGCAGGAGCCGTCAGGTCTTAACAGCTTGTCAATGGCCGTATCCGCATGGATTTTTGCAATTGCAGCGAATCGGGGATCCTTGCTTTCCTCGCTCATCCAGTAGAGGATGGGAAGATTCATAAGGCAATCGATAATGATCCAGCCCACCTGGTTATCGCCGTTCCAGGCGCGGATAAAATTGCCCAGCGGATTGAATCTGGCTGCCAGAACATTGGCCGCATTTACACCTCGTTTTTTGGCTTCATCGCTGCCGGTGAGACGGTAATCCGCAACTGCGGTATGCAGCCACATAAATCCCACATCATGATACAGCTTTCCGATATCGGCCAATGCGGTATCCATCCTCTTTTCCACGCCTTCGGCGGCTTTCCGGTATTTCTCATCCCCTGTGGCATGGTACATCTGCCAGAGCATTCCTCCCCAGAAACCATTAGTCCACCAGAATATGTCTTTTTCACCCCAGTCTGTTGTATATCTGCCGTTTTCCGGCACGTACGGGATTTTGTCGCCGACTCTGTCGCATTCGGCGCTCATTTTGGCACAGATTTTGCCGTATACCTCCTCCAGCCATTTCTGTCTTTCTTCTTTGCTTTCCTGTCTTGCCATGGTTTGTACTCCTTTATGTATTATTATTGTAACAGTTCTGGCAGGTTTGCGCATTCACTGCGCAAGCCGTAAGAAAATGTGGTGGCAGCAGGCACCCACCCCTCGCCGAAGGCGACTCTTAATGAGCGGATGCAGTAACAGTTTGACCGAAGGCTGAACTGTTACTTATTTTTTGTTTATTTGCAATTAGATGAGCCGGGCAGCGGGCGTCAGATACAATTGCAGAGAGACTGGCAGCGGTTTGCTGCTCTCCTGCTGTATACCCGGAGAGCTGCAACCTTACATTTATTTTTATAACAGCACTATACAAATCTGTAAAAGGCTGTAAAATATAACTGACAGGGCTGCTGCGGATATCAGGGAAACTGCTCTTTTATCCAGATGTCCGGCAGGGCTGTCATTTTAACCTGAAAGGATATGTATCTGCCATGATTACTGTCGGCCACTGCGGTTATGATTCCAGGCACCGGACCAGGCTGGAAATGCGCCGTCCGGGAGGAACGCCTGACTATACTCTTCTGCTTATAAAAACGGAGGCTTTTTTCCGGATAGACGGAAAAACTCTGCAGACTCCGCCGGGGACGGTTATTCTGTATGAACCGTCGGTTCCTGTCCATTACGGCAGCGTAGGCGCCTCCTATAATGATGACTGGATTCATTTTCTGCCTGAGGACTGCGACTTACCATTCCTGCAGGAGCTGAAGCTTCCCTGCAATACGCCATGCACGCTTTCCTTTACCGGACAGCTCTCCGAATATGCCCGTATGATCGTCCTGGAAAAAAATTCGGAGCATCCCTACCGGGAACAGATTCTGGATTCCCTCATGCGGACTTTGCTGTATTCACTGGCCTCCCAGCTTTTGTCTTCTCCTGACGAAGCCATGGAAAACAAATATTATTCCGCAATGAATGAGCTGCGGATGTCCATTTTAAACACGCCTCATAAAAAATGGACAATTGAGGCGATGGCTGAGTTAGTGCATATCAGCCCTTCCTATCTGCAGCATCTTTACCGGGAGCTGTTTGGTGTTTCCTGCATTCAGGATGTGATTCAGGCACGCCTGAAATCCGCCCGTTTTTACCTGCGGACCACGGAAATGTCCATCCAGTCCATTGCAGAGCTTTGCGGGTATGAAAATGAGCTTCATTTCATGAGGCAGTTTAAGAAATTTACCAATATGACGCCCAGCCAGTACCGCAGTCATTATCTTTGTGAACAGCAGAAATGATGGGTGATGTTTGCTGTTTGCAAAGATAACAGAAGTTACTTGAAAAAAGCCTCCGCACCGTGTTTCTGTCGGTGCAGAGGCTTTTTTAAGCTTCTGAATTCAGTTTCTCCGGCAGAAGAAGCTGCATCCGGAATTCTTTCAGCTGTTACGCAGCTTTGGGGCTGCGTCCCATTCGTTCCGGCTGGCTCTTCTTCTTTATACCTTATTTAGGTTCTGTGCGCAATGAACTATTCCCTGTTGAACTGACATATCCTGCTTTTTTGTTCAGCGCTGTTTTATCTGGTTACGCAGTCCACTGCAGTATAGCCGGCATCCTCCACGGCTTTCTTCAGGGTGTCATCCGCTACGTCCGCAGACAGCTTAACTGTGGCTTTTTTTGCTTCCAGATCCACATTCGCTTCCTGCACACCTTCCACGGCTGCAAGGGCTTTCTGCACATGCATCTGGCAGTGTGCGCACATCATTCCTTCTACTGTGATTACTTTTTCCATTTCTGATTCTCCTTTTCCGGACAGTTTTTCCTGTCCATTCCTTTCTTTTTCTGGTTTTATTGTGTCCTGGCTGGAGGGGCCTTCCTGAGTAACGGATTCCTCCTGTGCAGCGGTCAATAGCTGTTTTTTGACGGTAGATGGCTGCTGTGATCCCGGCGCAGAAATTGCTTCCGGCTGGTCAAAGGCAGTAATGTCTGTTGTTCTCCCTTTGAAGAAGCGCAGACGGAGGGCGTTGGTTACAACACATACGGAGCTCAAACTCATGGCTGCCGAACCGATCATGGGGCTTAAGCGCAGGCCGAAGGCCGGATACAGAACGCCTGCCGCCACGGGAATTCCCAAAATGTTATAAAAGAATGCCCAGAACAGGTTCATGCGGATATTGCGTATAACCGACTTGCTCAAATCTATGGCAGTCGCCACGTCGACGAGGGAATCCTTCATAAGGACCACGTCCGCCGAATCGATGGCAATATCCGTTCCTGCACCGATAGCGATTCCCACATCCGCCCTGGTGAGTGCGGGAGCATCGTTGATGCCGTCGCCTACCATGGCTACCTTATGGCCTTTTTCCTGAAGCTGCCTGATAACGGATTCCTTCTGGGTGGGCATAACCTCTGATATGGCTTCTTCAATATCTAATTTTTTACGGATTGCTTCTGCCGTAATCCGGTTATCGCCGGTCAGCATTACCACCTTCAGGCCGACTTCCTTAAACTGCTTCAGTGCGGACCTGCTGGAATCCCTGATGGTATCCGCCACAGCTATGATGCCCTCAAGTTCTCCGTCTTTTGCAAAAAGCAGAGGGGTCTTTCCTTCATTTGCAAGGCTTTCCAGTTTCTGTTTGGCCGTTTTTTGCATGTCTTCTTTTTTAAGAAGGCCGTTTTCCTGTAAAAAGGCGAGGTTCCCGGCCAGATATTTTTTCCCTTCCACAACAGCGCTGACACCCCGGCCTGCGCGGGCGTCGAAGCTTTCCGCCTGGGGAACCGGAAGCTTTTTCTCTTTGGCTTTTTCTACCACAGCCATAGCCAGGGGGTGTTCGCTTCCGGATTCCACCGCTGCTGCTTCTGCCAGGAAGGTATCCTGGGTTATATTTTTGTTAAAAATAATCACATCGGTTACCGAAGGGTGTCCGGAGGTGATAGTTCCTGTTTTATCCAGCACAATGGTGTCGATGGAATGCAGGGTTTCCAGGCTTTCCGCTGATTTTATCAGGATGCCGTATTCTGCCGCTTTTCCGGTGCCTACCATAATAGCTACAGGTGTTGCAAGGCCCAGGGCGCAGGGGCAGGAAATTACCAGCACTGCGATAGCATTGGAAAGGGCAAACTCAAAGGTATGGCCGGTGGCTATCCAGGCAATTGCAGTCAGAACAGCAATAACGATAACCGTGGGGACAAAGATTCCGCTGACACGGTCCGCCAGGCGGGCAATGGGAGCCTTGGTGTTGCCGGCCTCATCTACCAGACGGATGATCTGTGCAAGGGTGGTGTCATCCCCCACTCTTGATGCACGGAAACGGAAGGTGCCGTTTTTATTGATGGTAGCGGAAATCACTTCGTCTCCGGGGTCTTTTTCCACGGGGATACTTTCTCCGGTGATGGCGGCCTGGTCCACATAGCCGTGGCCTTCTGTAACTACGCCGTCTACGGGGATGCTTCCGCCGGGTTTGATAACGACGATATCACCGGCGATGACGTTTTCTGCCGGGATCGTCTGTTCCTGTCCGTCGCGGAAAACCACGGCGGTTTTGGGGGCGAGATCCACGAGTTTGCGGAGGGCATCGGAGGTCTTGGCTTTGGAGCGAGCTTCCAGGTACTTTCCTACGGTAATCAGTGTGAGGATCATAGCGCAGGATTCGAAATAGAGTTCATGGGCATATTGATGGACGATGTCCATATTGCCGTGTCCGAAGCCATAGGACATTTTATACATGGAAAATACGCCGTATAGGAAGGCGGCAGCGGAACCGATTGCCACCAGGGAGTCCATATTGGGGGCCTTTTTTATCAGGGCCTTGAAGCCGGACTGATAGAAATGGCGGTTGATGATCATAATGGGGATAGTAAGCAAAAGCTGGGTCAGGGCTGATATCAGGGCATTTTCCATACCGTTTAGAATACCCGGTACGGGTAATCCCATCATGGGGCCCATGGCTACGTACATGAGAGGAATCAGTATGGCTACGGAGGTTATCAGGCGGGTTTTCATGCCTTTCTGGTTTTCCTCGGTAAGTTCACGGCGGTTTTCCCATTCTCTGCTTATTGTACTCTCTTTATTTTCATTTTGTATCGGGCAGGAAGCGCCGTAGCCGATGCCTGTTACGGTGTCAATTATTTTGGCTGTGTCGGCCTGGGTTTCGTCATAGGTTACGGTCATCTGGTTGGCCAGGAGGCTGACGTTGACGTTTTGGACGCCGGGCAGCTTGCTGACGTTCCGGGTGATGTTGGCCTGGCAGGCGGCGCAGGTCATGCCGGTGATGTTGAATTTTTGGGTTTGCATTGGGGATCACCTCTTTCTTTATTACTATCCTTATTTCTGCGGTGGGAAGCTGGCAAATGAGTTGGTGGGGGACATTGGGGCTTTTGGGACTTGGGATGCGGTTAGAACTGGGATTTTGGGAAAACCCGGAGGAGCTTTCATTCATTTGGCGGCTGTCGCATTGCGAAGATTGTAATTAGGGTTATTGTCTGAATTATTTTAGTTTTTTAATCAAATCTATGGCTTCTTCTAAAATTTCCTTGTTACCGTTTTGTATTTCTTCTACGACGCAGGTTTCCAGGTGGTCCTGGAGAATGATATAGCCGAAGCTTTGGAGGGCGCTTTCTACGGCTGCTATCTGGGTGAGGATGTCGCCGCAGTAGCGGTTGTCATCCAGCATTTTTTTGATGCCGTTCAGCTGGCCTATCATGCGGTTTAGGCGGTTTTGGAGCTGGTGGGTGGCTTCGGGGGTGCGGGGGGTGTGTTTGTGGTGGGGGCAGGAGGGAGCAGTCTCAGGAGTTGTGATGGATAGCATTGTATTGGAATAGGATTCTTTTTGTAGTTTATTGGGTTCTTGCATAGATTTACCTCCCTCTAATTGCAGAGAAAATTGTAGTTGTTCAGTTAGCAGAATTAGAATAAAATGTCTCTTTATATACCCTAACGGGGTATACTATTTATAAGTCATAGTTTATACCCTTGGGGGGTATTTGTCAAGTATAAAAGATCACTTGACCTTCAACAACTTTATAATACCAATTTTGAAATCAGATTGTATTTTACCTTACTGCAATTCTTTTTGTACAAAGATAACAACAATGTTGTAAAACGGATATTTTCCCTCATCTTCCTGATTTTTATTATCTTAAATTATAACGCTATTTTTATTGTGTACTAAGCAAAAGCATAAAGAAAATCACTGTAATATAAGCTTTCAGAAGAACAAAACTAAAATACATACCCCTGCGAATGCACCCATTCTCAAATACGCCATATATAATAAAGCCATGATAACAATTAACTTCTTTTAAGAATAAAACTTTCCCAATCTTCCGGAAAGCTATAGTCAGGCAGATTGGGAAAGTTTTAATATATCTATTTTATGACTGCTTTTTTTAAACTCCATGAATTTATTAATGTGCAGATTATGTGGTTTATAAATGCATAGATAATTCAACAGCTGTTCAAATTTCTTTGTACTTTGAAGGAAAAATTCTAAGCTGGATGAAATGATTAATTTCTTCCACAAGAGTTACAATCCGTGGGACAAACCACAGGCATGTTGATTTCTATCTGAGATACTAAAGTTGTATGAGCAGCAAAGTTATATGTTTGACAACAAAACACATCGGATAAAAAAACGTATTGTAAGCATAAAGGCATCCAACAAAGGATAAAAAGAACTCTCACGAGGAATATCAGGATAATACGGATCGAAAAATAGAACATTTCTTAAAAGAAGCAATAGTTCCGGTCTGATTATGACAAAATTGTCAGAGACAACCCTGTTATTAATCGACTTGCCCGTACTGGCGACAAATCCGTTTTCAGAAGAGTTGAGGGACTTTAACTGCTCTTTTACTGGAATTACTTGTATTTGTATTGCTACCACAATATATAAGCACATAATAAATTCCCGATATCAATTAATGATATCGACTTTCTTGTAATATTCGTTGTCATAAATCTTCCTCTAATACCAACGCTAAGTGTAATTATCTGTATGGTCTTGCCAAAAAACAACTGTCAATAAAGACAGTCTACAAATATCACACATGTAACAACAATCATTTAATTTCAATCCGATATGTTATACCCCCCCCCGAATAATTTTGAGTGCAATAAATATTCGTTTTATCATCTGCTTCAAGCATTTTTTTGGAAATGCTTGAAAAACTAAAAGGTTGAAATTCTTACCTTTTCTTATTCCGTCAAAAAACACATTCCACTTTTCAGGTTTAATGGACGGATAACTTAATTGATGATTTCTTGCAACTGCATTATTTAAATCCACCTTTTCCAAATGAAGATCTGAATGTTCCAATAACGCTTTCCCTTTATCTGTTTGGCACAGGACAAGCGAAATTCCTTTTTCCCATTCATCTCTTGGTAAAGTACTCCCCCATGAATCCCCCAGTGTTAAATCAGATACTCGCTGAAGTTTTGCATATTGGCAACTATAACAGTTATCCGTATATGTTAATGCACCCAAAAAAGAAATCATATAGCTATCGCTCGTTCCTTGTGCTGCAATACTTTTATAATCTCCCATAACACGAAATATTCCTTTGCTTCGAAAACTCACATCTTTCAACTCGTTTAACTTGTATCCGTGCTGCTGTAAAAACGTCTCCAATACTTTAGGTGAAGGTGTTCCGTGGCAAATCAAATCAATCGTATACAATCCATTGTATAGCTTATCCCCAACAAAATTCCTTAAAGCAGACACCTGGCAAGGTAATCCTATAAATAAAATTTTCTCGTCCTTTTTGAGTTCTTCTTTTACCTTCTTATAAATACCTAGTGGATTACTTTTAACATATTTTGAACCGGCAAACTCTTTTAGCGTATCCGCTGTATCAGCAAATTTAAAGGAGAACTTACCGTCAACAAATACGCAGCTGCAAACCATTCCTCCATTTTGCACAAATCCTCTCGCTAAAGCCATTGCTAATCCACCTGATGAACCATCCATACGAATATTTTTATCGTTCGCCCATCCTTGATACCATTGTTGCGGTTCAACACTCTCCGCCGGATGGTTTTTCTGGCAAACTCGATGGCAGGCTCCACAATCAATACATGAATCGCCAATAACTGCGTTATAGTGCCTAAGCTCGTCCTTTATTGTAATTGCTCTTTTCGGGCATACTTCCACGCAAGCCATACACCCGGCGCACAAATCTTTTTCACACACCGTTTTCAAAAATCTTACCTACCTTTCTGACTTGCCTTTATGTTCGCAAGTACGTCCTCGATAAAATTACTTGCCTTACACCTTTCTGTGTCAAGTATCTCCTTCACTTTAACAAAATCCACGGTACGATTCACAACATCATAATCAGTATAATCTTTCACATGCCGCTGTAAAGATTCCGTTAATGTTAAAAAACTATCTAATCTTCCACCAAATTCCTTTGGATACACACAAATCGGCTCAGTACCCATATTCATCGAAAAAGCTGTAGCATGGAAAGAATCTGTAAGAACATACTTTGCATTATCAATTAAGCTGATAAAATCATATACAGAAGGAACCAGAATACATTTACCCGAACGATAAAATTGATCATACCTGGTACAAAATCTAACCAGCTTCAGTCCTGTTCGCTTTGATAATTCATTAGCATATCTGTCGAAATCCTTACTTCGATTTAAATTGTAAATCAAAATATAGTCATCTTTAATCTTTCTTGGAGAAGCATATTTGCGCCAAAAATCTGCAGTAACACACAACGTTGGGTCAACAATATGGACAGCTTTTGGATAACCATATTGTTCCTCCACAATTTTTTTTGCGCTGTTTTCCCTCACCGATATTCTATTATATTGGTCAATATATTTCTGTGTTTCCCGAATTTCCTCTTCTGCTAATCTATCTTGTCCAAAGCTTGCCGCAAATGAAAATTTGTAATAATTAGAAGGTACAAAATCAAGATAAAGGCATGGAATTATTCCTCTATTCCATTTTGAATTCCATACCTGATCGCTTCCAGTACAATACGCATCAGCATTTAATGGGTATGATTTGAAGTCTTCTGGATAGGTTAAAACTTCGGAAGAAAGATTTAAATTATCATGTAAGAAAGCACCAAAAACCTTATTCCAACGTAACACTGTAGGTAGCATTATCGCGGATTTTAAAGGATTTCCCTTCCCCCAGGTTTTCAATAAGTTTTCTGGGCGAACATTTTCTCTAATATAATTTATAATTCTTACAGTACACCCATGTTGTTTCAAAAATTCTTGTGTTGCCAGTGCTTGCAATACTGACCCATAATTCTGCACTGCATGAAGGGTTATTACATCAATTCTCATATATTATCTCCTCAACCAAAGCCAGACTAATAAATCTCTCAGAGTAGGCCCCCAAATGTATGCCAACATTTGCATCCTGCAAAACAGGAACAGGGTATTCTATCTAACTTTACTCAGTCTAAGTTTAGACGCTACATGCTATGGAAAATTTATCTTTAAGCTATCAAATTCGTTTTCTAAAAATTCGTTTTCTAATCTTTTTAGTAGCATCATTAATCATCATTAAATATTTAATCATTGCTTCTGGCATACACACTTTAAGCATAATTAATGTAACAACAACATAAATAATCCCTCCAGAAATTGATTTCATACAATTTCCACAGAAGAGAAATGTGGTAACCTCAACAAACAAATAGATATAATGGCGTATTGAATATTGTAATTCTTTAAAATCAAATTGACTAATAAAAAACCACACAACCGCTGACAATAATGTTCCAACTGCAAATGACTCTTTGCGGTGATATAATAAATAACATACTACATTAAACGCAAATGCTATTATGACAATAAAGCAAAGTTTTACAAAATATCTGTTTTGTATCTTTCTTGCTTTATATAAATTAACATAAATACTTTTGATGATAATATAAAAAATCTGTGCAGTAAATAAAGTGAATATAACAAACACAGAATCTATATACTTTTCAAGAAAGATCTCCAAAATGAATTTTAACGGAAAGGCTACGGAAACAATTATTGTTGCAAAACCAATCACCAATTCTCGAATATATAAAATATCTTTATTTTCATCATGCCTGCAAAAATAGTTGAACATAGTCACTGAAATAGGGGTAACGGCAACATTCAAAAAATTTTCCATACTAACAGCAAATGAATACTGTGCAAACGCTACACTTCCCAATAAGAATTTCGTAAACCATCTATCCATGCTTGTGAGCAAAATAGATGAAAAATTTCCTAAAAGTAATAATATTCCATTTGAAATATTGTCTACAACTTCTTTAAAAGAAAAATCAATTTTAAAATAACTAATTGCCTTCTGTTCTTTGAACATCCTTTCCAACGAAATCCATAATACAACCGTCAAAAACAAATATCCTACTATGTACAATACATAATTGTCTGTTTTAGCGACAAAAAGCAAGAATATATTTACAAAAAATGTTAATCCCGTCGTCAAATTCATTATATGGCTATATCTTTTAAACTCACCAACCGCCTGAAAAAAGTTTTTATAATATGCAATTATATTTTGTGGAAGGATTGCAATTGCCGCTACTAATAAGGCAATGTCATTAACAAATAATGCAGCAGAAACACTACATATCATTACAAATGTCTGAAATACTCTTAGTGTTGATAAGTTTCTCTGTAAATCTGAATTCCCAATCTCATCAATTTTCTTTCCACCATATTTCAAATACATTCCATCATTATATCCAAAATGTAGTACTGCAACATAAGATATATATAATTGATATGTCTTTATTTGCGCATATGCACCAACAGATAAGTACTTAGGAAGTAAGAAATTTGTACCTATACTGAACAGCATATTCAACATATTCGCCGCAAGTATTTGTATCATTCCTACTTTAAGACCACCTTTTGACATTGTTCTCCTCCAAACCTTTATAATTTTTAATACAGGTCAGTTTTTCCAAGTATGTCTTTTGAGCACAAATTCACTGTCTATTTTCCATTCAAATATTATCTTAATGCAGATATAAAATATCAATAATTCAAGAATATAACCTAATCCGATATCAATCCAAAAATGATCTTCCATTGCCTGTGTAATAACTGCAAAGAGCATTGTATCATATGCTGTTACAATAAATACTCTTTTGCAATTCATCGTTCTAAACTTTTTGATATGTGTATAGACTCCACCAAAAAGAAAACCATAAAGAAACTGCATAAACACAACACCTATATAGCCAAAGTCATTATAAAAACGTCTAATTCCAGTATATATATTCCCTAAATAAATTCCAGTTGGAGTGAACCTAAACTCCAACGATTTATGTATATAGTCATTATATAATCCTAACTTATAAAGAGATTGCAATATACCAGGGAACGATTCTAAACCATAATTAGTATGAAAAGATTCATTCATGTATTGATCCAACAGCTGAAATGATCCTCCAAAATAAGTTGTAATATAGTCAATTAAGGTATCCGTGTTCTGTCGGCCAACAAATTCCTTGGTATAATAGAAAACTATAATAAAAATTGCAAATATAATTATAAGATGTTTAAAAAACTTTCCACTGAATTTACAATTCCAGCCAACTTTTCTATGCCATTGAAAGTATCCCAAAAAGAGTGCAGCAACTAACATCATTATCAAATTAAGTCTTCCGCCTTTAAGAAATGTTTGTAGTAAAAATATTATCGTCGGAAGTAAATATTTTATATTCTCAACACTTCTTCTTGATTTTTTTAAACCATCTTCTACAAAAACATTATTCATAAAAACATATAAAAATGCATATGCTGATCCCTTTGAAATCTTTGTCAATTGCACCAGTATTGTACTTACACGAACATCTGTATAAGCATATGCCTGTCTATATTCATTCATAGTCTCATTAAATGTGGCTAACATTCCTCCCGCAATCGAAATAATCTCTCTATAATAAAGCACCATTACTACAAGGTTAAAGGCCGAAAAGATAAGCACAAATGATATCGGCACTTCAATTCTTCTGGTTTGAGACATTTCGTTACTATGTATATTAAAGTCATGAAAGAAAGCCCGACTAATCAATTCCCCTACCCCAAAAAACATTATGCCTAAAACCAAAATAAAACATGTATTGAAATGTAAGTCTACACCCCATTTTTCTATGTTCATAATACAACTAACACATGCAATTAGGTAGCCACATGATAAGAGAACAGACGGAGCCATTATGTCGTTATGTGAAGTTACGTATGCTACTAAAACTATTAATATAATCAGAAACAATAAAATATAAATTGACATTCAAACCTCACCAAATTTCAAATTTATTCTAATATCTTCTTTTTCAAAATTTCCAAATGTCCTCTACCATATTTGATGTCCGGTTCCATATATGCACCTTCGCCCCACTCATTCCAAGCAAATAAAAATAAGATTTTATGCTCATCATCTTTATTTTTTATATGGTCTAATGCCATATCTATAGATTTTCCAAAGTTTTCTGGCGTCGTATTGTAAAACACTTCAGCATCCTTTCCTCTTCGCGGTGTCTTATCCCATCTCGGTACTAATTGCGGATAAACATTCTCTCTACTATCACTATTTATATAGAAATATCTAATAATTTTCCCATAATCATACTTTTCAACTGTAATATTTCCAATTGTTCTTGACAAAGTAGTCCTTAAAATCTTCGAAAAATAGCCATTTGCTTTGATGCACGAATATCTCATATGACTAGGAGCAATCGCATCATAACCATAATCAAGAAACTTTTGATATAGTCTATCAGTGCTTCTCAACATTGCATCCTCACATTGTACCTTAAAGTGACCAACAGAATTTAATCTTGCGACAAAGTGAATACCCTTTAATCCATTATTAATCGCTAAATTATTCCATAACTTAATAAAATGAGCATTATCCGGAATATCCGAGGGGCTATAAACTAAGAAAAGAGGCTTCCCGTTGACGGTGATATATCTAGGATCCTTAAATGCAGGTAGTAGTGCCCGAAAATGTTCAATATAATCCTCATCTCCTGGGTATGATTGATGCAAAAACTCCACATCTTTTGACAATCCAGCTGTTTTTTGCCAAGTTTTATTCGACCATGAATGATTTGCCCATCCTAAGCAAAACGGGAAGTTTGGTTCACCTGATTTTAAAACCTCATTAAAAGGCATATCAAGTATAGTTTTTCCATTTCCAAACCAATAATGCCAATAGCAAAAACCTTCTACACCATATTCTTCTGCCATTTCTGCCTGTTCTTTCCTTACTTGAGCAAGTCGCAAATCATAAAAACCTAAATCAGCTGGTATTTGAGGCTGATAGTGACCTTTAAATAATGGTTTTGCTTTTGCAACATTTGTCCATTCGGTAAATCCTTTTCCCCACATTGCATCATTCTCTGGTGTAGGATGAAATTGAGGTAGATAAAATGCAATAACTCTTGCTTTTCTTTTAATTTCCATTTAATTTTTCCTCCAACCCAAATTATTTTAATTTTTATAAATTCTCTATCCCTATAATATATAGAGTTTCATCATCACAATAGTTTGATTTTTTGGGCAGTCATCCAAAATAATTACTTCGTCAACTGTGATCTTTTACAAATGTATCAAAACCATTTACTTGAGAATTTTTTAACCATTGTATGTTGCCATCGCTACTGAAATCATATTTTCCATTCTCTTCAATTAATTGTCTTTCAACTTTCACTTTAGATTTTTTTGAATCTTTCTCATTTTTCCCATAATATCAAGTGGGAAAAATAATCTATGTTTTATAAAAAAGAGAACTATTTTTCGTTGCTTCGATAATCCAAATTCGTTTTCTGATTTTATTGCTTCATTAACTAATGATCTATTTATATAGGTCAAATATTTTAATTTTTTTTCAGAATACCGTTCTGGATTGGACGGACTAAAATATCCGCTGATAGCTGTTGTTATAATTACATAAAGTAGTCTATTATAAAACCATGGGAGTAATGTCTGTCTATTATCACTTATATTTATAAAATTTTGTATCTTTTCAAAGCACTTGATTACAAACTCATGATTTGCTTCATTGTGTGTCGCAGATATTGAATTTTCATTATATGTATAATGATAAAATGGTTTGTTAATGAATACTGCGCTTTCCAACTTTTCAAATAGCCGAAGATTGAATTCCAAGCCTTCTGCTCCTTGTTTTAATTCTTCATCATGTTCAATTCCATTATCTATAAGTAATTGTCTACTAATCAATTTGCAATAAGCAACCGCTATATTTCCATTGAAGTGTAATAATTGCTCTTGTAACCACTTGCATTCTTCACCCACATATATCTTTCCATTTTCCAAATAGTATTTATATGGTTCAGAAGAATGCCCATACTCTTTTGTCATTCCACACATGACAAGCTGCACGTGATCCTTCATAGCAATATCTGCCATAGTTTGACAGGTCGCAGGTTCAATCCAATCATCTCCATCTACGAACATGATCCATTCACCAGTAGCTGCCTGATATCCTGAATTTCTTGCTGCACTCAGTCCACCATTATTTTTATGTATCACTTGAACCCTGCTGTCCCTCTTGCCATATTCATCACATATTTTTCCGCAGGAATCTGGAGAGCCATCATCTACCAATAATATCTCTATATTTTCATAAGACTGAGTTATCAGACTATTAATACACATTCGTAAGTACTGTTCTGGAACCTTATATATAGGAACTACAATACTTATTTTGTTATTTCCCATAATTACCTCTGTTCTTTTTTAAAAATTGTAGTATTCTTTTCATATACCGGTCTATTCCGATTCGATTCAATACTCTTCTAGCAAAATTTTTCAGCTTTTCTTTCGTACCAACAGGATAATACTTATCAAGAAGACTTTGAAACTCCATATGATTATAATCATTAAAGAACTCATGTCGGTTACTTGGGACTATCGGAGATTCAAACATTTCCTTTACATCTTTTATTGCAATTTCCACAGAAATTTTTTTGCAGATGAATTTGTCCTTTATTGCTTCAAAAATATCATATCCCTTTTGACTTTGTATAAGAACACGAGTCGTTCCGCAATTTTCATCGAATGCTTTGTCTATACTATGGACGGTAAAACAATCCCAAATTGTAAAGTCGCTATTTCGTTGCTGTTTTCTAAACCGGCATTCAGTACATGAGGGTCTAATTATCATTCCTGAAAAGAACATTCTTAACCACTCTTGAGATTCAATACCACCTCTGTGAATTTTTCCGTCGGCTCCTACTAACTCCATTGTCGAATATTGGTACCCCAACGATTTATCTCTAAATCGAATTGTATTTTGTTTCCCAAATCTATTTACAAAGTCACCTATGTAAGTCTCCCATACTCCTGGAGATGGTACTGCTCTGCATACTACATCTACAAGAATTAAATTTGTATATTCGTTTTTTAGGAAACTCCTTAACCCTTCTATCTGACAAGGTGTACCGCTATAACATACAAGACGTCCTGTTTTCAATATCTCTCTTGCTGCTATAAAAGTGTCACACGGATCACTTTGCACATATTTTGAATTACGAAAATATCTTAAGTCTTCCTTGTTATCAACCTTGACATGCCGAACAGTATAATCAGGCAGCATAATTACACCAAATACCACACCACCTTTTTGAATTACATATTCAGCTATTGCAGAAAACGCACCGCCTGCAGTACTCTCTTTTAGGATTTGTAAATCCTTATTTTGTACAATATATGCTTCCTGTTTGAAGTCTGCAGTTTCTTTTGGATTTTTAATCGGGCATACTTTATCGCAAACTCCACAGTTCACACACAATGACTCATTTACATTTGGATAAAAAAAGCCTTCTTCATCCATTTTCATTTCAATACATTTTTGCGGACAAATTTCCACACACGCTGTACAACCGCAACATTCCACCTTATTATTTATTCTAATCATTGTAAGTAAACTCTTTCGTTCATCTCTTTCTTTGCCCCAATGCCCAAGGAAAGATGATATTAATAATCTTTCCAGTAACGAGAGAAAAAGTAATTGCTACTATGACAATAAGAAATCCGCAACCATATTTCAACATTATATTTGTACCCTCAAGAACATTTTTTGTATAACTAATCATTTCCTGGAAAACAAGAATAGGGAATTTGTGTAAAACTAAAATAATTAAGCTATTCTTTCCCATATATTCTAATATCACATTATGTTTCATAATTTTTGCCAAAATGCTAAAACCAATGATGCTTAAAGCTGCACTCAAATAATAAATGCCTATAATTCCATAATGTTCATTTCGAACACCAACCGTCCGGATATTCAGTAATTGAATCAAATATCCGCAAATCAAAAGACAAAAAACAATTATAAACTTTTGCAAACCTGAAACTCTTACCATATCGAAGTGGTATAAATTATCCCGAACAATAACACCTGCCTCAAACCATACCAACATAGACAATGATGTCTCAAAATGCCAGGGTAGAGCAATATCTACGTTAAATGAGAAGAAAATTCCTGCAAAAGTTCCAATTAGCATCGCTCCGCAACGATATAAATTTTTATTACAGTGGTACCCCCCCCCCGATAGTTTCTATCGTATAAGCGACAATTGATACGCAGAAAAGACATGGCAAAAACCACAACGGTTGGTTATATTTCATGATAGCTGGTTTTGATGAACCATATAACATACATTTAATGTTTGTAAAAATGCCGCATTGCATAATTTCGTTTAGCTTCGGAAGTATACTTGCGACAAGTACAAATAGCAAAATGCTGATTAAGGAAAATGTTATATATGGAACTACAATCGTCCTAATTTTTCCTATTACGAAATCCTTCTTATTCTTACAGGCATTAAAACAATAACCTGACATAAAAAAGAAAGCCGGAACATGAAATGAAAAAACATATCTTCGTAACACACCATCAGAAAACACATGGCCTATAACAATAAATAAAATAAAAAATCCTTTTGCAATATCAACCCATTGTATTCTCTCTTTCAGCATAGCATCTTTCTCCCACTACATATCTGTGTTTTCTTTATTTATGTATGATTTTATTAAATACTCATAGGATTTTTCTTTAACTACTTCCAGCCTCTGGTGTGCCTTCTCAAAATTGATCGGTTGCTTTATACATTCTTCAATATTTTCACTTCCGTTTTTTACCTGCCCAGTTATTCCCACCAATTTAAACAATGTATCCAATCTGCTATTCGTAGACTGTCTCGTATTCCTTGCATATCTTCTAAATGTGAAAAATTGGCGTTTATACAGTATTGAAAAAACAGAACAGTGGAAAGAGTCTGTACAAACATATTCGGCATAACGAATCAAATTCAAAAAATCTGCTGGATCAATATCATACGGTGTCTCATCAGCATATCCTTCATCACTTTTCACATACTCGTCCAAGTGTGTAAGTGCAACGATTTTGCATCCGGTCTGTTCTTTCAATCGTTTTGCGAATTCACGATGCGGTGGATTGTTTCCTAAAAAATAGCAGAATATATATCTTCCCTCCATTATTGGTTTCTCTTGCTGGATGCTCATCCACTCCTCACCCGTGAATAACAGGGTCGGATCACATACTACCGGGACATTACGTCCAGCAAGTTTCTTCACCAATTTTTGTCCCGATTCTTCTCTAACACCAATATGTTTTATCTTCTTCAAAAAGACGCTTGCCTTTTGTGATGAATCTTTCGGCAATTCTGACTGTCCGAAACTAGTTGCATAAGCAATTGTATTAACGAAATCAGGAACAAAATTCAAAGTATAATAATCTGCAGCAATATTTCCTGGAAGCCAAAGTTGGTCACTCCCTACAAGTACCGCCTCATAATTCTGTACACAATTCTTTTCCAATTCAGCTATTGACTTATATTCTTTTGACAATCTGAAATGGCTTTTTGCAAACCAATCAAATTTTGATTCACGTTCTTTTGACAAACATGCATATTGATTATTTGAAAACTTTTTTCTTAAAACATTCTTTGTCATCCCCATTTTGGAAAGTAAAATATCAGAAGTCAAACTTGCTTTGATAAAATACTTAATCTTGGCTTTCTTTATCTCATGGTTAAAACCGGAAATATCAATCGTCTCATTTTTGATATTAAGTTTATCCAGTGCCATCTGTGTCGCATATGCCTGTAGCATACTTCCGTAATTATGTTGGAAGTAACAGGAAACTATTCCGACCTTTTTCTCCATAACCTAAAGCCTCTCAATCATCTAATCTTCATCCACAACGGTCTCCCATACGCTTGTAATACTCCAGATAAGTGAATCACTATTTTTCTAGGCATATGCTCAATAATCATTATATAGAGACCTTTTAATCCTGTTGCTTTGTTATATTTCCATAATCCCTTGTCAGCCCACGGACTCATCTTTTTATATTTCATCCATTCATCGACATACTTATGCTTGCATCCTTCTACCCACGGTCTTCTGCTCAGAAAACTTGTAGTAAAATGAATGATTACGGGAGAATCTGCTGCCTTCTTTATCTCTTCTCGATCATAGAATTTTGGCGGTTTTCGATACACAAGCATTTCATCATATGAGAAATCATAGTAAATCGTAACTGAGTTAAATCTCGGTTCAAAACAATATGTATCATGTGACAGAACCGCATTTAATGCTCCTTGGTCTCCCTGTTGGATCTTTCCACGTTTACCAGCGATAAATTTCATCAACTTCTCTTCAATTTGCTGTGCTTTCCATTTGTCCAAATCAATGAGCATAACGCCGGAATTGAACATGATATCATCTGGCTGGAGATTAATATTGGAACGGTATTGTCTGCTAAACGCATCCATCAATGCCCCTATCGTTTTTCCGTGTAAATCAAGATTCCAGAGTTCTCGGATTGAAGCATTAACCAAAACATCACAGTCAAGGTACAGAACTCTATGTAAATCAGCGGGAAGGTCTCCGCTAACGAAAAGCCTCGCATATTGACTTAGAGAACCTCTGTCAATGACAACATCCATGGACAGTACTTTACAAATGTTTTTAGCCTTTATCCACACTGGTAATGCTCGGTTGTAGGTCTTACATATAGATTCCAGTTTCTTTTTATTGGTATCTGTAATGCCCGAATCTAATATATAGACTGCAATTGATTCCATATCCTTACTATTCTCGTAAAGAGATACCATGGAAATCCCTAAAATTTCCGAAAATCCATCATCGGAAGCATACACTATGTGGACCCGATTTTTATCGAAAGTCGTCATTATGCCACCACCTTTCCAGTGACATAACACGCTCTTGAAAAAGAGTAAGCTGCAAAGACTACGTTATGCTGTCCCCCCCCCCCCCCAAATTTGGGTGTACTTCTTCGCCATCACATTTGTATTGTATTTTTCCAAGACATCCTGGTAAGCTTTTTCTGCATACATCTGAGCCGTATCTCCTCGACTTTCTCGGATTGCCTCAACAAACTCTTTTACTTCGTTGCAGACAAATCCATTCTCGCCATTGTGTATAACATCTCGGTTGCCGATCACGTTATTAACAACACACGGCTTTTTTATATACATTGCTTCCAGCAATGAGATGGGCAGCCCTTCCCACAGCGATGTCAACATAAAGACATCCGCGTTCATAGATTTCATCAGAGCCGATTTTCTATCAGCCCAACCAGTAATTTCTATATTGGAAGATGTCAATTCTCCACGCATCTCACCGTCCCCAATCCAAAGGAAGTTTACCTCCGGCATAGCTTCTGCTATCTGGTTAAACAATGTCGGATTCTTCTGGTAACAAATCCGTCCAAGTGTAAATACAGTGAACGGATGGAAAGCCGCCTTTACACCCTCAAGCTGCCTATCCATTTCAAAGATATTAATTCCATTGTCTACATATGTTGCATGGTTGGTAAATTTCAAAGTTTCCTGATGTTCACCTTCGCTGCAACTGATAGTAGTGCAAAACCTCTTCGCAGAAATAATTTCAATAAATTTAAAAACTATTCTCTTAGCACTACTGTAATCTCTCATGAGAAAACTATATCCATGTGGAGTATAGAACATCGGTATTTTATGACCGTTGAAGGCCCATCTGCCTAATGCCCCTGCCTTGGATGAATGAAGATGAATGATGTCCGGTTTAATCTCTTTTACAATTTTCTTAATTTCAAAGAATGCCTTTAGATCCTTACCAGCGTTGATAGAGCGTACAAAATTTTCTACTTTTATTAGATGAATTCTTGCATCAAAGTACGAAATATAATCTTGCGGCGTTTGTGGACGGATGGCATAGGCAACATACATGTCAAAATCTTCCACTAATTCATTTGCTAAATCCACAATATATGTAAACACACCTCCACCCATTGCCTCGACAATATAAAGCAGTTTTAGCTTTTCCCTCATACTTCGTACCTACTTTCATTAATTTCTTACTTCAACCTATCTTCATAAATCTCCCGATTCAGAGCATTTATATCCCCACAACTGGAAGTTTAGCGGCACCATTTTGTTTATGCTTTTTCTCATTTATCCCCCGCATTTCTTTAGCCTTTTTCCAGATGTATTTCCAGTTGTCCTACTGCACCCCACCCGCATCTCTTTCCTATTCCACCTTTACAATCAGTTCTCTCGCCTCTGATCTGTTCCCATCAGAATCCACCGTATAAAGCGTCACCGGATACTCCCCGGATCTGCTCAGATCCACATGTCCTTCCAGCTTCAAGTTATTATAAAGCGTATTATAATCATCTTTATCGTCCGACATTGTATCTATCACCGTATTCCAGTTCGGTGCAGTTCCTTTTTTAGTAATAATCTCATCGGAATTCATCACCAGCACAGGAGCAGGACCCGACTGTTCTTCATTTCCGTCTCCATCTTCCCGGTTTTCGTCTCCTGCATTTTCTTTCCCGCCGTTTTCATCCCCGGCATTTCCATCCTGCTGTGTATCTTTGGCATCACGGTTATCCGCAGCCCCGCCATCCTCAGAGCTGTTATCCTCCGCCGAATCATCTCCCATTACCGTGCCTGATTCCGTCTCATTCTGACTCATTCTATTTCCATCGTCCGCCTGCATATCTTCACCACCGGGCGCAGCAGCAGATCCTGAAGCAACCGCAAACACCTTCGATGCCTTGCCCACATTATTGGATTGTTCCAGTGCTACAAACGTTACGATCACTTCTTTTCCGTTTGTTCCAGCTACCTTTTCCACCATCAGGCTATTGCTCACATCTCCATCCCTGTCATCCGTCGCTGTTACTTCCTGCAGCAGGAGACTCTCGTCCATCCTGTCTTCATAGACCGCCGTACTATCGCCAAAGGATATCACTGGCGGCGTTCTGTCCTTCCCCAGATACAGGAACAGGCATACAACAAGAAGGACAGCATCCACAATCCCTATTCCAATTGCCAGTTTTTTTATTTCCATTTTTTCTCCCCTCCTGCTTCCTCCGGTTCTTCCAGCATTTCTATTTCAGCTTCCTCCAACTGCACGATATCCACATCCAGCTGTATCATGTCATCTTCTTCATACAGGCCTTCCGCTTGTTCCTCCCCGGAATCTCCGACAGCCAGTTTCACATTTCCGTCAGCCTTTGCCGCAGCCCTGCCTTCGTGCCCTTTCAAACCAGAGCCATTCTCTTCCTGCTTCTGCCCGGCCTTTACCGGTTTCAGCCCCTTCTGCACTACTGCAGAATGCAGTCCGCCTTCCTCATTCCCTCCGTAATACTTTCCATAATACTTCCCATAATATTTTCCATTGTAAGCGCCATAATACCCTTTGCCGCTCATATTCACCTTATTCAGTATCACTCCCAGGATCCGGCAGTCCACCTTCTCCAGCTGCTCCTTCACCTTCTGCGCAAACTTATAGCTGATTGCGCCGCTTTCAATCACAACTACCGTTCCATCGCAATACTGTGCGGCAACCGCCCCGTCAATTACGCTTCCCAGCGGCGGCGTATCTACAATCACATAATCATATTCATTCCGCAGATATTCCAGCAGCAGACGAAATGCATCATTCCCCAACAGTTCACTGGGATTAGGCGGCACCGGGCCGGAAAAAATAACAAAGAAGTTCTCAATATTTGTCCTGCATGTAATATCCTGAATTGAGGCCTGCCCGCTCAAATAATGAGACAGTCCGTACCTGGAAGCATTCGTCTTATATCTTCCCTTCAGCACTGATTTTCTTAAGTCTGCATCTACAAGGACCACACGCTTGCCGCCTTCCGCAACCGACAGTGCCAGTTGAAAGGAGACGCTGGTCTTTCCTTCATTCGGCGTACAGCTGGTTACAGAAATCACCTTCCTGTCCCTGCCGGAAAATTCCAGGTTCGTCCGCAGTGTCTTATAGCTTTCCTTCGTCCGGAAATCCAGTTTCTCTATTGCATTAAAATTTACCGTCTGCATTCTTTCTCCGCCTTCTTTTTTCTTTCGTTTACAAGCCGCGTATGATAACAGCAGAAAAAACTTCTTCTCGTTCCTGCCCGCCTTTTTCTAAATCATCGTTGTTCCAGCTAACTTTCTAGCTTCTTTTTACTTTCTTCTTTTTCTTTTTTCCTTCGCTTTCCCCTTCATTTAACGGAATTACCGCCAAAGTAGAAAGCTGCAGATACTTCTCCACATCCTCCGGGGTTTTCACCGTGTCATCCATCAGGTAACGGACCAGCACAACAGCGATTATCAGGAATACCCCAAGCAGCCCGCCAATAAACGTATTCTTCAATACGCTGGGACTCGCCTTTTTCATCGGCATATTTGCAGTCTCCGCCACATTCACTGCCTGGATGTCCATCACGTTCATGATATGTACTGCGGCAGCCTCCCGGATCGCATTGGCCATTTTCATCGCCATCACCGGGTCGGAATCTTTCACTGTAATCGCCAGAATACGGGTTTCCGTCGGCGTCGTAACCGAAACCTTTTCCTTCATCTGTTCATATGTCAGATCCAGCCCCATCCCCTGCACTACTTCTTCTAAGACAAACCGGCTCTGGATCAGTTCCGCATAGTCCTTCGTCAGCTGTGTCCCCAACTGGATATCCGAATAAGTAACCGAAGCATTTTCCTGTTTATTCAATATATATATCTTAGTGGTGGACTCGTAAGAAGGCGTCACCAGCAGCTGCGTAAACAGAAAAGTGCCCAGCGCCACCATGATTCCCACGGAAATAATCAATGCCAGATTATGTATCAGCACCAGACAGATTTCCCATAAATCAATCTCAATTTCATCCGTCTGGCGTATTGTATTCTCTTCCATCCCTTGCTTTCTCCCATCCTGTTTCTTATCTGATAAAGTTTAATATCCATTGACTGTGATTAACATTTGACCTGTCTGCATAATCAATTTACAGTATCTATCCGTATTTTCTATTTGTACTTTCCATCTGTATTTTCTATCTGTACTTTCTATCTATATTTCCTACCTGCATTTTCTCTCTGCGCTAAATCACCCTGTCCTCCAGTACCGCCTGCGGGTTCCCAATCAAAAGCTTATCTGCATAATCCTTCCCAAGCCTTTTCTGTATCCATCCTGCGCATTCTCTCAGGCGGGGGCTCCGCCTGCCTTCACTCCGGTGGGCGTCCGTCCCTACAAAATCAACGGCTCCCTGCTTCAACAGCTTCCTTGTAATCGCTTTCTCTCCAAATCCATGCTCCCCCATGACGCTCGCTGCATTTATCTGAAAATAACACCCGGTATCCTCTTTCAGCTCCTCTGCTTTCTGCAGATTCTTCACCACATTCATGTATCTCTCCACATGTGCCACCACCGGCCAGTATCCAAAAGAAATAAGCCGGTTTAAAGCATCCCGTATATACCCAAAGTCCTCACCGGGCAGGAATTCCACCAATACATAATGAGAATTCGCCAGTGTCCTGATTTTTCCCAGCTCCAGCAGTTCTCCCAGCCCATGTCTGTAAAAAATTTCATTTCCCGGAAACAGTTTTACCGGAATTCCTTTTTTATCCGCCTCTTCCTGAAGCAGAACCATCCGCCTGATAATTCCTTCCGGAGTGACACATTTTCTGTCCGCCTTCTGGTGAGGTGTCAGAATCATTTTCCGGATACCTTCCTCTGCCGCAATCCTCAGCATGTCCAGCGCCATTTCCATCGTTTCCGCCCCGTCATCCACCATCGGCAGCACATGGCAATGAATATCAGTAAATCCTTGAATATCTTCTAATCCCTGGATATTCTCTATTCCACCCATACCAACTATTCCATCCCGTTTCCTGTCTCTATCCGTTTTTCAGGCCATCTAACTGCCCATCGCCATCCGCTTGCAGTTCCTCTTCCTTCAAACCCACATCACTGCAGGCAATCAAAAAAGTCCGCAGCACCTTCGCCGCATACATCCGCTCCCGCTTTGACACACTGTTCAGCAGCTGATATACCGCCTCAGATTCTTCTGTCCGGTTTATTTCCCTGTCTTTGACCGCCCTGTCATCATCTTCTTTCCCAAGAATCAGGTAATCCAGGGACATATGGTACAGTCTGGAAATTGCGATCATCGTTTCCACCGACATCCCGCAGTTTCCCCTTTCAATGTCCGCATAATAAGTAGGCACACGTCCCAGCTGTTCCGCGGCTTCCTTCATTGTGATTCCCAGCTGTCTGCGTTTCTCACGGATCCGCTTTCCAGCCGCTTTTCTGTCATACGTATCTTTTTCCATTGTTTCCCACCTTCCGGCGTTCTTTTTTCTGGTGTACAATCGTTATATTCTGTTATTGGCTTATAAGGCGTCTATTGCGGGAACCTCTGATCAAAAAAACAGTTCCGGCAGTTTATTTTCGCTAAATCTATCCTTTTGCGAAAAAGAACCGCCGGAGCTGTTTTCTACACTTCTGTTGAATTATTGACCATTTTTTTGACGGCTTCTGAAAACCTGTCTGCCTGATGATACGGAATTCCGGCCTTTTTATATTTTATGGCCGGATACGTCTGGAAAAACAGGCATGACAAAAAAACTTCCGCAAAGGTTCCATTCAACCTGTACCGGAAGCGGTTCTTCAGGCCGCCATTTTATATCCTGACATCAGCATTTTTTTCCGTTCCATATCCGAGTGCACATAAATACGCATAGTCGTGCCCACATTGGAATGTCCCAGCAGCTCACTCAGCGTCTTCATGTCAAATCCCTGGGAAATACAGTTTGTGGCAAAAATATGGCGCAGCATATGGAAATTGAAGCCTGGGATCCCCAGTTTTTTCAGGATTGCCTGAAAACGGTACTGTAGCGTCCGCGGTTCTGTATATTCCTTCCTTATCCCCTTCAGTACATAGCCTTCCTCAGATATTTGGCCGCTTTTCCTGGCGGTTTTCAGCAGTTCCAAAAGGAATCCCGGCAGAGGGATCTCACGGATGGAATTCCTGGATTTCGGCGCGGTTATAATCACCCTGGTTCCGGTCTTTCCCGTCATGCCAGCTTCGTCTGCGGAGGAAAAAGTACGTATTCTCTGCATCGTTTTGCGTACTATGATGCTTTCTTTTTCTAAATCAATGTCTTTCCACTGCAGTGCGCAAAGCTCGCCAATCCGGATTCCGCTGCAGCCCGACAGCAGCACCCCCAGGCTGGTCAGATCTCCTTCCTGTGCGCTTTTTATAAGGTGTTCCTCCAGTTTTTTTAGTTCGCGCCCTTCGGGCGGCTGCGGAATCTGTGCTTTAACCGGGGAGGTAACAGAGGGCAGCTCCGGTCTGTTGCAGCGGAATTTTTTCCCCAGGAAATGAAAAATCTGGCTGAGCAGGATGAAAATCTGATGAAGATAGGTTTCGGACAGCTTTTTTTCCTGCGCTGCGCAGGCCTGTCCGCGCAGGACTTCAAAATAAGCGCGCCAGGCTTCCTCATCAAAACCGGAAACCGCCTGTCTGCCGATAACTGGCAGGATATGTTTCTCCGCAATGGAACGGTAGGTAGCAAATGTGGATTCCTTCCATTTCGTCTGATTCTCCTCCATCCACAGGCGGACGGACTCACGGATTGTAAGCCCCGGCGGCAGCATGTTTTCTTTTCCGCCTGCCAGGCAGGCATCTCTCTTTTTAATAAGAAGCTTTTCCTTCACTTCCCTGTAGGTTTTCCCGTAAACCGAACGGTATCTGGCTCTTCCGTCCGGGAGCCTTCCCGCACCATACCTTCCTTCCCATCGTCCATCCTTCCTTTTATAAATGTTCTCTCCTTTTCTTGCCATAATGTCCTCCCAGAATCTGACGAAAAATTTGACGGCTTATAAATCAAAAAGGTATCTATGGCAATTTGGGTCCCCGGATTATCTGTATATCATTTTTATTTAGCCTTTATACAGGCACACTGTTACCTGTATTATAAATAAGAAACGCAAAAAATGACATTTAAGTATTATTTTATACTCATTAATTGACAAAATATAAAACTTGTCTTACAATAAATTCCAGTGTCGAGTTTAAATTGCCACGAAATACCAGTTTTAAACTTATATTCATTTTCGCATAAGGATAGAATTTACGAAAGCGTTCTTACGGTATTCAGTATATATTTGAATTAATAATTCCAGCTATCTGTAAACAGGCCGAATAAAAGGCCTGTTTTTTCAGTATTTCAGGGAATTTTAGAAATCCGGTAAATAGGAAGCCGATTTCTGCGCCGCCCTTTTATCACAAACTGCCGGCAGATAACAAATGTATGTTTTAAACTGACCACAAAAAAATTAATTCCATATAATATAGATTTATGCTTTTTCCAGTAATCAATTTTTCCCCTATGGAGTGGGAACAGGAAGCTCCTGTGTTAAATCTGTGTAAAAAATTCCCTTTTCATCTTGCCACCCCTATACATATCCTTTACAATGAATAAAAATGGTACCCCGGGAGAAAAATTATCGAATGACAACCAGGCCGGCCGCTCCCCCGCGGCTTGATACACAGGATTTTAACGCAGTTCCCATAAAACATGCATAACCTCTGTCCATTATGGCAGGGGCTGTGCTTTTTTTGTATTTCCGGCAAAAAAAGCCGGTCTGTCGGTCATGATTTTTGAATAGACTCAGATAACCGTTTAAATACCGGGTAAACTGATTATAGAAAGGACAAGGCAGGGCGCATGACGGCCCTGCCGATGATAAAAATGGAAAAAAAGAAAGCTTTCCTCATTAATTTTCTCTACTATGCACTTCTTTTGTGCGCAGCATTTGTTGTCCTGAAATATGGGCTGCCCCTGCTGGCTCCCTTTGTAATTGCTTTTATTCTGGCCTATTTATTAAGAAAACCTGTTTTATTTTTATCCCGTAAGCTTCATATTCCCCAGAAACCAACGGCGATCCTGCTGGTACTTATTTTTTATTCCACCATAGGCTTGCTGCTTTCCCTTGTGGGCATCCGCGCCTTTTCCTCAACGAGGGATCTGGTGCTGAATCTGCCGCAGATTTACGCCCGGCATGTGGAACCGGTATTAATGGGGATTTTCGGGAATCTGGAGCAGGCTCTGCAAAAAATGGATCCCTCCCTGGTTTCCACCCTGGAAGATCTTTTTAACCAGTTTACACAGTCGTTAGGACAGATGGTATCCGGCCTGTCCGTTGGCGCCATGGGAACCATCTCCGGAATTGCCTCCTCCTTGCCGGGACTTTTCATCAAGCTGCTGCTTATGATTATTTCCACATTTTTTATTGCCGCGGATTACGAGCTTCTCACTGGTTTCTTTTTGAAACAGCTGGGCGGGAAAACGCAGAAAATTTTTATGCAGGTAAAAGAATATGTAGTAGGAACCCTTTTTGTATGCATCCGTTCCTACGCTTTGATCATGTCAATTACCTTCGTGGAGCTTTCTCTTGGGCTGACGGTGATTGGTGTGAAAAATTCGATATTGATTGCTTTCCTGATTTCGGTATTTGATGTTCTCCCGGTTCTTGGGACAGGGGGAATCATGATTCCCTGGACGGTCATTTCCGCGCTGACCGGCAATTATTCCCTGTCTCTGGGGCTGCTTATTGTCTATCTGTTTATAACGGTCATCCGAAATATCATCGAGCCCAAAATCGTCGGCAGCCAGATCGGGCTTCACCCGGTGGTAACGCTGGCAAGTATGTTTGCAGGGGTCCAGCTGCTGGGTGTTGTGGGTCTGTTCGGCTTTCCAATCAGTCTTTCCCTGCTGCGTCACCTGAACGACAACGGCACCATCCATATTTTTAAATAGCAGGGCAAAAAAATAACCGGCGCCTCATGTGATATGCTCCTTGTCAGGCGGACAAGGGGCATATCAATGGAGCAGCCGGTCTTTTTTCAGTCATTGTCGGGAAGCAGCTTGATTCTCACCAGAATCCTTCTCACGAATTCCCCTTCCTTCAGTTCAATATCATCCTCGTGCGTCTGCGGGGGAAGTTCGCATTCTTCCTCTTCCATTTCCGCACAGATCCAGTTATATGCTGCATCAGCAGCATTATCTATCGCATCCTCCAGATCCGGTCCCTGTGCCTCACAGCCTTCCAGATCCGGAAATGCCACGTAATAGCCTGCTCCCTCCTTTTTGGGGGTAAAAACTGCCGGGTACGTAAATGTCATCTATATGCCTCCTGATTTTCAGCCTTCCCCGCCTCCCTGAGGAAGCGATACGGCTTTTATTTTCTGTTATCCTGTACCATTATAATTTCAGCAGGGGGCCTTTGTCAAATAGTTATGTTTCCCATAGCCCTGTTTCCTGGCGCTGTGGCAAAATCAGTTTATATCCTCTTTTGACGTCCGATGAATTATTCTCTGCTGAAATAGTAATTGAGGACCTCCTTTGATTTACCCACCACGTAACCGCTGCCGCCTCTGCCTTTTACATCCTCCGTCATAGTAAGAAGAAGAATCGGCCTGTCGGCATTTTTCTGAGGCGTGAATACGCAGAACCAGCCCAGCTCCGTACCTGTGGTATCCGTTTTGGACTGTTTGATTTCTGCGGTTCCTGTTTTTCCGGCAAGCAGGATATCCTCCCGGTAGGCGCTGCGTCCGGTTCCATGGGGAGAGGCGATTACCTGTTCCATGGCCTCTTCAATCAGGCGTGCCGTATCCTGGGTATAGGCCTGCTCCAGCCAGAACTCAGGCTTTGCATCCGACTGGTAGCGCAGACGCGGCCTCAGCACGTTTCCGTCGTTGGCAAAGCCGGTGTAAAGCGCCGCCAGATGGATCGGGTTCACCAGAACCTGTCCCTGTCCATATCCGCTGTCCGCAAGCTGGATTTCCGAATCAATTCCCTCTTCATTGGAATACTGTGACGGGGCAAGGGATATTTCAAAGGGAATCTCCTGGCCGAAGCCCAGCTTATCCAGGGATGCTGTCAGATCCTTTTCCCCGATGCGTAAAGCTGCCTTGGCAAAATAAATATTGTCAGAATAAATCAGGGCATTTTTCAGGACAACCGGATCATAGGCATGGAGGGTTGTTACATAATAGTTTCCCCAGCTGGCATCCTTCTGCCATGACAGGCCGACATTGCCGTAATCCTCGTTGGGATCAATGGCTCCTGTATCCAGGCCGATGGCGGCAATGACGGGTTTAAAGGAAGAGCCCGGACACAGCTTCTGCCGGAAGCGGTTATAAAGGGGCATCCTTTCATCCTCATTCAGGCTGTCCCAAAGCGTCTGGGACATGCCATAAATAAAATCCCTGCTGTCATAGGAAGGCGTGCTTACCAGGGCAAGGATTTCCCCGGTGTAAGGATCCATGGCTACGGAGCAGCTTTTATCCTCCGCATAGGCTTCGTACAGCGCCTGCTGGAGTCCGGCATCTATGGTGAGCTGAATGGTTTCCCCGTCTCTTTTTGTAATCCGGGCAAGCGTGGCTTTTTTATTTCCCTGTTCATCCACGATGCTTATCTCACAGCCGTCACGGCCCTTCAGTTCTTTTTCATAGAGAAGCTCCATGCCGCTGCGGCCGATAACGCTGTTTGACCGGTAGCCCTCCCCGGGATGTTTTTCCAGATCCTCCGCCGTCACCTGCTGGATGTAGCCGGTCAGATGGGCGGCCGCTTTTCCCAGCGGATAGTCCCGTATCTCCACATCTGTTATCAGCACACCGGGAATCGCCAGCAAGGCGTCCTGCAGCTCTTTTTTCCGGATGGTTTCCTCCGAAGGGTATTCCGCCATCAGCTCCTGGTCGGTCAGCTTCTGGATTGTCTTAATCGGAACAAAGGAATCCGGTTTCACCCATTTGGCCGACAGCTTCTTCCGTATACTCTCTGTGGAAACCCCGAGAAGCTCTGCCAGGCGTATGACGGATTCGTTCTCTTCCTCCGCCTCCACAGCTTCAGATGTGTCTTCCACCCGGCTTTGCGCAGTTTCGACGACCGACTCAGCCTGGCCGTCCGTCACCTCAGTTTCATCCGGCAGCCCTTCTTCATTATCCGGCATTTTCCCGGGCACCAGGCCCACCGAAGAACCCGTACCCCGGCCTGCAAGAAGCCTGCCATTCCGATCCACAATCGTTCCCCTGGCCGCCTCGTCTCTTGTGACCTTCACCTTGTCATAGGCCGTCAGTCCAGGAAAAATCAGGCTGTCCTCCCAGACAAGCGCATAAGGATATCCTTCCTCTTCGCCAGTCCTTTTCAAAAAAACAGCCTGGTTGGAAAAGGAAATTTCTCCCGCCACACTATCCATTGTCGTATCATAAAAAACCGTCGCTGCCTGGCTTCCGCTTTCCTGGGCCTGTGTTACCGTTACCCGGACATCCGCCGCTTCAATTCCCTCATAAATCTTCTTGTTACGTTCTGCAAAGGCCTCCTCTGAAATCCCGCTTCTGGTCTGGGCATCCAGCATACGGTACATTTCATCATATTTTCCGTCTTCAATACAGGCCATATAATATAGAAGCAATTCTTCCGGCGTCTCCGGTTCCTTTTCCGCCTTTTCCTCTCCAATTGCAGGCAGAAGCTTCTTCACTCCGTTAAAAATCAGGACTCCTGCCCCCACAACGATTACAACAGCCGCCAGAAGGAGAAAAATTCTTTTCATCCGCATCATTCCGGCCCGGTTCCTCCTGCGTCTTCTCCGTTTCCTTTTCATATCAGCCTCCATTTGATTACATATGTAAGATTTATCTTTAAAACAAAACCGCCACACGGCGGTATCCTTTTTCCCTTCGTCAGGCTACAGCATATTCTGCGCGAAAGCCACGGCCAACAGGGACAATGCCACTTTCAGATACTGTTTTCCCCAGCCTTCCGGCGGCAATTTCTTTTATTATCCTACCTCCGGGAAATTCATATGTCAATATAAATTTCCCGGATATTATTTGGACTATTAAAATACCAGAAAACCGCCGATGATTCCAAAAATAAAACAGATTGCCAGGCCTGCAATAATAAGATTCCTCATAAACCTGATATCCCCTGCGATTTGATGTATATCATGATACAATGGATGATTCTGTGTAATTTCAATTTTTTGCGTTACTGCCTTCTCTTTGTTTACCTGTTCTGTAATTTTCTGGTAATATTTCGTCCTGTCAGAATTTAATACGTCCCTTGCCGCTTTTTTAGCCAGTTCTGTATAATCGCCCTCCGACGAAATAATCCTTTCCAGCTCTTCCTGGGATTTATCACTATATTGCCTGAATAATGAATCATATTCTTTTGACGGTTCCATAAAGTATCCTCCTGCCTGATAATATTTTTTCGTTTACGTGTCATTTTACCCGACGGATTTTTCTGGAAAAGCTATTCCCATGGAAAATCCTCAGTTCATACTTTTAATCCTATCAGAAAAGAAGAGTTTTTTCATCCTTTTTTACATAACTTTCAGTAAAAAAATAAATGTCAGCTCCGTATCGTTTTTGTATCGGCCGGAAGGGCCGGGAGAATCAAAAATTACAGCTGATAAATCAACGCATTACAAATCGCCGCAGCCACATTGCTGCCGCCCTTCCGGCCTCTCGCCACTATCACCGGCACGCCTGCCGTCAGGATCAGTTCTTTCGCCTCCACCACATTGACAAATCCCACCGGTACGCCGATAATCAGCCGGGGGCGGATTTTTTCCTCCTGTATCAGTTCATAGAGCCGTATCAGGGCAGTAGGCGCATTGCCGATGGCAAAAATAAAATCCTCCTGCATGGCGGCCGCTTTGTCCATGCTCACGGCAGCCCTGGTGGTCTGTTGCGCCAAAGCAGCCGCGGCCACATCTTCATCCGCCATAAAGCAGTGTACCTTTCCTCCGTACTTCTCCAGTTTTTTCTTATTTATGCCCGCTCTTCCCATATTTGTATCCGTAATGATGGATACGCCCTCTCTGAGGGCCTGCAGTCCCTTTTCCACCGCATTTTCAGAAAAAAACAGGGTATCCGCATAGCTGAAATCCGCTGTGGTATGAATTACTCTTTTAATAATGGGCTTCAAAACCGGATCCAGCTCTCTTCCCACTTCCTCTTCAATAATTTCAAAGCTTCTTTTTTCGATCTCTCCGGGGGCAATCTGCTTCAGATTCATTTTATTTTCACTCCTTATTTCAGTCCGATTATCCGCCGGACCGCATCCATATCCATGTGGGCCCGGATGACATCCGCCAGGATATCATACTGTTCCTGCCTGTAACCTGCCAGATCCCTGTAGGTGCCCGGAGTCATTCCTTTTTCCAGAAAAACAGGATTCAGAAGGCCCTTCAGCAAACCGGGGGCGTCCAGTATTCCATGAATATACGTGCCGCATACGTTCCCTTTGACACAGCCGTCCGGATACTGTTTTCCGGTAACGCAGTCCGTCACGCTGGCAAAACGTCCGCAGGTTTCCAGAAGGCAGGTTTCTCCCATATGGATTTCATAGCCCTCTGCCGATACGCCGCTCATTCCCTGATAGATGCCCTCTATTGGTTCCACGCGGCCCTCCACTCTTGTGCGATGCTTCCTTTTGCCAAATGTTGTGGTGACGGGAAGCAGTCCCAGTCCGGCCAGTTCGCCGCCGTGCTCACAGCCGTCCGGATCCAGCAGACGCTGTCCCAGCATCTGATAGCCGCCAGCGTGAAACCCGGCAGCCCCTCCCCAACCATCTGATAGCCGCCGCAGATGCCGAAAATGCGGCAGCCCTCCAGGGCGGCTTTCTGTATGCCCGCTTCCAGGCCATTCTGTCTTATCCACAGCAGATCCGACATGGTATTTTTGCTGCCGGGCAGGAACAAAATATCCGGTTTTCCCAGCTCCTCCGCCGTATTTACATACCGGACGGAAACGCCCTCGCAGCCTTCCAGCATGCCGAAATCCGTAAAATTGGAGATATGCGGGAAACGGATAACCGCCGCATCGATCCCTTTGCCGATCTGTCGTCTGTCAAGCCGTTCCGAAAGGCTGTCTTCGTCGTCAATATCCAGCTTCGTGTAGGGAATCACCCCGGTTATGGGAATACGGCATTTGTCATACAACTGCTTCAGTCCGGGATCCAGGATGGTTTTATCCCCCCGGAATTTATTGATCACAAGTCCTTTGACCCTGGCCCGCTCCTCTTCCTCCAGAAGCCAGATGGTACCCAGCAGCTGGGCAAATACGCCGCCGCGGTCGATATCCCCCACCAACAGCACGGGTGCGTCCACCATGCGTGCCAGTCCCATATTGACAATATCATTATCCTTCAGGTTGATTTCCGCAGGGCTTCCCGCGCCTTCTATGACAATCACGTCAAAGCTTTTGTCCAGTTCTCCGTAGGCCTTCATAATAGAGGGAATCAGGCTTTTTTTCATGCGGAAATACTCCTTTGCCTCCCGGTTTCCCAGGACCTCGCCGTTTACAATCACCTGGGAGCCCATATCACTGTTGGGTTTGAGCAATATGGGATTCATCCGGATATCCGGTTCAATGCCGGCGGCCTCCGCCTGCATTACCTGGGCGCGGCCCATTTCCAGTCCGTCCCTGGTAATGTAGGAATTCAGAGCCATGTTTTGTGACTTAAAGGGGGCGACGCGGTAGCCGTCCTGATACAGAACGCGCAGAATTCCTGCGGTCAGGATGCTTTTTCCCGCATTGGACATCGTCCCCTGAATCATCAGATTTTTTGCCATACCTTTTCCTGCCTTCCTTTATTACAGCTCTTTTTCAAGCTCGTCCAACGCCTGAAGCAGCGCTTCATTTTCTTCCCCTGTACGTACCGCTATCCGGTAATCGCCAGGTCCCAGCCGGCGGTAATTCTCACAGCTGCGGATGGCGAAGCCCTTTCCTGCAAGCAGCCTGTCCAGTCCCGGCACGCCCTCAAAAAAAATAAAATTCGCACAGGGCGGATAGATGCGGTATATCAGCTTATCTCTTTTTTTCAGGCCTTCTATCAGACAGGCGCGCTCTTTTTCCAGATATCCGATGGTTCTCTCCCGATAGTCCTCTTCACGCAGCGCCGCCAGGCCGGCCAACTGGGCAGGGACAGATACGTTCCAGGCCGGGAGCTGACGCCTGATTTGCCGGATAACCTCCCTGTCGGCGCAGATTCCGTAGCCCAGACGCAGGCCCGGCATGGCATACAGTTTGGTAAAGGCGTTAATTATCAGGAGATTTCCATAATCCCTGTAAAAACGCTTCATACTGATGTTCTCATAATCCCTGCAAAAGGGCAGGAAGGTTTCATCCGCTGCCAGCCAGATTTTTTTCCGGGCCGTCAGCCGGAGCACCCGTTCCGACAGCTTGGGATCCATGCAGTTTCCCACCGGATTATTGGGATTGCACAGAAACAGCAGGCTTCCGGAGGGCTGCTGTTCCAGGAACGTAAGCAGGCCCTCTTCTGCCTGAAAGCCGTTTTCCCGACGTAAAGGGAAACACCTCACAGGACAATCCGCCGCAAGGAGCGCTCTTTCGTATTCGGAAAAAGCAGGGGCAAGAATCAGCCCGGCCGCAGGCTTAAGCGCACGGACAGCGGCATAAATCAGCTCCGAAGCGCCGTTGGTGCATACAAGCTGCGCCTCATCGGCCTGCCACTGCCGGGCAATGGCCTCACAAAGGGTGCGGCTGGTTTCTTCCGGATAGTTTTCCGCCCGTTTCCATTCCCTCTGCAGCACCTGCGCTGCGGCATCCGGCATTCCCAGTGGATTGATATTCGCAGAAAAATCATAGCTTATGTTTGTGCCGCCATTCCGGCCGCCGTGTTCAAAAAAATCCATATCTGTTCCCGCCTGTTTTTTCTTTCTTCCTTTGCCCATTCATCGATAGGTCCCGGTCATAATCCGGAGGGCAGAATTTTATAATCCCCAGCCTCCGCAGAGTGTCCACCGAAGCAGCAGCCCTGCCAGCCAGATTATCCCTGCGGATACGTACAAAAGCCGGTTGGCTCTGACGATATCCTCCGCCTCCACGCGGCGGCGGACGTCCCCGATAAAGGGTTTTTTAACGGTTTTCCCAAAATAAACCGCATCTCCTGCCAGAGCCACGCCCAGCGCGCCTGCGCATACCGACTCCGTCTGCGCCGAATTGGGGCTGGCATGGCAGAACCGATCCCGTTTCCAGATCCGGTATGCCCCCGCGGCATCCAGGCCGCACAGGCGGGAGGCTGCAATCATGGCCCAGGCCGCCAGGCGGGAGGGGATAAAGTTGGCCACGTCGTCCAGGCGGGCCGCCGCCCTGCCGAAATACATATATTTTTCATTCTTATAGCCCAGCATGGAATCCATGGTATTCACTGCCTTGTATGCAAAACCGGCAACAGGCCCGCCAAGCAGGAGAAAGCATAAAGGGGCAATGCTGCCGTCGGAGGTATTCTCCGCCACGGTTTCCACCGCCGCCTTGATGATCCCTTCCTCAGATAATACCGCGGTATCCCGTCCCACAATCATGGAAACGGCCGTCCGCGCTTTTTCCACATCCCCCTCCCGCAGCGCTTTGCAGACCTTCATGCTCTCCGTCTTCAGGCATTTGGTGGCAAGAATCTGGTAGCACATGAAGGACTCCAGCACAATTCCTGCCGCGGGATGTATCCGGCAGGCAAGGAAAAGCAGAGCCGCCGGAACCAGGGCGGACAGCAGCACCATAATACACACAAGGAGCAGGCCGGAACAAAACTGCGCCTGCGGCGACTGCCCGGGGCGGCGCAGCTTTTTTTCCAGCAGTCCTATCCCCGCCCCCATGGCACGGATGGGATGGGGCATCCAATAAGGATCCCCGAAGAGCAAATCTAATATAAATCCTGCGAATATTGCAATGGCTGTATCCATGAAAGCCTGATCTCTCCTTTACCGTTCTTTTCCACCAGGCAGCAATAGCCCTGGCCATTGCCGCACTGGTAGTCATAATAGTCCTTACCCTCCGTTCCGAAGCGGGAAAGCAGGGCCATTATTGTCCCTCCGTGGACAATGCAGGCCGCAGCCTTCGGTTTTTCCTCCTCTTCAAAGCGGGCAAGCAGCTGTCCCAGCCCCCGTGCGCACCGCTCCCGGAAGCTTTCCATGCTCTCTCCTCCGGGAAAAGGAAGGGCGCCGCCGCTGTCAATCCAGGCCTGATACAGCGGATTGTCTGACAGTTCTTTATAATTTTTCCCTTCGAACTGGCCGAAGCTGCATTCGCGGAAGGCTTCGATTATCAACGGTTCCTGCCCGGGATACAAAATGGCGGCAGTCTCCAGGCAACGAACGAGCGGGCTTGAAAAAAGGAGATCCGCAGCGGGATACAGGCCCCGTTTTTTCTCCTGGTTTAATGCTTCCCGCCCTATGGGACACAGCTTCTCGTCCGTCATGCCGATATATCTTTTTTCCCTGTTTCCCGCCGTCATGCCGTGGCGGATGAGTATGAGCTTCCTGATCATGTGTTTCCTCCTCTGTTTGGCAGCTTCACAGTTACTGCCAAATCCATCCCAAATCGCCTTAAGAGATGGGATTTTGGCACTCCTGAATCACTTTCATACGGTCAGCCCGGCCAATGCGCGGGCTGACGAAACGCTGCAGCTTTACTTCAGGCGCTGTGGTATGCCGCAGATAAGGCGCTCCACATGCTCTGCCCGTTCCACTACCCTGCACATGATCCGGCCCACGTTTTCCCTGTAATCCCTGTCGCTTTTTTCCAGCGGCACAATGCCGCAGCCGATCTCATCGCAGACAATTATCACTTCCGGATTTTCCCGGCAGATGCGTTCCGCCGAACGCAGGGCGGCGGCTGCATCTGCCCCGAAACGGCCCAGATACAGATGAAAATGATCGATAATTTCTGCCCGCAGGCACTCCTCCTGCGCAGCATATTTACCATCTGCGATTTTTGTCTTTTGCGGATATTTTTCCCTCACAAAGGCAAGCTTTCCCTGTGCCCTTCCTCCGATATAAACTTCCATTTTAACTCCCTGGCTCCCCATCCGCGCTTCCAGGCCTCACTTTGCCGGCAGCCCGAATCCGCATTCATACGGTCAGTAGCAAAGCTGTGACCTGACGTTACAAGTTACAATTCCCTTATAAAACCTGCAGCAGGCATAATACGGCAGGTATCACGGCGCTCATCCATTCGGCGCACAGCAGAAAACAGCCTGCCAGATCCCCGGTGATACCGCCGAATTCCTTCTGCGACATATGCCTGTACCACAGGAATACCGCCAGATTCCCAGCCGCGGCAAGCGCTCCTCCCACCGGGGATACAAAAAGCAGGGTCAACAGACAAACAGCCAGCAGGAAAAGCAGGACCAGGCGGACACACCTTTTATGGGCGGTGGAGGAGAACGCATAAAGAAGCCCTTCCTTTTTCGCCGCGGGAAAATAAACCAGGCTCAGGCCGCTTAGCGTTCTGGACAGCAGAAAGCCAAGGCAGAAGCACAGGACCGCCCTGTCACTTTTCAGCTCGGATATGCCTCCCAGATAAGTAAGGTAATACCCCAGCAGACAAATGACCGCAAAAGCGCCGATATGCGAATCCTTCAGTATCCGCAGCTTTTCCTCCCGATCCCTGTAGGAATGCAGGGCATCCATGGTATCCATAAAGCCGTCCACATGGATGCCACCCGTAAGAAACAGCGGAATGGCCGCCATGCCGGCCGTATAGAAGAAAGCTCCTGCATTGATACCCCCGCACAGCCTGTACCAGGCATAGCATAACGCACCTGCCACAGCTCCCACCAACGGGAAAAAACAGATGACATATTTCCGGTTTTCCTCCGACCATTCCGCCTGGGGCATGGGGATTTTGGAATACATGGAAAACGCAATGGCAAAGGAGCTGCCGATGGATTTTATTTTCTTCATGCCTGTTCCTCCTGCATTTCACAGTTTTGTCTGCAAATCTGCCTGATTTTTTCCTGTTCTCCGCCTTTTTTCAGCGACAGAGGAATTCCGTACACCACTTCCCAGACCTCCTCTGCCTTCCTGCCAAGGCGGCAGTTCACCTCTCCCAGCTGGCGGATATAATCCAGGGTGCCTTCTTCGTAGGCAGCGCCGTCAGAAAATACTTCCCCCGTCACAATCACCAGATGGCGGCATTTGGAGTACAATACTTCGATCTGGCGCAGAATACGGCGCCAGGCCTCTTCCCAGCCGCCTTCCTTTTCTTCCGGAGGATCCGGGGAAAACATTTCATTTGCCATCAGGTTGCTCATGCATTCCAGAAGCACCGTGGCATCCTCTCCCGGCTCCGCCCTGTCCACCCGGACAGGCCGTTCTATGGTTTCAAAGCCTTTGCCGCGCCGCAGCTGTCTGTGGCGCTCCACCTTCTTTTTTCCTTCCTCGCCATATACCTGCATGGTGGCAAGGTATACAAGCTCTCCCCCGGCAGCAAGGGAAACGGCTTTCTGTTCTGCGAAGGCAGATTTGCCGCTTCCGCTTCCTCCCGTTACCAGGATCAGCATTCCGGCCCCTTTCCCGCGCCGTAATCCTGATAGGCGTCCATCTCCAGCTCCTCAAAGGTCGCATTTTCCCGGTATACCTGATATGCCATATCAAGAAGAGGGAAAAAGGATACGGCTCCCGTTCCTTCCCCCAGCGCCAGATTGGCATGAATTATGGGCTTTAGCCCCAGCTCTTCCAGAATCGCGGCCATGGCAGGCTCCTTTCCCAGATGGGACGCCAGCAGATAATCCCGTACCTCCGGAATCAGCCTGCACGCCGCCAGGGCGGCCACCGAGGTAATCAGCCCGTCCAGCACCACCGCAAGCCCATAGACAGCGCCCCCGATACACACGCCGGCCAGCGCGCACAGGTCAAAGCCTCCTACAGTCTGCAGGGTGCGGAGCGTCTCTTCCTTTCGCAGCCCATAAGCGGCGACGGCGGAGGCTATGACCTGTGCCTTATGCCGTACGCCTTCCTGGTCCAGGCCGGCTCCCGGGCCGGTGACCTGCTCCGCCGGGCGTTCCAGAAGCACGGAAGCCACCGCACTGCTTGTGGTGGTGTTCCCGATCCCCATTTCCCCAAGCGCCACAATATGGTATCCCTTCCGGCCGAGCATCTTTGCAGTCTCCACACCCGCGCGGATCGCCGCCAGCATTTCGGCTTCCTCCATGGCAGGCTCCCTGGAAAAATTGCGGGTGCCGTTTCTTGTCTTCCTGTGCAGAAGTTTTCCTACTTCTATTGTTTCCTTCATTCCCACATCCACAGTGTAAACATCCGCCCCAACGCAGGCGGCCATCCGGTTGACGCTGGCAAGTCCCCTGGCGATATTTCCGGTCACCACCGTCGTCACCTCATGGCCGCTCTGGGATACTCCCTCTTCAATGATGCCGTTATCCGCACACATGACAGCCACCGCCTTCTTTTCCAGGGACACATTTTCCGTTCCCTGGATCCCGGCAATGCGCACCAGCGCATCCTCCAGAAGCCCCAGCCCGTAAAGCGGCTTGGCAATCCCGTTCCAATGCCGCCTGGCGGCTTTCCATGACCGTTCATCAATCCCCCGTATTCGTTCTTTACAGCTGTTCAGATACCTTTCTGTTTCTGTCTCCATCTTTTTATCTGGTTGCCTCCCTGTTCTCCCCCTAGTCTGCAATGGCTTAAATACCTGCTCTATGGCCATATTCCTTCGCCGCCCTCACAAATGCGTAAGCAGCCTGTTTGTTTCCGTAAAAGTAAAGGTGCGGAAAGCCCGCATACATCCGTTTATCCGCCACGCCCGCCTTCCAGCGGGCCGATCCGCCGGCCTTTTTGGCCGTAAAAGCATCCGGCAAAAGTGTGCTGTCGTAGTAATGGAATTCGTGGGCCTTCAGCGTCCCTCCGGCAGGGCAGAGCAGGTTGTCCTTTTCCGCTTCCATGGTAATATAGCCAAATCTCGCAAGCCCGGAGGTCTTATGGCATTCTCCGTGCAGTACGCCTGCCATCCCGTATTCTTTACCGTCTTCCCCCTGCAGCCGTTCATGCAGGTACATGAAACCGCCGCATTCCGCAATCACGGGCATGCCGTCCTTTACCGCCCTGTATACCGCCTGCCGCATGTCCGTATTTGCCTCCAGGGCCGCCGCATGCAGCTCCGGATAGCCGCCGTTTAAAATCAGCGCGTCCGCCCCTTCCGGAATTTCTTTCTCCCGCAGCGGGCTGAAAAAAAGGATTTCACAGCCAAGGGCTTTTAAAAATTCCAGATTATCCCGATAGAGGAAGCAGAAGGCTTCATCCTTTGCCACCGCTATTTTAACGCCCCGGCCGTCAGGGCCGTCCTTTTCCTCCGGAATGCAGGCAAAACCCGGCGCCTCCTCTGCCAGCGCAAGAATGCCGTCCCAGTCAATGGTTTCCCGCATGGTTTCGTATAAAAGCCCCAGTTTTTTCCGGAAGCCCTGGATTTCATCCGGAGTTACCAGTCCCAGCTTCCTGCTTTCAAAAGCCGCTCCCGGAATGCGGGGCAGATAGCCCAGCGCGCGTACGCCCATGGCCTCGGCTTCCCTGCGGATATCCGGATACAGCTTTGCCGGAAGCTGGTTAAAAATCACACCACGGATGTTCTGCTCTGTCTGGGCTGCCAGGAATCCGCGCAGCACCGCCAGCACGGAGCGGCTCATCCCTCTGGCGTTAACCGTGAGAATCACCGGCGTTTGTGTCAGTGCCGCGATTTCGCTGGCGCTTCCTTTTTCCGTAAAACCACAGCCGTCATAATACCCCATGACGCCCTCAATCACACACAGATCCCCTTTTTCCCGGGCAAGCAGCCTCCGCATGGTTTCCCTGTCCGTAAAAAAACTGTCCAGATTTCCGGTTTCCACTCCCAGCACCCGGCTGTGAAACATGGGGTCAATATAATCGGGGCCGCATTTACAGGCACAGGGATGCAGTCCCCTCTGTAAAAGCCCGTACAGGATACCGCAGGTCAGCGTCGTTTTTCCGCAGCCGCTTCCGGTTCCGGCTATCAGGATGCGGGGACAGCCGGAAGCGCCCTCCATTTGCCGTTTACGGGAACGGGCTCCGTCTGTCTGCATACGCATGGGCTGATTTTCTTCTCTGTTTTTCATTCCGTCAGATCCCCCCATATGAGAAAAATAGGATTCTGCGCCTTCAGCATATGCAGTCCGCCTATCGGCTGCAGCCCTGTCACAGCAATCTGGCAGGCGCCCGCGTTCTGTAAATGGAAGCTTTCCACGCAGCCAAGCGCCTCCGATACGGTTTCCAGCGTCACGGCGCTCAGGCAAATCCGCATGGGCTTCTTCTTTTGCCGCAGCGCTTCCAGGATACCGGAAAGCCTTCCTTTGGTGCCGCCGATGAAAACAGCGTCCGGCGCGGGCAGCCCTTCCAGAACCTGGGGCGCCATCCCTTCCACTGCAGTCAGATTGCGGCAGCCAAATTTCTCCCCGTTACGGCGTATCAGTTCAATGCCCTCCGGATCGCATTCCACGGCGTATACCCGTCCTTTTCCGGCGGCCAGCGCCAGTTCCACGGAAACAGAACCGGTCCCTGCCCCACAATCATAAACGATATCCTCTTCTTTTATCGAAAGCTTGCTCAATATGACGGAACGCACCTCGCTTTTGGTCATAGGCACCCTGCCGCGCAGAAAGCTTTCCTCAGGGATTCCCGTGACAGGAAACCGGCCGTACCTGTCATTGATTAAAAAGAGTACGGTAAGCCCGTCCTTCCCTTCGCGGCGGTACTCCCTGGCCGGATATTTACGGATGGTTTCGCCGGGGCCTGAAAGATTGGTTCCCTCATACACCAGGGTATCCCCCAGGCCGCCTGCCGTCAGCTCGGCGCAGATTTCCCCGGTCTGCCCTTCCGTCAGGACAAAGGTTTTCCGGTGGCCTGCTACAGCGGCCAGAAGATTCTCTTCTTTCCCATGGCAGCTTAAAATCTTTGCATCCTCCCAGGCGATCTGCAGTCTGGATGCGAAATAGGACAGGGAGGAAATTCCGGGCTCCACATGGATTGTGACCTCCCGCCGGCCTTTCATCTGTTCCCGGTAAGCCTCCAATGCCTGCAGAAGCTTCTTCGTCCCGCTGTAAAAACCGCTGTCGCCCGACATCAGCACAGCCGTCTGTGCTTCCCCGCTCTCCTCGATTGCCCGGCAGATGATGTCCGGCTCCCAGGCACAAAGAACCCGCCTGCCGTCCGCCGTTCCCTCCGTAAGCCCGCAGGCGTCCAGCATTCTTCCGGCGCCCGCCACCAGGCCGGCCCGGGAAAGCAGCTTTTTTACGCCCTCAGTCATGCTGTCTGCAGAGCCCATGCCGATTCCCAGGATGCTGATGTTCTGCCGGAGGCAGGAAACGGTGTTCCCATCGCCATTTTGCACAGCCGCCGGCGTATCGCCGGAAAGGAGGGCCTGGCTGGTATCCAGCCTGCCGTCAGAGCCGGTATCCCGGCCGCCGTTTTGGAGCAGCGCCTTCACTTCCTCCACTGAACAGCCCTCTTCCTCCACCGGCCGCTTTACCACAACTACGGCCGCGCCCGCTCTTTTCGCACCACGAAGTTTTTCCGGGAAGCCTCCTGCGGCCCCGGATTCCTTGGTCAGCAAGATCCGGGCATTCGTTTCACGCAGCATGGCATAATTCATCTCTTCGGAAAAAGGACCCTGCATACAGATAATATGTCTCCCGGAAAGTCCCATTTCCATACATTTTTGCACCATTTCAGGCTGCGGCAGGATTCTTGCAAAAATACGCTTGGAAAACCCGGGCAGCCCCCGCAGCGCTTCCAGCTCCTTGCTTCCTGTGGTAACAAGAATGTTTCCTTCCATTTTTTCCAGCAGCTCTGCGGCCTCTTCCATGCTGTCCGCTTCCGTCAGCAGGCGGCTTTCTTCCTGTCCGCCGATTTTCTGCGTTATATCGGTTATTTCCGGCCATGCGGTCTCTCCTGCCACCACAGCCGTTTCCGCCCCGTTTTTTTCTTTCCCGCAGGATTCCCGCACAACACGGATATAAGGAAGGTTTAAAAACCCGCAGGCGGCGCGTATATTTTCAGTGGCCAGCCTGGCGTACGGATGGGTGGCATCTATCACCAGCTGGGGACGGAAGGAACTTAATTTTTCTTCCATCTGCGCCCGATCCAAAGCGCCGGTGCAGATTTCCATATTTTCCCCGGAAGGAAGCAGCTGCTCGCCATAGGACGTGGTCACGCAGACGCAGGCTTCAATATTTTTTTCTGACAGGAATTCGCACAGCAGCCTTCCTTCCGTGGTTCCTGCAAACAGCATCACCTTCTGTATCATGTTCTCTCCTGCGCGGCCGCCGCTTCTTCTTCCAGACGGTATCCTCTGGGCGTTACCATTTTGCCGTGAATATTCCTGGTATGGCTGTTTCCGATAAAAACTGTGGTAAACATATCCACCTGGGTATCCCGCAGCTCTTCCAGGGTGAGCACTGCAGCTTCCTCCCCTTCCCGGCCTATGTTCTTCACATAGCCGCACACGGTATCCGGGGAAAGATATTCCAGCGCTATTTCACAGGCCATGCGCAGATAATCGCCTCTTTTTCTGCTGGATGGATTATAAATACAGATTACGGTGTCACTTTGTGCGGCGCAGCGGATCCTCTTTTTTATCACTTCCAGAGGGGTGAGCAGATCGCTGAGGCTGACCGTGAGAAAATCATGAGACAGCGGCGCACCCAGCAGCGCGCCCCCGCTGGCTGCCGCCGTTACTCCCGGAATCACCCGTATCCGCTTCATCAGCGCTTCGTCCCGGGCCGCCAGCTCATATACCAGGCTTGCCATGCCGTAAATTCCGCTGTCACCGCTGCATACCAGCGCCACCTTTCTGCCGTCCTCTTCCTTTTGGATGGCAAGAAGACACCGCTCCTTTTCCTGCTTCATGGCCGTTGCCAGAAATTCCTTTTCCGGAAACCAGGGACGGATCAGATCCACATAGGTGGTATAGCCCACAATCAGATCGCTGTCCTCCAGCGCCCGGACAGCTTCCACAGTCATGGTTTCATAGCCCCCCGGGCCAAAGCCTACTATATATAACATCGTTTCCTCTCCTTTTCAGTTACCTTTGTCATTTTTGTAAAAACGGATAACCGGCATACGCTGCGCCGCCGCTATGGTAATGCCCCCGGCCGCCTGCCTGGGCACAAGGAGCCTTCCGCCGCCGCTTCCCAGAACCGCCGCCCGTTCGCAGACATTATCCACGCCCACCGTTTTCCTGACGAACCCGGACGCTTCAAACTTCCCAGGAACGGCCTCCAGCTCCTGTGCGGTAAACGTAAGGAAGGGCGCCCTTTCCGCAAATGCCAGCTCCAGGATGCCAGCCTCCTGTTCCTTCAGGCTGATGGAGGCAAAACGGGCAATCCGCCTTTTATCCAGATCGAATTTCTGAAATACCGTCTGCAGATATTCTGAAAGTTCCGCCCCGCTCCTTCCCTTTCTGCAGCCGATACCCACTGTCAGATCTTTCGGGAACAGCCGGCAGGTAACCGGGAAGCGGACGGCCTGGGGCTGCGCTGCAATAACAATGCCGCATTCCGGCAGGCCGCTGTCACCTTTTTCCCCTTCTTCTGCCAAACTGGGCCGCAGCAGGCCATCCCCACCCTTTTCACACGGCACAAGCAGCTCCGGCAGCTCGCCCTCCCAGGGCAGTTCACTGTAAAACCCCACCTTTTCCCCATGCAGAAGCCTGCCGGAGACTTCCTTTATCCGCTCCCGTTTTTCAATAAAAAGCCCGTTATCCCTGGCAAAAAGATCCACCGCAAATACGCCGTTTAAATCCGTCGCGGTGGTAATCACCGGCTCTGCGCCTGTGAGCAGGGCAACCTGCCGGCACCAGTCGTTACCGCCTCCCAGATGCCCGGACAGCAGGGAAACCACATGCACCGCATGTTCATCCATCACCAGCACCGCCGGATCCCGATCCTTTTCTTTCAAAAAAGGCGCTATGGCACGCACGGCGATTCCTGCGGCACCGATAAAGATAAGAAGCCCGCAGGAAGAAAACAGGGTTTCCGTCAGGCTGCGCACCTCCCGGAATGTCGTCTGTCCCTCCAGCGCATATTTATAGAAGGAATAGCCTGTACAGGAGAGTTTTTTACGCAGCAGGGCAGCCAGTTCCCTGTTTTTCAGGGCTCCCCTTGCCGTAAAGGAAATAATCGCCGCTTTCATTATGTAGTCCCGTCCTCTCCCCTGCGCGCCTGCCTGAATTCCGTGGAAAAATCAGCGGCATACAGGCGGGAAAGCTCATAATCAGAACCCAGGACCTCTCCCACAACAATCAACGCCGTTTTCCGGACGCCGGCTGCTTCGGCAAGCTCCGGCAGCTGCTTCAATGTACCGCGCAGGATTTTTTCATCCTCCCAGGTCACCTTGTAGCAGACCGCGCAGGGGGTATCCGGGGAAAGGCCGCCCGCCAGAAGCTCTTCCCTTACCTGCTTTAAAAGTCCTGTGCTCAGGAAAAGGACAAGAGTGCTTCCATGGGCTGCCAGGCTTCTCAGCCGCTCCCTCTCCGGCACCGGGGTACGTCCCTCCATCCGGGTGATGATCACCGTCTGAGAGACGCCGGGAAGCGTATACTCCGCCTGCAGAGAGGCCGCAGCGCCGCAAAAGCTGCTGACGCCGGGACAGACCTCAAAGGCTATGCCGGCTTCCTCAAGCCGATCCATCTGTTCCCGGATGGCTCCATACAGGCTGGGATCCCCGGTGTGCAGGCGGACGATGGTTTTTCCTTCCCGTTCGCCCTGCACCATGACCTCCACCACTTCCTCCAGCGTCATGACGGCGCTGTTGTAAATCAGACAGCACGCAGGCGCCGCCTTCAGCAGCTGCGCATTCACCAGGGAGCCTGCATAAATAATAATATCCGCCCGTTTCAGCAGTTCCTGACCCCGGACTGTAATTAAATCCGGCGCTCCCGGACCTGCTCCCACAAAATATACCATATCCTTCTACCTCTCCATTGGTTTTCTCATCATTTTGTTCCCGGTTCCGTTTACTGCGGTTCCCGTCCGTTTTCCTGCTGCAGCCGGGAAAGCAGGCTGTCCGCCCCGGGCGTTTTCCCCAGGATACCGAATTTATTGGAAAAAACCACCGCCTCTGTCTGTATGCTTCCGCCGGTGCGGTGTTCCAGATGGCCCGCTATTTTTTCCAGCAGGATCGCCATGGTTTCTTCAAAAGGGCCTTTTTCCCGGAGGATTTCCAGCGCCTCCTCCGTCGTATTGGAGCGCAGCAGCGCCGCTGCCGTCCCTGCCTCGCCCCTGGCCAGAATCGCACAGGAAGCAAGGGTTTCCAGACGGGCATCCGCCCAGCGGGAATGGGTGTTCATTACGCCGGCTCCCAGCTTCACCAGCTTGCCGATATGCCCTACCAGGAGAACGCTATCAAAACCGGTTTCCACTGCCTTATCCAGAGCTTCCCCGATATAATTGCTGCATTTCACGCTTTTTTCCTGATCCAGATGCAGCGCCTCCTTCAGAAAATCCATTCCGTAGTTTCCCGGGGTGAGAATGATTTTTTTCCATCCCTGCGCCGCCCTCTGCTTCATTTCCACTTCAATGGTGTCAAGCAATGCCGCCTCGCTCATAGGCTCCACAATCCCCGTGGTTCCCAGGATGGAAAGCCCGCCCTCAATTCCCAGCCTGGGGTTGAAGGTTCTGCCGGCAAGCCTCACGCCCTCCGGTATGGAAATCAGGACACGGATGCCGCCGGTATAGCCGTACTGCGCGCAGATATCCTCCACCGCCCGGGTTATCATCCTCCGCGGCACTGTATTGATGGCGGCCTCCCCCACCGGCTGATCCAGCCCGGGGAGCGTGACTCTGCCCACGCCTGTGCCGCCTTCCAGCCGGAAACCATCCTCTGCTTTTTCCACGGAAGCGAAAATAAGGATCCCGTTGGTAATATCCGGATCGTCCCCGCTGTCCTTTCGTATGGCGCAGGATACCCGTTCCTTTTCCTGTAAAATTTCTTCCACATCCAGAAGAAGCTTCTGGCCGGACGGCGTCACAAGCTCCACGTTTTCCGTCCTTTGCCCGCCAAGCAGCATTTGCGCCGCCGCCTTTGCGGCCGCTGCCGCGCAGGATCCTGTAGTATAGCCGCATCTTAGCTTCTTCCTGTTTTTATATACATATTGTTCCAGCAATGCCTTTCCCTTCTCCGTGCTCAGTTTGGCTCCGGACGGATAATAATCGTGGTAAAATAGCTGCTCTTTTCCTCCGCCGCTGCGGTAGAGGCCTGTACGAAGCGCTCTCCCGGCAGTCCGCAGTCGCTGGCAATCAGGGCGTCATTTACCAGCCCGTTCTCGTGCAGGTACTGCCGTATCTTTCCCAGCTTACCGCCGCTTTTCATCAGCACCTTGGTGCCCTGAAGGGGGAGATAGCTTTCCAAATCCCCGCATCCTGCCGGGATTACCATTAACGGCTGGGTGCCGGAAACCAGAGGTTTTCCGGTTTTCGCCGCAATGTCGCAGAAGGAGGGAACCCCTGCGCATACTCTCACCGGGAAGCCCGCCTGCGCCGCTTTCCGGGCCACATAGGAAAAAGTGGAATAGATGGAAATATCCCCGATATTCAGCATTGCCACATTCAGCCCGTCCTTCAGGTACGCGGCAAGCTGTCCGGCAATTTTTTCATAATTATCTTCCAGCACCTGTCTGTCACGGGACATGGGAAAATCCGTATAAACGATCTGTTTTCCCGTTAAATCCGCCGCCTGCCTTGCAATGGAGAGCGCCAGGGTATTTTCCCCTTTGGTGCGGGGACCCGCCAGCACCGGGCATTCCTGTATGAGCCGGACGGCCTTCAGCGTAAGCAGCTCCGGATCCCCCGGCCCTACGCTCACCCCGTAAAGGACGCCCCGGCAGGCTTCCTCCAGCTGCTTCAAATGTCTTACATAAAGGCTCCTGATCTCCGGGTATTCCCCCATCCCTTTTACTATGCAGCGTACCTCAAAGCCTTTCCCCTCCAGGACGCTTTTCCAGCTGCCTTCCTGTGCGCCCGCCATATCCGTATGGGCATGGTCTCCTGCCACAAGCATCAGGGGTGTCAGCACCGCCCTTTTTAAACCGCTCTTTTCCAGCTGACTTGTCACGTCCTCCAGATCGGGCTTCGCTTCCACGGTTCCCAGGAATACGTCCCCGCACTCCATCTGTGCCCACAGCTCCTGCAGCCTGGTATAAACCACATTATTTTCATGCTGGGAGCCATGTCCCATCAGGACCAGGGCTTCGCCCTCTTCTCTTGGAAAATGATTGGCATAAAAATCTGCAACTCTGTGCAGATCCTCCTCCGTATGCAATAGCGGCGCGCCGATGTCCATCCGGCGAAAGCTTCCGCGCAGGACCTCCGCCTGGGCGCACAGCTTTTCATACTCTTCTCCCGCCAGTAAATGGGTGGGCTGGATAAGAACCTCCTCAATCCCATCCGCCGCCAGTTCCCTCAGCGCGTCCTGCACATCCGGGATATGTATTCCCCGCTCTTCCCAGATCCGCATGATAACGGAACTGGTAAACGCCCTTTTCACCGGCATTCCGGGAAAATTCTCCGCAAAATCCTCTTCCAGCGCCCCTATGGTCTGCCTGCAGCTGTCTTCATAGCTTGTACCGAAGCTGACCGCCAAAATCCCTCTTTTTCTTATTTTCTCCAATGTCCTTCTCCATCCCCGTGAGCGACCGGAAGTTTTTGAAAAGCTGCTGTTAAGCGCTTACAGACACGCAAAACAGCCATAAAAAAAGTACCGTTTTCTGCCGCCTCCACGCGCGCAAAAACCGGTACTAAAAAGCAGGCCTTTCATCCTTCTCAGATAAAAAAGCACTTCCTTTTGCACCCGGCCATCGCTCGTAACCGATGCATTCTTCATGAAGGGCAGGTCTTCTGGCTTCGGAGTCCTTACCGTATCTTTCCTTCCCGGTTTCCCAGTGGAGTTGCGTAACACCAAAATCCCCATGAATTTATGGATTACGGTTTCTGTAAGATACGGCTCGTCCGTTACAGCGGCGGGACCGCAGGGGAATTACACCCCTTTCCCTATTATCCCCGGAGCACGGCTGCTGCCGTCCGGGGCACCTCTTCATTTTCTCTTATTCCCGCCGGATGCCTGACATACAAAACTTCTGTCAGGCATCCGCGGGGAAAATACCCGTGCTTCCAGGCATGCCGCATCTGCGGCCGGGTATTTCACTGCATTACTTCGTATTATATACGACTGCCGCCCATGCCGCAATCCTTTCTTTAAACTTTTTTCTTGTACTTTTTGCAACAGGGTACTGCTCAGACAAATTTTATGCCAAGCCCCTGTCTGATACAGGAAAGATACCGCAAATGCTCCGGCGCCACCTGTCCGATGATATTCAGCCGCTCATCTGCGGGCAAATCCACGCGGGCCGCCTCCAGCTCTCCCATATACCTCCGGTATTTTTCATTGGAAAGGCTGATGCTGCCGGCGGGCCGTTCACAGATTCCTTCCGGCAGTATCTGCTGTCTGTACTGCCTGGATTCCTGGGAACGGAACACCAGATCGCTGGAATCCGGCCGGTCGTGGTGAATGATGTTTCGGACAAAAGAATATTCCGGGCGGATTTTTACCCGCAGCCGCACATAATTTTGACTCAGCGCAGCTATATCCTCCCAGTCTTTTTCCCAGACATCCACATCGCCGATGAGAACCGTACCGCACATCCCTTCATAGAAAAGCTCCAGCATATTTAAAAGCACCTCGTCCCGCCGCCCCCGATGCTCCTCCACCGTAGGAAGCCCTTCCTGAAGCGGCCCCCGCAGCTCCTTATTCCCGGGCACAAAGCCCATGGTGTCAAAACCGAGACAGCGTAGCCGCCGGTTTATTTCCCGTACACTCTCCAGGGAAAGTGCGGTGAACTGCTTCGGATAAAAGTTATGACAGGCGGTAAAGCGGGTAAAATCCGCCCCGGCCGCCTTCCATGCCCGGATGTCTTCCTCCGTAATGGTGGAAGCGTTAAATACCACATGAAATTTTTCCGCAATGCGGACCGTTTCCTGTGGTGAAAAGCCGTAATCCAGACGGACATGGGTAATCCCGGTATTTTCCAGCTCCTCTATCCTGGAAACGCCGAGCTTTTCCAGCGTTTCCGGCCCCACATCCACAATCAGCTGCAGGCCTCCCTCAAAACAGCACTTCAGCATGCGCCGGATATCCTTTTTGTATTCCACCCCGTTTTCCTCCGGGATATGGAGCGAAGTAAAGGCATATTTCACGCCGCAGGCCGACGCCTTACGGATTATTTCCTCATTTTTTGCCGCTCCGGTTGAAAAGTACAGCGAAATTCCTGTATTCATAATATTTCCCTTGCTCCAAATCTGTTCCCTGGCCGGGATTCCCATCAGTCTCCATATACTTCATTGATCCGGTCCTCATCCACGCCGAAAAAATAGGTCAGTAGAAAGCCGCCCGCATAAGCGATCGCGATGGATACCACAAAGCCCATCTGCTGCCCCGGCTGGACAATGAGAAGGCCGAACAGCCCGGATACTCCCTGGGAAATGGCGCCCAGATGGAACAGGGCCGCCGCCGCGCCGCCAAAGCCTGAACCAAGGCAGGCCGTCAGAAACGAACGGCCCAGCGGCAGGGTGACCGCATACATCATCGGCTCCCCGATTCCCAGAATTCCTACCGGGACGGAATCCCGGATGTAGCCCTTAAGCTTCTTGTTCTTCGTCCTTAAATACAGCGCAATGCCGGCGCCCACCTGACCGCCGCCCGCCATCATCAGAATGGGGAGCAGATAGTTGATTCCCTTCGTGGCGCCCTCCGGATCGTTGAGCAGCGCATGGATTGGCGTCAGCGCCTGATGCAGTCCCACGGACACAAGGGGAAGGAAGCCGGCGGAAAGGATATAACCGCCCACCACGCCCAGCTTTTCATATACGAAGGTAAGTACCGTGAAAATCCCGTTCGTCAGCATGGCGCCCACAGGCTGGATGATGAGAAGGACCGCAAGGCCGCCGATTATCAGCACTAGCAGCGGGCTGATAAAGGTATCGATGATATCCGGCATGATCCTGCGTATCTGTTTTTCCAGGAAAGCGAAGAAAACGCCTGCGATAAGCGCGGCCAGGAGTCCGCCCGCCGCCGGATTGAAAACAGCGTTGGTAAAGGGCAGCGTTATCTGTTTATCGTCAAAGATGGCAAGAAGAGGCATGGCTGTATTGGCAATGGACATCGTGCCCGCAATTGCGCCCAGCACGCCGGAGCCGCCGAATTCCCTTGCCGCATTAAAGCCCACCAGTATGGGAAGGTAGGCAAACAGCGCCCAGCCCATGGTCCGGATGCACTCATACCACCACAGCCCGGACAGCGCGCCGTCCGTGGAGACATTGATAACATTGCAGATGCCGTTGATCAGGCCGGCGGCTATGATGCCGGGCAGCAGCGCCACAAAGATATTGGCAATCTTCTTTAAAAAACGCTGTACCGGTTTGTCATGCTTTGCCTTCTGTTTTTCTTTGTTCTCCCGGGTCAGATCCGACACGTTTTCCGTTTTTGCAGGCGCCGCGTCCGGATCCTCCGCCACGCCCTTGGCCAGTCCGGTCAGCTGGTAAAATTCTTCCAGCACCTTATTCACCTTCCCCGGCCCGAACACGATCTGCAGGGTATTGCTCTCCACAACTCCAAGAACGCCCTCCACCTTTTTGACGCCTGCCAGATCCACCCTGGACATATCCCGGATGCCCACGCGCAGCCTTGTCATGCACGCGGCATTGGAGGATATATTTTCTTTGCCGCCCAGCTTTTCCAGCAGCTGTATGCTGATTTGTCTGTAATCCATTTGCCAGCCTCCTTTTCTCAGCTTTTACTCATTTTAAGGTACTCATTTTAAGGGCTTCCCTGATTTTGCCGTGGGCAGCCTCCAGCTTACTGGCGGCTTCCGAAGCGCTGCAGTGAAGGAGAAGCATTGTGATCGCAGTTTTCACATGTCCCTTTGCCTGCTTCAGCGCTTCCTCCGCTTCTTCCCTTGTGCATCCTGTGGCCGTCATTGTGATGTTTTGCGCGCGCACCACCAGCTTTTCATTGCTCTGCTTCACATCCACCATCAGGTTTTCATAGGCTTTTCCCACGCCGACCATACTTCCGGTGGAAATCATATTCAGCACCATCTTCTGGCAGGTCCCCGCCTTCAGACGGGTGGAACCGGTCAGGACCTCCGGGCCGGGCTGGGGCTCTATGGCAAGCCGGGCCTGTCTGCCCACCTCCGAACCTTTATTACAGGTGATACCTACGGTTTTGCAGCCGACGGATGCTGCATATTTCAAGCCGTAGATCACATAGGGCGTCCTTCCGGAAGCTGCCAGCCCGATCACGATATCCTTGCTGGTAAGGCCCAGTTTTTTCAAATCCTCTTCACACAGCGTCCGGCTGTCCTCCGCACCTTCCACCGCTTTTATGAAAGCGCCTTCTCCGCCGGCTATCAGCCCCACCACCCGGGAGGGATCCACGCCGAAGGTAGGCGGGCATTCCACCGCATCCAACACGCCCAGCCTTCCGCTGGTTCCGGCTCCCAGGTAGATAATCCTGCCGCCGGCCTCCAGGCTTTCCGTCGCCCATTGGATCGCCGTGGCTATTTCGGGCAGCACCTCTTTCACCGCCTTCACCACTTTTTCGTCTTCCTGGTTCATCGTGCGGGCTATTTCCAGCGGAGTCATTTCATCCAGCGTCATAGTATCCGGATTCCGGGACTCTGTTGTTAATTTTGACAGGTCAAGCATAAGCTTTACCTCCTTCTTTTTCATATCTTTATTAATATGCGTCCGACAAAACCGTTTCATACAAAATTTATAATTTCTGTTTAAGGTCTTTTCCATAAAAAAAAGAGCCTGGATTCAGACTCTTTTTTTATGGCTTCAGTACAGTTTCAAACATTGCAGGATACAGCGATAGACAGACTCCGCGGAATCGAACGGCCCGACCCCTTTTCCCAGGATATACTCTGCCGCCTCTTCCCACTCTTCCAGGGTGTAATCCTCTGCCTCCATTTCCTTCAGTGCATCGTAGATATCAGGCCAATAGGGTTTATAGTGCAGGTCTGATAAAAAAGTCAGCCCGGCTCTTTTTGACAAACTTTCCAGTAATGTTTTTCTCAATGTATGTCTCTCCCTCCGTTTATCTCTGATATCTGCGGCAGAGGAATCTGCCTCACTGCCCGTTGAACACTACATAATGATGATTATGTGGTAAATAACAGGAAACGGAGAAACTGACGCACATTCCGCGCGGATATTCCCCTCTAAATGGATACGTAAACCAGGCCGGATAAAAAAATCTTTTCCCGGCCTTTTTGTAATGTCAATTACCATAACGACTGCTTTTTTATTTATTCACCGCAGCCGTTACATTTAGTTGTATTTCTCATTTATACATGCTAAAATTAATATGTATTTTATTTTAAGTTATGTTTGTTACCACATAATCATCATTATGTGGTTTTTGTTTGCCCGCAAAAACGAGCCCCATCCGTTCGAGCTGCCGAACATGCTTCACACCGCTTTCCATGGTATAGATACGCGTGGTGGCTACATTGGCATGTCCCAGCAGGTCCGCCAGTTTTGACAGGTCTTTTTCCATTTCATAATATACCTTCGCAAACAGGTGACGCAGGTTATGGGGAAATACCTTGTCCGGCTCTACCTTTGCCCTTTCGCAGAGGTTCTTCATCTCTTTCCATATATTCGACCGATCCAGCGGCTTCCCGTTTTTCGTACAGAAAATCATTCCCTTCCCAATCCCCTGACTGCTGCAGTAACGGCCAAGGACACGGACCAGCTCTGAAGGCAGCAGGACAATACGGGTTTTGCCCTTGCAGTCCACTGCCGCACGGCCCGTCTTCACTGCTTCCGCAGTAATATATTTCAGTTCGGATACCCGGATCCCTGTTGAACAGATGGTCTGCAGAAGGAGCGCCAGCCGGTGCCTGTGTTCTCTTTCCGCGGTTTCTACCAGCCGTAAATATTCGGTCCGTGTCAGTTCCTTCTCCGGCTTTGAAAAAATTTCCCTTTGTATTTTCAATGGTTTTACCTTTAATTCAGGAAGCTGAAGCCAGTCAAAAAAGCCATTTACTGCAGCCAGCATGGAATTTATGCTGGCCGGGCTGTGGGTGGCCTGCAGTTTTTCCTTCCATGCCAGAATATTTTCTTTTCTGACCAGCCCGCCGTCCATAAAAGCTGAAAACGCCCGGATATCGCGGATATACTTGCTGACGGTATTCCTGCTCTTTTCTTCCTTATATAAGTATGATTTGTACTCAGCTATCAGTTCCTCTGTAATTACAGCCGTCTCTTCCACATAATTTCTCTGCATCCACTGAACCTCCTTTTTCTATACATTTATTGTACCGAAATTTGAAAAATTCATGCAGAAAGATTACTGCGGCCATCTATACTGCCCTGACGGATGATATTGCAATGAAGTTTTCAGCAAAGAATTTTGGATTCCCAACTTACACCTGATAGAAATGTATGCAGCCTGTCGTACCTAAAAAAGAGAACGCTTCCAGGTTCCGTACCCGAAAACGTTCTCCAATATAAGCCTTTTCCTATGATTAAATTACAGTGCTTCCTTTAGCATAAAATACACATCCTGCACGCTATCAAATCCAGCTAACATACATTCAAGCATATCTCTCCCAAAAAACACATCGCTTAATTCATCTTCATGCACAAAAGAAATTCTCCTGCGCTCCAACCACTCCTGCAATATCACATCTTCTTCAGGATAACATGCTCTTTTATATTTTTCTCCCCGCACTCCCAGCAAACCAGACTCATTAAACTTTTCAATTACTCCTTTTGCAAAATTCCTGTTATCCAATATATACTCCCTTATTTTTTCCATACCTTTTGCATCTGAATTATAGATATTCAACCCAAAGTTATACCCTGTCAAAGATGCATCGAAAAAAAAGCCAGGTGCATTCTTTTTATTCACCTTGTCCAGCTTAAATCGTATGTAAAAATACTCTTTAATCGGAGCGTCCCTGCAAAATCGTGCGTCGTTATATGCAGAAGAGATACATTGTCTCTTATTACCCAGCAAATCCCCGTCTGCTTTACTGAAATATCGATACAGTTCAGAATACAATTCTTCCAGCGGATATTTCACGCCATCAAAGTATAGCATTTTATTTTCTTTATGCGTATTTTTACAATTATCTTTTCTGATTGCCTGATAATACCCTATTGTAGACTCATTAAATCCTTCAAACATTGTTCGTCTTCCTATTCGCCGATTATCTCTAATTCATCTGGTAATGCCCGCACAACAAGTGCACAGGTATTTGTTAATCTCACATTGTCCTTTAAGGGATATGCTAACTTACCTCTCGTCTCTCCTTCTTGACAATGTACATCTAATTTTGTATTTATTAACCCCAAGTTACCAGCTAAATTATTAGAGAAAAGAAGGCTCCCTGCACTCACACCGATTACCATTCCATTCGGCAACACTTCTATTGCTCCTGCATCTATGGCGGCTGTCGGAATAAATAATGCCTTTACGTTTGCCATCTTTTTTCCTGTCATTTTCACAAAACACTCTTTAATCTCTTCTGTTTCCAACCCCGCTGATGTTAATATTACTCTCATGCCGGCTCTCCTATTCTGACCAATTCATTTCTCCATCGGAAATACCCATTTTGCGACATTCAGCACATACATTTTCTTTCTCAGATTGGTTACCGATCCGGTATTTTAATATTTTACCTTTGAATACGATATATTTCTCATTTCCGGCTTTGAAATCAACGAACCAATTTTGACCACCTTCCGTATCCGAAACCATAACTTTGGCCATTTGTTCCGGCAAATCCTGCTTATCACTGGTAAAAAAAAGAGCTGTCCAGTATTTCGGTTTTCCGCCTGTATTCCATAATTCAATCTTGTGGATATTCAAAAAATCAATAATATTCTCGTCGTTTACGCTTTCCTTTATCAATACGCCCTCATATATTTCCTTCTTTTTCCCTTGAACAGCATTGGTTCCGCAGCTATGCACCTCTTTAACCTCTCCTAATGTCAGCTCATCCTTTAATAACACATCCATAGAAACATGAAATATATTACCCAATAACAGTATTTTTTCAGTTTCCGGCAATGCTATATCCGCCTCCCATTTAGAAATAGACTGCCTGCTCACATTACAGATGGAAGCAAGTTCCTCCTGCGTCATAGCGTTTGCTTTTCTTAATTCCATAATCTTCTCTGCCAACTTCATCAGCAAACCTCCCTTTTTTAGTAATTATTTCCGCTGTCCTGAACTGTTACTGATTATTATACACAGAAGGTGTTTTACTTACCATCATTTTGAAAGTTCTTTTTCGCAACCATAAGTTGCCTGAATATAAAAGGGAGCCTGCATCCAGGCTCCCTGATTATGCCCACGCATTTTTCCACAGGCAGTTTTATAACTTTTTTATTGCAGGCGGAATCCGCCTGTACAAAATGTGCCCCATCTTCCAGCTCCGTCTAAATAATCCATGCCGGCACATACCAGTTTTTCCGATCAACAGGAATTAAATCAGGCGGCATACATACTACCGCGCCGGTGCCAACTTTTGTTTTCAGATGCGCTGTCCCTGAAAATACATCCTCCGAAGCAGCCTCCTCTTCTATCGGATTCAGAACAGAAAAATTCTTAACAGCATCCTTAGGTGCCGAGCCTTTCTTTATTTCCACCGGACTTACAATTCCATCCTGATAAATAATCAAATCAATTTCTTTCTTATTGCTGTCCCTGTAAAAATAGAGCGGCGGATTCTTTCCGGCATTTATATAACTTTTGTATATTTCAGACACCACCCAGGTTTCAAAAAACTGCCCGTCCATGGCACCGCGCTCCATAACCTCCGCACTGCTCCATCTTGTCAGATGGGAACATAATCCGGTATCCAGAAAATACATTCTCGGGGCCTTGATGACACGCTTCAGAGCATTATTGGAAAATGCAGGGATTAATGCAACCAGGCCGGAAGAAACCAATATGGACATCCACTGCTTCACTGTGGGCGCTGAAACTCCAACCTCGCCCGCCAAAGCTTCATAATTAACATTTGTTGCGGTACGCGCTGCGACAACTGTCATAAAATTAAGGAAACTCAATTCATCCGCAACCTGAGTCAGGTCTTTGATATCGCGGCTGATATATGTCTCCAGATAAGATTCATAATATTGTTCTTTATCAACATTTTCATTTTCATATAAGCGTGGCATAGCGCCTTTATAAATACGGGAAAATATCTGTGTGATATTCATAGGCTCCGTATTACTCATACGATTCATCAGTTCCGGAATGTCAACCTGAAACGGTGCAAAATGTTTCCCGCGTATTTCACTGTTGCTAAGTCCCTGCATTTTTACAATCCCTGCCCTGCCGGCCAGAGACTCCGTCACTTTTTTCATCATATGAAAGGTCTGTGAACCGGTCAGCCAAAAATCTCCGCATGTATTCTTCCTGTCCACATATCCCTTAATATAGTCCAATAATTCAGGCGCATACTGTACCTCATCTATTAATACGGGAGGGGCATACCTTTGCAGGAACATTTCAGGATCGCTCCTGGCAAATGCACGTATAGTCGGATTATCCAGGGAAACAATTTTTCTATTTGGATCCGCCAGCCGGGTTAACAGTGTCGTTTTTCCTACCTGCCTTGGCCCTGTTACTATTAATACGGGAAATGTTTCACTTATTTTTTTGATGATTGGCTCTATGGTCCTTTCTATATACATAGCAGTCCTCCTACTTGTTTTGCGGAGCAAAATACGGTTTCTTTGCGTTCAGCGGATTTTCCTCCCCTAATTAGCATGTAAAAAAAATATTATATTATGCAAATACAAAATCTTATTTTATATTTACATAAATATCGCATAAAGTCAACCACTGTATCAATACATCAGGAAGTAAATATATTCCGCCTGCTCCCATTCATTTTTCCCGTCTCCGCACTCGCTTTCCGTCTGCATGATACGCATTTCCGGGAAACTCGCCTCGATCTGCTCCAGCTGATGCTTTCCGCCCCACTGCACGCCTACTCCGGTCAGATATTTTCTGGCCTCCTTATCGCTTAAGATCGTATTTGCAAACTGATCATAAAATTCTTCATAGGGTGCGCCGTAGCCCGGCCAGCGGAAATCCACAAAAGGACCGTTTATCGTCCCCAGCCAGATCTGGGTTCCCAGGCCGCTTTTTTCAAAGGCCGGCCCCAGATATCCTTTGATAAAATCTCTCATATCGCTGCCATGCCACAGGCAGGAGGGAAACTTCTGATCCGCCATGGGCTCATTCTGTACATGAACCATGGACACCGGGATACCCAGCTCCTTATAGGCCTCTACAAATTTCACAAAATACCTTGCATAGGTGTCCAGCACCTTCTCTTCCATGCGGATCCGTCCGTAATTATAGACCTTCTTCGTCTTCATCCAGGTGGGAGGACTCCAGGGAGAGGCAAAAAGCTCTAATTCGGGACAGTATTTCTGCGCTTCCCTGATATAGCGTAAAGCTCCCTGATAAAATTCTCCCGTACCGAAGGCTCCGTTTTCAGCAGCGCATCCCAGCCCAGCTCATTAAAACAGCCGCCGAAACCCAGGATTTCCTGTTTCTTTCCCCCTGTCAGCTCCAGTGTGTCTTCGCCTGCAGGGATATTTCCTACTTTTCTGTTTTTCCAGTAATCCTTGTCCTTACTGACAATATGAAGTATACCGTCCATTTAGAATCCCCTTTTCCTTATTTTTATACTTTATTTTACTCTTTTTTGCTTCCTTTGACAAAAACTATTATTAAGGCGCATAATGGAACAATCAATAGAAACAGCTTATCAGGTGTTGGAACTACCTTTACCATCAATTTTCTGATTCCTACAAAATTGTAGGCTGTGCGTCATCTCGCAGTAGGGTTCGTATGCTACTCTTTTTATATCAAAACAGAAAGAGGTGTTAATAGAATGGATTTATTAGAAGTTAAAAATATTTCAAAAACTTATGGAAATGGCGAAGTTGCCGTACACGCATTAAAACAAGCGACGTTTTCTGTTCCCAAAGGAGAATTTGTTGCCGTCGTTGGGGAGTCCGGCTCCGGAAAAAGTACGCTTCTGAACATGGTGGGGGCCCTGGATACGCCCACCTCCGGCAAGGTGTTTATTGACGGCAAGGACATCTTCTCTATGAAAGAACGTAATTTAACCGTTTTCCGACGCAGGAATATTGGCTTTATTTTTCAGAGTTTTAACCTGATACCGGAATTAACCGTGGAGCAGAACATTGTTTTTCCCGTATTGCTTGACTATCAGAAGCCGGACATGAAATATCTGGAAGAGCTGCTTACTGTCCTTAACCTAAAAGAACGCCGCCGCCATCTTCCCAGTCAGCTTTCCGGCGGCCAGCAGCAGCGTGTGGCAATCGGACGCGCCTTAATGACACGTCCGGCGCTGATACTTGCCGACGAACCGACCGGAAATCTTGATACACAAAATACAAGTGAAGTCATTGCATTACTGAAAGAGGCGTCCAGAAAATATGAGCAGACCATTGTAATGATTACCCATAGCAGAAGTATCGCACAGACAGCCGACAGGATTTTGCAGGTATCCGACGGGCAGCTGACCGATTTTGGGAGGTGCCGCGAATGAAAAGCTACCTTAGCCTTGTGCCTATTTCTGCGCGCGTCCATAAACGCCAAAGCCGTATGACCCGCATTTGTATTATTCTTGCGGTATTTCTGGTAACGTCTATTTTTTCCATGGCAGAGATGTGGACAAAGGCAGAAACCACTACAATGCGCCACAATCAAGGGGACTGGCACATTGCCCTCCAAAATGTACCGGAGAATGAAGCGAAACAGATTATGGAAACCTCTGATGTTGCTTTTTCTTCATGGTACAACGAAATGAACACCAGTGCAGATCAAGGTTATTACACAGGCGGTAAAAATGCTGCTTTGTATGGTGTTGAGGAAACATACACAACAAATATTATGAATTACCCGTTGGAGGGTTCTTATCCGCAAAGTGAAAAGGAAACTGCCCTTAGTGCTGACGCAAAAGATTTATTCGGAATTACGGTTGGCGACAGGATTACCTTAAATACACCTGCGGGGGATTTTGAATATACCATTTCCGGCTTCTATGAGGATGATACTGAATTTAACAATATTATTGACGGAACCTGTGTGTATATGAACCGGGCGGCATTTGATGAAATTTCTGCCATGAACGGTACGGAGCCCGCCCCTCAATTCTACATTCGCTTTAAAAAAGAAAGCGGCCTGAAAAAAGCGATTGCAGACTTGAAGCAGCAATACAATCTTACCGCCGCAAATGTAAAAGAAAATATGGGTCTTTTGGGAATATTGGGAGCCAGCAGCAATAAAAGTGTAAGCCAGCTCTATCCTCTGGCAGCCGTCTGTTTCATTATCATTTTAGTTTCAGGCGTTTTTATGATTTCAAGCTGTATGAACAGCAATGTGACACAACGTACAGCATTTTTTGGGATGATGCGTTGTATTGGTGCCAGTAAACAGCAAATCATACGTTTTGTACGGCTTGAGGCATTGAACTGGTGTAAAACAGCAATTCCGATCGGTTGTGTCTTGGGAACCATAACCTGCTGGATATTATGCGCGGTTTTAAAAATTTTGGTAAAAGGCGAGTGGGTGGATATGCCGCTTTTTGCAGTAAGCATAAGCGGTATTCTCAGCGGCGCTGCCGTTGGTGTTGTCACTGTATTCATTGCCGCCCATTCCCCTGCGAAGCAGGCAGCACGGGTTTCGCCAGTAGCAGCAGTATCCGGCAATGCAAATGTATCGAAAAAGGTTAGCCGCATCACAAAAATAAGGTTTTTCAAAGTGGAAACTTCTTTGGGTATTCATCATGCAACCGGCGCAAAGAAAAATCTTCTGCTTATTACAGGTTCCTTTGCCCTTATGATCGTCCTGTTTCTTGCATTTTCCGCCTGCCTTGATCTTGTGCATAAGCTGCTCCCGTCTATAAGCGACTTTACACCAGACATTACAATCAGCAGTGAAAATGATGCAAATTCTGTAACCAGGGATCTGGTAAAAGAAATTTCAGAAATACCCGGTGTGAAAACTGTTTTTGGTACTATGCTTAATACTGCATACCCTGTTGAAATTAATGGGAGGGCAGAAACGGTTGATCTTTTCTCTTATAATAAGTTCATGATTGACAATTTCAAGAACTCTGTTATGAGCGGCGACTTATCAAAGGTCTATGGAAATTCCGGCTATGCGTTGGCAATCTATAATCAGGATAAACGGCTAAGCGTTGGCGATAAGATTAAAATCGGAGGTGAAGAAATTGAAATCGCATGTATCGTTTCCGAGGGAGTGGGAAGCGTCAGCGGTTCGGCTACAATGGTCTGCTCGGAAGAAACCTATACACGCCTGCTGGGAGAACAAAACTATATGATGGTTAGTGTGATGCTGGAAAAAGATGTTTCTGAGGCAGACGTAAATAGAATTTGTGATCTGGCTGGTGATTATCTGTTTATGGATAATAGGGAAGAAAATAGTGATGTCAACGGCTCCTACTGGGTGTTCCGTCTTGCAGCATACGGTTTTCTGGCGATTATTTCCCTTATCACCGTATTGAATATTATGAACAGTATTTCCATAGGCGTATCTGCAAGGATTAAGCAATATGGCGCAATGCGCGCTGTTGGCATGGAAAGCCGGCAAGTAACGAAAATGATAGCTGCTGAAGCCGTTACATACGCTGCCAGCGGTACGATTGTTGGAATTGTACTCGGCCTGCTGCTTCACTATCTTATCTATGTGAAGATTATTTTAAGCCATTTTGGCGGCGTATGGAAAATTCCTGTCACTCCGATAGCAATTATTATTTTATTGATTTCATTTTCGTGTATTGCTGCGGTTCACACACCAGCAAAGCGTATTCGTAATATGGCGGTTACAGACACTATTAACGAGTTGTGATTGCCTGAATACAAGATCTATGTAAAAAAAACGCATTGTTGATTTATCTGCTGCCGACGGCAAAAGGCAAAAAGCCGCCGTGCAGCAGCTCCGGCCTGCCTGGCAAAAGCTTCTACGGATGCTCCTTGCAGGACAGCTCCGTCACGTCCAGCCTGAGGATGCGCACCGCTTCTGCCATCGCATCCGAAAACTCCCAGTCGTCCCTGCCGGTATTATGGCGCATGATGCTCTGCAGCGCCGCCTTTCTTTCCTCCGCTGCATCCACAAAGCTGACGCGGCCCGTACCAATTACGCTCTGAAAACGCGCGGAATGATTACATGCCAGATCCCCTTCCACAAGCTCATAATTCGTATCCAGTTCAAACCCCACAGAAGGCGCTGCCGAAATCAAATCGATTTTCCTGCCTTCCCTTGCGCTGTGGAAATAGAAAAATCTCCTGCCCTCCTCTTCTTCATAACCGAAGCTCAGAGGGACAATGTAAACCTCTTTTCCGTCAAAAAAGCCCAGCCTGCAGCAATGGCTGGCTTCAATAATCTCCCTTATTTTGGCCGGTTCCGTAATTTCTCTGTCTTTTCTTCTCATACGTTTTCCTCCAAAGCTGTCTCATTCAGGAAATCCATGACCTGGCGGTTGAAATCCTCAGTTTCATCATAAGCGCCATGTCCCAGTCCTTCATAAATTTTCATTTTGCACTGCTTGATTTTTTCTGCCATTTCCGGCGCGGCATCTGTCCCCACAATTTTATCATCGCCTCCTCCCAGGATAAGGACGGGGCAGCTTATCCCGGAAAGCTCTTCATAGGCATTATGGGTGAGGCAGGACTCCGCCTGGATGAGGAACCGGCTAAAATCCTCCGGCTTTCCCACCCTGCACAGCAGCGGATAAAGAGGCCTGTATTTTTTCAGTGTTTTCAGGGAATATGTCTTCTCGCTTGTATCTGTCATCAGCGACCTGTAATCGCCCTTTGCCGCCATCTCCATCCACCCGGTAACAGCATTTTTCAGGATTTCGTTCTGCCTGGACGCAGTCACTCCCAGAACAAGTTTTTCCACAATATCCGGATGGGCTATGGCAAAATGCTGGGCAATCATGCCGCCCTGGGATATCCCCATGAGGTAAATTTTTTCCGTATTCCATGGACGCAGCTGTTCCAACGCCAGCCACAGATCCTCTGCCATATCCTTCGTCGTACAACCCTCTTCCAGCTTATTTTTTCTGCTGAAAATATACACCCGGTAATAGGGGGCAATCTTCCTGTAGTAAAAAGCAAGATTGACGGCCTGACCGTGAACGGTTCTCAACCCGTCGCCCAGTCCGGGCAAAATTATGAGCGGCCTGCTGCCATAGCCGAATTCCACATAATCCATGGCAGTATCCTTTATAATTACCTTATGTTCCGCAGCTTTGTAAAACAACAGCGCCTCCCGTCTGCCGCCTCCATGCGTCAGCCCTTTTTCGATAACAGCTCAGCAGGCTGAACCGTTACTGCTTTTCTATTTATCCTGTCCACCCGTTTTTTCATCCGTTTTCCCTTCGACCAGCTGCAGAATATCTGAGATCTGTTTCACCTCATAATCTGCCAGCGACCTGTCAAAGCCAAACCTGTCATCCACCACCGCGGCGACCCTCATCCCGGCCAGGTGGGCCGCCGTAATGCCTGCGGTGGAATCCTCCGCCACCAGACAGCGCTGCGGCTCCACTCCCAGGCAGGAAGCCGTGTGCAGATAAATTTCCGGATCCGGCTTACTGCGCCGGAAGCTCTCTCCGCTTACCACCACCTCGAAATAAGGGCGTATGCCATTATCCGTAAGGATTTTTTCCACAATGGAAAGACCGTTGGAGGAGGCCAATGCCAGCCGGATTCCCCGCTGCTTCAGACTCTCCAGCACCCCCGGCATTTCCCTGCGGAACACACTGGCAAAATCAATCGAGGCATAGGTGCATACCACGGTTTTCCGGTATTCCGCCAGAAGCTCCTGCCAGGTCATTCCGTTATGCACCGCCTCCGCCACAAGGGACCAGCTGCCTTCCGAGGAGCGGCCCACCGTGGGATACAGCTCTTCCAGCGTCACTTCCGGATTTTTCTCCCTGGCAAACTGCCAGCGTAAGTTCAGATACAGCATTTCACTGTCCACTATCACGCCGTCCATATCAAATATCACCGCATCCGTGACCTGGCAGCAGCATTTATGGTTCATCATAAAACATTCTCTTCCTTCCGGTATTCTTACGTCCAAACCGTTACTGCAGTTCTTCCTTTAAAATCATTCTCACTTCTCCCAGCTCCAGGCCTGACTGGCCGAAATAAAACTTCAGATACTGGTGCGGGAAACGGAATTCTCCCAAATCTGAGGAGCGTACCACCCATTCCCCCTGGGTGCCGTTGATGGTAAAGGTGATTACCACTCCATGGTTCATAAAGATAGACATGGGCACCTGGGCCAGCTCGCCCGCATCACATCTGGCTTTGATCTGAATGGCGTAAATTCCCTGATGGAGAAGCTTCACTCCCAGCACGGAGGAAGCCCCCTTCTCCGTGGAAATCCCTGAAATATCCAGCGGCGTATCCCGATCCACCTCCTGATATTTCAAATCCAGGAACTGTGCATCCTCTCCCGCGCTCTCCCTCTGCTCCTTCAGTTCTTCCTCTGAAATCCGGTTGAGGAACCGATCCATAACAGGCAGACGCATCAGTACGCTGCAGATATTCCGGGCGCTGCGCAGCAGCTCGCCTCTGGTAATCCTGCCGTCGGCCAGGCCTTCCAGGGTATTGTCCTGGGCGCTGTTTGACGCAGCGTCTGATACCACCATGTATACATCGTTCTGCCCGCGCACCATGGCCGCCGTGTTGCGGGTATCTCCATCCTGCCCCTCATCGTTCATCTTCGCCCACCAGTCCGTCATCACCAGGCCGTCAAAGCCCCATTCCTTCCGCAGGATCGTGGTCAGCAGGTCATAGCTTCCGGCGGTCCACAGGCCGTTCACCGGGCCGTAGGTGCTCATAATGGAGATCGCCCCGCCTTCCTTCACCGCAATCTCAAAGCCCCTCAGATAAATTTCACGCAGCGCTCTTTCTGAAATCACCGAATCCGCCAGATTCCTTGAAAATTCCTGGTTATTTCCGGCGAAATGCTTGATCGTTCCGCTGGTGCCCGCTTTTCCCATGCCCTTCAGCTGGGCTGCCGCCATTTTCCCAGTCAGATAGGGATCCTCTGAAAAATATTCGAAATTCCTTCCGTTCAGCGGATTCCTGTGAATATTCATTCCCGGCCCCAGAAGAAGATCCACCCGGTTTCTTCTCAGCTCCAGCCCTTCCATTTCAAAGAGGGCTTCCACTAACGCTTCATTAAAGGTACAGGCCAGGCAGGTCCCGTTGGGCAGGCTGAAGGCATGAGTGCCGCAGTCCATACGTATGCCGGAAGGGCCGTCGGCACAGCAGCCCACCGGGATGCCAAACTCCTTCAGCCTGTCCGTCACGCCGCCGAAGGCGCCTGCTGTTCCCGGAGTCACCTTAGGGGAACACATTCCTTCCCCGCGCACGATACAGGCAAGATCCTCATCGGTCAGCTGGGAAAGGAATTCGTCCAGTTCCGCCTTTTTATCATATACATCTCCCAGGGTAATGCCCTTATCGCCGCTGCAGGCCGCAGCTTCGGGCCTGTTTTCCCGAATCCGGGCCACAAGGCTTATGGTGCGCAGGGGCACAGCCTCCTTTTCCATTTCCAGTTCCAGGGAATCATCAGCCTCTTCCGCAGTCTTTTTATCGCAGACAGCCTCCGGCTTCAAGCGGAAAAACGGAGTCACAGGCGCCAGCGCTTCCTCAAGCTGCTGTGTCACCTTCAGCTCCGGCTGCGTAAAGGAGCCGCATAAAGCGGAGCTTCTCACATCCTCTCCCGCAAAAAAGCGGTAAGTACCTTCCTCTAGGACATAACAGGATTTATGTCCCGTCGCGCCGCTGTCATCATAGGAAGCCAATTCCTTTTTCCATATAGTAAACGGAAGCTCTTCTTTTTCTCCCGGCATAAGCACCCTGGTCTTAGCAAACGAGGCCAGGCTGCGCAGCGGCTTCCCCAGAACTCCCTGGGGCGGGTTAACATAGACCTGCACTACCTGGCGGCCGGGAAATTCTCCTTCATTCGCAACTGCTATTTTTAAGGATATGGAATCGCTGTCCTCTTCAAATTCCAGCGTTTCCATGGAAAAATGTGTATAGGACAATCCAAATCCGAACGGGTAAAGCACTTTGTCTTTTGCTGTTGTTTCAAAATAACGGTATCCCACGTAGATGTCTTCCGTATAAAAATTCCTGTACTGATCGCCAAAGCAGGAGGAGGACGGGTAATCTTCTATGGAACGGGCGATAGTATCGCTCAGACGGCCGCAGGGGTTTACCCTGCCGGTCAGCACGTCGGCAACGCCGCTGCCGCCCTCCATTCCGCCCTGCCATACATAAAGAACAGCGGAGGGCTTACAGGTCTCCACCCATTTCATATCAATGATATTCCCCACATTCAAAAGTACCGCCGTCCTGGTAAAATGTCTGCTTACCGTACGGATCATGGCCTCCTCTTCTTCCGTAAGCAGGTAGCTTCCCGGTTCAGCCTTGGTATCCTGATCCTCTCCGGCGGTCCTTCCGATGATAACCAGCGCCACGTCGCTTATCTGAGCGGCTCTTTTTGCCACATTGTCCGGCAAAGGCATTTCTTCCTGGGACCATGGCTCCTGTCCCCAGCCCTTTCCCTTATCAAAAGGGTGCCCTTCGCACCATTTTTCGTAGACTGCCGCCAGCTCTTCGTTGACGTGTATCTCCTTTTCCTGGCGCAGCGCATCCAGGATTCCTGTCACATAGCGGGTATTTACAAGCCCGCCTGAGCCGGTGCCGCTTTTATAATAATTCAGCTGTATTCTGCCGAATACGGAAACAGTTTCCCCTTTCTTTACCGGCAGCGTGTTGTTCTCGTTTTTCAACAGAACGCAGCCCTCCGCCACAGCCTGGCGGGCCAGCTGTTTATATTTTTCCATGTCCAGATAGTACTTTCCCATTGGTGATGTCCTCCCTTTATATCAGCAGTTCAATATGATAACGGTTCCGCAGAGCACTTAATTGCACATACGGATTCCGGCTTTTTCCAATCTTGCCTTCAGATAGGCGATGCTTTCCAGATATTCATCGTCCGAATGGAGGTGCTCAATGATCATAGGCATCTGCGGGTTTACTCTGTCCGCCAGCCGGGCATATTTTTCCAGATTCAGAATTCCTTCCCCGCAGGCTGTCTCCTTCAGCTGGAAGGTAAACTCCGCCTGAAGGCATACGTCCTTAATGTGGCAGCTTTTGATATGGCTCCCCAGCTTATCGAAGCATTTTTCCATAAAGTCTTCATTATTAAAATATTTTTCCGGACTGGTAATCCAGTTGGCCAGATCCATGTGCACTGCAAACCGTTCTCTGTCCACAGCCGCAATCAGGCGTTCATATTCCTCCGGATCCTTTGGCACCATCCAGGGCATAGGTTCAATCGTATAGTATGTATTCACCGGCGCGGCGGCATCGATGATCTCCTGGATGGATTTCACCGTCTTTTCCCAATGCTCTTCGGAGAAATTCTCCTTATAGGCGCCGTCCCATCTGCTCCCTGTGCTTCCGGCGATATTTACACAGCAGTTGGCGCCTATTTTGTCCGCCAGCTTCAGCTGTCCGATGCAGCGCTCCATGGCCGCCCTGCGCTCTGTTTCTGCCGGCGCCACCGGATTGCACCAGGCGCCCACCTCCGCAATGACAAGGCCGGCCTTTTTTGCCGCCCCTGCATAAGCCTCAATCAGTTCCTCCGGCGCCGTATAATCCACCGGGAACACTACTGCCCCACAGCCCAGCCCTTTCATTTTCTCCGCCCATTGTGACGGGGTATCATGCTTTAATGATGAAGATAATCCAATCCGCATATGATTTGCCCTCCTCTTTTTTGTTTTCCCTTTCCTTAAAAAAATGGGAATACGGACATGCGTTGCCCGCTTTGTTCTTTTTGACGGCCGCTGTGGGTATTTTACTTGTGATCACTCTCCAGAAGCTCAATCAATACCTTAAGATCCTTCTCAGCCGACAGATAAGCATACCTGCCGTCTCCGCTGCCGTATTCCCCCTTCTGTTCCAGCGTCATTCCAAAATCCTGACAGTTTACCACCGCCTGCTGCATATTCATACCATTTACGTTAAAGGCCAGGTGATGTACGCCTTCGCCGTGCTTGTCCAGGAATTCTCTCCAGGTGGAAGGCTCTTCGTTGGGCTGGATCAATTCCAGCTGCAGTCCCGGCCCTACATCAAAGAATGCCAGAAGACTCTGTGCGCCGGGCGCAGGCTGTCCCTTGTATTCGGTCTGGGTCACCGCATAGTCCCCCGCCTCCACTGCCGGTGGTTCCTCTACGCCGAGAAACTGCGCCCATTTCTTTTTTGTTTCATAAATGTCTCTTACAATAAATCCTACCTGTGTCACTGTGCTGCTTCCTACGACTCCGCTCATGATTTTCTCCTTTACATTTTTCCCAAATTTGTTTTATGGTCGCATTGCTGCCATAGATAATCATCTTACTAATCAGCTACCTTCTATCCTAAAACCTGATAATCACACACAGTATACCCTTTTTCTCCTAAAGCAGCAATATGGTGCCGTAAAAAAATTACGGCACCATACGTCAAATTATTGATATTTGCAACTGCTATTTTACCATATAAAACTCAGGCTTTAAAACTCCGGCACCACAACCTCCGCCCCGTCCTTCATGGCAGAAATATGCGCGCAGATTCCCGCCGCGGTAATATTGCCTCCCAGCACCTCATCCACCGCAGGCTTCCTGTCTTCCAGAATGCTTTTGAGGAATTCATTCACCAGATGGGGATGCGACCCGTGATGGCCGCCCGCCGCGCCGCTGATAAGGGAATCCTGGGGATTGAGCGGATCATAATTGCCGCCTACCGTATGCTTCTGGATTTCCCTGGGCAGCATCTCATAAAAGTTGGGCATCACCCGCGCCTCCACCGACGTGGTTCCGCCTCTTCTTCCATCCTCCGCTCTCTGCGCGGTTGTAATCACCGGATCATCATCGTCTGCAAAGCCCCATTCAAAGCTCGCTTCACTGCCGTAAATAAACATGCCCTCCTGATAAACCCTGGCCGTTTCAAACAACGTCCTCGTAGCCTCCCCCTTCAGCCCGTTTTCAAAGGAGAAGATTGCCGTTTCCACAGGATACGGGTTCTGGTACTGTCTGGTAAGCCATTCCTCCATGGTGCCGGAGCCGAAGCAATGCACCTTCTGTATCCTCGATCCTGCCATAACCCGCATGGGCGCGATGGCATGGGTCCCGTACCACATCGGGGGAAGCCCCATCCAGTAGGAAGGCCAGTTCGCCATATCCTGGTAATGGGAGCCGCGCAGAAACTGAATTTTACCGAATTCCCCATTTTCCAGCATCTGTCTGGCATAGAAAAACTGCCTGGTATAAAGCGTGGTTTCCATCATCATATATTTTTTCCCGCTTCTTCTCACCGCGGCGGTAATCCGCTCCAGATCCTCCAGGGATGTCGCCATCGGCACGGTGCAGGCACAATGCTTTCCGGAATCCAGTACGGCCACCGTCTGTTCTGCATGCAGCGGAATCGGCGTTACCAGATGAATCGCATCCACTTCCTTATCCCGCAGTATTTCATCAAAGCTGTGATACTGCCTTTGAATGCCGTGCGTCCGGGCGAATTCCTCCATCCGCCCGGTATCCGTGTCAAAAATCCCAATGTTCCCTACGGCGGGATGATCCTTATAAATCGGGACAAACGCCCCTCCAAAGCCCAGACCCACAAGCACTACATTTAATTTTTTCATCCTTCATTCTTCCTTTCCCATTCCTTACGGCGCAGACCTGTCTGTCCTGCCGCGGTTTTCTATAGTATAAAAAATCCTCCCGCCAACGTCCATTGACAAAGAGGAATAAAAATGTATATTATGGACTCATACTAAAAAAAGAAGGTGATTGCGGATGCCCTTTTACAGCTTCGGATCCCCCAGGAAAATCAGCGCAGCAAGCTATATTTACTATGCCCAGGGCTGTCTCCATCCGGACCGTGTCATGCAGGAGCACGATTTTGTATATATGCTAAATGGACAATGGGAAATCTTCCAGGGCAGGGAAGCCTTTTTCATGGAAAACGACGATGTGCTCATACTGCACGCCGGACAGCATCACTTCGGCGTCAGGGACTGCCTCCCCGGGACGCAGACCATATACTTCCATATCGGCGCCGGACATAAGGATACCTTCCAATGCGGCAAGGAAACACCCTCCGAAGGCGCGCTTCTTCCCCCTCTGATTCACTGCGGCGGCCGGCCGCGGGTAAAGCTGCTGTTTCAGGAGCTTGTCTCCATCTGGCATGAGCCTGCGCCCCGGCGGGACCGGAAACTGGACACGCTGTTTGAACTGCTGCTTCTGGAGCTGGAGGAATGCTGCGGACAGGAAGCGCATTTTCATGATGAAATACTGCTGCGGTCCGTTTCCCTGCTGGCCCAAAATCCACAGAAGTTCTTTACCGCGGGGGAGCTTTCGGATCTTCTTGGCATCTGCGCCAGGACGCTGAACCGGCGTTTTCAGCTCCAATATGGAAAAACCTTCTATCAATACCAAATGGAAGAAAAAATGCATATGGTCCAGCAGTTCCTACTGGATTATCCTGAGGCAAAGCTGCAGACGGTGGCTGTCAATTTCGGCTTCTATGACGAATTCCACTTAAACAGGGCCTTCCGCAAATATACAGGAATGCCTCCCGGACAGTACCGGAAGGCAAATATCACAAATTTCCCGGGGCTTTGAATTCCAGGATAATTGTCAGCTGCCCAGCTTCCACCGCCGCGGCAGCGCTTCCTCCCATTTTCTCCATCAGCCCTTTCACACTGGCCAGCCCCAGTCCGGCACCGCCGGTATGCCTTGCCGCATCCGAACGGTAAAAACGGTCAAACAGCCGGTCCGCATCCAGTGTTTCCGGCTGTTTTACGGGATTGGTAAACGTGATCCGGTTTCCCTGTCTTTTAATTTCCAACCGCCCGCTTCCGTAACGCAGCGCATTCTGCAGCAGGTTGGAAAAAATCCGGCGCAGCGCTTCCTCCGATCCCCAGACGCCTCTTTCCTCTTCCCCAAATTCCACTGCCGGCTCCACACCCGCGGCCGTAAGCCTGTAATAGAAGCCTGCCAGCACATCGCAGAGCACGGGGAATGGCGCTGTTTCCGAGCATTCGATGCTGTATTCTTCATTGGACAGCTTTGAAAATAAGAACAGCTCCTCCAGCAGCCCTTCAAGATCCTCCATCCTCCGGCGGATAATGGAGATGTATTCCTTCTGCCTGGCAGCATCCGGAGTATTTTCCAGAAGCTGCAGGTAGCCCATCGCTCCTGTCAGCGGAGTGCGGATATCGTGAGAGACGCAGGATACGGTATATTTCAGTTCCCTGCTCATATTTTCCAGGCGTATCCGCGCCTGCTGCCCGTTTTCCAGCCGATGGTTCATTGCCCTGCAGCAGCGCAGGAAAGCGCGGCTGCGCACACTTGTGCCCAACCGCAGGTTACTGTTTTCATCCGTTTCCTCCAGCTGCTCCGCCCAGTCCTTCAGCTGCCTTTCACAACGCCACAGCCGGAGGAGCGACAGCAGCAAAGCCGCGCCCAGTCCCATGATTATCCAGTTCATGCGCCCTCCTTATAGGGAACAACTCTTTTCCTGTAATAGCTCCGGCAGTTGAACTATTACGATTTTTCTGCCTAAATATCCTTTTTATACAGCGGCCAGAGACTGGCTGCCGACCAGATTACCAGCCATACGCCTGCCACTGCAGCGCCTTTCATAAAGGAATCCCCCTGTACAAGATATCCTGTCATATTCTGCACACAGCCATATAACGTCATATCATTAATGGAAAGCCCCCAGTTTCCAAGCATTGATTCCACCATGACTATCAGAATCCCGCCCGGCACGACGATTGCCGCCGCAATCCCGGCGCCCTCGCTTCTGAACATCACGCTGAGGAAGAGGCCCTGCGCCATATAAGCCGCCCCGATTAACAGATATCCCAGGAAAAAAGCCACATAGACGCCCGGTTCATCCGGCGCAAAGTACATACCGCAAATCCTGCATATTACCCGGAAAACCAACATGGAGCCGGCTATCCAGACAGCGCAGACCACCGACATGCAGATCATTTTGCCGGCGAAATAACGCCACCGTCCTCCATTATAGGAAAAAATGTTTTTGGCAAAGCCGCTGCTGAAATCAGAACAGATAAACAGAACCGCCACAACATAAAGCGCAACAAAGAAAAATCCGCCGCTGTAAATAGTGGAACAGAGCGCCTCTGTTTCCGACATCTGCCTGATTTCATCGAAATCCGAATCATTCGTGGTGGTGAATTTCATTCCCGCGTCAATCGCCTGCTCACGAAGCTCCGGATCCGTTATTGTGTGAAGCATAATGATCATTATCAGGATTCCTGCAGTCAGGCAGAGGAAAGCGATATAGAACATTCTGGAACGAAACATACGGCGAAGATCCATTCTCAGCAGATTAAGCATTCTCTCCGCCTCCCATCATTTCCAGGAAATATTCTTCTGTATCCCTCCGGTGACGGTACAGCTCCTGAATCACAATCCCCTCCTGCGTGAGCGCATTGCTCACCTCTCCGCCGTCACAGCTGCCGTAAATCTGCAGCCGCCCCTCCGGACGCACCTCATACTGGGTCAGGCCCAGCTTTTTTTCCAGGCACACCGCCGCTTCCTTCGGCCGGTTTACCCTTACATGCAGATAGTCCCTGCAGTTTTCTTCCAGCTGCTGCGCTGTGAGCTCCTGCACCATCCTGCCATCCCGAATCACCCCGTAACGGGTCGCCAGCTTTCCCAGCTCACCCAGGATATGCGAGCTGATCAGGATTGTGATGCCCCTCTCCTGGTTCAGCTTCTGAAGCAGCGCACGTACCTTTACTATCCCCTCCGGATCCAGACCGTTTACCGGCTCGTCCAGAATCAGCAGATCGGGACTGCCCAGCAGGGCCATGGCGATTCCCAGTCTCTGCTTCATGCCCATGGAAAACTGTTTCGTTTTCTTTTTCCCGGTATCGGAAAGGCCTACCAGGGAAAGCAGCTCCCGCACCTTCTTTTTTCCATCCACCAGCCCCAGGCAGACCGCCTTCTGCATCATATTATCTTCCGCGCCCAGTCCGGGGTAAATGCCGGGACTTTCAATCAGGATCCCTGTCCTTTTTCTGGACACGCTGTCCGTAACCGGCCTTCCAAATATGGCAATCTCTCCCGACGTGGGAGCCGCCAGCGAACACAGCATCTTCAGCGCCGTTGATTTTCCGGCTCCATTTTTTCCTATAAATCCGTAAATGTCACCCTCATGGACCGTCATCGACAATTCATCCACCGCTCTTTTTTTCCCATAAACTTTAGAAAGCGCTCTTGTCTGTACCACTTCCATTGCCGCTGCCTCCTTCTTTGATATCCCGTAACCTTCCGGCGCCTTCACAGCTGATGTGAAAATTTATCTATAGCTGCCAGTCTGCCGTCAATTACGATACCTCTACTATCGCAGAAACAGATAGAGAAATCGCAAAGAAAAGATAAAGAAAGTATTAAATGTTATTCTGTCAGTTTAAATCCGATTCCCCATACAGTGGAAATATAGTCCCCGGCGCCTGCCGAGCGCAGCTTTGCCCGGATGTTGCTCACATGCACATTGATCGTCTTATCCTCAATAAAAGCATCCTGCTGCCACACAGCCTCATAAATCTCCTGCCTGGTAAAAACCTTTTTCGGATGCCGCATCAGAAGCTCCACAATTCCCAGCTCATGGGCTGTCAGCTCCACCGCTTTTCCTCCGGCCGTCAGTATCCTGGCCTGCGGATCAATCGTCCAGTCTTTGAAGGTAAGCTCCTTTTCCCCGCCCGCATTCCCACGGTGTCTCAGCTGCACCAGGATACGCACCCAAAGCTCCTCCAGTTCAAAGGGCTTGGTCAGATAATCATCTGCGCCGCCGCCCAGAAGCTCCACCTTGTCGTCCAGGGAATTTTTAGCAGTCAGCACAATAACCGGGATCCGGCTGGCTGCCCGTATCTGCCTGAGCAGCTCCCCGCCCGGCAGGCCGGGAAGCATCAGATCCAAAAGCAGCAGGTCAAACTCCTTCATCTGCCACAGAAGCCTTCCTTCCGTTCCTGAAAACGCCTGCTCCGCTATGCAGCCCTTTTCCCGCAGGAATTCCGCTGTCATATTATTGATATCCGTATCATCCTCTATAATTAAAATCCGTATCATCCTGTTCTCCTGCCCCTCCGTCTGCGGCCCATAAGTCAAAACCCAACCGTTTCCGCCGGCTTTACGTCTCATCTTATCACAAAAGCGCAGACGATACAAACCGCAGCCCCAAAGACAGCCTTCGCAGACGCAAAAAACCCGGTACGCAGTCCGCGTCAATGCACGGTGCACACCAGGTTTTCTGTGCAAATGTCATATTAATATCGTTTTAAGGAAGGAACCGGTTCTGCCCGTTATATCCCCTCAGTCAGTGCACAGTCCTCCATCTGTGTGGAAACATTCTGCAGCTTGGCTTGCAAAATGCTTTCATACCTGGTAATGGTTCCCACCAGGTTTGCCACCGACCTGTTAAGCCGGAACAGCTCCTCCGTCGTTACCCCTTCTATCCCAATAAACGCCTGCATCTTTTCTCCTTCCGCATTTAAAATCCGGGCCAGCGCCGCTTCCTGCAAAGCCACGGAGCCTACCAAATCCACAAGCGCCTGGCATCTGGGAGTCAGGATTCCTGAAACAACGGTTGATACATTGTTTTCGGGCCGGGGATCCGGTGTGGAAGAGACCACACGCGCCGTATTGACGATTCTTCCTGCAGCTTCCGCCATGACGGTCCCGCGGATGAGAATGGTCCGGGAGCTTCCCGCGGCCAATACGCCCAGGTTCAGGCTTCCGGTCCAGGGATTGAATACAGTCCCGCCGTCCGAAGAAAATTCCACACCCGTAAGGCTTCCGGGAACCGGATCCGTCAGCACCACATTTTCAGCCTCGGAAGGGCCCGCATTGGATACCGTAACCGTATAGGTCAGCGCTTCCCCCGGCCTGGCAGAACCAGAAGCCGTTTTATTTACGGAAACATCCGCCAGCATACCTTCTACCAGCACCGGGACCTCATTGGACGTCACTTCAAATTCTCCGGGGATTCCCCCTTCCACCGGTGTATAAGAATAAGAAATACCGGCGTTGTTCACCGTCGGGTTCTGTGCCGGGATCGATTCTGCCAATACGGAAAATCTGACCGTAGCCATCCCGCCTCCCGGAATATCCGGCAGCGTGAAGCCTGTATTAGGATTGGCTGTCTGTACCTGATTCCCATTGACAAGGACGCTGCCCGGGACAAATACCAGCCCTGCCGGAACCGCATCCCTGAAAAATACGTCTGCCAGTGGATTGGAACAGGTGTTTGTAAGAGTCACCGTATAATCGATAACCTCACCTACGCTTGCGGTTGATGTACTGGCAGTTTTTACTGGAATAAATTCCCTCACAAGTATCTCGTTGAAGGAAACGTCATCAATCGCATAATCATTTCCTATAACCTCCGGCCCTTCACTGAGGAATTCAACGGTCAGGCTCGTGTTATTCCTTGAATTAAGCGCCGTGCCTATCTGCTTCCATTCCGGCGCATTCGTATTGACCGGAATCAAGGCTCCCAGGGTGGCGCTGTATAACACATCTCCCTCCGGATTCAGGATGCGTACCCCAAGCTCCGGATTCGGGTATCCCGTCACTTTAAAAAGATTCAGGATCCACGCGGTAAAAAGGTAATTTGTATTCGGCTGCACCGTCACAGTGTCCCGGAAGAAAACTGCGCCGGGATCCGAACCGTTTACCACCATCATTCTTCCTGTTTCATTGCCCGCCGTATGATCCGCAATTCTCCACCAGGCGCCTATTGCCTCGCTTAACGCGTTATTCATGATATTCTGCACCGTATACTCTCCGCCAATCGGCGTATAGTTTTCCGGATCAGGCAGAACATATGTGAAATCCGGGGTGACGCCTGGATATGGCTCTGTGGGCGCACCCGTATTTGCCGGCGTGCCCGGCGGGAAAGTGCCAAAGGTACCGCCGTCGGCGGCGTCAATCAGATTTTCTCCGGAAATGACGGCACATTCGTCCAAAATTGCTTCAATGGGCGTATAGATCACCGGACCGTTGAAAAAATTCTGATTTCCGATATCCGCGCCGGCAACCGTTACAAACAGCGTATCCGGAGTAAGGGAATCCAGGTTCGTGCTCCCTGCAGGCGGATTCGTTACGACGCCAATCGGCGGATTTGTTCCCACAGGTATGCTGCCCGCCTGTGCATCCGCAAAATTCCCCGGTGAGGCCACTCCGCCCGGGGTACCGTAGGCTTCCACAATTCTGTAGTTACCGTTTGGCACATTAATAAAAGAATAGTTTCCATTGGCATCCGTAAACACCGTAAGCCGTACTCCCGTCGCGGTATTCTGCAGAACAACAGGTATGCCGGCAATGCCTGAATCGCCGGTGGATACAGTCAGGCTTCTGTCTCTGTCAAATATAACTCTTCCTGATATGGTAGCCATACTATAACTCACCTCCCTCTTCCTCTGTCAGGATATCTTCCGGAAGGCTGCACAGCTGCCCGGCCAGTTCCACCTTGGCCTGTAATATCATTTCCAGTCTGGCGGCCGCATTTACCATCTGGTCCACCGAGCGGTTCATGGACAACAGCTGTCCGGCGGTGACATCCTCCATGGAAATAATCGCCTGCATTTTCTCACCTTCCGCATTTAAAATATGCGACAATGCGTTTTCCTGCATTGCAACTGATTCAATTAAATTGGTTACCGCCTGTTCACAGGTACTGTTCCCCGGCGTTATAATGGGCATCCCCATATTCGTTTCCTCCGTTTTTATCATTATTGAGAATTCATCAGTATCCGGTTGTTTCTTCTTCTCTGCTATAGTTTATGTAAAAAAAAGTGCGTTGTTACCTGGCCCCAAAGGCGGTGTGGTCTTCCTCCCATGGAATGCATATGATAAAATACAATGCTGAATCTTAACCAGGAGAAACTTAATGAATACTACGCTGATACCGGATGTCACACTCACTTTTTCACCGGAATGCTGTAAAGAATACACAGGAATGGCCTTCGATGGAAATTATTTTTTCCTGACTGTGCCCTCAGAACTTAAAATCTGTAAATTCAGCCTGGATTTTATACTCTGCTGCCTCATTGATACCTGCAGGCCCTATACTTCCATCAGCTATGATAATAAGGAGAATTGTTTCTGGGCATGGAACGAAGACTCCGCAAAGACACTATTTAAACTTGACCGGGAAATGAAAGAAATAAGCAGGGTCGGGCTCTGTCCGCAGGACGGCAGCTGTCCACGCATAACTGCCGTCTCCTATCACCGTCAGACCAATACCTTCCTCGCCGCTTTCACCAATACGGTTGCCGAATTTAAAAAGAACGGCCAGTTTATCCGTACGCTTCAAGAGGCTGACAACATCCAGTTCTCATCGGTCCTGTCGGTTTTATCCTGCTATGCCACAGTCTGTGACAGCGGCGGAAACCAGGTTATCCAGTTTTTCACATTCCAGGGCCGGCTGGTAACATCCGCCAGCCTTCCCGCCGCCTGCCGGGTAATAGATATTGCCTTCCATGCCTGCCTGGAGCCTGACAGAAAAGCAATTATCCTGTCTATCCTGGCCGCCAAGCCTGACCATACCATATGCGTGCCAAGATGCAAAATTGAGGTCTGCGAAATCACCCCCTGCAAATGCCCCCCAAAGAGTGAACATAAATGCAGCCATAAATGTGAGTGCAAACATGAATGCAAGCCTAAATGTGATTGCCGTTGTAAGAGTCCCTGCTGCAATCACAGCTGCCGATGCAAAGACAGCTGTAAATGTAAGGACGGCTGCACCCCTGCCTGTAATTGCGGCGGAAAATGTAACTGCAGATACTGCTGCGAATGCCAAAACTGCTGCTCCTCCCTCTGCAGTCTGCTGGAATCTATTGCGCTCAACGAGGCCGCCCTGTCCCATATTCTCAACGCCGAAGGTGAAAAGCTTCAGAAGGCGGTCCAAATCGCTGACAGCATACACGATTTACTCGAAATTGACTGTTCCGTCATTCAAACGCTTACCAGAGTCACATTTCTTGAACAAACCCTCTATGCCAAGCTGGAAGCTGTGAAGGAGCTTCGGGACGGAAATTGCAGTGAAAAAGATGGCGAAAAGGAATCCGATGATTGTATGCCGGAACTTTCTGCGTTATGATAATGAAAAGAAAGAAAGGCAAAGGAGTTTCTCTGTGAAAGAAGGATATTATCTCATCGGCGAGGTCAGCAAAATCACCGGCATTCCCAAGGATACGCTGCATTTTTACAGCAAAACGGGACTTCTTGTCCCCGACTATGTGGATGAACAGAATCAGTACCGTTACTACTCCCGTTTTAATCTGTGGCAGCTTGATATCATCACCACCTGCAGAAAATTAAGCATTCCCCTGGAAAAGGTAAAACAGATCCTGGAGCTTCATGATAACGCCAAAATAACCCAGCTGCTTCTGGACTACCGCAGCGAAGCCCTGCGGTTGAGCAGATACTACCAGCAGGTCGCCAGGGACATTTCCTGGTATGAGCAGGAAAACATCCGGATTTCGGCCGGAACCCTTTCGGACCGTGTGGAGAAAAAATGGCTGGAGGAAGAAAAATTCATAACCGGCGCAAGAAAAAAGGATCCCGATTATCATGCCAACCTGCAGAAGGCAGCAAAGGACGAACTCCGGTATGCGGAAACCATTCAGCGCAAATACGGATATTTCCTCGATTTGGAGCAGATGAAGAACGGAATTTTTTTCAAAGACAGAGAATATCTGAAAATTGCGGACTGCAGCTACACCCATGTCAAACCTGAAAGCCTGTACACCTTTCCCGCCGGGGAATACGCGGTCTGCTTCGTACATATCAGGGACGGCGCCGCGGATTTCGGCCCGCTGCTTCGCTGGATTGAAGAAAACGGCTGGGAAACAGACGCGGTCTATGCGGAAGAGCTGGGGCTCCAGCTGTTTGATTACATTGATGATTTCTACTGTGAAGTCAAAGCACACCTGACACGAAAGCCAGATCTGCCGTAAAAAAGGCAGCAGGCCTGTTTCCTGAAATAATGAAAAAAATATTCCAAAAAAGTTCTTGACCGTGTAGTAACTCCATCCTTTATCCTTTGCAAAGAGAAAGGATGTGTCGTTATGAAACAGACTCCCATATGGAAATTATTATTAAAATTATGCCCTCCCGTCATGCTGGCCCTGTTGATCCAGTCCGTCTACAATATTGTGGACAGCTACTTTGTGGCCCAATACTCCTTTGACGGGCTGACGGCCCTGTCCCTTATTTTTCCCCTGCAGCTGCTGATGACCGCCATTGCCACCGGTACCGGCACCGGAATCAATATCCTGGTATCCCGGATGGACGGCAGAGGGGAAAAGGAAGCGCAGAATGACACGATAAGAAGCGGCTTCTGTCTCGGTATCTTCAATTTTCTTCTTTTTGCCGCCGCAGGCATACTGTTTCTGGAAAGCTACTGCCGCTTCTCCTCCGGCCAGCCCTCTGTCCGGCTTTATGCAACGCAGTATGCCCGGATTATCTTCCTCTTTTCCCTGGGGATGTTCCTGGAGGCAAACTGTACCAAGGTTTTGCAGGCAAAAGGAAATATGCTTCTTCCCATGTGCGCTCAAATCATCGGCGCTCTCATCAATGTTGTGCTGGATCCCCTCCTCATTTTCGGAAAGCTGGGGCTGCCCGCCATGGGCATCCAGGGTGCGGCGGCCGCTACGGTAATCGGTCAATGGGCCGCCATGCTGATCGTTCTTTTTCCGGTGCTGCGCATGTGCTCTGGGGAAAAAAGCGCCGGTATTCCCGGAGAACATACAGCTGCCCCAGACGTTGCTGCCCATCGGGCAAAAGGGAGCCTTCTCCCGGATCCTTACGTGTGTCTTGCCATTTACCGGGAAGGAATGCCGTCCATCATCATGCAGTCCTTATACACCCTGTATATAATCGGCCTGAATCTGATACTGAAACAATTTACGGAGGACGCCGTCACGGTTCTTGGCATCTATTATAAGCTACAGACCTTTTTCTTCATCCCGCTGTTGGGACTGCAGCAGGTAATTCTGCCAATAATCAGCTTCAATTTCGGAGCGAAAAACTATGACCGGGCCAGGCAGACGCTCCGTTGTTCCATTCTGTTTTCCCTGACGGTCATGATCTTAGGCTGTGCTGTTTTTATGGCTGTGCCAGGGCAGCTGCTGTCTATCTTCTCCACGAAAAAAGAAATTCTGGATATCGGGAGCACCGCCCTTCGCATTATTTCCGTCAGCTTTCTTCCCGCGGCCTTTGTCATTATGTTCACCGTATACTTTCAGGGAATCAACCAGGGAATTTCCAGCATCAGCATCACGCTGCTGCGCCAGGTGGCCCTTCTGGTGCCCCTGGCCTGGCTTTTCCATTACAAAGGGCTTGCCTTCGTCTGGCTCACCTTCCCTGTGACGGAATTTATCGCACTGTTCTTCTCCTTATGGCTCTACCGGAGAAAAGCACCCGCTCCGGCCGCGCAAAAAGCCGCCCCAAAGGTCCTGCCTTTGTAAGCAGAATGACGCCCCATATGGATAGCTGCGCCACAAATACCACGCATCATGATACATAAATGCACGTTAAGGCCTCCTGTGTAAAAATCTTAATATTTTCTCAGGAAAGCTTAGGAAAAAAGCAATGGAAAGTTAAAGCACGAAAGGCATCTGCTCATTACAATAAACATAGTAACCGTTCCGTCCCATCGAGGTTACAAATAATGCGCAGATGCCTGTAAGCGTCCAGTTATCAGGATCCTTACACTTTTCTGTAATCCATGAAGAAAGGCAGCCGTACTTATGAGAGAGGTCAATTACAACCACAGAGATACATCCCGCAGACGCAGGAGGCGGAGAAAAAAATCGCGCAGGATGAGCCTGGCACATAAGGTCACATTACTTGTCAGCCTTATTTTTATCCTTCTTTTTGCCGCGGCGGTTAAATTCTGCCTGCTTCCGGCCCTTACCGGCTCCGGCATGGAAAGCTACAACGCTCCGCCCTCCTCCCTTATTTCCACAGAAGAGACGAAGGCTGCTTCTCCGGCCGTAACTATGGACACGCTGTACAGCCCCTGTGCCATCCTGAAGGAACTGGATTCCGGAGACATACTTGCATCCCGCAATGCATCGGAACGTATTTACCCCGCATCCCTGACAAAAATAATGACAGCACTGCTGGCCATTGAAAACACACCGGATCTGGATCAGCCGATAGGGCTTCCCGAGGAGCTTTTTTCTGAATTATATTTCAGACACGCCTCCGTAGCGGGCTTCCAGCCCGGCGAGTCCGTAAAGGGCAGGGATCTGCTTTACGGCATACTTCTTCCCTCCGGCGCAGAATGCTGCCTGGCCTTTGCCAACGTCATATCCGGCTCTGAGGAAGCCTTCACAATCCTGATGAACCGCAAGGCAGAGGAACTTGGCATGAAAAATACACGCTTTGCCAATTCCACCGGGCTGCATGAAGAGGGGCTGTACTCCACTGCTGAGGATCTTTCCATTCTTCTTACATACGCCCTGGGCAATGAAGAATTCCGTAAGGTATTCACCACAAGCCGCTATACCACCTCCCCAAGCGACATCCACCCGAACGGCATCACCTTTGTCAGCTCCATGTTCCAGTCCCTGGACAGCGCTTCCATCCCCGGCGGTGAAATCCTGGGCGGAAAAACCGGCTACACCAGCGAAGCCGGCCTGTGCCTGGCCAGCCTCGCCCTTATCAACGGCAGGGAATATATCCTTGTCACCGCAGGCGCAGCCGGAGATCACCAGACTGACCCCTACCATATTCTGGACGCCCAGAATATTTATGGACAGCTCGGCAGGCAGGCTGAGTAAGCAAAGAAACCGCCTCTGACAAAAATGTCAGAGGCGGCCATGTTTTACGCGTATTTTTCCTTAACCCGGATTTTTAGATATAAGGTACAATATTTCTTATATTTTTCATTCTCTTTGCCAGCAGCAGCACAACGAAAGGTGTCAGCGCGATCGGCACTACGTCTGCGATACCAATCCAGATGATGCAGTAGGTGTATTCCAGACCGGTAAAATAAGAAAGGGAAATACTTGTGGTCAGAATCATCAGCACGCCGAACAGGATGCTCCAGAACAGGCTGACGCCGATGAATTTTCCCTTATTCTCAATAAGCTTCAGCAGATCCTTCTTCCCATTGTGCGTATGGATGAGGGCCGGAAGCGCTGCGGAAAGGCCAACTGTGATGCCGTCCGCCAGAGGGGAATGCAGCGGAATAAAGTTTCCGGAAAGCAGTGCCCATACAATGGTTCCGATATATCCTGCAAAGAAGCCGGTTACGGGTCCGAACAGATAGCCGATGACCACGATGATGAATGCGAATGTCCTGAAATGAACAGCGCCCGGGATCAGCGGGATCGGGCACAGGTAAGCCCACAGCACACCTGTAAGAACACCAAATACTACAAAGAAAATGATGTTGACAAATGAAAATTTTTTAGTCACTTCTTTCTCCTCCTCATAGGTAAAAATTAGTAGTTTATGTCTGCAATTTCATTTAATATATCAAGAAGCTTTTTGCACGCGTAATCAAAAAGCTTATGACCTTTTTCCGCAGTGGCATAGGTAGGTGCGCCAATTACGCCGCTGTTGGTAACATCCTTTGTCTTCCAGCCCGCATTGATGGGACCGAAAACAGTTACATACTTCTCTCCCTTAAAGCAGTCCGCAGGCTCCTCGTCCACAGCCAGTTCCATATGTACGGTTTCCGGCCTTGCCGCCAGCATCAGGGAAGTTTCCAGTTCACAGGCATGGAAAACACCGTACTTCCCGGACTGCTGAAGCCCCTGCAGGCCCTCGTTCCAGAACGGCGTGAACCACCAGTCAAATACGAATACATCCAGCCCCAGATCAATACGCAAATCACGGCTGATCATATTCAGCATATCCGTATTGCCGCCATGGCTGTTGAAAAGCACCAGCTTCTTAAAACCGCTTGCGCAAATTGCTGTGGCAATATCATGGAGCAGGGAATAATAGGTCTGGGTCCCGAAAGTAATCGTTCCTGCAAAGCCCATGTGTTCATTGCTCTTTCCCACATTCAGCTGCGGTGCAAAAATCAGGTTTCCTGCCTCAAATTCGCATTCATTTACCATCTTGTCCACCAGCGTGGAAAGAATAATGGCATCCGTGCCTACCGGCAGATGCGCTCCGTGCTGCTCTGTCGCGGAAGTGGGCAGAAGGACAATGGACTTATCCTTGTCCAGAGCTGCGATTTCATCTCTTGTCATGTTCTCCCATTTTTTAATCATACGTCCTCCATTCTGCTGCCTGGGGCAGCATGCTTTATTAACCTCCTGTTTTTAAACAGGAATATAAAACTGCATCCGAAGTACAATCGTAATCGCTATAGCAACCGCATTGGCCGCTACAAATAATGCGTCATATTTGGTCGCCTTAATCCCCTTATAGGTAGATCTGCGGACGGCGAAATTCAGCTGATAATAATGCATTGCCAGGGAAATCGCCTGTCCCTTGCTGATAACACGGAATAAAAGGGGCAGGGAAAATGTCACATAATTCTTCACCTTGGTCACCCAGCCGCAGTCCTCAATCTCAAGCCCTCTGGAGCTCTGTGCTTCCATAATGGCATTCAGTTCGGTAATGATCATGGGAATGATCTGGAAAATCAAACCGATGCCGAAGGCCAGCGCATAAGATATTCTCCATTTCTGAAGTCCCAGAATGATTTCACTGAAGTTGGTGGTCAGAAGCACCGTATAAAAGGATGAAATCATAAGGAAAATACGCAGGGAATACACTGCGCCCTTATACAAATCATACCAGTCAAAACAGAAATGAATACTCTGCCCGTTCACAAAAGGAATCATTGTTTCAAAAAATATGGGACCGCCCTGAACCGCCGGAGTCTCAAACAGCCCCAGAATCAGCCACAAAAGAAAAATAAAGGCGAGCAGCACCTTCAGCTTCCCCGCCAGCACCAGAATATACTTCTGAATCCTGCAGGTACACCACATCGCTATGAAAAAAGCAAACAGGAAAAGCAGCGCCACTCCCGACTTGATTACGCTGGTCAAAACCGCCATGACCAGAAAGAATACAAATTTTGTTCTGGGATCCAGCCTGTGCAGCAGGGAGTCCGCATCTACATACTGTAAATAATCCATTCCAACACTCCTTACGCCCGCAAAACGGGCATCTATTTCTTTTCAAAGTCCTATTTTAAGCGGCTTCTTTCCACAACCCCGGCTGCGAAATCCTCTACATTATAGCAGATTTCATCCAGCCCCAGTTCCTTGGAAAGCTGTACCACCGGCGGCAGCTGGATATTGATATTTTCAAAAATATCATCTCTGCGGGCCAGCGCGTCCTTGGATCCTTCAAAAATTTTCTCCCCCTGATTCAAAATGATGGCCTCATCCACCGTTTTAAACACAAGCGGTATCTCGTGGCTGATCATGATTACAGTCTTTCCTTCCCCGGAAAGCCTTTTGATCATATCCGCAAGCTCTTTTATCAGGAAACCATCCATACCCAGGGTAGGCTCATCAAGAACAATGACATCCGCGCTTGAAAAAAGGACGGAAAGTATAGTCAGCATGTGCTTTTTCCCCATGGAAAGATTCAGCGGGAAGGTCTCCCGTTCCTCCTCCAGGTGATATGCTTTCAGCACCTCCGTAATCTGCTCTTCGGAAAAATCCACCTGCTGCATACGCGCGCAGAAGGTAAGCTCTCTTTCCACCGTTTCCTCAAAAAGCATATGCTCCGGATGCTGGAATACCAGAATTATATTTTTGGAAATTTTAGCCACGGTCTTATGAATGATGGATTCTCCCCTGTAGCGCACATCTCCTTCCGTAGGCTTGTACAGGCCGTTCAGATGCTTTACAAAGGTGGTTTTGCCCGAACCGTTCTGTCCCAGGATGGCAACCACCTTTCCTTTGGCTACATTTGCATTCACATCGATCAGTGCATGGAAGCCGTCGCTGAAGGTCTTGCCCAGATTGTGCACTGTGATAATTGGCTCCTTTTCCTCCTCGCTGACTTCCGTATTGGTAAACTCTTTGCTGCAGATCAGTTTTTCAATCTGCTTCCTTCCCTCTTCCACCGTGTAGAACAGGTCCAGGCCGGGAAAATGGCGGGATAATTCCCGGTATATTTCCACTTCCTGAGGGATGATGACTCCCAGACGCTCCTGCAGTTCGAAATCCCTGAAAAAATCATCCCTGCTGCCGTCAAATACCACTTCTCCGTCCAGCAGGCCGATCACATGATCCACAATTCCCGCGGACCAAACCAGGTTATTGTCTACGAGAACCGTTGTATTTCCATTAATGCTCAGCTGGCCCAGAATACTCTGCACCATCTTTTTGCCGTTGGGATCAAGGGAGCTTACCGGTTCATCCATAATCAGGATATCCGGCTCCATCGCCAGTACGGAGGCAATGCATACCGCCTGCCGCTGGCCGCCTGAGAGATTTGCCACGCTTCGGTTTCTCAGATACTGGAGATTCAGAAGATCCAGGACATATTCCATACGTTCCATAATTTCTTCCTGAGGCAGTCCCAGGTTCTCCATACCGAATGCAATGGCATCCTCCACGCCGTAACCGAAAAGCTGGTTCTCCGGAGACTGGCTGACCACGCTGACAAAGGTCCCTTCCGGCACATCAAAGGTTCCCTGCAGCTCGCCGTTGCCGATCAGCTTGGGAATGACCTTGCTGAAAATCTGGACCAGCGTGGACTTTCCGCAGCCGCTGGGTCCCACAATTGCGGTAACCTTTCCTTTTTCTATCGTAAAGCTTACCTTCTTAAGAACCTCTTTCCCATCGGGCGTATATTTATAACTGATATCATTTACTACGTAATCCACTTATTTTCTCCTCAATTTTTCAGTGCCCCATACACCGGTTTGCAAAACCATTACAGGGCACTTTTTATGCGCAGGAAATTATGCAGGCTGTGCAGACCGGACGGCAAATATAAGAAACACCCTCCGATGCACCTTTTTATCTGGATGCTGTCACCGGAAATACCGGGAAGGACTCCAGATAAATGATGTCCTTACGCTTTGCAGCGTCACCCTCCGCCAGAATCGCCGCCTTACCGGCAACGATACCGCCGGCCTTTTCTACCAGGGATTCCATGGCCTTCAGGGATTCGCCTGTACTGATAACATCATCCACGATGAGGATTCTCTTGCCGCGGATCATATTGCTCTCCTCTCTGTCCAGACAGAGAATCTGCTTTTTCTGCGTGGTAATGGAATAAACCTCCGTTACAAACGGATCTATCATATAGGGCTTTACGCTCTTTCTCGCCACAAAATAACGTTTCATTTCAAGAATACGTGCCATTTCCTGAACGAGCGGGATTCCCTTCGCCTCAGCAGTAATCAGGTAATCCACCTCGGGCACTCTTTTCACCAGCTCGGCAGATGCCTTTACCACAAGCTCCGCATCTCCCAGAAGAACAAAGCTTGCAATCTCCATATTGTCCGTGATACGGATACGGGGCAGCCTCCTGATACAGCCGGCGATATTCATTTCATAGTACTTATTCTCCATAATGAACCCTCCATTTATTCAAATTCAGCCTGCCTGGCGCTGTTTTCCTTTTCTGTCTGTGCTTAAATACCACGCAGCGGCTGCTCTGTCTTATATGGTGAAAAAATATTTCACCATACAATGACAAACAAATTATGCACTAATTTTAAATGCTTGTCACTAAAAAATTAATAAATTTTTAAGAATTGTTTATTTACCTATAATAATTTAGTTTTACTGCATTTTTGTTGTTCAATTTTATTTTTTGCATGTTAATTTATTTATTAGCCCTAAAAGTCCTTACGTTAATGTTGCCTAATTTCTGTGAACTACACAGTATAAAACAACAAACAGGCAGGCGCAAATGAACCGCCTGCCATGATATTATTTTCTTCCCATCCGGACATCAATCAGTTTTTTCACATCCTCCAGGATACTGCCGTCTGTTACTTCAATCATCAACCAGCGTCCGCCATTTTGCGGCGGGATTTCCTGGCGGCTTCATTTATTTGTCCAGTTTCATGCTTTGCAGCCAAAGCCCTTACAGCCTGCCGCACAGATAAGCATAGGCATTCATTATTGTCACCTGTTTCTTTCCGCCAATAAAATAGTAATCCAGCTGCTGTTCGTCCTCCGCACACAAATAGGAACCATAGACTGAAATATCGCAACAGATAACCGGTTTATTCGTGGCAACCAGGATGCCGTAGCCATTATCCGACAGAAGCAGCGGCAGTTCGTTTCCGCCATCATGGGATATATATCTTGCAGTGCCGCGCAGCTTGATGCCTGGTTTATCTCCCGCGCCAAGCCCATACAGCGCTTCCCCCTTCGGCCAGTCCAGGAAAAGCCATGCCCGGTTCACAGGGCCGGATCCGCTTTCTATCTGTCTGCTTTCTTTACTCCGTTCCGACAGAAGCAGATTTTTATCCCGGGTCAGATAACGTATCGCTCCCGTTGCTTTATCTACCTGAAGGCAAAGCTCATCGGTTGTCATTTCCACGATATTTCCCATTTCTTTGTATTTCCAGGACTTTTCGATTCTCCTTACCGCGATATTCGGGTTGGTTTCCTCCGCAAGCTGCATGCCTTTGGTAAAGGTGACACGCACAATGGCGCTTCCCACCGGGCTCAGGCGGAGCACGCCATACCGGCTCTGCAGATAAAGCCCGTCCGGCCGCTTGTTCACCCACCTGACTGCCAGATCAATCCTGGAATGTCCGGCAGGCCGCAGTTTTTCAGTAGCTGGCATATCCCCGAAATCAATTCTTCCTGTATTCTTACTGGCAGCAGGCCGGGCCGGAGCCTTGGGAATGCTGTAGGGAGGGCGCAGGCTTCCGTTTGTGCTTCCATTGTTCTGTATGCCTGCGGACGCTTTTCTTCCTGTATCCGGCAGGCTCCTTACTGAAGCATTGCTGATGCTTCCACTTTCCCGTTTTTCCGGAAATGAAGCCGAAGGCCGGGCCGGATTTCGCTGCTGCCCTTCTGCCAATCCCGTATTTGCCTGCTGTTTTTCTTCCAGGCCCGTATTTCTTACAATGGATATCCGCTTTCTGGGGACTGTCCCTGCAGATGCGGGTTTTCTCAGCTTATCTTTCGGCTGCACGCCAGGCGCCTGCCCTGCTTGTTCAGGCAGGTTCCTTCCGCCGTTTTTCCTGGCGGCGTCAGCCGGCAGAGGATCCGCTATCAGGCCTGTCAGATTCCCCTGGTGCAGCACGCACAGCTCATGGAGCGCACGGGTCGCCGCCACATACAGAAGCTTTGCATGTCCGTCATCCACAGGATATTCCTCCCTGGTGGGATCCAGGATGAGCACTGCGTCAAATTCCAGTCCCTTCGTATATTCCACAGGAAGGACCATGATTCCGCTGCTGAATTCAGCCTTCTCCAAATCGCTTTCCACGATGGGGATGTATTTTTTCAATTCTCTGGCCGCAGCAGCAGCCTTTTCCCGGTTCCTGCATACCACTGCAATGGTGTCAAAGCCTTTCGCCTGCCAGTCTTTGCAGACCTTGGCCGCATTTTTCATCAGCAGGGCGGTATCCGTGACTTCGGACACCTTCACCGGATCCCCATGACGGATAATCGGTTCCACCGGATAGCTGGAAAAACGTCCATGATGCAGGATATTCGTTGCGAACTCCGATATTTCCACTGTGTTCCGGTAGCTTTTTTTCAATACGCCGAAGCTGTCCTGGGGATCCGGAAGAAGCAGCTCCTTCAGTTCTTCCCAGTCATTCAGGCCGTAGCCGAAATGGATATTCTGGGACACGTCCCCCATAATAGTATAAGTGCATTCCCTGATACAGTATTTCAGGACACAGTATGCCATCATTCCGAAATCCTGCGCCTCGTCGATTACCACGTGGTGCGCCTCGCTGATTACCTCCGTTTCTTTTATCCTTTTATAGATATAAGCCAGGGCCGCCAGGTCGTATACATCAAATTCCTTTTCCGGGATCTCCACCTCATATCCCTTCGCCGCCTGCTTCGTGAGGAAATCCCGGTATATATCATAAATGGAACGCTTCCACACCCTGGCGCCGTATCTGGAGCGGTACGCGCGGGTTATGGCCTTTCGTTCGCTTTCCGTATATTTCACGCCTTTTCCAAGGAACTCCTCTTTCACCTTATTGAGCAGACGTTCGTTCAGCATGTCGATTTTGCTCTGGACGGATATCGTCGGGTTCTGCCTGATGTAGCGCTCCACCGCGTCCCTGGACATCAGCTCCACCAGGTCTTTGGGATTGGCCGGTTTGCCCTCCGTCTCATCGTATACGCCTGCTTTTCCGTCACGCAGGCCTTCCACAAACTGCCTGGGATTAAGGTAAATGGTTTCTCTCGGTATTACCTCCCATTCCAGTCTCCTGCAATAGTCCGCCAGCTCGCCATACCACTGTGAGGTACCACGGACACAGCCGGTTTTCCCCAGCTTATCCGTTTCCCGGATGCGGTATTTCTTCTCATCCCAGTCTTCGTACAGAAGCCTTACAAAAAGCTGTTCCATCGTCATCTGGCGGATTCCGTATACATCCAGATCCGGCAGCACGCCGGTGATATAATTTAACAGAATCCGGTTGCTTCCCACGATATAGAAGTCATCCGGCCGGAACCGTTCCTGGTAGTTATAGAGGATATAGGAAATCCGGTGCATGGCTACCGTTGTTTTCCCGGAACCGGCCACGCCCTGTACGATCACATTGTGGTGGGGCGTTTTACGGATAATGTCGTTCTGCTCCTTCTGGATGGTCGCTATGATTTCTCCCAGTACCGCCTGCTTGTTCTTTGCCAGGTATTTAGTCAGGAGCTCGTCATTGGTAACCACCTCGGAATCGTAATAATCCAGAAGCTTTCCGTCTTCAATTTCATAGGTACGCTTCATCTTCAGGTCGATTTTTATGCGCTTCAGTGCATTATGCCCGCTGTCCGGCGCCGGATAACTGCACTTTCCCAGCCCGTTTTCATAGTAGGCATTCGCCACCGGCGCCCTCCAGTCCACTACCATCCAGTGGGTGGTATCCTTCGATATCCCGCCGCGGCCGATGTAGAGGGATTCGGTCTTGTTAAGCGCCTCGTCACGAAAAACGATTCTGCCGAAATATGGTTTCTTCATGGCCTTTTCATTTCTTGCCAACGCCCGCTTCATGTGATCATGCAGTGTAATCGTATTATTCAGGATCGTGTAAACCTCTGCATCATTATCGTGGTAATGCTCCAGCATTTCATCGATGTTGGCCTGCATGCGTGCCACTTCCCTGCCGTAGTTTTCCACATTGTCGTGAACCACTGCCAGCGTTCTGGCAAGATACGCTTCCTCTTCCCGCTTTGAAGTTTTCAGGGCCGTACTCTTCACTTCCGGCTCCATGTTCCGCTCCTTTCCTGTGCCGTTATCTGTGTCAGAAAAAAATCTGCCATTCTCTGGCAACAGCCCGGACGGTGCCGGACTGTTACCAGCCATAAGAATATTTTACTCAAAACAGGAAATAATACTAGACTTTATTTTTCTCATGTGCTAAAATATATAATAGAGTGTGCCAAGGAACAGATTTTAACACAGTAAAGTATAGAGGATGCTTTTCCAATCGGGAAAACATCCTCTTTTTATGCTTCAGATATTGGAAAAATACTGCCTGCCGTACAAATTCCTTCTGTACCCTAATGCAGGCTGTCTTTTTTAGCAGTACCATTTTATTTTGGCGGGATTCTTTTCATTCTCCACCATACAAGCACGCAGCGCTTCTTCCATCTTTGCGCATTCCTGTGCGGCGATCCGATCGTATACCTCCGGTTTTTCTTCCAGGCCGACGCGGTCGTATGCGATGGCTGCCGCCCCGTAAAAAGCCAGGCCCAGAGAATGGGTGGGCGTGTACACCGCGCCGATGGCCTGTCCGATGGTCCTGGCCGCCGCCTGGGCCGCGGGGTTCTTCTCCGCTTCCTTAGCCGCCTGTACCGTCAGCGCCGCCGCTTTCTTCAGCTCCGGCAGCTTCAGTTCCCCTTTACGGTAACTGCGGTATGCCTCCACTGCCAGCCGCAGACGGTCATCCTCCGGAAAGGCCTTTTCATAAATATTGAGGATATATTTTTCAGCATAGTCCACGCACCAGTCCCCTATCGTCGTTTTGCTCTGCGTTTCGATCAGGCTCATCAGCGACAGGATGTACGGTGAATCGGCTGCTCCTAACATTTTGCGTAATTTTGCCATTGCAATTCTCCTTTTATGGGAATATCAGTCTGCCGGCAGCCGTTTATTTTCTCAATACCCTGTCAGCAGCACCTTTTTTCTTTTTCCCGTAAAAAGATTATACGGTACACAGGCCCGTCAGTCAATCTGAACCAGTTCTCTGGAGGCAGGGTTGACCATGATTCTGATCTCTTCAATTCCGGTCACATGGTAAGAGGCAATTTCCCGGTTCCTGATCCCTTCCAGCAAATCATCCTTACAGGTCATAAAGCTCTTAAATTCATCATTTATATAGTTCCAGTCCACCCTCACGTATTCTCCGGAATCATCATCCATTTCATATGAATTTAAATATGGCTGCACCACATTTGCATTATAGGTAACGAGGAAACGCACCGTGTTCTCTGGAACCGCTTCACTTTCAATCACCTCATTGTTATTGGCATATCTCCCATAGTTCCTGCCAATCGTAAGGGGTTCCTCCGCAGCCGCCTCAAAAGCATAATCCAGGGTAAGGGTTTTCCTGTCCATTTCTCCCGCTTCCTTTTCCCCGGCATAGGTGAAGGTGGAAAATTCCAGGAACGCCATTCCTGTTCCGGCTCCGGCCAGGACAATCCCCAGGCAGAAAATACCAATTAAAATCTTTTGACTGTTACGCATTGCGCACCTCCTCAAGTCTTTCTTCTTCCTGAACCATTCTGTCTTTCTTTTTCTTTAATATAAGGAAGGTGGTGCACAGGAGGGTAAAAGCGCCTGTGCAAAGCACACCGCCGAAGCACGCCAGCGTAACTCCCGCCAGGGGATATCCCTGAACCAGCCACACAAGCAGCATTGCAAACAGAAACAACAGCATCATGCAGCAAAGCCCTCCAAAAAAAGCCGTCATAATCATAATGCAGTTCCAACCCCATCTGACGCACCAGAGGAAGCAATACCACAACGCGGAAAAAATCCGTCCCAGGAAGCTTCCAAAGGAGTGAAGCACTCCTTTCGGACCTCTCTTTTTATATCCGCTCTCACTTACCGCAATCCGTCCGTCTTCTGCCATAAAATCCTCCTTCGTATGCTTCTCATGTCCCTTCAGCCGTTTCCCAAGCCAGATAAAAGGCACTCCTAAAATATGTACCACCCACAGGGCTGCCGCTTTCGTCTTTTTCCAGCAGGTCCTTCCCAGATCCCCCGCCGCTTTTGCAGCCCCTTTGAAAAAATGACTGACCGTACCCCACAGCCGTTTTCCCTCCTGAGTGACCCCGGTCATATCCGGCAGCTTCTTTTCCGTTTTCACAGTCTGATATTCCGGCTTTACATGATAAGCCTCCAGGATCTGGGCCGCCAGCTCCTCCACGCTGCCGAAGTCCCGTATCGCTTCCTCCTCGCTCAGGCCGGTGCTTAACTTCATGTCAATATGCTGGGCATATTCCTCCAGGATATCTTCCTGTTCCCTGTCTTCCAGTATAGTAAGATACTTCTTTAAATCATTTAAAAATTCTGACTTATTCATTTCTAATCCTCCTGTCCTCTGACGAGCAGAGGATTTACCTCCTGCGCATCACCGGTTTGCCTGTGTATCACCATCGGTCCATGGTACTGCATCAATCGGCATGCTCCCTCAAAAAAGTGCATACACGTTCCTGAAACTCGTTCCAATCCTTCTCCAGGCTGTCACGGTACAGTACTCCTGCCGCCGTGAGATGATAATATTTTCTCGGCGGACCCTCTGTGGATTCCCGCAGGTATGTCTCAAAATACCGCTCGTTGGTCATCCGCTTCAGCAGAGGATATATGGTGCCTTCATTTACGTCTATCACCTTGGAGACCTCCTCCACCAGCTCATAGCCGTACATATCCCTCTTCCTCACCGATTCCAGGACCACCAGCTCCAGCACGCCCTTTTTAAATTGTGGATTCATGGGAAATCCTCCTTTGATTACTATATTATGCATACTACTATGCATTGTCAAGTACTAAGAAAAATAAAATACTTAAACTTTTCTTAAAAGTGGATGTCAATGTCTTTCAGCAGCGGATCCGTTCCCAAGTAACAGGAAATCCGGCAGGTACACAACCTGCCCTTCCAAATATAAAAATACCGGCAGGCAACGCAAATTCGCCGCCCGCCGGTATTTGCATTTGTATCAGCTGCCATACCTCACACTCACCTGTCATCTGTGCGCCGCACAAATTCCAGGAAAGCAAATATTATAGAAATGACTGTAAGTACAGACACGATTAGCTGCGACATATTCGTGGCATACTCCGCCTGCTCCGGTACTGCGCAGCCCAGGATCAGAAAATAAACACACCACAGCAGCCCAAGGATAAGGGTGAGGATCGTCAGGTATTTTACCACTCCTGTAATTTTAGCCAGCAGAAGCTTTGATGCCCTGACCTGCTTTTCCGTATATTCTTTTCTGCCTGCCATGAGCTTAAATCCGCCCAGGAAAAATCCAATGAGCAGCCCCCAGGAGAGCGCCCTGCAGATAACATAATAAATCTCCATTTTTCACCTTCTCCGCCCTAAGCCATTACAGCTGCCTGCTTTTTGTCTATACACTTTTTGTCTGTAAGCCTTTTGCCTGTAAGCTTTCTCCTGACGATACCCGGACGCGCGCCTGACGCATTTGGCTACATATAGGTTACAACGTCCTCCAGCTGCCGTTTGGGCACGACATAGTCCCGGTTTTCATCCAGATAATACCTGATATCCCCGTCCTTTATCTCTTCAATGCGGCTCTTATGGGAGGGGTAACCGAAGGCCACTACCGTATGCAGCTTCTGCTCCTCAGTCAGGCCGAACATTTCTGACAGCCGCGGCTTATTGCAGGCGCCGATAATACAGCTTCCCACGCCCCGGTTCCAGGCGGCAAGAGTCATATTTGCTATGGCCAGCCCTGCGTCCGTATCACAGTCAGGATTGATATTCAGGTTCTCCACCACAGCGATGAACAGCACCGGCTTCTCATCCTCCCCGGGCTGTCCGTCCTCCGGTTTAAGGTAGCCCGCCCATCTGGTGCAGTCAAAAACCTGATTTACCTTATCCGCACTTCTGATTACCACATAGCTTAAAGGCTGTTTATTGGCGGCGCTTGAAGAAAGCCTTGCCGCACGGAGAATCTCCCCTATAATTTCTTCACTGATTTCTTTCTGGTAAAAACGCCTGTAGGTACGTCTTCCTTCCAGCAGTTCCATAAGCTCCATCCTGCAATCACTCCAATCCCATTTCCTGTAATATCTGCGTTACCCTTTCCGCATCCGTCTCCGCCACATAGATCTCTTCCCCGCACATGGAATTGCCTCCGTAAATATTCATAAATCCACTTTCATCGGCATCCTTCTTGTAGGCCGGTATCCCGTTCTGCTTCAGGGTATCCAGAATCATTTCCGCCTGCAGATTGTCCTGGGACGTAAAAATCTTTACCACCTTTACTTCTTCCATCCTTTTGCCTCCTTTTTCCTTCATTTCCCAATTTCAGTTCCGCTATTACTTTTTCCCAATATTTTTCCGGGATATCCGGCCAGCTGCAGCTGCCGGTATCCTGTGTGCAAAGCTCCATCACCCTTGCCAGCACGGTTCCATGGGACAGCTCCCCGCCCCGCAGAATGTTCTCCGTAACCACACACCAATAGGGCGCGTGACGATACAGGCCGGATTCATGAAGCTCCCGGATAACCCTGTCCGTATCATAGGGAAGGCTGACCGGCTCCTCCTCCCAGCCGCCGTTCCTTCCGTGAAGCAGCAGATACTGCGCCTTCCCGCCGCTTCGATATGAAATTCCCGCAGAGCCGGGATTGATGGCAAGCCTGTCCTTCCCTGCAATCCGTGTCCGCACATGTGTATGCCCGAACAGGATGAGCGGTGTCTGCGTCCGTTCCATTATCTGCAGGGTATTCTCATCCTCCGGCAGCATTTTTTCATTTACCCGGAAAGGGGAACCGTGGCAGGCCGTAATTCCGGGGAATCCCTCCAGCAGCAGCTTCCGGGAAGCCGGCATTTGGGAAAAGAAGTCAAAATCACGGGAAGTGAGCGACCTGTATGCATACAGTAAAGCGCCGCTGGTGGAGTTCCCATACTCCCAGCCTGTCTCCCCCCTGTCTCTAAATTGGAACCAGTAGTCCTCCTTATTACCCCGGATGAACATACAGGGATATTTCTGCGCTGTCTCATACAGAAGCCGCATGGTCCTTTCCGGATAGGCAAGCTCACTCACATAATCTCCCAGAAAAAGATACGCATTCGCCTGATTGGAAGCTGCATGGTCCAGGCATCGTTCCAGCGCCACATAGTTGCCGTGTATGTCTGAAATTACGGCAATATGGGGGTCCTTCAGATTTTGTATATCCATTTTTAGTGTTTCCTTACTTTTATGCACAGATATAATGCCGTCTACGCCGACATTATATCATATCCGCTCCGCGGATATGAGCCTCCGGCGGAATTCAGCGCCTGGTTTTCTGCGGCAGGCGCAGAAACCAGTATGCGCAGATATAATGTCGTCTACGCCGACATTATATCATAAATAAACACCAAACGGGATATTTTCTTTGCTGGGTGTTTTCTTTGCGTCAATACCATACAAAACAGCCGCCTACCTGTCTGGCATATCAATTCTGCCAGGGCAAGGTCTGCGGCCATTGTTTTCATAATTTAAAATAAATGCGTAAACCGCTCCATCAGAGCGAAGGCGGCTTCACTGTCTCATTGCGCCGTTGAAATTTCATATTCCCCGGTCTCCAGATCCACGCTCACACACGTTCCGTCTGAAAATACGGTGCGCTGCTTCTTTCCTGTATCATCCAGCAGCTCATGTCTGGTCATCTCACAGAAAGCCAGCTTTTCATGAAGTTCCTGCACCACCTTACAGCGGGCAATCATCTCTTCAATCCCCATGCCTGAGCTGTCCGTAAAGGATCCGTCCGTATTTTCATAAGCGCCGTCCCGGATCAGATAAGGCATGCCCGCGTTCAGAAGCGCATAGCCCATCATATCCTCGCTGCCATCGGGCTTATCCATCATCCATGGCTCCAGCACGCAGTCGTGATATACCAGGTTAAAGAGCGGCACGGGAATCCCTTCCCTGGGTGTTCCCGGAGCCTTCAGCATGAACGCATAAGGCGCATAATGGCAGAATATCAGGCTCTGCATGCTCCAGTCGGAAACCTCTTCCGAGCTGGTAAGAATCCCGCGGGCCAGCAGCCAGTCGAAGCATTTTTTCCTGTATTCATAGCATTCCCGCCTGGTCATCCGGTGCCTGGGATTGTCGCATTCATCCCCTTCATTGCAGGTGAATACATCCAGATAGGTTCCGTCCAGCTTAATTCCATGACGGAACAGATCCTGGAAATTACGTTTTACATAATAAGGCGCCTGGGTGCCGCACAGATAAGTCTGCGGCCCGCCGGCCCACCGCTTATGCGCCGGTATGGTCCCGTCCGGCAGCCTGGTGGCATATTCTTCGTCATAAGTCTTAGCGTCAAAATAATAGTCTCTGTACTGATCATGGATTCCGAATAAAAATCCGCAGCGGTGAACCGTATCCACCAGGCTCTTCATGCCCTCCCAGCCTCCGGCCTCCGCACAGGCATTCCTGTAGTCAGGATGCTGGTTGTCGTAGCCGGGCTGCGCCCAGCCGTCCAGATGCAGAAACAGCTTTTCCACACCCATGCCCTTCAGGCTTTCCATCTGTTTTTCCCTGACGGAAAACAGGGTGACATGGTTGTTTTTCTCCGGATCCTCTTTATCAAAGAAATCCGATTCCGGATTGACGTTGGTCTTGATGCCGCAGTGCATGATGCTGCAGCCTACCAGATCTTTTACGGAAGGGACTCTGGCGGCCTTTTCCGCAAGGGAAACAAACAGCCCGGTATCCTTCACATAGCTTCTGTAAATCTTGCACAGGTCATTATAATCGCAGTCCTGGGCAAATATGTATTCCATGCAGCGCCTGTAATCCATTTTCCCAAGGCTCGGCTCCCACCATGTCCCGATATGGGTATACGGGCCGCCCGCCGGATGCTCCAGCCACGCGCCCGCATTCCAGGGTGTGGCGGCAATCGCGATATAACCTGCCCGATCCTTCACCTGGCCGTACCAGGGCATATAGCCCCCAGCCGTAAGAAATCTTCCGTTAAAGGAAAGAGCGCCTGCCTCATTTTCCCAGGTGTTGGGGATCAGAAGCCCCTGCCCTTCATTTACAAGCGTCTGCCAGGCCTGGGACGGGCTGTCAAATTCCATGCATCCCGGCCATCTCACCTCTTTGACGGAAAGCCCTTTTTCACAAATGGGTATCCATTCAAAATGTACCCGGCCAAACAGCTTCGCCGAACTTCCGGGACAGTCCTCTTCCATCTCCTCCACCCAGACGGAAGTCTCGAAAGCATAAGAATCCTCCGCCCCGTCCAGCTTCCGGTAAGAGGAACGGATTCCCTTTCCCACGCCGCTTTCAAACGTTTCATGTACAATCTCCTGCCAGCGCGAAAAATCAATGACCTCCTCCTGCGTCACAATGACAGGGCGGAAGTTCTCCGCCCATTTCCATTCCGATACGCCTGCCTTAATTTCCACATGCAGCGTATCCTGATTCAAATTCAGTGTGATTCCGGATGCTTCTGTCCGTATCATCCCAGTATTCCTCCCTGTTTTTTCGGCATTCTGCGGGAGTTCCTGCCTCCTCACAGCACACCGTTATTCTTTCACTGCCCCGATCATAACACCGGAAGTAAAGTACTTCTGCAGGAACGGATAAACAAAAAGAATCGGCACGGTAGCCACCATAATCGTAGCATATTTAATACTCTGCGCAATCGCTTCGGCGTCTCCGCCAGCGCCTCCGTTCATCGCCTGTATATCATTTGATATCAATATTTCCCTCAGGATTACCTGCAGAGGATACAGCTCCCTGTCCCTTAAAATCGTGGATGCCCAGAACCATCCGTTCCATATGGATACGCCGTAATAAAGCACCATAACTGCCATAATCGCCTTGGACAGCGGCAGAATAATGCGGAACAGAATGGTCATATGGCCTGCGCCGTCAATTTTGGCCGCCTCCGTCAGACTGTCAGGGATGGATTCAAAGCTTGTTCTCAGAATGATCATATTGTAAGTGCTGATCATAAAAGGAACAATCAGTCCCCATCTGCTGTTGATCATATGCATATCCTTCAGGGTAAGGTAAAAAGGAATCATACCGCCTGAAAAGAACATGGTAAACAGAATCAGCAGCATAAGAGGCTTTTTAAACATCACGCCCTTTCTGGAAAAGAAATAGGCGGCAAGCGCTGTCATGATCAAGTCAAGTATAACACCTACAATAAGGATAAACAATGTATTTGCATAGCCTTTCAGAATCATTGGATTCTGGAACACTTTTAAGTAAGCCTGCATATTAAATCCCATCGGTTTCAACAAAAAACCGGAATGGGCCATCAGCTGTGTACTGTTGCTGAAGGAGGCCATGGCCACATGCCACATAGGGTAAAGGCAGACCAGAACGATAATCGACAGGACAAAATAATTTACTACCTGAAATATTTTCTCTCCGCGAGACATTTTAATCTTCATTTTATTCCCTCCTTACCACAGGCTGCTCTCTGTTGTCCGTTTGGAAATCTGGTTTGTCACAAACAACAGAATACAGTTAATCACAGAGTTAAACAGACCGATTGCCGTAGAATAGCTCCAGTCCTGTTCAATCAGACCTGCCCGGTATACATAGGAGGAAATGATATCTGCGGTTTCATAGGTAGACGGATTGTACAGCAGGATCGTCTTTTCATAGCCCATGCTCATCAGGGAGCCCATTCTCAGAATTAACATGATGATGATGGTCGGCGCGATGCCGGGAAGGGTTACGTGCAGCAGCTGCTTCCATTTGCCCGCTCCGTCGATGGAGGCGGCTTCATACAGCTGGCTGTCCACGCCCGACAATGCGGAAAGATAGATGATGGAGCCCCAGCCCACCTCCTGCCATATGCTGGACACCGTGTAAATGGTACGGAAATAGGCCGGATCCTGCAACAGGGGAACCCTCGTTCCGCCGAACAATGCGATGATATCATTAAAAAGTCCCGTGGTCAGACAGAAATCCTTGATCATACCGCAGGCAACTACCAGTGATATAAAGTGGGGAAGGTAGGTAATCGTCTGGGAGACCTTTTTGAACTTTTTCCCTTTCACCTCATTCAGCAGAAGCGCCAGGATAATAGGCGCAGGGAAACCGAAAATAATACTGTAAATACTCAAAAGCAGGGTATTTCTCAGAAGCCTTCCGAAATAAGGGCTGCTGAAAAACCTGGTAAAGTTTTCCATTCCCACCCATTCGCTTCCGAACACGCCCTTGGCCGGCGTATAGTCCTTAAAAGCAATAATTGCGCCGTACATAGGCTTGTACATAAAAATTGCATAGAAAATAATTACAGGTAAAACCAGCAGATACAACGACCAGTTTCGCTGAAAGTCTTTTTTGATTCTATAACCCAACGAATTCCCCTTCATTTTTTTCAATCCTTTCTGGTGATTTGAAAACAGCCGGGGACTGTTTGCACAACCGCCCCCGGCCGTATATGTTCCGGAATCAACCGGCGTTTTCTTGCTTCAGATTATCTTGCATTGTAGCGTTCCAGAGCCGCATTTTCGATTTCAAGCGCTCTGTCGAGCTTCATGCCGTTCAATGTTTCAATGTAGTTATCCCAGTTGTCGAAGCTTTCCGTACCGAAGATGAACTTTAAGGACATTTCAGCAACATAGGTTCCCAGTTCGTTGGTAATGGTAGCCAGCTCCTTGGATTCATCCTGTGTGGGAGTGATGTTGGGAACGGTGTGCTTTCTTGCATCCGGAACAGCCCATACGCTGGGGCATTCCTTTACGGTAGGAAGCTGCAGGTACTGCTCAAGGTAATTCAGATCCTGAATGAAAGGTCCGTTGTAGTTGGCGCGGATGTATTTTGCCAGGGACTGTGCAAGCGGCCAGCCGTCCGGGTTGTTGGTAACAACGTCCGTATATTCTGCCTTGCCGTCCTTCATTTCATAGGAAACGCCTTCGATACCGAAGTTGAACAGGTTATGGCCTGCTTCGGAATAACCGTAATCCAGGAATTTTGCAGCCAGTTCCACGTTCTTGCAGCTGGAGGTAATTGCAGCGGCAACATCAGGGAACTGATTTTCCACATAGCCATATTCCGGTGTTGCTCCCTTTTCCGTGGTAGGGGTGGGGGTTGCAACCAGGGTGTATTCAGGATTGGTCTGCTGTGCGCTGGTCATGAACAGCTGCATACGGCTTGCTGCCCAGCCTACGGATGCGCCGGCCTTGTCACTTGTCATCTTCGCAGTTACCTGATCACCGTTCAGGGTTGCGATATCCCTGTCGATCAGGCCTTCTTCATACCACTGGTTCAGTGTCATCAGATATTCCTTGTAGCCCTCCTGAGCGGGAGCAAAGGCAACCTTGCCTTCATCGTCCAGAATGAACTGTGTGCCGTTTGCGGTACCAACCTTAAATGCAAATGCAATGGGGTTGGAATCCTTGAAGTTTGTCCAGTCAAAGCAAAGAGGAGCTTCCGCACCTTTTTTCTCTTTGAATGCGGTCAGGACTTCATGCCACTCGTCAACGGTGGTGGGAACCTCCAGGCCAAGCTCATCCAGCCAATCCTGACGGATAAAGCCGCCTACAGTATAGCAGAGCTTATCCTCGCCGCGGATGAAAGGGAATGCAAAGTAATTTCCGTCATCCGTCTTGATCATCTTGTCAACCTCAGGATTTTCTGCCAGATACTTTTTAATGTTCGGGCAGTACTGGTCAAAGATATCGTTCAAAGGAATAATTACGCCGTCCTTGATTGCCTTTTCCGGTCCGCCAGGATACTGCTTCACCCACTGCCATTCCATAATATCAGGAAGGCTTCCGTCTGCAACAATCAGGTTGAACTGTTCTTTTTCCTGTCCGGACGCTGGATGCTGGAATTCTACCGTAACACCGGTCTGCTCCTGCCATGCCTTGCCCAGTTCTGTTTCTCCTAAATTAGTAAAGTTAGCGGATACGTTAGGATTGAGCTGAAGCCAGTAGGTAAGGGTTCCTCCCTCAGCAAGGGGATATGTAACCTCTGCAGGCGCAGCCGCCTCTTCTGCATCCGAACCTCCTGCTGTTGTTTCCGCAGCTTCATTTGCATTAGAGGTTTCTTTCACCTGTGCTCCTGCATCGGTGCTCTCCCCTGCGGAGCTGCCGCAGCCTGCCAGCAGGGATGCCGCCGTCAGTGCCGCTGTCAGTAATGCTACCGGCTTTTTCAGATTTCTTCTCATAAAACTTCCTCCTTCATAATGTTTTTAAGATATTTGCTATCTTAATTTTCGAAAGAACATGGCCTTTATGCTATTTATGCATCTTGCATGTCTTTTTGTTCATTTTACATATGTCTCTATACATTTTATATAGACAAAACATAAAAAAGGTTGACAAAATCGAATGATCTTATCAACCTTTATTGATGATTTATCAAATCTATCTGCTTTTTCAGAAAAAACTACCTGCCGCTTTTCAGCTGTCCGGGCGTGGCGCCTGTAAATTTCTTGAAAGTCCTGATAAAAGTGGAGCTGTCGCGGAAACCAACCCGCTCCGCCGCCTCCACAACGCTGATTCCTTCCGCCAGAAGCCTCTCCGCTTCATCAATACGGGTCTGATTGATAAACTTCAAAAGGCTGTCCCCTGTGCATTTTTTGTAAATTGAAGACAAATAGGCGGGCGTCATATGGAAATACAGCCCTGTCTGGGATATATTCAGGTCGGGATTGCTGAAATTTTCCTGGATATATTCCTGTATTTTCTGGCACAGCTGCTGGTTCTGGCTGTATCCGCTGCCCTGTATTTCAGGGGTACGGCATAATTCTTCCACTGCTGCGGAAAATTTGTCCTTGATTTTATCCAGCGGAAGCTTGATGGATATTTCATTCAGGCCAAGCTCCTTATCGGAAGGCTCTCCTACCTCCTGGGCGGCCTTCATCAGAGTACCGATTAAATCATATAAAAGGTATTTGAACATTTCAGGGGATGCTTTGATTTCCAGGAAATTCACATCCAGTATTTTATTTATATAGGATACGGCAAGCTGGCTGTTGTGGTTTTTCACCGCCGAGATGATGCGTTCCTCCTGCTCGGTGGGATAATCGTACTTTTTATGGGAGCTATTGCGGATTTCCCGGTAGCTGATGAAGTCTGGATCCAGCACGGACACGAATTCCTCCGCTTCCTTTGCCTCCAGCCAGGACAGATGCACCCCTTCCAGCCCATTGTGGGGTTCTCCCGCCAGGACGGCCACGCGGAAATTAAAATTGTCATAAATAAACTTCTGCATGGCATCTACAATTTCCGCCAGGCGCTCCTCATAGGCCGTATCTTCTTTCCCCAGGCTTAAAATCATGGCTACCATATCTCCCAGCTCCACCTTTTCCAGCCGGAAGCTTTCCGACAGCCCTTCCCCGAAAACATTGCCTATGATAAATTTACGCAGGCTGTTTTTCTGTATGTATTCCTCCTGGCTGTCTCCCCGGTTCGGCGCATCCTTTACCAGGAACAGCAGGACCAGGTTCCTTCCCTCCCTGAATTGCCTGCAGATAAGCTCGCGGTCCGGCGTGTCCCCGCTTTCATCATAGGCATTGATCAGCAGATCCGTCAGGTAATACTGCTTCACCACCTCCTGGCTCCTGCTCACCAGCTGTTTGAAATCTGAGCGTTCCTCCAGAAGCAGCATCGCTTTTTCCTTCAGATACAGATATTCATTATCAACATATGCGCCTTCCTCCTCATCATGCTTCCTGAATACCTCAAGAAGCACCTTCAGAGGGTTATAATTGATTTTCATCATACGGGATGCCGCCCAGAAGCCGGTAAGCAGGCAGACAAAAATACCCACGACAAAAATATTTTTCATTTTGCTCGCCGAACCGCTGATCAGCTTCTCCGGCATCAGAAGGACATATTTCCAGTCAAATACATCGGAAAAAACAGTTCTTATGATATAAGTCTCGCCCTTCCATTCCGTTTTCTGGTCCCCACCCTGTTCCAGATTATCATAGCTGATCGCAATATCGCTGTATTCCTCCGGCCTGTTCATAATCTGGCCTTCCCGGTTGATGATCATCCAGTCCAGCCCGGACTCCCAGGCCGCCAGCTCAATGCTGCTGTTGAGAGCTTCCATATCCAGCCACATTCCTATCATGGCGGAGGATTCCCCAAAGTCTCCCTTCAGGTTCGTCATAGTCAGAAGCAGGGCAGGCCTTCCCCCTGTCCATTTACTGTCCATCCGGATGGAATCACGGAAATGGTACTCGGACAGGTGGGTTTTCAGCCTGTCCCGGGCCGCAGTCTCTCCCTCATCAAAACAGTACAGCTCACAGTACATGGAAAAATCCATATTGCCGAAGGAAGAAACCACCTTATCGCTGTTCTTAAAGTAAACCATGATATCCTTGCAGAAGCTTCCGTTTTTATTGATTGAGACCTGCAGATCCGAAAGCTCGTTCTGCAGCTGGTAGAGCTGGTAGGAATTATCAGAACGGAACTCCCCGCGCACGGCGGACAGCTGCTGCACATTTTTATTCAGGGCCAGCTGGATCAACGCATTTTCATAATAGCCCAGCTCCCTGTCACAGGTATTCTTTACTGTCTGGATAAGGCTTCGGTTAGAGGCATCCGCCTGATCCTTTGCTACACGATATGCATAAAAATAGAACAGGATCCCCATAGTAATCGGAATTAAAAAGATGAATGCATATGATAAATAAAGCTGCCGGTAAGCTTTTCCGTTCTTTTTCATTTCGCTTACTTCCTTCCACACGCCTTGGATTTTTTTACCGCAATGGCATTCTGATGATATATAATTGATTTTATCACAAAACTCTTACTGAAAACAGTAAAAATGTAATTATTTTCCATACCGTTGTCCAGGCCGGATAACAGCCCGGACGGGGCTGAACTGCTGCGGACATCCGGCCATGTAAGTCGTTTTTTATTCCCGCCCATAAAAAAGAGGCTTATGCAAGCCCCTTTTTTATCTTCCATGCCCCATGTCTCATTTTCAGACATGAAGTACTTCTCCTCCGTAAACCCGTTCTCCCTCTTTTACGCCGGTTACATCGAACACACACACATTTCCGGCGCCAAAGCAGTTATCTGCAATGACGGCATCCGAACCATGGAAAACCTCATTATGACACAGAATCACCACATAACTTCTGTCTCCCGCCGTAATTTTTACCGCCTGCGCTTCATCATCCGCAAGCTTCACCTGGCGGGTATGGCTGCGGACCTCCAGAAGCTCTGCCCTGGCAGGTTCCGTCAGGGCGTCTCCGCCGTTTATGACCGTAATCATGCTGGCAAAGCCTTCTTTTTTCAGTCTGGCCGTCAGGCAGCTGTTTTCTTCCCATTGGTTATAGTGCCGGGAGGTAATGCCCGTCCCCTGTTCCAACACAGTCCCTTCCGTAAGGAAACGGAAATATGCTGCGTTCTTTTTCCCACGGAAGGCCGCCATGCTGCCGTCTGTCTGAAGCCTTCCTTCCGGCGCAAAATGGAAAAACTGCCTGTATTCATGCTCTCCCGCTGCGTAAAACTGATCGTTAATCAGGTATATGTCCGGTTTTATCCAGATAACGCGGCGGTTTACGAAAATTCCCTCCGATATGTAGCCCAGGTGGCCGCCCTGCACAAAATCAGCTGTTTTTCCGAAACGAAAGCTTCTGTTCACAGGAAGAGACAGCTTCTCCGTCTCCCAGGAATCCGCAAAAGTCGTGAAGGATTTTCCATCCACCGTTGTTGTATTGTGCCCCGGATTGTCCTTCAGGGTGAAACGGATGGGCACATTCATATAGGTAGATCTGCCGCCGTCCACCAGGACATCCTCGCCGTTTATCACCAGATCCACATGCAGCTTGTCCCCATGGCAGTGGCCCGTACTCATGGCCCCGCAGGTAAAATGAAGCAGATTGGCATCCTTTTCCCAGCTTTCACGAAGATAATAATTCCCGCTGTCCTTAAGGGCCGCCGAAGTAAAATCAGGCGGCAGGCAGGCAAGGGTGTCATAGCCGGCGACGGCTCCGTACCCGAAATCCCATGCGCTTTCATAATCCAGCCGCGGGAAGCCTGAATATTTCAAAACCGGGTCCTTGAAAAGCCATGCGCCCATGGTGATCTTGTCCCTCAAATCCGTATCGTCGGAATCTCCCTGGGTAAACTGGCAGCCATCCGGCTTTTTCCATATGACATTGGCCAGCGCCATGCGGTGCACCGCATCCTCCATGGCCGGATCCAGCCGTATGCCGTTGGCTTTTGCCAGGTAAATCACGCAGCAAAGGCAGTGATATACTTCGTTGTGGTACATGGGCGACTGCTCCCACTGGCTGCCGTCTTCATAAACCTGCACCTTAACTGACTCCCGGATACGCTTAAGCGCCAGAGCCGCCCAGCGTCCGGTTTCCTCCGTTTGAGGCAGCCCCATGGCAATTTCAAACAGGCCGCTGTTCTCCAGGACACACCAGTTGCTCTGCAGTCTGGCATCCCCGCCCTTTTCCACAAGCCTTTGTGCATGGAGGCGCAGGCAGGCTGCAAAACGTTCCAGAAAATCCTCCGTTATCAGGCTGCTGTCCTTAAAATAGCGGATGGCCTTCGTCCACGTCTCTCCCCGCAGCCCGGTTTCCAGCATGCGCCAGGGTCCGGTTCCGGTCTTTTCATTCAGGGGCACCCGGTCCATCCAGTCATTTATCAGCCGCAGAAAGCCCTTTACGTATTTTTCATCCCCGGTCAGCCTCCAGGCCTGTCCCAGACAGATGAAATATCTGTGGCGGTTAAACTGCCAGACAAATTCCGGATCTCCCGAAGGTGTGAAGCTCCAGTCGATATCCTCCGGAAAGGTCACAGGCTCATAGGTCCGCTCCATATCCCAGCTTAAGTCAAAGAGGAAGGTGTTTTCACATACCTCGTCCGCAATGCGCAGGATATGGTTTACATCCTCTTCCCAGTTTTCCCGGCAGTAAGCCGCCAGTTTTCCCGGATCCGGCACAAAATAGCAGGAATCCGGTCTGTCAAAATATTGATCCAATATCATTTTTTCCGCTCCTATCCGCCCGTTTGCGCGGGCAGGCAGCTAATGGCTGCCGTCCGATTCGGGAGGCCGAAAGCGCGCCGCCTTCAGCCCGTTGTCCTTTCTGTCCCCGCAGTACGCAATCAATACCAGTAAGGTTCCCAGTCGCGGGAAAGCCTGGTAAGCGCTTCCATGTAAAAATAGTCGCCCCAGATCACACATTCATCCACGCCGTTGTTGGGGCAGGTGTTGTAGGGAGAGCTTTTTGCATAGGTTCCGTGAAACAGCAGCCCGTTGGACTGTGCAGGATCGGTAACCGCACATTCCATTACCAGCGCATATAGAAGCCGTCTGGCCATTCCCGTATAGTAAGCCGCCTTTTCTTCCGGCAGGTATTTGCTCATTTCCAGCATGCCGCAGGCCGCAATCGCCGCCGCAGAGGAATCCCTGGGCTCCTCGCTGCCGTCGCAGAAGTCAAAATCCCAATAAGGGACCATGTCCTTGGGCAGATGCTCCAGGAAATAATCTGTTACCTTGCAGAAAATATCGGCATATTCATCATCCCGCAGGAATTTGTAGGCAAGCGCGGAACCGTAGATGCCCCAGGCCTGTCCTCTGGCCCAGGCGGAGCCGTCGCGGTAGCCCTGATGGGTAACTCCCTTTTTCGGTTCACCCGTATTCACATCAAAGAAAAAGGTATGATATGTGGAATGATCCTCTCTGATGATATTCTTCATTGCAGTCTTGATATGTGCTTCCGCTTTTTTTGCATATTCTCCGTTTCCGGTCACCTCTCCGGCCCAGAACAGAAGCGGCATGTTCAGCAGGCAGTCAATGATCAGACGGTAATTGTTCTCGTCTCCCAGCGTCCCCCATGCCTGGAAGAACTGGCCTTTTTCGTGAAAGCGGGTCATAAGATTGTCGGCAGCCATGATCGCCGCTTCCTTTCCAGTCTCATTTCCGGTAAGCTTGTAAGCAGCCACACAGGAGGGACAGTATAAAAAGCCCATATCGTGATGGTTTACGCCGTCCTTTTCCTTTATTCTCCTGTAAAAATCCTGCACCTCAATCTCTGCGGTTTTCTTCAAAGCTTCATCGCCTGTCTTTTCATAAGCCAGCCACACCTCGCCGGTCCAGAAGCCCGGCGTCCACTCATAATTGCTTCCCGGCTGGTAAAAATGATTTACGCTGGCGGACGGCGGAAATTTTTCCGTGAACTCGGCTGTGGCCGTTTTGATCAGCTCCGCCGCTTTGTCATACGCGGCCTTCAGCATCCCCTCATCAATCTCTTTGTGCTGCAGTAATTCTTCCCTTGTCTGCATAATACCTCTCCTCCTTTTTCCATATCCGTCCCGGCAGCCTGAGCCGGGCGGGACAGTCCATACATTTATTATAGTAATTATGCGGCAAAAAGTATATCGACAAAACTTCAGATTCGGTTTGCATAATTTCGATTCCGGGCAGAACTTAGCCCGAAGCTGCCGGGAGGCTTACCGGCTATATGTCTTTTGGGACAAGGTTTAATCCAGGCTGAAGACGCCGTTTAAGGCTTCCGGTTTTAACGGCCTTGGGCGTTCACAGGAGGAATGAATTTCACAGAAGGAGCCTGTTTCGCTGCTCTTCATGATTGCCGTAATGATTTCAAGCACATGATAAGCCATTTCCTTCCCCGCGCGGCAGGGCCTTCCTGCCCGGATGGCATGGGCCATTTCTGCAGGGCCGATTCCTCTGGAATTATCCGAAAAGCCGAATATGTCAGGAAGGCTCTGCGGTTTGGGAGGATTTGCAAAATCAAAGGAGGCCGGGAGATATAAAACCTCGCCGCCGAACTGGTTCGGATCGGGAAGCCTGAGAATTCCCCTGGTTCCGTAGATGGTAATTCCCGCCTGGTCAAAAATAATGCTGTCCCCGTTCAACTGGAAGGTGCCGGTAAAGCCGTCCGCAAAATCCAGCACTGCGGATACCTGGCTTTCATTTTTATGAATCATTTCTTTCCCGAAATCAGGACTGGACGGATTGCAGTTTGTACGCAGCGGATAGGGATTGCGGACAATGCCGCAGGCCCGCCTGACGCTTCCCAGTATGCTCACCAGCGCGGTCAGGTAATATACGCCGTAATCGTAACAGATTCCGCCGCCAGGCATGAGAAGGAAGGAACTGATGCTGCACAGGAAATTCAGATCCCGGTTAGCCGCCACGGTGCAGGAGGTGATTTCCCCGATTAGGCCGTCATCAATCGCCTTCCTGGCGGTCTGGAAGGACGAACCAAGAAAGGTATCCGGCGCAGAACCAAGGTACAGGCCTTTTTCCTCCGAAAGCCTGACCAGCTCCGCGGCCTCCTCCAGGCTGACGGTCATGCTCTTTTCCGTGTATACATGTTTTCCTGCCTCAAGAGCCTTTTTGATAATTTCATAGTGCGCCGGGGCCGGGGTAAGATTAACAATCAGTTCAATGGACTCGTCCGCCAGGATTTCCTCATAGGTGGAGGCCTTTATTCCGTACTGCTGCGCTTTCCGGGCGGCATGCTCCGGATTTCTCGCACAGCAGGCCGCAACCTCCAGAATATCAAAGCGGTTTATCATATTGGTGAGATAGATATCGCTGATCGCTCCGCAGCCTACCACGGCGGTTTTCATGGGTTTTTCATTCATAGGTGTATTTCCTTTCTTTATTGCAGCTGTTTTGTTTCTTCGCAGCTTCTGTTCTTATTATGGAAAAGTATAACACACCTCTCTGCGCTCCGCCATGAATTTTCCCGTCCTTTCCCCATTCCTTAATCAGCCTTTTTTCGGTGTTTTTTCATTTCATACATCTTTTCATCCGCCGCATGGAGAAGGTCGGAAACGGAACAGAATGGCAGCTTCTGCGCATCGGCAATACCGTAGCTGACAATGGGACAGATTTTTTTATCCGGCCACAGGAAAAACTGAGCCAGCCTTTTATTAACCTCCTGCATCAACAATTCAGCTTCCTCTTCGTTTCTGTCCGGAAGCAGGACAAGAAATTCATCTCCTCCCAGCCTGCTCACATTTTTTCTTTCAAACAGTTCCAGCAGCACTCTTGCTACCGCCGTGAGATAGCGGTCTCCTTCCTGATGCCCCAAAGTATCATTTACATATTTCAGCCCATCCAGATCGATCATGCATACACAAAGCTTTTTCTTTTCCTTCAGCGCCCTCTGGAGCGCCAGCAATCCGTACCTGCGGCTTGACGTATTGGTCAGCACATCCGTATAGGCTTCGCTTTTCAGCTCGCCAATGTCCCGATTGGTCTGTTCCAGCAGCTGTTCCAGTTCTCTGGACTTTGTCTCATACACCTCCAGAATGCTCATTTTAACCGCATGGATGAAGGAAGTATAAAATGCGCCGAATAAAAGGACCGAAGTGACCACGAAAAAAAGAAGCATCAGCCCGGTGTACGGGTTTCCATCGAAAGCAATGCTTAAAATAAACAGATATGCATCAATAAGCAGCTGGGATGTGGTAGTAAAATAGAGCTGGTTCCTGTTGCTGATTAATTTCTGTATGGCATCCTGGGAAATGGTCCTTCGGAAAACCTCCAGGGATATGGTGGACGCCAGGGCTACCAGCAATATCAGCGCAGGATACAAATAGCTGCCACGGAAGCTTTCCATGGACCGTATCCTGCAGATCATTGAAAAAACCCCGAACAGCAGCATATATAAATCTGCCGTATGGAACAGATAAATACTGCTGGCAAACAGCGCAACCGAAAGGCTGTTCTGAAAAGCCAGCAGAAAATAAAGCAAAAGCAGACTGTACAGGAATATATAAACAACAATCATGGGAATGCCGGAAAATACCACCATCCAAAGCACCGCCAACGCGGCCGCGGGAACCATGATACCGCGTCCCCTGGTAAAAACAGGCATGCCAAGTATTTCCCGGGAATATCTGCATGCCTTAAAGCCATATATGATAAACGCAGCGTAGGAAGCCAGGATGAAACCCCAGTATTTACATAACTGTACCAAGCTCTTCCCCTCCTGTTCATAACCATTTACCCTATCTTATTCGAAAGTGCATAATAAGTGAATGAACGGGAAATCTCTGCCGGATAACGGTTATTTAAGCGCAATTGGAAATTATTATTCGAAATCGGATTTTCATTGCACGGATAAGCATAAAAATCAAATTTCGCATTTACATAATATGGAATAGCGCATTATAATAACATTGACCGTTATATGGAAATAAGGAAGGAATTATTGTATGAGGTACCAGAGATTTAAAGAGCAGGATATCATAGATAAAACACAGGATATGATACGTCTGCTGGTAAGCAGACAGTCTGATTCCTTTATGAAGCAGCTGGACGGAAGCTTTGTCCAGATTGGGGATTACGATCCCTTACTTATACAGAATGGCCCAGGGCATGTAAGCCCGGGGCCGATCAGCCCGGACCCGCTCAGCCCGGAGCCGGAAGTTAGCGAGGCAATATCCCAGGAAGAATACGCCGTTGTTTCCCATGAACGCTGTCTGTGGGTAATCTGCGGCTGTTTTTCCATTACGGCTTACATGGACGGCCGGTTGCTGTCCGCCTCGAAAATAGTGTTTACCTTTGTCTGGAGGCAGGCCGGGGAAAGGCTTCTTCTGGTTCATGCGAACATGTCCCACAGCAGGCCCCAGGCAAGGAATAACGGCGGTCTGACAGATGCCGGAAAAAGCATTGTAAACGTACCGGCGCAGCCTCTGTCCGCCGAACCCGAAACCAAAATGTCCCTCAGGGATTTGAACGGGAAAATACATTATATCTTTCCGGCAGAAATCCTCTATATTAAATCAGACAACAAAATCTGCCACATCTTCACGGCGGAATCCGCATTTCCGGTCCGCATAACGCTGCACAGGCTGTACCGCCCTCCCTTTCTGCTGATTCACCGAAGCTATCTGGTGAACAGAAATTATGTCCGTGAAATCTGCCGTTACCAGGCAACCCTTCTGAACGGGATCCAGATTCCCATCGGGAAGGAAAAGTATATGGAGATAAAAAAGGCTCTCAGCTGCTGAGTAAGGCGTTGGGGAACTGTGGAGGAGCAGACTGCCCCTCCCTTTTTATGTCCTGATAACCAGCACGGCGTCCGTGCCGTCCTCTCTCTCGGGCGGCCGGAATTCCATCTGCATTCTTCCTGTCACATCACAGATAAAGGTCTGCAACCCGGTTACGGGATCCAGCCAGTAGGCACCCAGCTTTTTCCCCAGGTAATGTTCCAGGGACAAGCTTATTGTCCTGCCGGTATAGGTATAGGCAAAAAGAAAATCTTCTCCGGCAAATACGCTGATATAATCGTATTTTTCCCCCTGTTCTTCCAACAGATAATCCTCTGCCGGCCTGCCGTGGGTAAAGTCCACGGACTGCATCAGTCGCTTCAGATGTATCATCTGCGCGCCGCCGGGATGATGTACGGCATCCGACCACAGATACCTGGCGCCGAAAGCCCCTTCCTCAGACAGATTATCATAAAACTGCATGATGGAATTATGGCCGTAGGTATGGCCCGCTGCGCCGGCGAACACGTTCCAGTAAGCGTACCGGCGCACATCCGCAGCCTTCCAGTAGGGCTGTTTTTTATCATGCAGCCCCTGCACCACCCATTCATAGGAGGGTTCTCCGTCCAGTACCGGCTTTGCCGGTTTTTTCCCATAGTCACGTTCCACATACCGCCAGCAGTCCTCCCCGAAGCAGCCCTCCGCTGCAGCATTGTCATCCCATGCGCCAAGCTCCGTCTGATCATACCGGCGGTGCCCCGACTGGAACAGGTTGAAATCCAGCCATTTTGCTTCATGAAACCAAAGGGAGGAACTGGTCCTGCCAAAGGGATGGTACCCTACCAGGCGTCCGGGATTATCCTGCTTCATTCTCTGTCCCATTCTTTCAAACAGCCCGGGATTCACATCCCCTCTCACATCGCCGCCCACAATCCATACGATATTGGGCGCGTCGTGATACCTGTCCAGGATAAAATCTATATAGGTATCCAGATTCTCTTCATTCAGACTGCCCCCGGCGACGATGCTGCTTCCCCAGACAGGCAGGATCCCCATATAAAGTCCCAGTTCCTCCGCTATACGGATGACTGAATCCACATGCTTCCAAAAACCGCCGTCCCTGTTAATCCTGTTGAAATCACCGTTTACCAGCGCTGCATCCCCGGCGCAATTTTTCTGTTCAGGGCTGTGAAGGAAATCCGCAAGGATTATATTGTACCCAAGCTCTTTTCGGTTTCTAAGATAATTCCGGGTTTCTTCCTCCGTCAGCCGGTGAAACAGCAGCCAGGCGGTATCTCCCATCCAGAAAAAGGGAGTATCCCCGCAGCTGAAATATCTGCCGTTTTCCGTTACCTTCAGTACTCCCTGTTCCCAGGGCTTTGTGTAGGTCATGATATATATTCTCCTTCTTTTTTTATAATCCTTTTCCCCGGTAAGCAGCCTCATAGATAAGCAATATAGGGATGCAAACCGGCGTAGTCTCCCGCCGGCCAACATCCCACATGCCTGTTTTTTCAGACTGCTTATTTTAAATTTTCCAGATACGCTGCCACCTGTGTTTTTGCTTCGTCCATTATCTTCTGAAGTCCGGCGGCTTCCGCCTGTTTATTGAACTCATCCAATGTCTTCTCAACATCATCTACCAATCCCAAATCCAGCAGCGGCACATACTGGGTATAAACGCTCTGAAGATTTGCGAGCTCATTCTTTACATTGCTGTCATCAAAGGAAAATGCTGCGGTAGGGCCTTCCAACGCTTTCTCCTTCCATATTTCACCGATTTCGTACTGATCCTTAAAGGTATCTTCCCTTGTCATATCATACATAGAATTTTTAAAGCCCCAGGAAAAGCCGTTGCCATAAGGATTACTGCTCATTTCTGCGCCGGGCTTCCAAAATCCCTCAGAAGCCACCTCATAATGCTTTCCTTCGATTCCGTGACGCACCAGATAATACAAATCTTTATCAAACTTCAGCAGATCCAGCGCCATAAAAGCACGGGCCTGATTTCTTGAATTTGCCAGGACAGCCACGCCGTCACCCGTATAAGCTGCCAGAAACCGATGTGCATCAGGCGTCAGATCACATACCTCAGGCTTCCATTCCGGATGGTTCTGCTCCACCTCGGATGCCGTTGCACCCACGGTTCCAAGGTTCTGTGAGAAAGATGCACTTGTTCCGTTAATAAAGGCTTCCTTGACATCCGTTGCGTTTGCAATTGCACTCTTGGACCAGAATCCTTTGTCCGCCCATTCTTTCATCTGTTTTGCAAAATCAAGATACTCCTGTGTCCCATACATCCATAACAGATCATCTGCTGTAAAATCTTCTGAATATTTATAGGAAATATAGTTTACAAGGGCACCTTCCAGCCTTACCCAGTCATTTTTAGCCTGAAGGAAAATAGCTTTATTTCTGTCATTGTTCTGCGATGCATCGTAAGCAAATGATACACCGGAATCCGGATCATTAGCTACCGCTGTATAATACTCTTCCAGATCACTCAGGTTTTCCAACCGATCCATGCCGTATTTTTCTCTCAGATCCCCACGGATCAGGATGGCATCCGCACTTACATTCGCCATATTACAGGGCACAAAATATACCTTGCCTCCTATTTTGGCCTGTCCCCAGGAAGCCTCAGCCTGATTTTCCAGATGCAAAGGCATGTAATCATTGAGCACCTGATCCGTTACTTCCGCAAACGCCCCCTTATTTGCCTCTGACTGATAGAATGCCCATGTAGAGGTATAAATCAGGTCAATGCTCTCTCCCCCTGCAATGGTCAGCGCATATTTGGTGGAATAATCACTGAGAGACATATTTTTTAAAACAAGAGTTGCATTAATCTTCTCTTTCAGAATTTTGTTAATTTCATCAAGCACCAGTCCCTCATCTTCCGTTTTGTCACCGATATAATACATTACCAGCTCCACAGGCTCAGATACATCCTGTCCGTTGTAGGTCATTGCGCCCTCTGCGGCTCCTTCCTGCTGTGTCCCGCCCTCGGTGGCAGCAGCCTGTCCTTCCGTTTTCTGTGTTCCGCAGCCTGCCAGCGATGTCAATACACACGCACCTGCCAAAAGCAGGGCCAGGAATTTTTTTGCTTTTTTCATTTCAAATCCTCCACTTTATTTATTTTTTTATCCCTTCACTGCGCCCAGTGTAAGTCCCTTGATAAAATATCTCTGTACAAAAGGATAAAGCAGGATAATCGGCCCGGTTACCACGACGGTCAATGCCATTTTCATAGATTCAATGGGTACCGTATCTACCACCATGCCTGACTCAGCCGCAATTTTCCGCAGTTCCTTTGCATCATTAATCAGCTTATACAGCTGGTACTGAAGACTGTAGAGATGATCATTATTGATAAACAGCATTGAATTATACCAGTCATTCCAATAGGTCAGCGCCGTAAACAGCCCAATGGTGGCAACCACCGGTTTTGACAAGGGCCATATCAGCTTCATAAAAATAGAAAAGTCTCCCGCACCGTCAATTTTTGCGGCTTCTGTCATTTCAAAAGGAATGCCTGCCATAAAGCCTTTCACCAGCAGGATATTCCATACCGAGACAATCCCCGGCAGGATCATGGCCCAGATGCTGTCCTTCAGCCCCAGATATTTAACACATAAAATGTACCATGGCATAAGCCCGCCGCTGAATAATGTTGTGAAAAAGTAAAAAAAGGAAAGACGGTTTCTCCATTCAAAATCTTTTCTCTGCAGTACGTAACCTGCCATTGTATTCAGAAATACGCTCAGTGCCGTACCAACCAGGGTGACAAATATGGTAACGCCATAGGCCCTGAGTATTGCCATGGGGCTTTGGAAAATCGTTTTGTAGCTTTCCAGTGACAGTTCCTTTGGAATAATACTATAGCCGTTTCGTATAATATAGTTCTCCGAGGTCAGTGAGGAGCCAATTACAATCAGAAACGGTATCAGACATACCAGGGCAAACAGGAATATCAAGGGATAGCCCACTGCCTTGAAGGTAAAAACATCCCTGGAGATATGTCTCCTTACGGAGGGCTTCACAGTTTTACTCATAATTGTTTCCTCCTAGAATAATGAATAATTTTCATCCTTTTTCTTTACTATCCAGTTGGCGATAATAATTGTAATAAAACACAGTACCGACTGGTAGAAACCGATGGCCACTGTCTGCCCCACATCTGTGGCAGCTATGGTCATTCGGAAAACATAGGTATCAATAACGTCTGTCTTGTCAAACAATGTACCATTCTGTCCCACCAGCTGATAAAACAGATCCAGGTTTCCCCGGAAAATCTTGCCCAGGGCAAGTAATGTCAGGGTAATGACCGTTGGTGTAATGCTGGGAATGGTTATGTAACGGATTCGCTGGAAAATATTTGCTCCATCAATTGCCGCAGCCTCATGCAGGGAACCGTCCACGCCGAGAATTGAGGCCAGGTATACCACTACGCCATAGCCAACTCCCTTCCAGGCAGAAAATGCCACAATAATCAATGGCCACCAGCCTGCTTCCCCGTAAAAGTTTATCGGATCCACACCCATTGCCCTGAGTATGCCGTTTAGCGTCCCTGTCTCGTATGACAGAAGGCTGTAGGCAATGGAACCCACAATAACCCAGGAGATAAAGTAGGGAAGGAAAATTATTGACTGTGTTATTTTTTTCAGCCATTTCCCGGCCATTTCGCTTAAGATAATGGCAAAGGCTATTTCCAGAACCGTATTAATCAGAATGAATGCCAAATTGTAAAGCGCTGTATTTCTGGTAACGGTGAACGCTTTTCCTGATTCAAAGAAGAAGCGGAAATTATCTAACCCCACCCAGGGACTTCCGAAAATTCCATCTGCATAATTGAACCGTTTAAAAGCCATTACCAGTCCGCCGATTGGCAGGTAAGAAAAAATTATCACCAGCGCTGCAGAAGGCAATAACATGAAAAGCAGAGTTTTATACCGGATGAGCTTTTGCATAAAACCCTGCTTTTTTATCGTCGTCGCTTTCACTCCATACCTCCTATTTGTTTACTTTTGTCTTTTTTTGAATACCGGTATCTGTTTCATGTACTTATTGTATCAACAGTTCCTCTTAAAACAAATCCGAATGTATTCATATCAAACAGGAAAATATGAAGATAATTTATTTTTCTGCGCAATCTGCCGGAGCGTACATCAAAACCCTCTCACGGGATTCTCTGTTTACAGCGGATTACCTCTGCGCTGTTATTTAGGGAAACGAACCGTAACGCAGGTCCCTTCCCCTTTTTGGCTTTCAAAGGAAAGCCCGTAAGCCTCTCCAAACATAAGCTGCAGCCGGGCATGAACATTTTTTACCCCATAACTGCTCCCGGAGCTTGCAATCGTACCATCCATCACATGGGAAAGCGTCTGTGCATCCATGCCTACGCCGTCATCCGACACCTGAACATAAACCGTGCCGTTTTCTTCGTAACCCCGGATACATATAACACCTTTTTTATCTTTCTTTTCCCATATTCCATGCTGTATGGCATTTTCAACCAGCGGCTGCAGTATGATTTTAGGCACGATACTGGCTAAAATACCTTCCTCCACCTCTTTCTTATAAGTGATTTTACCCGGAAAACGGATATCCTGAATCTTAATATAATAACCTACATGAGCAAGCTCCTCTGAAAGCGTCAGCGTATCCCTGCCCTTGTTTAAAATCAGCCGGTAATATTTTGACAATGAAATTACAGCCGTATGAATGTCCTCCGCGCGTCCTCCATACGCCAGCCAATTTACCATCTCCAGAGTATTGTACAGGAAATGGGGATTGATCTGGGATTGCAGGGCCTTCAGCTCGGCGCTCTTTAAATGAATGCCCATATGGTATTTTTCATCCATAAGCTGATTGGTATGAGCCATCATTTCATTATAATTATCATACAGAACACCTATTTCATCCTTCGTATCATTCGGCAGATAAACTTTCGTATCTCCGGCTTTTACCTGATTGAAGCTGTCATTCAGCAGAGAAATACGTTTCACGATCCATGAAATAATCATGGTTCCTCCCGCGATGGTCAGAAGCCAGAACAGAATCATAAGTCCGGCCACAATGGTCTGAAGGCGCACAATTCCACTGAGCATGTCTGTCTTTGGTATGACCGTTATCATTTCCCAGTCTGTATTGCGTATTTTATTGCGTATACAATAAACATTTTCCTGATTCAGCTTCATTTGCGCCAGTTCGCTTTCGTCTACATATCTGTTGTAATAAAAATCCGAAGGAAGACTGCCGGATAGCCCCAGGGCCTCCAGCTTTTGCCGATCCGATACCGCCACTACAATATTCTCCCGGTTCACAAGATAAGTAACCGCCTGCTCTGTGGGCGTGGCATTTTGCAGAATGTTTCCCAGTTCCTCTATTCCGATATCCATACGCAGCACACAGCTGCGCTCTCTGTAATTATTTTCCTTTGGGATATCGCGTACTAGGGCAACATATTTGTCCTGTTTTTCTTTTTCCAGGTAGATTCCCGGCGCAAAATATACCTTCTGCATTCCTTTTTTCTGATACCAGAGCGCCCCGTCCGCTTCTGACAGCGGAAAGATATAGTCACCGTCAAATAGCATCTGCAGTTTGTCGGAAATATAGATTTTAATCCTTATGCTTTGTGTGCTGCTTTCCACACTCTGCAGGTAGCTTCGGATTGATTCCTTCTGTGCAAGCTGTCTGTGAAGATCGGATAAAAGCTCACTGTCTTCTATCTGTTTCCGCAGGCTGTTGTTTGTCACCACCACGTCCGTCCGCTGTATCATCTCCAGGATTTTATATTCCAGATAGGATTTGGCCTGTTCATAGCCCTGTGTGGCGGAGAATTGTATTTTCTCCGTCATGCTCTGTGATACTTCCACATATATGATAATGCTGATTAAAAGAAGCGGAAGAAGGAAAAGGGCCGTATAAAACAACAGAAGCTTTTTTTTCAGGCTGAGGTTCTTAAAACGCTGCTTGCATGCATTGTATTTTTCTCTTATTTTCATAGATAGCTCCGCCCTTATTCCCGTTCCTGACTGTTTTCATTGCATTCCCGCAGGTAATCGGCCGGCGTCATCTGTTCATACTTTTTATATATTTTTATGAAATAGCTGCTGTCCGCAAAGCCTGCCTTTGCCGCCACATTCTTGATCTTCACAAAGGGATTCCTGCGCATATATTCTTTGGCCCATTTAAGCCTTGTACGGATGATGCACTGGTTGATCGTCTCGTTTTTTTCCTTTTTAAACAGCCAGCACATATACTGCTTTGTCAGGTCAAAATGGTCCGCCAGCTGTGTCAGCGACAGGTTGATATCCTGGAAATTATCCTGGATATAATGTTCTATTTTATCCGCCATATGCATGGAGGACTGCCAGGAAACGGGCACCAGATCCTCCTCCGGTATTTCCTCCAGCACGCCGCTGAAATGGGCGCGGTACTCTTCTTCCATCGCCTGCCTGCGTTTTTCCTCCTCCAGCTGGAGAATGGATTTTTTCAGCGCATCGACGACCTCTGACGGCTCAATGGGTTTTTCAATATAGTTGACCGCGGAAAGCTGGATGGCTGACTTCAGGTATTCCTTATCACAATAACCGCTGATGAAAATAAAACGGCATTGTCTTAATGTTTTCCTGATTTCAAATGCCATGGTAATCCCATCCATTCTCGGCATGCGCACATCGGCCAGGATGATATCCGGCTTCAGTTCCAGCGCCATACGAAGTCCTTCCTCTCCGTCCTCTGCCATGAATATCTGTGAAATCCCCAGACTCTCCCAGGGTATGCTCATGCGCAGCCCTTCTCTTGTCAGTTCCTCGTCATCCACCATTAAAACCTTCATGTGAATCCCCCTCCTCGTTTTCTCTCTGTCCCGGATATGTATCTGTCCTGCACTGATTGCACAATCTTTTCCGCTTGTATTTTCTTATATTATACATTTTAGCAAATGTGCTTTTTTATAAGTATAGCATTTTATTATGATTTCGCAGTAAAATTTTCAGATCTGGAATAATATGCCGGATGATTTATGGTAAAAGTGATAGGGAGTGAATGCCGGAGCGTATTTGAAAATGCCAAAGCATATCCGCTGCATAAAATTAACGCCGTTTTGCATAGAAAAAGTGCCGCTGTCATAGCAATCACATCTTTGCTAATACAGCAGCACTCACTTCATTGCCACATTATCCAATCAAAACGGTTTTTCCTTCAAAAGCAAAGCCATACTTTCGGATATGCTCTGCAGGAATTCCCTTATCCAGCAGCAGCCTGGCATAATTTTTATCCTCTATCTGAACAAGGGCCGACTGAACGGTGTCCTCCAGGCTTTCTTCCTTTCTGGGATTTCGCACCTTAAACTCCAGGATTATGGCATCCTCTCCCGTCTTTTTTGGCTCCAGCATAATATCGTATCTTCCAAAGCCACTTTCCCGGTTGGAGGATACCGTATAACGATCAGCCAAATCCACCATAAGCCCAAGCACAAAACCATGATAAAAACGTTCCGGCTGCGTGTGGCCGCCAGGCTTATTTCCCGTATCAAAATAACTGAAGGTGGAAAGCGCCACCCGGTTCATATATTCATTCATGGCATCCAAATCGTCCTGCAGCAATGCTTTTACGAATTCATTATAATCGGAACCTGAGCCTGCAAACCAGCTGCGTACCATATTGTAAAACATAAGCCTTACTTCCAGGTTCGTAAGGGCCAGCTCATACTCCTGCTGCCAGTCGTCCTTTTCAGGATTTGCCGCCTTGTAGCTCACCACTTTAAGATACCCGCTGGCTAGAAGCAGGCTCCAGATGGCATTCTCATCCTGGTTTAACTGGTTAAATACGATCTGCTCATCTATACTTGTCCGTATTGTTTTTCCCTGTAAAAGCTGTTCAAAAGAAAGCTTGATATCTCTGCTTCCTTCCCTGATCAGCTTTCCAACCAGGCTGTTGGCGCTCGTATTTGCCCAATATGTCCCAACTTTACCGGATTTCAGGAAATTGATGATCGACCATGGATTGTATATATCCTTCTTGTTTCCAAAAGTGAAGCCATCGTACCATTCCTTCACTATATCCTTTTGCTCAGGCCACTGATACTCATTTAATGCATCATCAACTTCTTTTTGCGTAAAACCAAAGTATTGGGCATAAAGCTCCGAGGTTGTTGTTATCACCACAAGATTATTCAAATCTGAAAAAATGGATTCCTTACTGACTCTGGTTATCCCCGTCATCAATGCTCTGTCAAGCCATGGATTCGTCTTGAACGCGGAATTAAAGAAATTTCGTTCAAAGGAAACCAGCTCTTCCCAATATCCATTGACAAAGGCTTCCTGCATCGGCGTATCATATTCATCCAAAAGAATAATGACCTTTTTTCCATAATAGCGGTACAGGAACTCCGACATTTTATGGACAGCCAGCGTTGCCACTACCTGAGGCATATCCATTTTCACACTGCGGAAAAATACCTTTTCTTCCCCGGTCAGAAGCTCTCCTTCCAGAAGAAATGAATTACGGCTGTAAAGATCGGTCAGCAGCTGGCAGATTCTCTGTACCGCTGATTCAAACCGGGTTTCTTTCACATTCGCAAAAGAGAGGCTGATAACGGGAAAGGTTCCCTGAAGGCTGCGGTATTTTTCGTCCTGCCACACAGACAGGCCTTCGAACAGTTCACTTCTGTCTGCATATTCCACAGAAAAAAACTGCTCTACCATGCTCATGGTCAGAGTCTTCCCGAAACGCCTTGGCCTGGCTATCAGAGTAACACTGTCTCCATTTTCCCACCATTCCCGGATAAATCCGGTTTTATCAATATAAAAGTAATCATTTTCACGTAATGTCGAAAAATTCTGATGTCCGATGCTTACCGTCCTTGCCATCCGCTTCCATCCTTTCCGCCTGCCGGGAATGCTGCCGTGATATAACCTGCAGTCAAAACTTTGTATTTGCAGTTTACCCACACAGCTATGAGTATTCATAAAATGCACAAATCTAATACTCAGTATAGCGGATATTTTCTTAAATATCAAACCTTACTTGCGTACCACCGCCGCGCCATAGCCTTCCAGCGTAAGCGTCCCGGAAACCTCCGATCCGGTCAGCATATCCTGTCCGTATACCTCCTGTATGCAGGACAGCGCGGTGCCATAATTCAGATAGAACTCGTACGCCCCCTCATCTCCGGTTCTCACATGGTATTCCACTCCCTCCGGAAGCTGCTTTACCGGGATGCCTGCCTGTGTCAGCATTTGTTCAAACAGAGCGCGCATCTGCCCAGGGCAACATCTGGCTGCCGCATAATAAGCATTTCCCTTTCCGTACCGTTTCCGGGTAAGCGCTGCGCTACCCTGGTAAAAATCATCGGTATACCGCCCCAGAACCTCGGCATCTGTTAACCGGAGTATCTCGGCGTAATCCCTAACCTCCCAGTCTTCCCAGCCGTTCCCGAAACGGATGTGGTTTCGGTCGGAGGGATACAGGGTGTCGATCTCTTCACTGATGATGCCGAACAGCTCCGATAAGCCGTCTCCCGGGAAGCCGCCCATGAAGCAAAGCGTATTATCATCCACATATCCGGTAAAATAGGTTGCCAGCAGCTGGCCGCCTCTTTCAACAAACTGTTTCAGACAGGAAGCGGTCCCAGGCTGCAGCAGGTAAAGCATGGGAGCCACAATGACATCATAACCGGAAAAATCATCGTCCGATGGAACCACGTCCATTTCCACTCCCATTTTCAGGAATTCCTTCCAAATGGAAATACAGGTTTTTTCATAGCATTTTGTAGTTTCCGCCAGGGCCTTCACATCCTGGATCGCCCAGCGGTTATCCCAGTCAAAAAGCAGGGCCGCCCTGGCCCTCACACAGGTTCCGGCAGCAGGCGCTATTTTTTTCAGAAGCTCTCCCACCTGGGCTGTTTCCCGGAAAATCCGGGTGTCATCAGTGCCCAGATGATCCACGACGGCACCATGATACTGTTCAAAGGAACCTCTTCCCTTTCTCCATTGGAAATACTGCACGGTATCGGACCCGCAGGCCGCCGTCTGCAGGCAGAACAGCTTATGGACGCCGGGACGCTTCACCTTGTTGAAGGGATGCCAGTTCACCAGGCCGGGAGCGCTTTCCATGAGCATAAAGGGCTTTTCCTTTTTCATGGAACGCATGACGGTGTGATGGAAGGCGTTTTCCGTCATGGTTTCGAATAAAGTCTCTTCATCATTATGGAACCGGGGATAGCTGTCCCAGGAAATCATATCCAGCTCCCTGGCCATTTTACGGTAATCCAGACCATTATAGAGCATCATAAAATTGGTGGTCACCGGCACGGTCGGGGTAATTTCCCGAAGCGCCCTGATTTCTTCCTTCAAAAAATCGGTCATATTCCAGGTGGTAAAGCGTTTCCATTCCAGATTCAGCCCCATAATGCTGCCTTCTCCGTTGGCAAAGGGCGGCTCAACCTGGGAAAAGCTGCTGTAGCGGTGGCTCCAGAAGGTGGTCCACCAGGCCTGGTTGAGCTTTTCTATATCATGGTCAAATTTCTCCGAAAGGTAGGACTGGAAACGGGCGGTGCACAACGGACAGAAGCACTCGCCTCCCAGCTCGTTGGAGATGTGGTACATTAACAGGCCGGGATGGGAACCAAAGCGTTCCGCCAGCCTGCGATCCATATCCGCCGTCTTTTTACGGTACTCCGGTGAGCTCATACAATGGTTATGCCGTACGCCGTGGTGATTGCGCATCCCCTGCCGGCTGACGCGCATAGCCTCAGGATACGTCTCGTCCAGCCAGGCTGGACGGGCGCCGGAGGGTGTGGCCAGAATGGTAAAGATGCCGTTTTCGTACAGATGATCCATGATTTTTTCCAGCCATCCGAAATGAAACTCCCCTTCTGCAGGTTCATAAACGGACCAGGAAAAAACGCCCAGCGTGACGCAGTTTACCCCTGCTTTTTTCATCATACGGACATCCTCTTTAAGGATATCCGGCCGATCCAGCCATTGCTCCGGATTATAATCGCCTCCATGAAGGAAGCCTCCCGCCTGTGGGAATAATATCTTTTTTTCCATTTTTCACCTCCTGTATATCGCCGGCAAGCCTGCGATACCACATTGATCGTTTGAAATGCACTGCCAAACGCTTATCCTCTCCTTGCCACAATTACATCCCCGGGTGCGATAATCATCCGTCCTGTAAGCTTCGTCTGATCCAAAAGCCCGGTCAGCGTATCCGTACCGAAATCTATATAGCCCTCTGTTTTTCCATGGTTGATGATAAACATCACTTCCGCTTTTTCGGAAACGCGCAGCGTCACCTCCACGTCCTCCGATGTCTGGCAGATGGGCTTCAGGCCGCAGCCGCCGCATACCATTTCCATAAAATCATCCAAAAATGCCTGCTCAGGCTGCGTGCCGATATAATAGGCCTTTCCTTTTCCATAAGAATTCTCAGTGACACAGGGGCATCCCGCATAAAAATCCTCCCCATATGCCGCCAGCACCTGCGCGCCGCCCTCGGTATGAATGATATCGCACAGGAAGCCGCAGTCATACTCCGCCTTCGCAAGTGCCAGCTTATCGGAAAGCTTCATGCGGTTTTTCTCATAGGGACGCAGGGCGTCGGTTTCCTCCACCCAGATTCCAAGCAGGTCCTTCAGCTTTCCCGGATAAGCGCCGAAAATACAACGGTCGTTTTCATCTGCCAGGCCGGACATTACGGTGGTTACCAATGTGCCGCCGTCCCGCACGAAATCCTTAAGGCGCTCCGCCACTCCTTCCTTTGTCATATAGAGCATGGGCGCCACTATCAAATCATAGCTGGACACCTCTGCGTCGTAAGGAAGAATATCCACCGGGATATTCTGACGGTACAGGGTTTCATAATACAGAGAAACCGTCTTCAGATAATCCATATCCTTGCTGGGGCCGCTTGCCAGCTCCAATGCCCACCAGTTATTCCAGTCAAACAGGATTCCCGCCTTCGCAGGCGTGCGCCCCTCCAGGAAGCTGTCTCCCAGGCTCTGAAGCTCTTTCCCAAGCTGTGTGCATTCCCGGAACACCCGGGTATCCTCCCGGCCGGAGTGGCTGATAACGGCCCCATGGAATTTTTCCTGTCCGGCAATGGACTGGCGCATCTGGAAAAACAGGCAGGTATCCGCGCCATGAGCCATGGCCTGGTAGGACAGTCTGCGCACCTCGCCGGGGCGTTTGAGCAGGTTATAGGGCTGCCAGTTCTGCTGGTTCGGTGACTGCTCCGTCAGGATAAAGGAACGTCCGCCCTTCAGCCCCCGCATGATATCATGCTTCATTGCCACAAAATACGGCGGTTCGTCAGGCCACGGGTAATTATCCCAGCCCACGATGTCCAGATTTTTGGTCAATGTAAACTGATCCAGTTTTTTGATATAGCCGGACATGTTAGTCTGAATGGGGATTTCGGGATTGTATTTTTTCAGCACCTGGTACTCATTCATAAAACACTCTGCGGTGGAGTCGGTGACAAAGCGCATATAATCCAGCTGGATAGCAGGATTGAAACGATAATCATCATTTAACTCCGTAGGCAGCGTCACTTCCTCAAAGCTGGTAAGAACCCTGCCCCAGAAAGAAGTATGCCATCTGCGGTTCAGCTCCTCCAGCGTGCCGTAACGCCTGCGCAGCCAAAGCCGGAATTTGGCCTGGCAGGTGGGGCAATAGCAGTAGGTTCCGTATTCATTGGACACATGCCACATGGCAAGCGCAGGATGATGCGCGTACCTTTTTGCCATCTCCTCCGCGATCGCCGCCGCGCGTTCCCGGTATTTCAGGCTATTGACACAGAAGAAAACACGCATGCCGTGGGTACGCTTCCTGCCCGCAATATCTACCGGCAGCACCTCCGGGTATCTGGTGGACAGCCAGGCCGGCTGCGCGGTTGTGGGCGTGGCCAGGCATACGTAAATGCCGTTCTCCCATATCTTATCGATAATCCTGTCCAGCCATTCAAAGCAATAAACGCCTTCGTCAGGCTCCAGCCTGGCCCAGGAAAAAACAGGGAGGGTCAGGAGGTTGATCCCCGCCTTTTTGAAAAGCCGCATATCCTCTTCAATCGTTTTATCATCCCACTGGTCGGGGTTGTAATCCCCTCCGTAATAAATTCTGTCTGCTTTTTTCATTGCTGCTCCTATCTGCGCCCTTTAGCGCATATGGCAGAAACCAGAGCATATGTGCGGATTGCTCCGGTTCCCGCTCTATTCGTTTCCTTATAGGCTGCAATTTCCCCCGGAAACATTCCCAGGATCCACAGCCGGATTCCCCGCTTTTCGGTCTCAGGCAGCAGACGCCTGCTGTAAATTACCACACCTTTTCCTGGCTCGCCAGGCATATCGTTCTGTATTCCCCATAAGCCTGCGCGGCGTCACCCTCCTGTGCAGGCCGTGTCCCACAGTAAAAATGATACAGTATGCCGTTATAAAACAGCACGGAGGCTTTATGGGCGTGCCCGCTGTCGATTGCGCCCGGCTTTCCATAGGTAAGGATAGGTTCCTTTACTTTTTCCCATGTAAACAGATCCCTGGAAAGCGCCAGTCCCTCCTGGGCATGGGTATGGCCGTCTTCGTACATCCTGCCATAGCCGAAATAGAAGTTTACCCAGACATCGCCGTCCTTTACAATGCAGGGGTCGGATACAAATCTTTCATCCCAGGAATCCGGATTTACCCGGAGCACCGGATTTTCCCGGCAGCGGGTCCAATGCTCCAGATCCGGGGACCAGGCCATGCCCGTCTGTTCCGTCCATCGTTCCTTCTTATCCTTGGCATTATAAAACATATACCAGAGTCCGTCATTTTGAATAATACAGGCCTTATAAAGTCCCCCTGCCTCCCATGCCTCCCCGTCTCTCCAGGAGAAAACCGGTTTGTCCGGGAAATGCCAGTCCAGCAGCTCCTCATCCTGTGTCCAGGCAAGGCCGATTTCCGCCGGACCGCTCTCGTAGCCGGTGCCGGGGTAGGAGTGGTAGACCATCCAGTATTTGCCGTCCACCTTCTTCAGTCGGGGAACCTCCCAGAGGCTGTCGCTTTCCTTAATCATCCAGGTAGCAGCCCCGCCGATGCGGTCCCAGCGGTCGCTTTCCATATGCCGCTTCAGAATCACGGCCTTATGCTTCCAGTGGAGCAAATCATCGCTCACCGCCAGCGCGGACTGGTAGCCCTTGCCGTCAAAGCCGGTATAAAGCATGTAAAAACAGTCCTGATGCCGGAATACAAACGGAATGTCAACCGCCATGCTGTCAAAAGCGCCCTCCATACCGGAACCGTGAAGGACCGATTTGGGATAACGGTATGGCGTCATATATTTTTGTATCCGTGTATCGCTTAACTCAATCATTTTTCTTCTCCTTTTCAGTCAGGCCTTCCTTCCAGGATTTCCACCCGGGACAGGATGCCCGCAGGCCTTACACACCAGGCCTCGCTCCATTCGCTTCCCCTGGTTCTGTAAGAATCCGGCCCGTACCATTTATATTCCTCATTGCAGTTATGCAGCGTGCCGAAGGTATTGAACCGGTTCCCAAAGGCGCAGATTTCCAATAGATGTCTGCCCGCGGAAAGCTTCCCTGCCCGCAGCGTATGAGGTGCAAGGGCTATCAGCCCCACGCTCCTGCCATCCACCCTTGCCTCAAGCACAGGCGCTGCAAAATGCGGCACCCGCAGGATTGTTTCCTGCTCCCGCTCCAAGGTAAAGTGCATGGCATAGGTGATATTTCCTCCGTAGAACGCAAGCCCCTGCCTGGTGATATCCCCGAAGTAAAGCTTCTTTTCTTTTTCTGTCACCACAGCCCTCGTTCCCTGCAGCCTGACGCCGAAATCCCCAAGAAGATACATGTTTTCCAGGTTGGTTTTCCTGCCAAACGGAATACTAAGAAGCAGTTCATTTTTTCCTTTCACAAGTCCGGGAACAGGCACAGTATGGATAAAGGAATCCACATACCAGCCATCCGTTTTTGCATCACATAACGTTCCGTTCCACCGAATTACCGCTTTCTCCGGCCTCTCCATAGCCAGCTTCAATTCTCCGGTATCCATTTCCGACCAGATTTCCACCCGCAGGCTCACCTGGTTCTTCTCAGGCGCTTCCCGGATTCTCCAGGGCTGGGTATAGGCATCCTGCCGGTGCGGATAGCCCAGTATGGAACGGATGCTGTTATCCAGGCGCAGGATATCCTCCTCCGGCTGCCAGGCGCCCTCGTCCAGCCTCCAGGCGGCGCGGTCCAGCAGCAGCACATTCGGTTCCGCCGGCATCACGGTTTCCGGCTCCCTGATGACTGTCGTTATTGTTTCCTGTTTTCCCGATGCAGCCCCATTTCCTGCCACCAGTCCGTAAAAGGGCCGCAGGCTGCCTGTCTTTACCGGGTAGCTGTCCCCGGAGGATACCATAGTGCCATCCTGCTTTCCCGGCGGATCCGCGATGCTGTTTTCCTGCTTTTTTTCCGGCTCTGCCGCACCGTCACCCTGCTTCTCCGTCAGCCTCCACAAAAAGCTGTCCTGGGAAAAAAGCGTCACCTGCAGCTGCGTCCAGCCGTCCAGGTATTCGGCCTCCAGCGCCTGCACGCTGCCGTCCATCGCATGATAGCAGGTTACCTGCACACTGCCCCGTATTCTCACCTGAAGCACCTCCGGCTGGTCAAGCCTGTTGTTCTTCCTGCCCACATGGCAGACAAACAGCCACCTGCAGCCGTTGTCTTCCCTGAGCTGATAGAAAAGGTTATCGGTACGGTCCCCGTTTTCTTTCCGGATGTCCAGCTCCCGCTCCTCCTCCAGCGCCTCCATCAGCTCATACTGCTGAAACGGCAGCACCACGGAACGTTCCGCCAGCTTTGCGGCCCGATCGCTTACAACTGCATCCACAAGCGCAGGGACCTTTCCCAGAAAAATGACACGGCCGCCCGCATCAGCCAGCGCTTCCAGCCGTTCCAGCGTTGTGCTGCGGATGGTTCTCATTCCCGGTACCAGCACTGTGCCGTAAGCCATCTTTCCCACCAAAAGCGCCGCCCCTTCTTTGTCTGTTTCTGCGGTAAAGCGTCCTTCAGGACACTGTTCGGGAAGCAGCGCTTCCGAAAGGAAATCGAAATCCACCAGACCGAAAAGCATCCACTCGATCAGACTGCGGAAATTGTCATCCAACTGCTCCCGTATCAGCTTTGTCTGGGCCTGCGGCCCATAGCTCAGCCAATAGGACTCTATCGGGTGCACCACCGCCGTCCTCACCCGCGCTTTTCCCCTGGTCAGCGCAGTGTTCACCCGGGCAAAATAATTTTCTATGTAAGGATATTTTTCCCACCAGGGTGACTGGTAATTGATGGATGCGGGCCAGTCGCGCTTGGCCTCTCCCTCCATGGACATGAACGCCAGATGGTGGCAGCGGATGGTCACTCCCAGCGCCGCCTGCCAGTCCCCCTGCAGCTTATGTCCCTTAAAATCAAAATCCCAGTGGGTCACACCGTACAGCTCGCTCAGCACGCCTTCCCTGCCGTTCTGCCGCGCCACGCTGACAGCCTGCTTCACCGTGGAATATTCCGGATCGGAGCAAAGGATATCCACTCCGGGCAGCTGCTGGCGGCGGTAACAGCGCATGGCCTCCCCCAGCCGCAGGGTTTGGGAATACAGCGTAGGCTCCGACATATAATGCCCCGTCATAGCGATATGATGGGCATTGCACCAGTCCGCAATCGTATCGCAGTAAGCCGACACAAAGCGCTCCGACAGATGATCATGATAATGATAACGATGAACCGAAGCCCTTCCCTCAGGCAGCTCCCATAGCAGCTCCGGCAGCACCTCCAAAAGATCAGCACCATAGGCTTTTTCAAAGGTTTCCGGCAGATCGTCTGTAAAGGAAAGCGTGACATCCGCTTCACTTTCTCCATCCGGCAGCACCATGCTGCCTTTTATCTGCGGTTCATCCGTAAAAATAGCAGGAATGGATTTCCCAAATTCCTCTCCCAGTACCTCATAGTAACGTTCGTGAGTAATCTCCAGGAAGCGTTCCACAGCCTTCCTGTTCATAACATCAATATAGGTCTGGTCATTGAACCAGGGACTTTCCCGCATCAGCTCCACATATGCAAACCACAGCTTTCCTTCCCTTTGCTCTGCGGCCTTGCTGTCAAAATCCGGCTGCGGCCCGGATACCCTGTGATAAGAATGAAGATATCCTTTTTCCGTCTTAACCCGATATGCACACAGATAATAACCAGCCGGCTTTCCCCCGGCCGCAATACAGGAAAGGAATTCTTCCCTGTCAGCGCACATTCCCTGTTTTTTCTCCCTTGTCAGAAGGAGATGCCTGGCTCTGTAATTCCAATTCTCAGTGACCATGCCGCCCGCTGCGCCGGAGGGGTATCTGTCCTCATCGTACAGCCAGCAGAGCATCCCCTTCTCCCGGGCCTGTTCATCCGCGTATTTTACCAGCTCCATGAATTCATCACTCAGGTACGGTGTTTCCAGACCGGTGCGAGGATGCAGGTGTGCACCGCCAAAGCCCATCCTCCGGAAAATCTCCAGCTGATCCGCAATCAGTTCTTTTGTCACAAGACAGTTCCAGGACCAGAAGGGGGTTCCCCTGTATTCACTGGTGGGATTTTCGAACAGCTCCCGACTTAACTTAGTTTCCGCATTTTTTTTGTACAGCATGCTTTATCCTCCTCTTATCCGGCCTGTCATTCCGGTTACTCTATCTCTTTCCCTTGGGGAAAATATGCAGGATTTCCCTTGCCTGTGCAGGGGACGCCACCTCCAAATCCATCGCCCGGATCAAAGCGGCAAGCTTTTCCACTTCTTCATAATTCCAGGCGGCGGTACGGCCGGGCGCAAGATAATGACTGTCCTCAAATCCAATCCGCACCACCGATGCGCCCATGGCAATAGCCGCTGCCAGGAAATCCCAGTTATCTCTTCCATAGTGGGTAACGCCCCATCTGGCTTCTGCCGGCACCGCCGCCAGGAAGGCGGTGAGGCATTCCATATTCGCCTGCATTCCACCCCTGTGTCCAAATACCAGATTATATAAAACAGGCTCCCTGTAAGGTACCTGCGCCTGTGTCATACGGATGTTATAAATCATCCCGATATCAAATACCTCGATTTCCGGAATAATTTCCCGCTCATATACCGCCTTTGCGCAGTATCTGATGTCCTCAAATGTATTTATATAAACCGCTTCTCCCAGATTCGTGGTTCCACCGTTTAATGAAGCGCTCTCTACCCTCCAGTAATCCAGAGGTTTGCACCTTTGTTCAATGCTCATATCGGATACCCCTCCGGTAGAAGCCTGAATGATCAGATCCGTCTTTTCAGCAATCCTTTCAAAGGTATCCGTAAGCTCCGAAATATCCGGTGTCAAAGACCCATCCGGCCGTCTGCAGTGCAGATGGCACATAGCTGCTCCGGCCTGTTCGCACCGCACGACATCCTCCACCAGCTTTTCCTTATCTATCGCCTTCCCCGCTTCCACCGGTGCCAGCGAAATAATCACTTTTCTCATATCCTTTTTACTCCAATCGTAACTGTTAAGTTTCTCCACAGTTATCTGTCATATATATTTTAAGCCAGCAGCTCCACAATTTTTTTCAATGTATCCTTATCTCCCACATTTCCTGGAAAAATAATGTAAGACAATCCCGGGAACTTACTTTCCGGCCCGGTCTTCCAAACCGGAATCCCCGGCTGTGCCTGCCCCGGCACACTGGCCCTGCGGACTCCAAGGGCTTTTGTCCCCACATCGCTGGAGGTTATTCCCCCTTTTGCGATCAGAAACCGCGGCTTGCGGTGCAGACCGGCAATTATTCCTGTTACGGCATCAGAAATCTCTACGGAAAGCTTCAGCATATCTTCTCTGTCCATTCCTTCCGGCGCCAGGAGTTCCCGGCTGGTGTAAACCACCGCGGTCCTTCCCTGCCCCATCACCCGCTCCGCTTCGGCTATTATCCTGTCCCTTTCCCCGGCAAGGCCGCCCTCCTGCAGACAGGCGTCCACTCTGAACTCCAGAAACTCTGCGGGGACACCGGAATCCTTCAACGCCTCCAGCTGCTGCGTTGTCTTTTTTACATGGGAACCAATGAGTACGATGCCTCCATAGTTAGAGGTATCCCCGCATTTTTCCCCCTTTTCCATTCCCGCATCCGTTCCGCCTAACAGCTCCCTGCGCCCCAGCAGAGGCCTGTCGCTTACGTTTCCCAGAACCTTGGGAACCGCTGCTGCGCTGCGGATGATGAATTCCTTTCCTGCCTTTATGGCACGCAGCAGGCAGACGGCAAAGACTTCCACATCGCTTTGGGCAATGGCATCCACAAACACCGGCCGGAAATTCTCCGCCTGCATAAGAAGCTCAGTAATCTCCGCCAGCTTTTGCTCCCGTAGCAGGGAAAGCGTAATATAAATGCCGTCCTCCTTCCGGTAACGTCCGCCGCTTTTTTCCTCCAGATATTCTCCCAAATGGGAGGCTTTATACCCAAAGGTTTTATCCGCTGCAAATTCCGTCTGTCCGGCAGGCACCAGCCAATCGCCTTCCTTCACATAATGGACACTGTCAATGGTAAACCGCCCGCCCTCTAGGAAGAAAGGGCACAGTATCTGTCCGTGCACAGCCTTCCCGGTCTGTTCCTCAAGCGTTTCCTTAAGCACCTCCGGCTCCAGAGGATAATGCCCACGCAGCGTGGAATCCCCTCTGGAAACAAACAGCAGCTCCTTATGGCAGGCAGCCGCGGCCTTTGCCGACCTTTCTGTAATCAGCCGGTGCTCCTCTTCGGTCTTCTGTGCAGAAAAGCTTCTGGAATTGGTCAGGATGAAAAACATATTGTTTTCCTCCTGTATTCCCTCCATCAGGCTTTCCTGTTCCCAATCTGTATAAACAGATACACCATGAACCGTCTGGACCCCGGTAGGATCATCATCCAGCACCACGATTTTCCGGTGGAAATCCCTTAATTCCTCCAGAAAAAGTCCATGCACCGCCTCCGCTTCCGCCCCGGGAAAGGTATCCAGGACCGATATAGGCAGTTTATGATATTGTCCCATTTTATTCCTCCTAATTGTTTTGCCAGGAAAAATGCGAGTCCTCTGGCGTTCTCCTCCTTGTTCCCTCATTTATAACGAACGCACGTCCGTAACCGGCATCCAGATACGCATTTCATCCATTCCCCGGTTATCCCATGCAAAGTAGGGTATCATCCTGCCTTTTATCTTTTCATATCCCCGATCCACATAATCCTGGTACAGCGCCTGCCTGTCATAGCCTTCTTTTCCGTCCGTCCTTTTTTTAAGGAAGGTTCCGGTGAGGGCTGTCACAGTTCTCCCGCCAATTTCAAACAGCTCCGGCTGTAAAGAAATATCCGAGGGGATAAAAAGATCATCGATGGTTTCCACCGGTGCATCCATTCCTTCCATACAATACACAAGAGGTCCCCGCTCAACAGCCACCTGGTTTACCGTTTCTTCCACCAGGGAATGGGCACAGGTAAGCCTGGCCTCCATTCCCAGCTCCAGAAGCACCTCCGTTTCCTGGGGCTTATCCACCCAAACGGTCAGATACGTCCCCGCATCCTCCCGTCGAAGCGTCTGAAGGCTGATTTTCCTGCCATTTGTCCTGTTTCCAAGCCGCAGCTTTGCGCTGCGCACCCAGGCCGGAATCCTCAAGTGCAGGGCAAAACCGTTAAGCTCCCTCTGCTGCTCCCTCTCCTTTTCAAAGGTAAAACGCACAGCTCCGTCATACGGATATTCCGTCTCCTGAATCAGGATGAAAGCCTCCTCCCCTCTTCCCGGCAGTTTTATCCTTGCCCGGCTCGCGCCGTAAAGAACCGTATATACGCCGCTTTCGTCCAACGCATAGGCATACTCACTCATCTGTGCCATCAGCCTGGCCAGGTTAGGAGGACAGCAATAGCTCAAAATATACTCCGCCCTTTCCTGCCCCCATATAAGCTCATAAGGAAGCTTTTTGGCCCTGCGCAGCATATTTTCATAAAAAAAACGCTTTCCGTCCATACTGACAGCAGCCAGGTTAACATTCAGCAGCATACGTTCCAGCACATCCGCATATTCCGTCTTCTTTTCCAGACAGAACATACGCCACGCCCAATAAACACCGCCGATGGACGCGCAGGTTTCGTTATAGGCCGTGACATTGGGAAGCTGATACTCGTAGCCATAGGCCTGATGAACCAGCTGGTGGCCGAAAAAGTTCCCATAAGGGGAAGCGCCGTTATAAAGCGCGCCGCATCCGCCTGTTATATACAGCTTCTGCGTCACCAGGCTGCGCCACACCTTATGCAGCACCTCCATAAGCTCCGGATCCTCTTCCTCAAGACACAAATCCGCTACACCTGCATACAGATAATTGGCGCGTACCGCATGTCCGATAATCTTATCATGAGCCTTCAGCATAAGGCGATCCTGGTTGTCGTCCATTCCTTCCTTTACAGAATCCCGTAGCATCACTGCTTTCTTTAAAAGAGTCAGATATTCCGGATTCCCTGTGGTCCGGTACAGCTCCGCCAATCCCATATAATGGGAAGGGCACACAGCAGTCTGCACCTCGCCCTTTTCTTCCGCTTCCGCATACAGCCTATTCAGATACTCCGCCGCCTTCTCTGCGATCTCCAGAAAGCTGTCTTTTCCGGTAAGCCGCTTATAAAGACAGGCTGAAGTAAAAAGATGACCGAAATTATAGACCTCAAAATCATTAATGTCCCCCAGCCTGGAAGCCTTTCCGCTTCTTTCTCCAATAATCTGTTTGGTGGATATGTAGCCGTCCGGCTGCTGCGCCCTGCCGATGAGTGCAATATAATCCTCCAGCTGCGCAAGGAGCTCCCTGTTATCCGTCCGCACCGCCGTATAAACAGCCGCTTCCATCCATTTATAGAAATCTCCGTCCCCGAATACGGTTCCGTCAAAATCCCCGTCCGCATCCCCTGCCGCAATTCTGAAATTTTCCAGCACATGGCTGATTTCCCTGCGTTCAAACATATTCTGCAAATGGGGTACCGTGGAACCGGCGCAGGTATCAAAACGCTCCTTATACAGTCCATGCGTCCACTCCACATCGGAAAAAGGAAGTCCCTGCAGTCTGGCATTAGGTGATTTTCTGGTATCTGTCAGCATATCTTCCTCCTATAACAAGCCTTTCTTTTCCAGTGCTTTTTTTAGTTCCACGGCTCCGAATCCGGGGCTTGACAGGGTTGTGATTCCATGCTCCCTGCAAATATCCTCTTCCACATAGGCCATGGAGCCCTGCGCCAGAAGGATTACATCCGCTTTTCCCTTAACCTCCGCCGCTTTCTGAAGCAGCAACCTGCGGAAGCTGTCCTGATCAAGGCCGAACGCGCCGTCAATCAGACCATCCACCAGTACCACATGACGTCCCATTTCTCTGGCCACACGCAGAACCGTATTCTTCGTAGGCTCAAGCGTGGTGGGAAGCGTTGCCAGCACAGCGATTCTGTTGCCGCGGCGAACCGCCTCCCGGCACATCTCTTCATCAATCCTTACCACCGGGACCCCCAGATAAGCGGCGGCCGCCTGCATACTGTCAGCAACCTCCCCCACGGAGGAGCAGATATTCAGAATTACATCCGCCCCCTGTTTTACCGCGTCCATATACATGGAAATCAGTTCTGCCGCCGCCCTGGGCGTCACATAGCCCGCATCTCTCACCATAGCCAATATCTCCGGATTCTGCAGGCTCAAAAGCTCCGCTTCCTCCCCGATATTTTTTCTTACCTCCCGTTCCACCAGTTCAATCAGCTCTGGTGTGGTACTCGTATAAACAAGCGCTGCTTTCATATGAATAAAACTCCCTTCTTCATTTAACCCTTTATTCCCACGGCCCGCAGAAAAAATACCATACGCTTCCCGTGTATCCCGCAAAGACCGTATACCCCGCCTTCCCCGGCAGGGTATCCGTCTTTCCGGAAACAGTTCCTCATCCGCGCCGTTCTGAGATATCCGTCCTATCATTCATTATAAAAGCAGCCGCCGGCAAAAAATATATGAAATTCTTCAGACTGCCATGTAAATTTTACAGATTCCGCACCCGTTCAGGCAATCGGGCATCTTTCTTATTTCTTCCAAGCACCTGTGCACCCTTTATTTCACCCTTCGGCCCCACAGAACAATGGCTTAACATCCCTATCAATAAATTCCGTAATATCTTTGGCAGTGGGCTTAAACAATGCGGCAATGGAAACCACCATCTTATCCGCAGGATTAACATAAATGATATTCCCGCTGTTTCCCATGGCGGCATAACCATTTAGTATACCAGTCCACCACAGATATCCGTAAGACAATTTTTCCTTCTCCCAACGGCTGTGTTCCGCCGTGCTCTCCGCCACCCATTCCTCTGATACAATCTGTCTGCCTTCCCATTTCCCGCCGTCCAGATACAGCTGTCCGATCTTTGCCATGTCCACAGCGGTGAGCGTAAGCCCCCAGCCCGCCGTATTATGTCCTTTTTCGTCCGCAACCCAGCCGCTGGCACCATTCTTTTTTATAAATGCCACATGCTCCTGCGGAGTATATAAAACAATGTTGGACGCAACAGCAATATGAAGCGGTTCAAACAAAGCTTCCCTGGCAAAATCAAGCACCGGCTGCCCCGTTGCATTGGCAAGGAGCCCTGATAAAATATCCGGCCCTATCATTTCCATATACCGGAATTCACCCGCCGGCTTCCTTCCTCCCAGTAAATCAAGGGCCGCCATCACCCAGTCCTCGCTGGAAAAAAATCTGGTGTACGGCGCCGATCTGAATTTGTACGGGGCCGTCATGGTAAGCAGATTCTTAAGCGTAATCGTCTGTATCGTTTTTTCTCCCCTCTTCACCGTGTAATCCGGGAAAAAATCCAGTACCTTCTGATCAACGCTCCCAATATATCCCCTGTCAATGGCAATGCCCGCCAATATGGAAACAATGCTCTTTGTCACCGAAAATACATGGATGGTATCATCGGCCCCACAGCCGTTAAAATAATTTTCATATACCGTCCTGCCGTCTTTCAGAACCACCATGCCCGCAATATTGCCATGCTCCTTTTGAATTTTTTTCTCCAATGCCGTTATCTTTTCTTCATTCATATATCAATCCTCTGTAACCGCCCGGCGCCGGGCAGTTAATTCCTTCTTATTTAATAAATATGTTCTCTATTTTTTGGGCCTGTTATTTTTCGGCATAAACGCCATAGACTTCCTCCTTCCCTGTTTTGAAGGATATCCTTAAAAAGAAGATAAATCGATAAGAAATCAAAATCAATACGTATTAGTAATAAATTTTATATTTTTTATTTTCTTCTTGACACTCCCATTATGTCTAAGTCTATACTTTAACTGTGGAGTGATAGTGCATACAGCTGTTAATCCATTCCGGCGGCTTTCCCGCCTGTCAAAAAAAGAACCTGCTTCCCCTTACATCCCACTAATATAACCTACTAAAGGAGAAAAAATATGACTGAATGCCCGGAATGCTACAGCAACAAAAAAAGAGCAACCCCGCTGCAAAACCCACGGGACTGCCTGGAAAATCATCTGCAATACATCTGCGGTACCTGCGGCAGATGCATTTGCATCAACAAAACGGGAAAAAACGGCTTGCAAAGATGGAATTTCCCCTTTCAATCAGCGGAAACAGCAAAGCTCTACCTGCGGACAGCAGATGCCACCGAAAAAACAAATTGCGGCATATACGAAATCACAGCTTCCAATGGAAGGAAATCCTTTAAGATTTTCAGAGATGAATTTACATTGAAGGAATATCTGGAAAAGAACAGGGGAAAATCCTGTACTGCAATGCGGCCCGTTTACAGAAGGCCTGAATACAGAGAATTTCCCCATACAGAAATCAGAAGGCTCACGGCAGCCGAAGCTGAAGCATATATCAAAGAACAGTCAGCGGGCCTTTAGAAGCCCTGGGCGGCACAAACCGTCTGCAGCTCCTTTACCAGCCTGCACAGATATTCTTCCCCCTGCCCGTCAAACATATGGGTGAAAAGCCCCTCCAGGTTCTCTTCAAAACAGGCAGGCAGGATATGGCACTGTTCCATGCAAAGCCGCATCAGCCGTTTTTCACCGGGATGCGTCATTTCGTTCAATGCAAAAATAACATCAAAGTAGCTTTCCAGAAATGCAGCCGTCCTGTGGTTGATGCTTACCAGATCCCTTCTTTGCCTCGCTTTTTTTATCTGCATGTCATAGGAGGGCAGGACGCCGTTCATCAGCTTCATATTCCGCTGCACAATATTCCTTTTCAGCTCCCGGGGATATTCCACATCAAAGTCTTTCTTCAGTCCGGTCAGGCGGCCGGTGCCGTCATAAAGAATCCGGCAGGTCTTCAGGTTATGCCACATACAGGTGGTATAGCCGTTGGAAGCATTCCCTTCCTGCACCACCCAGCGGATACCCGCCGCGAAATCCTCCAGCCTCCGGTAAATAATATCCAAATCCACCCCATTTCCCAGGGTGCAGTTATCCTCCATCTCCCAGTAATGATTGTTGATTTCCATAACCGGACAAAATTCACCCAGTATTTTCTCCCGCTCACAGGCCGGGAATTCTCCCTGCAGATATACATATACATCATAGTCGGATTTCTCATCCGCTTTTCCTGTTGCCCGGGATCCGCCGAGCGCAATCGCTTCCACAGCGGGACATCCGGCCAGCCTTTCCCAAAGCCGGTTTACATCTGTTTCCGTCATATTTACTCCCATCCGCGCATTTTCCTGCGCTTATCCATTAAAGCCAGAGCTGTTCAATGCAACCAGTATACTACGTATCTGCGATCTTAGCCACTCTTTAAACTGTGAAAATACACCGAAAATTCAAAAGTTACGATTTCTTTAATATTTCCCCGGACATCTTGCGGAAATCCGCTCCAGGATATAACATAAAATCAGAACAATTAATAACGGCATTCATCTGCCGGAAACCACCTTCCTCAGCAAAGGAGGAGCATCTATGGAAAAAAACACCCCTATAACCGTTCCCGCCCTTACCTGTCTTGCCACCGCGCTCTTACTCAGCGCCGCCCTTCTTGGCGGGTGCGGCCTGCCTGCGGATAATGCCGCGGATCCGGTTATTGACGCGGGAATGGCTTCCAACGCGCAAAGCCAGGATGGCAGCCATGCCGTGTCCGAAACGCAAAACGGCGCGCAGACAGATAACGCCGGGCAAAGCTTCGGCGGGAAAGCCCTGTCGCAAGAGGACTCGGCTCTTCTGGCCGCCCTTCAGGAGGCTTCGGAAGAAGAGGTTTTACTGTTCGACTGTGCGGATTATGATAATGACGGAGTCCGGGAGGCCTTTGCCTTTACCGGAACCAGGCAGGATGGTTATCTGAAGGGACATATCTGGTTTGCCGGCGCAGGGGGGACGCAGCAACTGGCTCCCAGAAGGCAGACGCCGGATGGCCAAACTGTCGGGGATCAGCCTGAATATTTTCAGGATCGCAGCGCTGTCCTGGAAACTGCCGATGGCCTTTGCTACTGGTACGCGGAAACAGATGGCGCCAGCTCCACCCTCTCCTTTCTTTGGGGAGTTCAGGACGGCAGCCCCTACGAAACTGTCCTTTCGGGAAAGGGAATGAACCTGACAAAGGATGGAAATGACAATTTTTTCCTGACCCAAAGCTCCTTCGATGGGGGAACCGACGGCACCGGCCATTCTTATAAGCCCTGCTATTTTTACTATGCCGGCGGCGCTTTTCATGAGTACGGTTCCTGTCCCCTCACCCAGGAGGAATTTCTGGCCCTGGAAGGCGCCGCGGACTGCATTGCCCCTTTCCAGGCAGAGAATTACTGGATACGCGAAATCTGGCTGCGGGGGAATGGTCTCATCCAGGTAAACATGACGGATAATTCACTGAATAAAACCGTTGCCTGCGCTATGGAAGACGGCAGTCTGGCTGTCATATCGGAAAACGACGGGCTGTCAGGCACCTTAATCGGAGAAATCGTCTCAGCGGACTGGTTTGGCGGCCAGAATGCCCTGCAGAGCCTTTGGGATCAGAAAAACAATGGACAGGACGGCCTGTTTGCAGCCCTGCAGCCAAACGAGAATGCATGGTACGATCTGAACGGAGACGGCCTGCCGGAAATGATCTGTTTCAAGATGGACTATGACGAGGAATCGTATCGGTCGGAGGGCATCAGCATTGAGATTGACGGACGCGAGGTTTGGAGTCTGAAGCAGGGAGCCGCAGGATATTATGTCTGGGTAACAGATTTGGACGCGGCCGATGGGAAAAAGGAACTGGTTCTGAAGGGACAGGAAGAAAATGACTGCATTTTCATGCTGAAGCTTCTGTCTTATGAAAATGACGCACTCAAAGAGCTTGGCGATCTGGCGGAGACCTCCGTCTTAAACGGCACCGGAACTCTTTACCGCATCTCATCCTGGGATGAGGGATATGGAAATTACATAAAAATACCGGGTGACGGCACCCTTTCTGTCTGGGCCGACACACCGGTATTCGTAAACGGTCTTGGATGCTATTACGTAAAGCTTTCCTTCCGCTGCAGCGATAACGGCTTCACTCAGCTGCAGCAGGACGAATATGAGATGAAAGTCCCCTGGATGTATGGAGAACCCTTTGTCTATACAGCACAGGCGGCGCTGCCCTTCTTTGATTCACCGGAAGATCAGCCTTCCGGGGTACCGTCCTTTATACTGGATCCCGGAGACCAGATGTACTGTCTGGCCCTGGCTCCCTGTACGGAAGAACTCATCTTTGTAAAGATGGAACGCACCGATGGAAGCGAAAAGGGCTGGATGCTCTTTTCTGAAACACAGCTTTTCACGGAACTGCCGGGCTGGGGTTAATCCCCGGCCTGAGGCTTTTGCCTGCTTTTATTCATAACCCTGTTCAAAACATGATACAGATAATCCACATCCACCGGCTTTGTAACAAAGCCGTTCATCCCTGCCGCCGCAGCCGCATCGGCATCTTCCTTAAAGGAATTCGCAGTCATGGCAATAATGGGAATCACCGCCGCATCCGCCCGTTCCAGCTTCCGGATGGCCCTGCATGCTTCCAGCCCGTCCATTACCGGCATCTGGAGATCCATGAGAATCACCTGGAATTCGCCTTCACTGCTGTCGCGGAACATTTTCAACGCCGTTTCGCCATTCTCAGCCCTGCAAACCTGCGCTCCCTTCATCTGCAGCAGCTCCTCTGCAATTTCAGCATTCAGATCATTATCTTCCGCAAGCAATATCCTGATTTCTCCCAGAGACTGCGGCGTTTCCTCTTTTTCCTCTTCCGATTCCAACATGGCAAGCGGAAATTCCACTGTAAAATAGAACTCGCTGCCCTTTCCCTGTTCGCTTTTCAGCTTCAGCTCCCCGCCCATCAGCTTAACAATTGTTTTACTGATGGCAAGGCCCAGGCCGGTTCCCTGGCTCTTGGAATAATTGGTTCCCACCTGTTCAAAAGCCTCAAAAATACGCTTCTGGTTCTTTTCAGAGATACCCTCTCCATTATCGATTACCTGAAAATTGTATTCCGCTTTCCCCTCTTTTTCCCCGGTCTGTCTGATTCGCACTATTACCCTGCCGCCTGCCGGCGTAAATTTGAAGGCATTGGAAATCAGATTCATCAGCACCTGCTTCAGCCGTATGGCATCCCCGGAGAGAATATCATCCTTTATCCCATCCTCCAGGACAAATTCCAATCCTCGTCTGCCTGCCTCCGCAGTCATCATGCTTTTCAGTTCATCCGCCACGCGTCCCATGGAAAAAGGTTCGCTGGTTATTGTCATCATTTCATTCTCTATCCTGCTCATATCCAGGATGTCACTGATAAGATTCAGCAGATAATGGGAGGAGGAACGTATTTTCCCCAGGTTCTCACGGATATTTTCGGGAACGTTCTTCTCCATGCAGGTTAAGTCGCTCAATCCCACAATAGCGTTCATTGGCGTACGGATTTCATGGCTCATCCGGGAGAGGAATTCTCCCTTGGCCCGGTTGGCCGCCTCTGCCTTTTCCAGACTGCTGTGCATTTCCGCAGCATGGACCCTGGATCGTGCTACTACAATAACAAGCACTGCCAGCAGGACAAAAATACAGGTCGTCACCGCCACCACCATAACAGGATTAGCATAAATCAAATCAATCAAAGAAAACTCACTTACGCCGACGGATATCATGTTTTTATTTACCAGGTTTTCCTTCTGATCGCTTGTCAGGCTGTTGAGCGCCTTATTGACGGCAGTCAGCAGTTCCGGCTGGGCCGGGCTCTTCATGGCAAAGCACATATCGTTTCTGTCGTTAATCAGGGAATTCGGGATCACATTGGTAAAATGATGGGATTGTATTTCCTGCTCCATTCTCATGGAAAGATCATAAAAGAAATCAATCTCACCGCTGTTGACTGCCATGAGACCCTCAGGTACGGTTTTAAAATACCTTACTTCGGCGGCGGCTACTTCCTTAGGCATTTCCCGCCCCTCTATAATACCGCCGACCAGACCTTCCGATGGGTAACTGACCGCCTTATTTCTTACCAGGATATCGTTCAGGGAAGCATAGGAAGCGGAAAGCGCCAGGTCCATCTGTGCGGCTTCCTCTTCGTTTCCCATGAACGCGCCCAGCATATCCGCTTTTCCTTCCTGTACCATAGCCAGGGCCTTCGCATAGCTGTCCGTATACACATACTCAAATTCCAGTCCGGTGAATCCGGCTACGGCACCCAGGACATCTGATATAATACCGTCATGCAGATCATTATCCGTCTGCGCGCAGAACAGAGGATGCCAGTTTTCCACTACCGCAACGGAAACCGTCTTTTTCTGTGCGATATATTCTTTTTCCTCTTCATTCAGGATAATGCCTGCAATGCTGCCGTCCGGGAAATTGGCCTTATAGCGTTCTTCGGCAAAGTTGGGATTGGAATCCATTATTTTCGCCAGCGCCATATTCAGCCCGTCCAGCACCTCCTGGTTTCCCACATTGGTCACAATATAATGAGGCTGGGAGTCATATTCGGTGACAATACGGTAGGTAATGGAATCATCCACATTATTGCCAAGCAGTATATCCACATCCCCTCTGTCCAGATATACATACAGTTTCCCGTCCACAAGCTGTTCGCTGGTGTAATATTTCAGATTGCAGTTAATATTGTTGCTTTCCAGATATACCTTCAGACGCCGGATATTCTCATCCGCACGCTCATATACGCCTATTGTCTTTCCTTCAATACTTTTCAGGTCATAGGCCTTAATGCTCATATCGTCCCGGCGCGCCAGAAGCACTGATTTGGTGTAGCCCGAATTATAATCAGGATAGGCAAAAAACTTTTCAAACTCTTTTCTGTAGTAGGTGCCCCCCATCAGATCAAATTCGCCCGCCAGGAATCTGTCGGTCATACTTTCACTGTCCGTAGAAATATATTCATATTTCCATCCGGTATATTTGGCTATCTCATTCAGATAGTCCACTACTACACCGTGACGGTTGCCTTCCCTGTCGATTTCCGTAAATCCATCCACTTCAGGGAAGGCCACGCGCAGCACCAGTTCCGATTCCGGCTCCTTTGCCTGAATATTTATACAGGGATAAAGCATTTCTATTATGAGAAGCATGACAAGCAGCAGCCATCCTTTATTTCTTCCCGGGAATCTGACAGGCCTTTTCATATTGATATTCCTTCCATTTCACTACATTTCGTTCAGTCTGTGTTTTATATTGTAACACGGATCAGAAATTCTTTCTATCCTTTCTCAAAATATCGTTACTTTTTTGAAAAATAATAGAAAAAAAACTGTTATTTTACACTGTTCCTACTCCCTTCCCGGGTCTTTCCTCCATAGCATTCCCTTCCGACAGGTATTGTTTCAGTATCCGTTCCAGCTCATTCAGATCGATCGGTTTTGCCAGGTGGGCGTTCATCCCTGCCCGGCAGGCCGCCTGCACATCCTCTGCAAATGCATTCGCCGTCATGGCTACAATCGGCAGTCTTTTCACATCCTGCCGTTCCAGGGCACGGATTTCCCTGGTTGCCTCATAGCCGTCCATTTCAGGCATCTGGATATCCATCAGTATAAGATCATAGTAACCTTCTTCTGATTCCCGCACCATCCTGACCGCTTCCGCTCCGTCACAGGCCTCCTCAATGACAACGCCGCTTTCTCCCACAAGCTCCCTGGCAATTTCCCGGTTGATTTCATTATCCTCTGCCAGCAAAACCCTTTTGTCCCTGTAATCTGCCTTCCAGCCGGGCCGTACAGGTTCCGTACCTTCCCTGTCTTCACTCAGCTCACTGAGCAGATAACATACTTTGGAACGGTAAAAAGGTTTGGCAAGGAAGGCCGTCACCCCGGCTTCCCTGGCTTCTCCTTCTATTTCCGCCCAGTCATAGGCAGTGAGTATGATGACCGGGATATCAGGCCCCACTTCACTGCGTATACGCCTTGCAGTTTCCACGCCGTCCATATCGGGCATTTTCCAGTCGATGATAACAAGCTGATAAGGGTCCGCCGTATCCCTGGCCTGCACTACCCAGGACACGGCAGTTCTGCCATCCGTCACAAACTCTGCGCGCAGCCCCATATTATCCAGAAGCTCCGCAGCATTTTCGCACGTCAGCCTGTCATCATCCACAATCAGGCTGTGAACGCCGAGCCATTCCCCGGGGACCTCCTCCGCCTGTGCATTTTCCGGCTGCATGGGCATAGTTACCGTAAAGACAGAGCCTTTCCCGGGACAGCTTTCCACAAGGATGTCGCCGTTCATCATCTCCACCACATTTTTGGTAATTGCCATTCCCAAACCGGTTCCCGTAATTTTGCTGATAGTGGAATCCTGCGCACGTTCAAAGGGCTGGAACAGCTTTTTCAGGAATTCTTCATTCATTCCCACACCGGTATCCTCACACCGGAAAATATAATTCCCGTATCCCCTGCGCATACTGCTTTCCTGTCTGACCTCCACCAGAACGCTTCCTCCCTCCGGCGTATATTTCACTGCATTGCTCAGGATATTGATGCAGACCTGACGGATACGGAGAGGATCTCCGATTACTTTTTCGTTTTTCAGCATGGTAAACTGGATTTCCAGATTCAGATGACCGGCATTCGCCTGAGGCCGTACCAGCTCCACCGCATCCGCCACCAGCTCCGCGAAGTTAAAGGGTTCCTCCCTGAGCGACAGCTTCCCGCTTTCGATTTTAGACATATCCAGCACATCATTGATCAGGCTGAGCAGATGCTGGCTGGACAGGCTGATTTTGCGCAGACATTCCACCACACGGTCCCTGTCATCCAGGTGGGCCGTGGCGATTGCCGTCATTCCCACAATCGCATTCATGGGCGTCCTGATGTCATGGCTCATATTGGACAGGAACTGGCTCTTGGCGCTGCTTGCCGCCCTCGCGCTGTCCAGCGCGCTCTGAAGCGCCTGCCTGCGCTGCTCTTCCTCATACCGTTGTTCATCATTCCTGCGTGAAATGAGAATGGCCAGCTTATCCTCCGAATATGGATTATCCACATAAATGATCTGCGTGGAGACCCAGTGATACTTCCCGTCCGCCATCAGCTGTTTTGCTTCCAGATAGATTTCATTTTTATCCTGCCCCAGCGCATTCCGCAGGTTTCCCATTAAAAAACGGTTTCTGAATATTTCCTGCGCGTCAGGGTGCATGGTGGGAAGCATAGCTTCAAAAAGTTCAGAGTACGACTTCTGCTTACCCAAATCAACCATAAGATCCGGCTTGACATAGATAAAATTGAGTGTATCCCTGGTAAGGTTTATGCTGATAATCACAGGATAGGCATTGGAAATCGCCCCGACCAGCGTAAGGCGCTCCTGAAGCTTCGCCCTTTCCGCCGCTTCCTTGGCCAGCTTTTCCTCCGTAATATCATGAAAGGTTGCGATCAGAACCGGATTTCCGTTAGAATCCTTCATCTTCTCCACTATGACTGAAGACCAGAACCAGGTACCATCCTGGCGCATCACCCTGTTTTCAAACCTGTTTTTCCTGTCATTCTCCGCTGTATCCCTGAAAATACCTATCGTCTGCTCATAATCCTCCGGGTGGACGATATCCTTTATGGCTTTGCCTTTGGGCGCGTCGTTTTGCGCATCCTCCGGATATTCAAGCAATCTGAGTCCCTCTCTGTTCAATTGCAGAATGCATAGCGGCTGCTCCTGCGTGATAAGGGCAATCCCTTCCGGCACCGCATTATATAAATGCCCTATGTATTCCGCCTGATTGCCCAGCTTTCTGTCAGTCCTGTTCACATAACGGACATAGAATGCCACAAGCAGGAAAATCCCAAGAATAATGCTGGCTATCAGCGTCATTGTACGCATCAGGATTTCATTCGTCTGCTTCTCCACCACATTCCTGGGAATGATGGAAATCAGATACCAGTCGGACTGCAGCTTCAGCGGCGTATAGCAGAATACCATCTGCTCCTCCTGATATGCAAATACAGCCCAGCCCGTACGGAAATCTTCCAGGGCCTTGGCAAACTCCCGGATTTTATTCTCACTGTTCTGAGTGACCGGAAGCATATCAAACAGGTTCTGGACCGTCTTATTGCTGTTGGGATGGGGCGGACGAATCAGTACGTCCCCGGTTGTATTTATTACATAGGAAAAACCCGCGTCATTATAAAAAGACAGGGAAAAGCTGTCCACAATATTTTCCACTTCATATTCCTTCACAAGGAACCCCGTCTCACCGTCCCGCAAATCGAATCGGATAAACAGGTCAAATACATTCACCCCTGTGACGCTGCTTATATGCGGATTTATAATTCCATCCTTCTTATTGGTTTTCCAAAGCTGCTTTTGGGCTTCTTCATCCTTCCCCGTCCCTGCCGGGAGAACCCTGCCGTCAGACAGATACAAAGCCGCACCCTGATCCGTCTTTGCATAGCTTTCCAGCGCCAGCTGCAGTTCTTCCTTCTGCTGCGAAGAAAATTCCTTCATATAACCTGCAACGGTCCCCATGGACTGATATTCATCCTCCAGCTGTATACGCAGCGTATTGCAGCCCTGCATTGTGCTTTCGATAATCGTGCTTACCGATTGTTCCCATAGCTGTTTTTTCACTCCCTGCACAAAAAGCAAGGTCATAGTGCTGAGCACAGTGACGACAAAAACAGCAGCCAGAGCGAATTTTATTTTGCTGCCTACGGCCCTCTCTTTTTTCATCACTCCGCTCCCCTTTCTTCACCGGCCTGTTCATCGATCCAGTCCATCACCGTCTCCTCCGGTTCTCCCGCAAGAAGCTTTTGTACTGCCTGCGCAGTCAGGTTCCATATCGGTACCTCCAGAAATGCATCCGTCCCGATAACGGTCCTGCCCTGCTGATAGCACGGTATCAGAGTCTGTATTTCTTTCACCGATGAAGGCTCCCCTCCCTCCAGCGGACTGAAGGAGGACTGCTGATCTGCAAATTTGCTTATATTTTCAGGCTTTGTAAAAAATTCCACAAATTTCATGGCCTCCTCCTTATGTTCGCTGCCCGCGTTAACACTCAGCCTTGTGTCCGCATTGATTACCAGCAGGGAACCATCCTCCAGTACAGGGTAAGGAATCACCTCGAATGAAAAATCCGGTTTCATCCCGTCCACTCTTCCTGCCGCCCATGCCCCGGTCAGCATAAAAGGGGCTTCCCCTTTGGTAAATTCCTGTAAATCATCGGATGTCTTCCTGGTTTCCACCGTTTTCTTCGCATCCACATACCCCTTATCAATCATTTCTTTTACAAGGAGGAAGCCCGGTTCCAGATAATCGCTCAATGCCTCTTCACCGCTGTTCAGACTGGAAAATACTTCTTTTTCCCTTTTCTCCTGATACAGGGAGTAAAATCCCCTGCCGATTACAAGCGTCTTCAGCGAAATATCATTATTGGCAATCACAGGAGTGATTCCCTGTCCCGCAAAATACTCGCAGGCCGCCATCCATTCTCCCAGATTTTCCGGCACCTTCTGATTATGCTCCTTCAAAAGATCCAGATTGCAGTAAAGCCCGAAAATGGATACGGTGGTTGGCACCCAGTATATCCTGCCGTCCTCCTCCATCTGTCCCCGCATACTCTCCGTAAAATTTGAAATCGTGCCAAGCCCGGATAAATCAGCCACAAGCCCCTGGTTTTTCAGTTCCAGCAGGATATCGTGGTTGACCATAAACACATCATCGCCTTTTCCCGCCGCCATCCGCTTTTCCAGCGCATTATAATATGCATTCCCCTTCAGGCTTTCATAAGATATCCTGATACCCGGATTTTCTTTCATAAACTCCGATATGATCTCTTCTATAATAAGAACGTTCTCCGGTTCATACTTATTTCCAAAAAAGGTAAGCGTAATGCTCTCCCGGTCTGTCTCCTCATAATTCACCACCTGATTGCCGTTCCCGCAGCCCGCCAGAATAAAAATGCATGCCAAAACCGCTGCGCATATATTTGCTGTTCCTTTATTTTTCATTTATCTGTTCCTTCCCTTATGTTTTATGGAACAGAAGTTACATTTTCCCCTCAAACTCTGTCCATGTTTGCATTAGATTATTTTATCACAGAAGTTTTATTTACGCAATCTATACCAAAAGGGACATCTATGCCAAAAGGGACGGCAAAAAGGACCGCAATACTAAAAAAGAGCCTGATACCTGAACGGTATCAGACTCCAAAACGGGAAACATACCCTGACAGGGAAGGCTGCCGATGGTTCCCACCCTGTTTTTCCTTTTAATTTTCAAGTATCCGGCCGTCAGTGGATATCGTTACCACCTGCCAGGGGATAAATTTGCCGCTGTTTTTCAGGGCTGTCACCGCCGCGTGTTCGATACCGCCGCAGCAGGGCACCTCCATCCTTACAATAGTCAGGTTCCTGATGTCATTTTGACGGATGATTTCCGTCAGTTTTTCACTGTAATCCACACTGTCCAGCTTGGGGCAGCCAATAAGGGTCACCTTACCGCGGATAAAATCCTGATGGAAATTGCCGTAAGCATAGGCGGTACAATCCGCGGCAACCAGCAGGCTGGCTCCATCAAAATAAGGGGCATTCACCGGCGCCAGTTTGATCTGTACCGGCCACTGCCGCAGCAGGGAGGGAACAGCCTCCATTGCATGTTCAGGCTGCTGCGTCTCCTGTCTGTCAAGCTCCCTTGCCCTGCTGCCGGGGCAGCCGCCGGAAACAGCCCCGCCCTCTGACTGCATTTTTTTCTTTTTATTTTCCAGGACCGCGCCTTCATCATAGGCCGCCGCCTCCCTCTCCACAAAAGAAATCGCTCCTGTGGGACAGGTGGGAAGGCAATCTCCCAGTCCGTCACAATAATCATCCCTGAGCAGTTTTGCCTTGCCGTCAACCATTCCGATTGCACCTTCATGACACGCCGCAGCACAAAGACCGCAGCCATTGCATTTTTCTTCATTAATATGAATAATTTTTCTTACCATAATTCCTCCCTCCTTTTATTACTCCCGGATCGCAGCAGCTTACCTATGGGCCTGTCACGCCGGGAATTCTTAGCTATCACATCGGGAACTCTTTACTTGACTTTCTGGAGTAAGTATAATACAATCCTTCCAACATGTATGTTGTTAAAACAACAAATGGAGGAAATTTTTTTGAATTATAAATTTTTGTCAAAAACGCTGTTATTCCGGGGAAATACGGAAGAAGAAATCAAGGCAATGCTTTCCTGCCTTGGCGCAGAACAGAAGCACTATATAAAAGGAAGCACTGTTTATCATGCCGGCGAACCGGTGGATGCAATCGGACTGGTGCTTTCCGGCCGTGTGCAGATAGAAAATGACGATCACTGGGGGAATAAAAGCCTGCTGGACAGCGTGGGGGAGGGCATGATTTTTGCGGAAACCTATGCCTGCATCCCGGGAGAGCCCATGCAGGTAAGCGTAACTGCCTCGGAAAACTCCGAAATCCTGTTCCTGAACGCCGCCAGAGTGCTGCAAACCTGCCCCGGCGCCTGTGAGTATCACGGCAGGCTGATCCGGAACCTGCTCACCATCTCGGCACAGAAAAATCTGATTCTCTCCCGCAGGATTTTCCATACCTCTCCCAAATCAATCCGCGGAAGGCTTCTGTCCTACCTTTCCTTCCAGGCGTCCTCCCAGGGAAGCAGTGAATTCACGATCCCCTTCAACCGCCAGCAGCTGGCAGATTATCTGAGCGTGGACCGCAGCGCCCTGTCCAATGAGCTGGGTAAAATGCAGAAGGATGGGCTTCTTAAGGTAAACAAGAACCATTTTATCATCCGGGACAATCAGCCGTAGCCGCAGATGCGCAGCGGCCGCACGAAAAGCGCCGGGATTCCGTGAAGCCTCAATCCCGGCGCTTTTCGCTGCCTGTTACTAATAATCTTCTTTTCCAAAAATGAAATCATAAAGCGTCTGGAACATACGCTCCGGTTCAATGGGCTTGGCCAGATGGGCATTCATACCCGCCGCCTTGCTCTTTTCAATATCATCATCAAAGGCATTGGCCGTCATTGCAATGATGGGAATCGCCGCGGCATCTGCATTGCTCAGATGCCTGATGTTCGTTGCCGCCGTAAGGCCGTCCATCAGAGGCATGCGGATATCCATGAGTATAACATTATAATAGCCTTCCGGAGACTTGCTGAACATTTCCATAGCCCGCAGTCCGTTCTCCGCGGTATCCACCGTAAAGCCCTTGCTTTCCAGAAGCATCACCGCCACCTCGGTGTTAATCTGGTTGTCCTCTGCAAGCAGCACCCGTTTTCCGGTAAAATCATAATCAATGACCTGTGTCTTTTCTTCCTGCTCTTCCTTTTCCCCCAATGCTTTGGTGAACGCTGAAACCAGCGAGGACTTAAACATGGGCTTGCTCATCAGCAGATTAACGCCGGCCAGCTTGGCTTCATGTTCAATGGAAATCCAGTCATAGGCCGTCATGATGATGATGGTCACCTCCGGACCTACTATGCTCCGAATCCTCCTGGCGGTTTCGATACCGTCCATGTCCGGCATCTTCCAGTCAATAAGAATCATATCATAATAACGGTTCTGGCTCCAGAGCGTATTCACCTGCTCAACAGCCTTCCGGCCGCTGTCCACCCATTCGGCGCTGATGCCCATTTCATGCAGGGTCATTACCGCGCTTTCACAGACGGCCACATCGTCGTCCACCACCAGCGTTTTCAGATGGGAAAAATTAAAATCATGCTTTTTCTGGTTATGGCGCAGCTTTTCTTCCTCGGTAATCCCCAGCTTTACATCCACTATGAATTCCGTGCCGATTCCCTTTATGGAGCGCACGGTAATCTTCCCGTCCATCATATCCACGATATTTTTCGAAATGGCAAGCCCCAGCCCCGTACCTCCGTAAAGGGAGGTGGTTCCTGTGGATTCCTGGGAAAAGGGTTCAAATATATGCGGGATAAAATCATCGCCCATCCCCACTCCCGTGTCATTGACAATAAAACGGAGCATGGCGTCGTTTTTTGTTTTCCTGCGCTGGGATGCGGAAAAGGTCACCTTACCGCCCTCGCCGGTAAATTTGATGGCATTGTTTAAAATATTGATCAGCACCTGCTGCAGCTTCATGGCATCCCCGATATAATAATCGTCCAGCACCGGGTCCACGATACATTCATACTCCACGCCCTTGGCCTCCGCCTGTCCGTAGCAGATGGAATTGATGCCTACCAGGAATTCCTCCGTGGGTATCTTTTCATTTTTCAACAGCATTTTACCGCTTTCAATACGGCTCATATCCAGGATATCATTTATCAGGGACAAAAGGAAACGGGAGGAAATTCCTATTTTTGAAATGCAGTCCTCCACCTGTTCATCATCCCCGATCGACTGGGCGGCAATGGTGCTCATGCCGATAATTGCATTCATTGGGGTACGGATTTCATGGCTCATGCGGGAAAGGAAGTCCGACTTTGCCGCGTTTGCCTGCTCCGCTGCAACCAGGGCGGCCGCCAGCTCCTCCTTCTGACGCTGTTCCTGACGCACCACATCAGTCACATCCGTACGGGCGATGCAGACTCTTTTCAGTTCCTGGCTGATATAGAAAACCTCAAACCGCTTAATACGCAGCTCCCCTTTTTCATCCTTCATCTCCACAAGGAAGGTGTAGGAATCCTTTTCCTTCAGCTGCCTTTCCATATTGGAGAAATCCAGCTGGTTCAGATATTCCGTTTTCGCAGGTTCGTTCATATAGGCATCGGCAAACCTGTGCAGCTCCTCCTGGAAACCTCCTTCCGCAGGAAGTATGTTCCGCCCGCCGCCATCTATGGAAACCGGCCTGTGGGTTCCCTGCAGGACGTCCACTTCGGTTATGCTGTCATAATCCAGCTTCGCAATTCTTTTCAGCAGCTGCTCCTGAAGCTTCTGCTCCGTAATATCTATAGTATAGAAAAACAGGAGCACATCCCCGCTCTCCGGATTCCTGAAGGAGCGCAGCTTCGTACTCTCCCAGAAGCTGCTTCCGGTGTTGCTTCTGCGGAGGAATTCAAAGTGATAATCCGTTTTTCCGTTGGCATAATCGGCCAGCACCTTCTCCCGTTCCAGAGTGCTTCCAATCCTTTTCCCCATTTCCGGATCCATGGCTGATCGCTCCAGGCTGAGGATAGTATCCTCATAGGAATCCCCGATATGGGCCACCGCCATTTCCGAAGTTGAAACGTAGGTTTCCAGCCTCCCCTGAGTTACATTCAAGCTTCCCTGAATGCTTCCCTCCGCAGAAGACACCTCTGCAAAATAAGACAGCTCCTTTTCATACAGATTCAGCACTCTCTGCTGCAGCTGTTTTTCATCCGTTATATCTACAAAAACACAATAAAAATACTGCTCTCCATCTTCTTCCGTAAACAGCTGCGCCTTGATGGAAATCCATTTTACACTTCCGTCCCTGCAGATCAGGCGGTTTTCGTTATGTATGGTATTTCCTGTTTTCAGCTGCTCCCTGAGCTTGTCGGCCATGATATCGAAATCCTCAGGATAAATGACGGCCGACATCCTGTTTCCCATGGCTGCGAATTCTTCCCTGCTGAAACCCAGGAATTCAAACAGTCCGTCATTGGCGTCAATTACGGAAAAATCAGCATCAAACCGGCACCGGAACACTGCTCCCGGAATGTTGTTATACAGGTTGAGCACTTCCGCCTGCGCACGCTTCTGTGCCGTAATATCCATGCAGACCGATATGATCGCAGGCCTCCCGTCTTCAGCCATTACTCTGCGTCCCATGTCATGAACCCAGATGTAAGAACCATCCTTTTTCTTCATGCGGTATTCCACCACATATTCAACATCCTCTGCCAGCTGCTCCATCACTGCCCGTTCCACCATATCCTGATCCTCGGGATGCATACAGTTGGAAACGCAGCCTTCAATATCCGTTACGAATTCGGCCTCGTCCGCATAGCCCAGGTAATTCAGCATCCTGCGGTTGACGAAATAAAACGGAAAGTTTTCCTCTATGTAACCGCCCATCATACCGCCGGGCAGGGACTCATTCAAAAGCTCCTGTCTCTGACGAATAGTATTCTCCATAACCAGCGTCTTCGGGTAATGCTCCGTCCCCCGCTGGCTGCCGGCAGGCTCGGCAAAGTGGAAGCTCTGGAGCTTCCAGCCCTCCCCCTCCATTACCATGGTAAAGAAACCGCGTACATGCCAGGTATACACAGAATTTTTCAGAGTAACCTCCGCAGACAGGTTACGCACATGCTCCGCTATAACCTGTTCATTTATCTCCGTCAGAAGCAGTGTAAACGGCTCCGGAATCTCCAGCATATCCTGTCTGAGATAGGAAAGCATCTCATCCCTGCCCCGTGCTGACTCTCCGATCCCGGTGCCCACAAAATCCACGTCTTCCCTGATAAAGGCCATAGCCGCCTCCACATCCCGTTCCACAAACCAGGCCCGGCAGAATGCCTGCAGCGCCTCCCCTGCCGTCATTTGAATATTCATCCGTTTATCCTCTCTGTAACTGCATGTCAATAGCACTCTGTCCACCGGGGCATCATCGTTTCCTATTCTTCCTCTTTTCCTGTTTTAAACCCGGAAAACTACAGCAAAAAAAGAGTCGTGATCCACTCCGCATCATGCTCATTCTAATGACTGTGCGTGATACGGCAGGCCAGACTCCAGGATTCTTCCTGTTTGTTTTTATGCTCTTTACCCCAATTCACGCTGTTTTGCCCGCCTACATCCATTTTACTTTCTCAGCCGCAACTTCACGGCGAAGCGGCCGCCGCCCGTTTTACAGTTGATCAGTAAAACATTATGTTTTATTTTATATTATACAGAAGTCCTGTGCAAAACGCAATGTAATCTTATTTTCCTCCTGCGCTTACCCCTGGGCTGGTCACTGTTCACAGATTACCGCTCATTCCATGACAGTAACGTCCACAGACGATTTATCCTTCTGCCGTCACTGTTCTTCTTGTCCCAGCCTCCCTGCGCTGGTATACTGTAAGAAGCAACAGCATTGTAAAGGAGGCACTTATGAATCAGACACTGGATAAATTTAAGGAACATCTCAAAAAAATGAGGCAGTATGAGCAGGCAGTATGTCTGCTTAACTGGGATCTGCAGACCATGGCTCCCAAAAAGGGAGTGGAAAGCAAGCTGGAAACCCTGGGCTTCTTTTCCACCGAGTCCTTCAAGCTTTCCACATCAGAGGAATATGGGGATATGCTGCAGGAGCTTTCCCGTCCGGAGCTTTTTGCGCAGCTGGATGAAGGGATGCAGCTGACGGTAAAGCGCGGTTTACGGGATTATCAACGCTTTCAGCGCGTTCCCCAGGATTTTTATACGGATTATGTGACCACCTCCGCGCGATCGGAAAAGATGTGGGAGGAAGCAAAGCGGGCCGGGGATTTCTCTCTCTTTTCTCCCTGGCTGGATAAAATGATTTCCATGACCAGGCAGTACGTGGGATACATGGAACCGGAAAAAGATGTCTATGAGGTGCTGCTTGATATGTACGAGGAAGGGATGGACAGCGCCACCATCGACCGGATTTTTGATGAAATGAAGGAAGGGCTGCTGCCGCTGCTTTCCAAAATAGCTGCTGCGGGCAGGCCGGATCTATCGGCGCTTGAAGGCCATTACGACATTGACGCCCAGAAAAAAGTGCAGAATATGCTGCTTTCCTATATCGGCTTTGATTTCGACGGAGGCGCTGTGGCAGAAAGCGAGCATCCCTTCACTATGGGCATATGCCACGGGGATATCCGGACCACGAACCATTATCTTGAGGATGCCCCGTTATCCGCCATTTTCAGCGCCATCCATGAGGGAGGGCATGCCATTTTTGAGCAGAATATCGATCCTGTTTTTGTGAATACCGCAGTGGAGCAGGTGAACCTGATGGGCCTGCATGAAAGCCAGTCCCGTTTCTTTGAAAACATTCTGGGCCGGAATCCAAATTTCTGGAAGCCGGTTTACGGACAGCTGGGAGAACTTCTTCCTCAGTTTCAGACCGTTCCCTTTGATGTTTTCTGCCGGGCGATCAATGATGTCCGTCCCAGCTTCATCCGGACGGAGGCGGACGAGGTGACCTACTGCCTTCACATTATCCTGCGCTATGAAGTGGAAAAGGCAATTTTCCGTGACCATGCCGCCACAGACACGCTGCCGGAGCTTTGGAATGATAAAATGGAAGAGCTGCTTGGCATCCGTCCTGCCAACGATGCGGAGGGCATTCTGCAGGATATGCACTGGTCCGACGGTTCCTTCGGCTACTTCCCTTCCTATCTGCTGGGCTCCATTTACGGCGGCATGTTCTTAAATCAGATAGAAAAGGAGCTGGGAAGCCTGGATCCCATCCTTGCGGAAGGCCGGGTAAAGGAAATCACCGCCTGGCTCAATGAAAAAATCCACCGTTACGGAAGCCTGTACAATTCCCGCCAGGCGGTGCAGAGGGTATGCGGCTGTGAAATTTCCGCAGCGCCGCTGCTGTCCTATTTCAATAAGAAGTATGGGGAAATTTACGGATTTTAAAGGAAGCCTTGCTTTTCCTTTTTCCCCATGCTACAATAAGGTCCGGGAATGAAGTTCTCCCATGGCTTTTGCCAAAACCGCTGATAAAGCTGATGACTTCTGTGATTTTTTCACAGGGTCATTGGCTTTTTTTGCTGCCGGGTAAAGACCCGTAATCTGACATTCTTCAGGGAGGAATTTTTTATGCTTACATCACTCGCACTTATTTTTCTGGTGGGGCTGGCCGCCGCGTCCATCTGCCAGCGGATACGCCTGCCCCGTATCATCGGTATGCTGGCTACCGGAATCCTTTTAGGGCCTTATGTGCTGGATTTTCTTGACGGCTCCATTCTCAGCATCTCTTCTGATTTAAGGGAAATGGCTCTGGTCATCATTCTGATTAAGGCTGGCCTTTCGTTGGATATCAGTGAATTAAAGGAGGTGGGAAGGCCCGCGGTGCTTATGGCTTTCCTCCCCGCCGTTTTTGAAATCCTGGCTTTTGTCCTGCTGGCGCCAGGGATCCTTGGCGTCACTTTACTGGAAGCCGCCATCCTGGGCGCAGTGCTGGGAGCAGTTTCCCCGGCTGTGGTCGTACCTAAAATGGTGCAGCTGATGGAAACCGGCTACGGCACCGATAAGGGGATTCCCCAGCTGATTCTGGCCGGGGCTTCCCTGGATGACGTATTTGTTATCGTCCTGTTTTCCACCTTCACGGGCATGGCCCAGGGCGGCGCCGTATCCGCCATGGATTTTGCCGGCATTCCCATATCCATCCTGCTTGGCATTGCAGGCGGCGCGCTGACGGGCTGGCTGCTGGCTCTCTTTTTTGAATCGCAGTATGCAAAAGAACGATATGTGCGCAACAGCATGAAGGTGATTATCGTTTTGGGGATTTCCTTTCTGCTGGTCGCACTGGAAACCTGGCTTGAGGGGACGCTGCCCTTCTCCGGCCTGCTGGCCGTCATGAGCATGGCCTGTGTCCTTCAGTTAAAAAGCGAAACCTTCGTAACCAGACGGCTGGCGGAAAAATTCGGAAAACTCTGGCTGGCCGCAGAGGTTATCCTTTTCGTCCTTGTAGGCGCAGCCGTGGATATCCGCTATACCCTGGGCGCCGGACTGGGAGCGGTTCTCATGATTTTCCTTGCCCTCGCCCTGCGTTCCGCCGGCGTACTTTTGTGCTTGCTTGGGACAAAGCTTAACCGGAAGGAACGGCTGTTCTGCGTCATCGCTTATCTTCCCAAGGCCACCGTCCAGGCGGCAATCGGCTCCGTCCCCCTGGCCCTGGGCCTTCCCTGCGGAAAACTGGTGCTCTCCGTGGCCGTGCTTTCCATTCTGATCACCGCTCCTTTGGGGGCTTTGGGCATGGACGCCACGTATAAACGGCTCCTCAACCAGAGGAGCCGCTAAATAAAGGAATTACTGCTGCAACTGCCCAACCGGAAAACTCCGGTGCAGCGTGGCTAAATACATTGCAGCCTTTCAAACGTAATATTTTCACAGCACTGCAGGGAAAGAGTCTGCTTCCTGCTCTCCCTTTCGCTGCCGATGCGGATATCCCGGAACACGATATTTTTCAGTTCATGCCCCGGTACGTCAAAGCCGCACAGTTCAATGGCCTCGCAGGGAATCCACTCCCTGCCGTCGCCGTAGTATTCTCCCAGGATGCGCAGCCGTTCAAAGCTGCAGTTTTCAAAGACAGGAGGCACCGGATGCCCGATGCCGTCATCATTATATCCCACCGAATGGAACAGGATGCGGGCGGCAGCACAATCCTCCACATGGACATTGCGTACATAACCGCCCCGTTTCTTTGTTCCCTTAATCTCAATCCCGCACATGGAATGGCTCATATCACAGTCCCAGATGCGCACGTCGTCAACGCCTCCGGACATCTCGCTGCCGATGGTGATCCCATGGCCAAAGGCACATCTGCAGTCAAAAATCCGGATATGTTCACTGGGGCGGCCGATTTGATTTCCTTCCGGGTTTTTTCCTGATTTAATGGCTATGGAGTCATCTCCCGTATAAAAGGTGCAGTTAAATATGGTGCAGTTGGAGGAGGAATCCGGATCCCAGCCGTCCCCGTTCCATACGCCTTCGGAATAAAAGGAACAGTCATGGGTTACGATGCTGTCCGAATAAATCATATGTACATTCCAGCTGGCGCCGTTTTTCAAAGTCACACCGGAAAGAACCACATTCCTGCAGTTGCTCATATTGATCAGGCGGGGGCGTACCCTGCCGGGTATGGTTTCCGGTTTTTCACATTCCTTTATTTTCTCTCCCAGGGAAGCCAGATAGTCCTTCAGGCGCTCGCGTTCGGAAGCGATTACCCGTTCCGCCAGGATTCTTCCGCCGCTGGCAATGGTCCCTTTTCCTCTTATTACCACATTTTGGCAGCGATAGCCGCCGTCATGATCCAGTTCTCCCAGGTTCAGCAGGCTGCTGTAGCATTCCAGCTCCGTGCCTTCAAAACGGCTCCAGATCCGGGGCAGATAATCTTCCACCCGGTCCGTGCCCTGCAGCACCGCATTTTCTTCCAGGTACAGTTCCATATCACTGTGCAGCCGAAGCGCTCCTGTAAGGTATACCCCCGCCGGAAGATAAACCGCCTGTCCTTCGCCGCAGTCATCAATGGCCTGCTGCAACGCTCTGGTATCCATGACAGCGCCGTTTCCCACAGCATTATAAGGGGGCTTCGTCACATCCAGCCGCTCCTTCTTCTTCCCCGTCCTTACTCTGCAGCTTTGCGGAAGAAGGGAGGACATCCTCACCCTGCTGCTTTGAGGCAGAAGGGAGGGCAGCTTTTCGTCCCTGTCCGCCGCTTCTACCTGGAATATATATTCGGTTTCTGCTTCCAGCCCGTCAATGGTTATATGTGTTTTATCGGTAATTCCCTTTTGTTCCTCCCCGCAGGAAATCCGGTATTCACAATCCGCCGCACCTTCCGGCTTCTCCCAGTAAAGAGTGACGGAATCTTCGGTGGTTACGCTGTATATCTTTTCTATCCGGGCTGCTTCCCGTCTGACTGTGTCTGTTGTCTGCTTCATATTATCCCTCCTGCATATCGCAGGCGGGCCTGCGATACTGCATGAATCATTCTTTTTTCTTTGTACGCTGAAACGCCTCTTCGTCCAGCCCTTATTCGCCCCTGTCCGTTACCAGGATGAGGCTTTCCCTTTGTCCCAACGACAGCTTCATCTCCTGCACAGGAAGCTCCAGCTGCTTTATTGTACCGTTCCAGGCATCCCAGATCTGGCAGATATGGCCGTCTTCCAGCCGCAGGCTTGTGGTAACAGAATTTTCCCCTTCATTTACCAGAAACAAAAACTCCGTCCCTTCTTTTCTCAGGCAGGTGCATCGAAGATCCCTGGCGGGAGGCAGGAAGGTTTCCGCCGGTTTTACGGCCTCTCTGATTTTCTGAGCGGTCAGGGCTGCATTCCAGACAAGGACAGTTCCTCCGCTTTCCTCCAGCCGGCGGAGAAAATCCCTGGTTTCCGGCGTATCCTTTCCGTCTGTAATAACCACAGGATAACGCTGCTGCCGGATTAGCACACAGCCGTTTTCTATCCTGCAGGAAGGCAGAAGCTCCTCTTCCAGATAATTGAACTCTATCTGATTTTCAAACAGGGGCTTTGCGATTTCCCAGGAAAGCTCCTCGCTGCGGCATAATACTGCGGCCTTCGCCTGATTGACAGAATCCGTAAGCAGGCCGCACATACGCTTGATGTAATCCGAAGCAATATGGTAATCCTCCCAAAAGCTGCTGTGCATGCCCACCTCCGGCGGTCTTTCCTCCTTTCGCCTGTCCCGCAGGGAATAATAAAAAGCATGAGGGAAAATCATGTTGACGCCTCTGACAAACAGCCAGTCCAGATACCATTTCATATCCTCCATGGTAAAACGGTAAGGATCCTCCGGCGCGCCGCAGCAGCCGAAGCATTCGTTCCCGTTCCGCCTTTTCCCCCGGTGCCTCGCGGAATCGGAGCTGCATTTTCCCATGGTACTGTGTTCGCCTGTGATTGCTTTTTCTTCTTCCGGCGCAACATAACGCCACACAATATCCTGGCAGGGAATCGTAAAATGCTGTAAATACCCGATATCCGTGGATTTCTCCGGATGTCCGGTCATCGCCACGCCGTGCGCCGCGCACCAGTCCGCTATCTGCCTGTAATAGGCCCGGGACATTCTTTCATAAACCGCCCTTTTGTAGCGTTCACCTGCGCGTCTGCCCTCAGAGGAATCCGTATCTGCAAACAGCAAGTATAAATCCTGCTCATTTCCTCCCTGCCTGTAAAAATCCTCCAGGAAATTCCCGCTCCAGGCAATCATTCCCTCTTTGCTGCAGCGTCCCAGGATATTCGGTTCGTCAGTAAAGATCCCAATAATGGTATTCCCGAAATATTCCTTAAGTTCCTGATAATAGCGTTCGTGGGTAAGCTGCAGGAATAAGGCCACTGCTTCCGGATTCATCAGATCCGCACTGGCCGGCGCGCCCGCTTCTCCATCGTCTTCTCCATAATGAACGCCCCGGATGGTACCGCCGGAAGGGCCTTCCCAAAAATACCAGGTCTTTCCCTCCCGCTTCACGGCGGCAATAAGAAGCTCCCCTTCCTCCGCCGATTCCCGATCACTCATGCGAAGTCCACGGGAAGCAAACGCCGGGTTCTCCCTGACCACCTGTCCGTGACAGGATCCAGAAGGATACATAGCCTCATCATAAAGCACAACTTTCATATGCAGCTGGGAAGCACGCTTCACCGCATAACGGACGTAATGAAAATAGGTATCCGTCAGATAACCGATTTCCTCCGGCAGTCCCAGACGGGGATGAATTACAAACCCGTCCACCCCTTTTTCCTTAAAGGCAAGCATCTGCCGGTCCAGCTCTTCTTCAGTAAGATAATCATTCCAGAACCAGAAGGGAATGGGTGTGAATTCCTCCGACGGCTGCAGAAATTCTTTCTTAAGATTTTCCAACATGATTTTTCCTCTTTTATTCTTGTTTTTTACAACAGTTTTCTATAGCATATATTTATGTAAGTGCTTACATAGATAGTATCTAATTGCTGTGAGTTTGTCAATATTTATTGCGTATTTGCAGTAAAGAATTGTATTCATATCGATGTAACTACTTACAGTATTATTTTATATTTTTTGCCGATGTCCTCAGTCTTCCCTTTCCAGCCAGTCTTCAGGGAAGCCAAAGCCCCAGTCCCGTTCCCTGGCAAAAGCCGCACAGCTTCGGAACATTTGCCTTATTCTCTCTTCCTCGAGAAATGGCTCATGGGTGAAAACAAGAAGCTCCTCCATTTTCTCCTGTCGGCCAAAGTCTTCCAAAAAGGCGGCGATATCCTCTGTATTTTCAAGCCGCACCTTGGTGCGGAAAAATGTGAGTCCCAAACCAGTCGTATCCAGTCGATCCTGCTGCCGCAGCGTCCTGCTCTGTTCCTCCGTATGGAAATAAGCGATTCTGTCATCCTCCGCAGAAATCAGGCCCCGGATCCCACAGCTGGCATCCATCCAGGCCCGGCAGGCCTCCGCTGTCCCGGCATAAAAATGGATTCTCGGCACCCGGTCAATGCACCGGCCCCCTCCGGTGATCCGTTCCAGTTCCTTTACCGTTTTCTCATAATCCTCTCCCGCCTGCCGGTAATCTGCCCTGCACTCCCCTGTCTGAAACCGGGTGGAGCCATAATTGGCCCCGCTGTTCAGGCCATGAAAACCGAAACGCAGCCAATCTGAATTTTCCTGGAACTCTTCCCGGAAAACATCCGTTACCTGCGCCAGATTCCTTCCGTCTTTGCCTTCTTCATAGAAACAAAAGCAGGAAAAAACCGCCTGATAATCCTGATGCAGCCGTTTAAAAAAGGCAAATACAGGCTGCTCAAATAAAGATGAATATTCTTTTCTGTTTTCCGTTAAGTCAATAAAGGCTGTAAAAAAATCGTCTATGGAAAAATGAATTTTCCCTTTTCCTTTCTCCGCTTTTTCCTGGCCTGCTGTTTTTTCTTCTTTCTCCTGCGCCATGGCTGAAACCTCCCTGGTTCTGATTGTGAATACTGATTCCTGCGTTTATGTAAGCGTTTACATCAGTGTAGCGGATTATAAAAATTTTGTCAATTTATTCCCAGGAAACGGCCGCCGCAGTATTTCCATATCAGAAAAGCTGCGGCGGCCGGGATTTTATTCTCTGTTTATTCACTTAAGGTACATTCCGGATCCAAATCCTGCAGTCTGTTCACCCAAGCACCCTCCGGCTTCGGTACCCGGTATCCTGTTCCTAGCAGCGGATCGGAAGTTCTTTCCATCCAGGCTTCCAGATGCAGTCTTAATTCTTCATAAATTTCTTTATAATCCGGTGAATTCACCAGGTTCTTCCGTTCCAGGGGATCCAGTTCCAGATCAAACAGCATTTCTCTCTCTCTTGTCTGTTTTAGAAGTCCGGCGGCAATCATTTCTGTTTTACTGGGAGAACCATCTATATTTGCAGGGACATAGCTATTATGGTAATCAAAGTACCGTATCAGCTTATAACGTCTGGTTCTGATGCACCGCATCGGTTCATAGGCAGCATGATAAGTAACCTCTGCAAATATCTCATCGTTAATCTGTTTTTCGGTATCATCAAACAGCGAAACAAATGATTTTCCCTGCAGATATTCCGGTTTTTCCAGCCCAAGCATATCACAGAGAGTTGGATAAATATCAATCTGTGAAAGCAAAGAATCCGACACCTTTCCGGCAGAAGGATTGTTTTTGTACTTCATTATCAGAGTAACCCCTATTCCCGTATCGTAACAGTTGCATTTCATAAATGGAAATGCAATCCCATGATCGGTTGTAAAAATAATAATTGTATCATCCTCTCTGCCGGATTTTTTCAGTGCTTCCAGCACCGTTCCCACACAGTCATCCGCAATTTTCGCCGAATACATAAAATTGGCCATATCCTTCCGGTTTTCTTTTGTATCAGGGATCGTCATTGGCGGCATGACATAATCCGGGTTTACAAAATCCGCAGGAGCTTCCGGATATCGCCTGTGGGTATTGATAAATCCTACCGACATAAAAAATGGCTTATCTTCCTTATAACTAAGAAGATATTCGGCTGCATGACTACTGGCCGCCGTATCTCTTTGTATAAATCGGGAATGATGGCAATCCTCATCAAACCAGTAATCATAACCCAACATATCTGTAACAGGCGCTTCATGCTGGACACCAAACAGACAGGTATGATAGCCATGGCCGCGAAGGAAATTGGACAAATGAGAATCATAACTGTCCATCTGAAATCCTCTCTGTGCAAGCCCCAGCATATGAGTGCTGTGAGGAGCCTGTCCGGAAAGCAGCCCTACACGGCTGGGAGAACAGGTGGGCGCTGCGCAGTAAGTCTGACGGAACAGAGTGCCTTCCTGCGCCAGACGCATTATATTCGGGGTTTTTACGTTTACGCCGAACGGTTCCAGAAACCTGCCGCTGTCATGCGTATGTATATATAAAATATTCTTTTTCATATTTTTCCTCTTTCCGCTAACCTTTTACGGCTCCCGCCGCTACTCCGCCAACAATATATTTCTGTCCGAAAATAAATACAATCAGTACCGGCAGCGCAGTCAGCGTTATGTCAGCGCTTACCAGATTCCAACTCTGTTCAAACTGTCCGAAAAAATTATAAACGGCCAGCGTCATAGGCCACTTTCCCGAATTGTTCATAAAATATAAAGGCATGGAAAAGTCATTCCAGATAGCCATAAAATTAAGGATCCCTACAGTAACAACCGTAGGCTTCATCAAAGGAAAAATCACACTGGAAAACAATCTCATCGGCCCTGCGCCGTCAATAACCGCTGCTTCATCAATCTCTCTGGGCAATGTCTCCACAAACCCAAACATCAAAAACAGCGCCAGCGGGATATTCATCGCTACATACAGAAAAATCAAACCATATCTGGTATTTATCAGGGCAGTTGCCTTCATAATTTTCATCAGTGCCACATTGTTTACCGGCATGGCAATGCCAAGCACTATGAGATAATAAACAAATCTGTGCAGCCTGCTTCTATTCCGTGAAAGCACATAGGAAGCAGCGGATACCACAGATAAAATCAATATTACACTGAAGGAGGCATAAACAGCGCTGTTACAAAAAGAAGACAGCAGCTTTCCTCTTTCAATTACCGTAGCATAATTCTCAAGCATAAATTTTTTTGGCAGACTAAGCGTCATTACCATGGATTCTTTCTGTGATTTAAAGGAGTTGACTACCACCACCAGCATTGGCACCAGAATGATGAGACTGGCAGCCCAGGCCGCAAAATTAGCAAAAAAAGTACAAAGCTTCTTTTTCACTGCTCTACCTCCTTATTCCCCACTGCCTTCAGGATGAAATAAGATACGGACAAAACAAAAACAAACAGAATGCTTGATAATGTAGTTCCCATCGCATAATTTCCTTTGGAAAATTCGCTGTAAACTGCCGTATTAATAACTCCGGTTGCATTTCCCGGCCCTCCGTTCGTCAGACTGTAAATCAAATCGAAAACACGGAAGCCGTATGTAATATTCAATACGGTAACACTGATAATTACATTTTTTAAAAGAGGCAGCGTCACATACCTGAATTTACTGAAGAACCCGGCACCATCCAGCTCTGCCGCCTCATAATAGGTGGATGAAATGGAATTCAGTCCTGCAATTATCACCATCATAACATATCCCGTACCTTTCCAGGCATCTACTGCAAATACCGTTTTAAAAGCAAAATTCAAATCCCCCAGCCAGTTCTTTGCAAAAAAATCCAGCCCAATAGCTTTTAGTGTAATATTAATAAAGCCGCGGCTGGGATGCAGAATATTCTTAAATACCAGCCCAATAATCAGGAAAGACATAACCTGAGGCAAAAAAACAAGCATCCTGTGCATGCTTTTCATCTTTACCATTTTATTGGTAAGCAGTACAGCAAGGGCTATGCCCAGTGTCGTTTTGGTAACGGAACTCACTGCTGTAAATAACAATGTATTTTTTATATACATTCCATAATTGTTTCCGCCCTCAAAAACCTTAAGATAATTTTTCCAGCCAACGAAATTCACTTCGCTGCTGTAAGTATTCCAATCAGTAAAGGAATAGCCGATGCCCATAATTCCGGGCAGAAAAAACAGACCAAGATAAAATATAAGCGCTCCCAGAGCAAACCAGGTCGGATATAATTTTTTTGCCTTCATAACAGCTCCCATCCGCACGTACGCTACGTGCAAAGTATCTCTGACATGTTTAAGCTTCCAATGTAGCAGGACGGCATACGCCGCCCTGCTTCCCGCTTATTCCCACGCCGGATCCTTCTGAAGCTCCGCCTGTTCCGCCCTTCTTCTGGAAATATTCTCCATAACTTCTTCAGGAGTCATAGCTCCCGTATACATTGCCTCAATATCTTTTCCGGTATCCATAAACTGCGGATCAATGTATTTCACACCTACCTGCATAATAGTACCTCTTTCCAGGGAATCGATGTATTTATTAAATTCATCCGGATAGGAGGGTGTAATTTCCGGCCAGCACAGTCCCATTTCTTCCGGATTATTATCCTGTCTGTACTGCAGATTCTCAGGTCTTGCCAGAAAGCGGAAAAATTCCAGCGCATATTCCGCATTCTCACTTTTACTGTTAATAAAATATGCTGCACTTGATGCATTATTTGCGAGTACATCATTATCTCCGAACGGCATCAGGAAAATGCCGATTTGATCCTTCATATCAGGATATTGATCCTCTACCTGAAGCGCAAATCCGGGAGCTGCCAAATACATCGCCGCCCTTCCGGTTCCAATTTCATCCTTCGCTGCATCCACCGTGTTACTGAGATAATCTTCACCATAATACCCAAGCTCCGCAAACTCTTTCATCTGCTCCAGAATCGTTTTCATCATGGCAACGTCCTTAATATCCTTTGTATTATTATTCAAAGCCTCGTACAAACCGGGTTCCAGCTTTTCATAATAAGGGCCGCTGCCGTAAAGAGGCACGCACTGATGCCAGGCACTCTGAGTTGCTTCATAAATCGGAACGATCCCCGCCTCTTGAATCGTCTGGCATACGGTTTTAAACTCCTCATATGTTGTGGGGATTTCTAACCCAAGATCCGAAAAAATTTTCTTGTTATAGTTATAAAAGTTCAACTTAGGTTCCGCAAAGCGGATTGCATATATTTTGCCATCATATTCCACACACTCCTTTGCATAATCGGCCATGCGATCCACCCATTCCTCATTGGTGAGATCCACACAGTTTTCATCGGGTCGTACCCTGGAATATAAGCTTAAGGGATCCGCATCCACACAGAAAATATCCGGGGCTTCTCCGGAATCCAGCTTTACCTTCAGTAAATCACGCCACTGCGCATCGGGAGATATCTGGAAATCTACTTTGATTCCCGTTTCCTCTTCAAACTGCGCTGCCAAATCTTGAACAACTCCGCAGGAAGGAATTCCTGATTGATGTGTTCCGAACGTCAATGTAATATTTTCTTTTTTCCCTTTGTCTGCAGTTTCCGAGACAGTCGATGATGTCTGTACATCTCCACCGTTTCCATTTCCAACACTGTTTCCGCATCCTGCCAGACAGGAAACAGTAAGTGCTGCAGTTAATAGTAAAGCAAATTTTCTCTTCATAACCATCCTCCATATACGATTCTATTTGCATTTTTTGTAGCTTTTTGCTACAGTTATATGGTACATTAACCGTTCAAAAAGCAACATGCACAAAACAGTTCTGCCGCTTGTAATTTTTTGAAATTTTCAGGAGCTGCATATGAAACAGAAAACCCCCTCTTTACAAAAAGCACTGCCGCGCTATTACTTTCTTGTCCTGTTTATTACCCTCGCCATTCTCCTGATTGCTTTTTACATATATTATATTAAGAATCTAAGGGTCAGCGAATATCAGAATCTGCAGAATATCTGTGATTCGGCGCTTTCCAATATGGAACAGGAGATAGAGAAAATGTCTACCGTATCGCTGAATACCATTTATTCCAAGGATATTCTTCCCGGAATCCGCAATGTGGATGTCACCCGTATTAACAGCCAGCAGACCTATGTACAGGTACAATCCATTTACAATTCCATATCAGCCATGATCGGGCCGCAGCAGACTGTGGCGCAGATAAACATTTACCATAAAAATGGCTTTTCTGTTGGTTCCGGCTTCTATACTTATCATAAAAAAATTCAGTTGTCCCAACGAAGCTGGTACGATGCGGTAATGGAAAAAAACGGTTACAAAGTCATGAGTCTGCCGCGGCGGCTTTCCTTTTTTATGTCCCCCGCTCCGCTTCCCTATGATCCTTATTACATCACGCTGACCAGGCTCTATTTTGATAATATTCACGAAATCGAAGGCGCGGTTGAGGTTTTGCAGAAATGTGATACTTTTTTCAGTTATCTTAATCGGCTGTCTGCCGCTAATCAATCCATCCGGCTTGTAATTTTAAACGAAAACGGAGAACAGGTATACCCTGTCCAGACTGCCGAGACAGAATCCGCAGGTATTGCTTCACTCCTTTCCGCCAAAGCTTCGCTTCCTATAGGACAGATTACGCATATCCGGGATGAAAACGGAAATAAAACCGCTGTCTTTTATAATACCCTGTCTTCCGTAGGCTGGCAAATATATGCGATGGAGTCCGACAGTATTCTCGTTCATTCTCTGATAGCCCCCACCCTGTTTTTTCTGGCGGTTCTGATAATCGTATTGTTAGTAACCCTTGCCATATGCATATCCATATCCGGCCGTATTCTCAAACCTGTGGGAGAATTAAAAAATACTTTTGAAACCCTGGACTTAGATGATGTTTTCTCACGTTCAATCGATTCCGTCCCGCTGCCTGAAAGTCATTTTGAAGAAATACAGACATTGATTGCCTCTTTCCGGAACATGTATAATAAAATGAATTCTTCCACTCTTGAAATGATGAAATCACAGGAAAATGAAATACGCGCCAAAGAGATTGCAACACAGTCCATGATGAAGCCCCATTTTCTCTATAATAATCTGGCAAATATAAGCGTAATGGCGGAAGAAAATATGAATCAGGAAATCATAAGTTTAACTGAAAATCTCTGTGATTATCTCCGGTATACTTCGACCGGCGGAGAACTTCGCGTAACTATCCGGGATGAATTTTTATATACGCAGAAATATTTAGCCTGTATGAATGTACGTTACCGGGATCGTCTCACCTGCACTTTTTCTTTAGACGAACAAATTGCCGATATCAAAATCCCTAAACTGAGCATACAGCCGATCATTGAAAATTCGTTGAAATACGCCTTTATGAAAAAACCTCCATGGCGCATTAGCATTTGCGGATTTTTTGAAGAAACGGACGGGAAATGGTACATCCGTATTAAAGATAACGGATGCGGCTTTGCAGAAGGAGAGATTACACGGCTTACTGAACTTATGCGGTCCATTCGGGATTCCAAAGATATTGCCTGTCTGAAAATCGGGGGCATGGGGCTCCAGAATGTTTATCTCAGGCTGCTGCTGCAATACGGTGCCTGCGCAGTTCTCATACTAGAAAATAACCCGGAAGGCGGAGCCTGTATCACGATTGGAGGAAAAATAAATGACTGAATTAGCTAGCAGAAAAGCTTATGATGTGGTTGTGGCCGAGGATGAACTGCTTATACAGGAAAACCTGATCAAGAAAATTAATGCCCTCTCCCTTCCTTTTACCATAAAAGGAACCTTTGAAGATGGAGAAAGCGCATTAGATTTCATTCGGAATCATCATGTGGATTTGCTTATTACAGATATCAAGATGCCGGTAATGAGCGGCCTTGAGCTTTCCCGTATCCTCCGTGCTTCATTTCCTTCCATTAAAGTCCTGATCATAAGCGGTTATAATGAATTTACGTTAGCACAGCAGGCGATTGAATATCAGGTAAAAGGATTCCTTCTCAAACCAATAAAGCAGGAGAACCTGGAACAGGCATTAACCAAGCTCCTGATTGAATTGGATGGTGAAAACGATACAGTACAGGCCAGCGTACCCGAACACCTGAAAAACATGAGCAAGGAAGAAATTGTTTCCTGTATTGAAAAATATCTCCAGGAAAATTTCAGGAAACAGATAACAATGGGCGAAATATCGGATAGGTTGGGATTTGCTCCTGATTATTTAAGTCATCTGTTCAAAAAATATCATAATGAATCCCCGATTCGTTATCTGACCAATTTAAGGATTCATTATGCCAGACAGCTTCTGATCCGTCACCCGGAATTAGAGGTATCTATAATCGGTGAAATGTCTGGTTACCCTGATCCGGTATATTTCAGTAAAGTATTTAAAAAAAATACTGGTATCTGGCCCAGCCAGTACCGTTCAGAAAAAGGAGCCAAATAGGAAGGCCCGGGAACCGCTTCCCGGACCTTTCCTTATTTCCTCATTTCCCCATTTCCACATAAACCGTTTTTCCTTGCCCGGAATTCGGATTTTTACTCTTTTCCGCCGTCTGCGGATTCTGTTCCTGAATGTATGCGCCATAATCTTCAATATATGCATAATCCAGGAATGCTTCTCTTGCGGCGTTCATTGCGATCTTATAAGCGCCTCCATCCTTTCTGATAAAATAGTAGGCAATTCTGTTAAAGCTGCCCAGATATCCGTTTTCATCCCGGTAAGCACAGACGATTTTTTCATATTCTGCTTCCTTCTGAAGTTTTCCTGTTAAAACAGCCTTTGCCGTTTCACACATTTTCTCCATCTTTCCTTCCAGCACAGCGTAACTTACGGCATCCGCATCCATATCCGCGGCCAGGCTACTGGAAGCCCCCAGCAGAGTTCCGTCCTGTGGTTCAAAATAGAAATAATAGTATTCCGTGCTGCGTACGCTGAAGTTCACATTATAGACGCCTTTTCCCTCAGCCCCCATATCTGTATTCAGATAATGGTTCAGTTCCATCCCTTTTTCGGACACGCCATACAGATTATGAAGCCATTCGCTTCCCAGCACAATTGCCTTTTCTTCGGTAATCCCGCCGCTTTCCGCGATCTGTTCCCTGGCCTGCTTTTCTTCTGCCGTGATATCCGCCGGCTCCGTTCTTTCGGAAAGCACATAATCCCTTTTGGTTTCAAACTCTATGATCTGCAGCAGCTCTTCATCCGTAAGTTCACGATCGGGCAGACAGAAGGTTGAGGTATCCCTGGCATAATAAAGCGAATCCGCCGTCTCCTTTTTCTGCGTCTGCTCCTGTCTGAGTTCCCCCTGCGGGAAAGTTCCCTGGAGATAGGCTCTGTACAGATTCCCATACCTTTCCTTCTCTGTCTGCGTATACTCCCTGGAATAGCTGTCCGCATTCACCTCCTGGCTGTCCATAACGCTTTCCACCTCTTTTATTTCTTCCGCAGGAATGTGCTGCATCCGTTCCTGCACCAGAGATGTTACAAATGCCTTTACCGGTATGGCGGCGGCACAGCCCAATACCACGATGCCCACCGCTGCTGCCATCCTTTTTCCTCTCCACTTTTCTGTTCTTTTTTTCTTATCCTGCATACGCTTATACCCTTCTTCCACGCTGTTTTTAATCAGCAGGTCAAGGTTATCCGGCAGTTCTATGCTTTCCCATATTTCCCCGGGGGTAAAATGTTGATTTTTCTTCATATCCATTCCTCATCTCCAGACGCCTGCCTGGCCGTGTCCGTCAAAATTTTCATGTACCGCTGCCCGGGCCGAAGCTCAGCCGCTTTCCAGATACCGCTTCAGCTTTTCTTTTGCCCTGGCATGATAAACCTTAACCGTTCCCAACGGCATTTCCAGAAGTTCCGCAATATCATTCAGCTTGCAGTCAAAGAAATACTTCTGAATGATAATTACTTTATAAGGATAATCCAGACGATCGATGGCCCGGTACAAATCCATCTTTTCCTCCGCAGATACCGGGGCCTCCTCCTGGGCCCATTCCTCTGATTCCCATTCCGGTTCCTCTGCATACCGGCGGTTCCTGCGCAGCTCCGCCAGCGCGCAGTTAATCAGGATTCTGGTCATCCAGCTTTTGAAAAACTCCGGTTTTTTCAGCTGGCCTATAGCCTCCATGCTTTTGACAATGCATTCCTGGACCGCGTCGCAGGCCATGTCCTGATTTCTGGTATATAAGAAAGCGGTTCGGTACAGATATTCCTTATGAAGCAGCATCAATTCCAGAAAAGCATCCTTATCGCCTTTCTTCGCCCTTCTGACCAACATTTCAAGTTCCATCCGTCTATCCTTTCCTGCCGTTTGCCACGGATCCGTTTTTCTGCAATTGCATTAATAAGATGTTTCCCCCTGCCAAAAGGTTACACATGGAAAAAGATTTAAAAATCCCAAAAATAAAACACCGGCAGCCTCAGCCATTCTCAGGCTGCCCTGGCACCGGTGCGTGCAGGCAAAATCTGGCGCCTGGTTTTCTACAGTGAACGCAGAAAACAGTATGGACAGGCAGAATGCCGGTCACTCCGATATTATACCATATCCGCTTCGCGGATACGGGCCTCCGGCGGAATTCAGCGCCTGATTTTCTGCGGTGAACGCAGAAAACAGTATGCGCAGGTATAATGTCGGCTACGCCGACATTATACCATATCGTTTTTACCATAAGACATTTTAAAAGGTGGGAATTAGCAAGGAAGATAAAGTTATCATTCAGACAGGTCAGCGCATTTGCTGCGCTGACCATAAGGAAGTGATTCAGGAGTGCCAAAATCCAGGGGCCACATTTTTATAGAAATACAGGCAGAGTGGATAAGGGTTAAACCGCAATAAAAATCTTAAAATCCCAACTTGTCATAGCGTTCTGTCATTTCGTAATAACGGTCCCAGCCATTCGGTTGGTTGACGCTTTGGAATACCGTAGGCATCCGCCCATCCTGCAGCATTTTTTCCACAATGCAGGCGGACAGGCACCACATAATATAGGCGGCAGATATACCTGAGGAAGGAGCAAACCTGCTTTCCAGCCCTTCCACTGAAAGCATGGCGTCTCCAGGGCAGGAACAGTTATCAATCACCAGATCCGCGATTTCAAAAAGACGCTTTTTACAGCTGTGATCAGATGATACGGACGAGGAATAGGAAACCGAGGTGACCGCAATGATGGTAATCCCCAGTTTATGCGCTTCTATGGCCATATCAACCACAGGAACCGTCTTTCCCGAAACGGAACCGATAATAAGGACATCCCCCGGCGCAGCCTTGGAGGCACGCAGCGCATAACCGGCAAGCCCTTCCTTGTTATCCACAATCCCCCTGCGGTCAATCGTCCTCGCCGTACTGCTGACCTCAAAGGTATATCGGAGCCTCCGAAGAAGCGCCAGCCCTCCCGCCCGATCCACCAGCTCGCTGTCAATGATATGCCCCGTATCATAGACATGGATTCCGCCGCCGTCCTTTACAGCCTTCACAATCATATCCGCCGCCTTTTCTATGTTCTCCCGCTGTGTTTCCCTTACCCGATCCATCACTTCTCTGACTGCGCAATCATATTTTTCCATCAGCATTTATTTTCCCTCCTGTTTTCCATTCCTAATCAGGAACTGTGAGAATTCTTTTTTCAGCCGCCCCAGCGTATCCGACGCGTCTGTCCCCCGTTTTTCCAGCACAGAGAGAATAACCCCGCCCATAACCGGTTCAAAAACAGGTTTTTCTATCTGCGCACAGGGATATTGCCGTTTCAGCTGTTCTGAAAAGCTTTGAAACAAAATGTCACTGGCCTTCCATGCCCCGCCTGCAGTTAACACAAAGGGGGATACCTGTGCAAAACGTTGAAGCATCACCGCTGTCTGCGCCGCCAGCTCCCACGCTGCTTCTTTCAAAATCTCCACCGCCGCCTCATCTCCCTCGTCGGCCGCCCTTCCTACCAATCTGCAAAATGACGCCACTTGCTTTACTCCGAAGGTCTCCCCATAAATCACAGGAAGAAGATCCCAAAGCTGTTTTACTCCATAGGCCTGACAGGCCAGTTCTTCCAGACAGGTTTCCTTTCCCCATCGTTCTTCCCACCTGATGGCTGCCTGCAGCCCTTTTTGTCCGATGGAAAAGCCGCTTCCGAAATCTCCCAATAAATATCCCCATCCCCCCAAATGCGCTGCCGCGGGTCCTACCTGAAAAACGCCGGAGCCGGTTCCGGACAATGTCACCGTTCCTTCCCTTCTGAAACTGCCCGCCAGAAGGCAGGCCTCCCCTTCGCTCAAAGGGCTGCATCTTACCCTGGGAGAATGTTTCTTCACTTCCAGGAAAAAAAGATTGTTATCTTCTTCCTCTTCCCGGCTTCCTGTCCATGGGGCCGACAGAAAGGCGCGACCGATCCCTCCTGAAGGCACCGAGGACAGACAGGGAGATAGCGCAGCCGCGATCTGCCTCCTTTTCTCCGTCTCAGAAAAGCTGCCGTTTACAGGCCCGCCGTATCCTGCTGCACGGAAATGAAAGGCATCATCAAACATGACGGCGGCCAGCTTGCTTCCCCCTCCGTCTGCACTTAAGGTAAAATCCCCTTCCCGCATACCTCCTCCTTTATCTGTCCAGCAACTGAGCTTCTGACGTTTCCAGAGAAGTCCACTCACGGATCTGCGTTATGCCCGCTTTTTTTACATCTTCAAAAAAACTTTTGATTTCCGCTTCTCTATCGGGCGCATCCGCAGGCTTTCTCATCATACGTACGTAGCGCAGTGAAAGTCTTGCAGTACGGACCCTGGAAAGGATTTCCTCATTGTCGGCCGCCTCCTCCGCACAGTCAAAGATCCTGTCTCCCTCCTCCAGCAGCGCTTCCTCCAGATAGGCCGCAGCCGGAGAATCATAAATACTCATATGTATTTCAGGCGTAACCCTGCTCTGACAGGCCTCTATCCATTTTTCAATCCAGGGCGCAGCCATGCCGAAATAACCAATAAGGAATTCCCTCATACATGCCTGTGCGTCAATTTCCGGGTTCCACAGGAGCTGGGCAAGCAGATACTGGCGCAGCCGGTTCAGGCCGCCGCATTCTCCTTCGGCATTGTTTCCTTCTTCAAAAATCCCGCGCACATGATTACGGATGAAATAGCGGATATTTTCCTGCAGCACATTAAAATCAGGAAACGGCTGCAGGTAATTTGCAAAATTAGTTGTATAATCCCAGATATAAAGCTGATTACATATTTTACCCCAGCCCTCCAGATCCTCAGTAAAGCTTCTGCCTCCCTCTATCTGCTTTCCTCCGGCGGCAATCGCTTTCCCACATTCCGCTAAAGGATGAGAAAAACAGCATTCTATGGAGCACAGACGTACAATTACATTAGGACGGGGACGTGTCAGCTTCGGAGGCTTGCGGGTATACTGGTAAGCCAGCGTATCAATCCGCAGATGGGGATACTCCTTTTCCAACGCTTCGGCAATCCGGTTGACAAATCGGAGCATATTTCCTGCAGGGCTCCCCTCCTCTTCTTCCACTTTTCTGCATCTGTCGCAGGTACAGGCGCCCGCACAGTCATTCTGGGAAACGGAAACCACTGCAATTTCCGGATCTTTCTCAAGACGGGCCCGTAGCTCTGCCAAAACAATCTCAAAAACCTCTTCATTGCTCAGGCAAAGCTGCGCACGCTCCCCCACCCGCTTTCCATCTATCTGGGCATAATATTCGGGGTGTTCGGCAAAATACGTTTCCGGCGGCACCAGAGTATAGAAGGAATGGACAAAAGGATCATACTTTACCCTTCCTCCCATCCGGGCGGTTATCTTCGGAAAATGTCCGTTGGAAAAATTGCGTACATGCCATTCAGGTTCCTGATTCCCAAGCTGATAAGGTTCGCGGTATTCCAAAGCCGGCAGTTCCGCCCTGTCCGTACTTTCCAGTTCCAGCCGGCTGCGTTTGGGAATATGGCTCACCTCCGGTGTGAACCAGCGGCAGCCCAGGCTTCCCTTAAGGAACCCATATACGCCGTATAAAGTTCCCCTTCCCGTATTTCCCGCAATCACCAAATCTTTTCCAATGGTACGTATCAGGAACCCCTCTTCACCTAGCTTCATTAACTCGTCCGGGGACACAAGCTCCCGACACAGGCGGCCGCAGCCTGTCAGAATCAACCCTTCCTCCTCTTCTTGTGTCAATTGACCTTCTGTCGTCACTGGGAAAACGGCGCCGGAAATCTCCTTTAAATATTTACTTAATTCCTCTGCTGCATATTTTAACGTCTCCGACGCTCCCTCCGGAATCACGATTTTATATTGCGTCCTGCCGTCTTCTGCCAGGCACAATCTATGATTATTGTTCATAAGGAAGTCCTCCCCCTTTTTCCAATGGTTTAAAATATTTTCTCAGCTGTTCCATAGTAAGTCTTTCCTGCGGACAAAAGCTGCCGCTCGTCAAATATCTGAGCAGACAGTTTTTCAGCCAGCGGGATGCCGGCCGATCTTCCAGCGAGCCCTGCAGACCTGCGCTGCATACCAGCAGCCTGCCCTTTTCCACCGCTGCCTCAAACAAAAGTCCCAGCTTGCGATTGCTCATATAGGAATCAATTACCCTTATCTGCGGTGTAACAGGCATATTATCCAGATTCATGACCTGGCTGCTTCCCAGGATATCCCACCACTGCCACTGGGTGTACCCTTCGTTGGGAAAGCCCCTTAACGCAGGTATTGTTGGATTGCAGCAAATACCGAAGGTTCCCGTCTGTTTTTTCATCTGCGGATTCCAGAATACTGTGGTGAACACTCCCGGCAGGCTGTCCGGCACTTTTTCAGGAAGCAGGAGAAGCCCTTCTCCTTCCCGGAGTCTTTTTTCAGCGCTCTCATCCAGCTGTGTGATAATCTGCGAACAGCCGTTTTTATCCTCTTTTGCTTCCTTTTGCGGATATACCCAGAAATCCCAGGAATTTTCCGTTCCCGTCCCCAAAAGCTCCAGCGTGATCTTCAGCTGATAAGCCTCCTTCCGCTCCGGCATCGTGAATACAAATTCCCCAAGGCAGTTTACCTCTCCTGGCAATACCTCGGCGCTGCCGCCTCCTTCCGCCAATGTATTCCAACCGATGTTTACCGTATATCTCCAGTCCGCCGCAATACCGGACGGACGGTAATTCGCACAATACGCTTCCCCTTTCCATACTTCGCCTGCCGTATAAACCCTTTTTTTGCTGCGAAGGAGCATTGTGAGGGAAGAGCAGGACCTTCTGAACTCCTCCGGCAGCACCAGTCCCTTACTGTTCCAGAAGGCATCCAGGAGCCCTACAGTGGAGGTTCCCTGTCCCGGATAATCGGTGAGATCAAGCAGTTGAAAGCCGCTCAGCTTACGGCTTTTAAGCATAGTTTCGATCTCATCCCGGTAGAGCATCAGACTCAGCTTCCCCGAGGCTCTTACAAATTCTGGAACCAGTGCAAGCATCCCCTTTTTTTCCAAATCCTCCCTGATAAGCTTCAAATTTCCCGCTTCCAGCACTCCGCAGAAACGGGGGATTTCCCTCACATCCGGAAATACCTCCCACTGCCCTGCTTCATGGCAGATAAAAGGTCTGTCCGCCCCTGTAAGCCCCTGATCATAATCATAAGCAAGCGTTGGGGGCTGTGTGCAGTAAATACAGGTATCCAGGGGATCCGGGCCTCCCCACATGATAGCGTTTAAATAAAAATCCCTGTTTCCCGTCATCTTTCCGGCCCTTGCCGCATCCCAGCCCTTCATCGTCCACGCGGAAACAAAATAGTCAGAATTGCTCTCCCTGGTGCAGGGATGGCTGGTACAGGTATACAGATGCCTCGGATCCAGCTTTCTCGCATAATCCACCTTTTCATTCAGCATTTTCTGGTGCTCTTCAAGCATCTTTGGCTGATGCAGGGCTACCAGCTGTTCATTTCCCATGGAGAGCATACCAAAGGAAGGATGTCCTCCATAACAATAAAGAATCCGTTCCAGTTCCCTCCTTAAGAAAAGGGAATCTTCCTCTTCCTCCGGCTTATCGGGACAGGAGGATCCCCCCAGCTCTATCTGCAGCAGAAAACCGGCCCTGTCCGCCGCGTCAAAGGCCGCTTCGGGCGGGCAGAATGAATGGAAGCGAAAATGATTCAATCCATAATCCGCCGCAGTTTTAAAAATCCGGTCCCAGGAAGCTCTGTCACAGGGCGGCGCGAAGGTCAAAGGAAATGTGCAGTTTTCTACCGTTCCCCGTAAAAAAACCCTGTGGCCATTGAGCAGGATATGATTGTCTTCTATCTCCAGGTAACGAAGGCCAAAGGCCGCCGTAAAATGGCTTTCTCTTTTTCCTGCCCTGAAAACAAATTCCATATGATATAATACCGGCGTAAATTCACTCCATTGCGTCATCCCTTCCGGCAGTTCCAGAAAAAAGCTTCCATACTGGACCTCAGCCTTGGTAACAGGCAGTTTTTTTTCTCCGGAAAGCAGGCAGGAACCCAGTTCGTCCTTCAGTTCAAAATGCAGCTCTCCTTCCTCCTCACAGCCTGTCTGATTTGCAATTTTTAACCGAATCCGCAGTGCATCCAGCTCTTTTGTGGGATAAATATCCGCCTTTTCCAGGCGTACCGGCTCCTGTGCCCTAAGCTCCATGGCCCCCGTCACACCGTTCCAGTTCGTGGACATGAGGAAGGCCGTGTGATGTCCGCCGCAGTTGCGTTTTCTTCGTCTGCTGAAGCCGCTGGAAAGATCTCTGTATCCGGAGGTATCCGCTTCCTCCGCTGTCTCATCTCCCAGATTGGAATTATCCACCATCAAAGTAAGCACATGTTCTCCCGGCGCGGCCCTGTCCGTAAGGTCAAACACATGCGGTGCCGCCAGAGACTCCCCGCTCCCCACAAATCCATCGTCCACCCAGAGCATCGTGTCCCACAGGCACCTTTCCAGAAAAAGCGTTATATGTTTTCCCAAAAAAGAGTCCGGGATCCATATTTTTTTCTGATACCAGGCTTGTCCCATATAGGAATTTCTCCGGTTCAGATTCCTGTAATTCTCCTTTTCAGGCCCGGTTCCCTTTCCGTTGCTGTCCGTTGTCCCCGGCAGATACACTTGATCGGACAGCTTTTTCAGATACCATTTTTCCGGGATTCCCCTGCGCTCCGGATCCAGGGCAAAATCCCAGCTTCCATTTAATAAAACTGTAGTTACCTTTGTATTCTCAGTCATAGAACCTCTCCGTTTTCCATAAAGAAAGCCTCCTGCCGGAGGCTTTCTGCAGAGCCTGCAGCTTTCCGCAAAAAGGATTTACAGGCCTAATTTCCCATAGTATCCGCTTTTTCCTTTGCCTGTTCCCATTCGGAAGCATACCAGTCATGCACCTTATCAATTCCCAGGGAACGGAATTCATCCATCGTCTTTGTCTTCAGAGCCGCAAGCTCTTCCTCGGAACCTGCCAGGATCATTTTCGCTGCGGCCTTCAGGGACGCCTCGTCAAGCTTGGCCTCCATTCTCTTAATATCATCCGGCGGCGTGGGGACCAATGCTAACAGAAGACTGTTTGCATTGCTTTGATCATATACTCCGTATTTTTCACGATACTGCGTAAAAATTTCCGTAGGGTAGCTTACTTTATAATGATCACAGAAATCCGTTTGCAATTCATTCAGCATGGAAGGGTACATCGTCTGATCACGGAACAGGTTCACCGGTTTTCCATCGTCAGGAACAATTACATTTTGTCCCAGCCCCATAAAGTTTACATCAAAACCAATACCGCTTTTCTGCCATGCCTCGCCCCCTGCCTTCTGCATATCCAGTGTTTCCTGCTTCATGACCGGCACGCCGTCTGCAAGATCCCAGTCCACGCCTTCCACACCACTGTAAAGCGTACGAGCCCCATCATAAGAATAACAATAATTCAGGAATGCCACTGCTGCTTCCGGATGCTTGCAGGTAGCGGAAATACCTATGGACTTGTCAATCCAGCCCACTTTATAATCCATTCCGTACCATTGGTTCGCCCATTTCATAGGAATAGCCATGAACCCCAGTGTGGTTCCCGCATGATCCTTATTAAAAGAACCGGCTGCCCAGGTGGCCGGAGCCGTCAGTACCTGTCCCGCAGTGATTTTTGCCTGTAAATCCTCGTATTTCTGCGTCAGCGTATCGGGATCCAGAATTCCCATCTGATTGGCTTTGTAATAATAATCAATGGAATCCCAGTAAAGCGATCCTTCATCCAGGCTCAGGGCAAATTCATTGTTGTCCACATGATACAGCCCCAGGGTGGATCCGCTGATAGTATTGTAGCCGTAAAATGCCGCCAAAGGCTGTACCAGATACCAGTTGCCCCAGTCTGCAAACATGGAAACCGCATACACCTTTTTCCCATCTTCCGTAGTTGGATGGGCATCCTGCATATCCTTGAGCACCTGCAGATATTCGTCTATATTATTCGTTTCCGGACAGCCAAGTTCTTTATAATAATCCCATCTTACTACCGGACCGATAGCGTGTTCTATTTCCGCGGTATCCGGTCCTACCTGTACGGGAAGGAAATACAGCTTGTCTTCCCCGTTACTCCAATACTTGCGGCTGAAGGCTACCGTATCCGGCGCGTTGGCCAGAATATCCTTGCCGTACTCCTCCAGATAATCATCCAAAGGCTGTACGTTCTTGCCCACTACCAACTGTTCGAAATTATCCGGCCCGGTCCTGACCAGATCGGGAAGATCCCCGCCGGCCAGCAGGACATTAAACTTATCATTATCCGCATTCACCATATGAATACGGACGCCGATATCCTCCGCCATCTTATCCTGCACATGATTCTCGGAATACTGATTGAAGGATTCTCCCACATTCTTCGCCAGGATATCCAGTGTAACTTCTTCGCCGGCCGCAGCGCCTTTCTCTTTTTCCGCTTCGGCCCTCTGCACCGCCTGTGTACCCTCTTCCGCTGTGCCCCCGCCCGTTTGTGCCGTCTCTTTGCCTGTGGTGCCGCATGCCGCTGTTGACAGCAGCAGGCCGGCCGCAGCCAGTACTGCAATAAACTGTTGCCCTTTCCTTCGCATAAAAATACCCTCCTTCTCTGACAGGCACCCCTGTCTATCCTTTAACCGCCCCCAGCATAATCCCTTTGACAAAATGTTTCTGCATCAGGGGATAAATGAAGAGAATCGGCATTGTTACCACCATTGTGATCGTCATCCGTACCGCTTCCGGAGTAATCTGGACCATAACGCCCTGATTCCGTTCCGTATTGCTCATAGTAGCGATAGCGCTGGCCTCGTTCAGATATTCATAAAGCATCAGCTGCAATGTTTTCAGATGTTCCGAGGATACCAGAATATAATTATCAAACCAGCTGTTCCATTGGGCCACTGCCGCGAAAACGGTAATGGTTGCTACAATCGGCTTGGATAAAGGGAATACAATTTTAGTGAAAATCTGAAGATACCCCGCCCCGTCCAGTTTCGCTGACTCTTCAAGCGATTCGGGAAGCTGCTCCATAAAAGTCTTGAGCAAGACAATATAATAAGCGGAAATAGCGGTGGGAAGCACATATACCAGGAAGGTATTATTCAGATGATAAAGCTTCATCGTCAGATACCAGGGAATCAGCCCGGAACTAAAATACATGGTGATTACTACCATCCGATAAATGATTTTCCTTCCGTACATCTTTTCCTTTGTGACCAGATACGCAAACAGAGAACAGCACAGAATCGTGATAACCGTCCCGATTAATGTCCTCATACAGGAAATCAGCAGCGCGCTGGGAATTCCCGATAAACGGAAGACCTGCGCATAATTGCTTAATGTGAGCCCCCTTGGGAAAAAGGTGATTCCCTTCTGGGCATCAGACGGAGTGCTGAGGGAATAAATGAATACATAATAAAAAGGATATACGCACAGAAGCATTACGAGAAACATCAGGACATGATCCATTCCATAAAAAATCACATCCATTACCGACAGCTTTTTTCTTTTCATTCCTGTTTACCTCCCTTGAGCAAGCCCTTTTCTTCAGACGATGCCATATCCGCGTATTTTCTTTGAAAGCCCGTTTATAGAAAAAAGAAGTGTGACACTGACAATTGTCTTCAGAATCCCCACGGTTGTCGCATAAGAATAATCATTCGTAATCAGTCCAAGGCGATACACGTAATAATCAATAACCTCTATCTTGTCAGCAACCATGCTGTTATGAAAAACCAGGTACTGATCCAGCCCCACCGACAGAATGTTGCTGGCAGACAGCAGCAGAAGAACAATAAAGGTCGATGCAATTCCCGGAACTGTGATATGCAGAATTTTCTGCAGCCTGCCGGCCCCGTCCACGCTGGCTGCATCAAACAGCTCCCCGTCGATCCCCGCGATTGCCGCAAAATATATGATGGCGTTCCATCCCAGGGATTTCCATATTCCCAGTGCTGTCTGAAAATACCAGACTGCGTCTTCGTTGGCCAGGATATTGGTAGGCTCGGAAATCATCCCCAGCTTCATTGCTGTCTGGTTAAAAACACCGCCTGTGGAAAAAATGTTAAAGGCCAGGGAATAGACAATAATCCAACTGACAAAATTGGGAATTGTTGTGGTGGTCTGCACCAGCTTACGTATTTTCGGAGACGGTATCTCCGTGAGCAAAATGGCAAAAATGGCCGGAAGCGGTGCACAAAGAATACCAAGAAAGCTCATTACCAGCGTATTGCGCAAAACACGAGACAGCGTACCCCAGTCTTCAATTAAAATACGGAAAAATTTCAGTCCCACAAAAGGCGACTGTGATAGAGGAATTCCTGGCTTGTAGTCAATAAAAGCATAAAGCCAGCCAAACAGCGGCACATAGAAAAAAGCAATTACAACAGCCACAAACGGCAGCGCCATAAGCAACAGACGCATTCCATCCTTTCTGAATACGCCGTTTGTTTTTAATTTCCATTTTTCCACACTTTTCTTTACTGCTTCTCTTTTTTTTCTTTTTTCCACCTGCGCTTCACCTCCGTTTATCTCATTGTATGTTTTCTTTCACTAACTGTAAATGTAAATTAAACTGTTTGTTTGGTACTTTTTACAGCCTTATTTTCATTCTTATGTAATTTATACTGATTTCATAGTAATTATCACGGTTTTTTCCATTATTTCATTGATTACATGTATACTTTCTGCAATAATCAGAATTAAATACTTCACACTTGCTACCGCAGACAAAAAGGCCGGAGCCGTCTGTAACACACCAGATTAAGGAGGCTGAACCATGTATAAAGCCATGATCGTTGAAGATGAAATGCTGGTGCGAATCGGCATCCGTAATGTTATCAAATGGGATGCCCTGGGAATCACACTGACTGAAGATGCTGAAAACGGCGCACAGGCCCTGGAGCTTTACCGGTCTGAGCGCCCCGATATCATACTTACCGATCTTCGTATGCCTGAAATGGATGGAATGTCGCTTATCCGCAATATCCGCAGGCAGGATAAAAGATGCCGTTTTCTGATTCTTACCTGCGTTGAAGATTTTGAACAGGCACAGGAAGCCATTGCTTACAGTGTTTCCGGTTATCTGCTTAAGCTCACCATGGATTTTAAGGAAGTGGAAAAAATGCTGCAGAAGGCTGTGGATGAGCTGTCCGTTCTGCCAGGAGGCCCTTCCTATGTCGGTATGCCCAATCTGTCTGACGCAAAGGAACGATTTTTTAAAGAATATTTTACCCTGCACAACTGCAATGCCCGGAATTCTTTCAGGGAATATGTGACCGCCTGTCAGCTTCGTCTGAAAGAAAAGAATCTTCTTGTCGGCGTCCTTACTCTTACTTTCTCTGCTTCTTACAAGGAAGCCAGGCTTCTCTCAAGGGAACGGATGGTGCAAAGCTCCATTCTGGACGTTCTCCATGAATTTCTGGACAGAGAAATTACAGGTGAAGTTTTTCATGAGGAAGGGCCGGCTTATATTCTGCTGCTGAATCTGCCTGATAACGCCGACTACAAGCAGAAACTGCTTGATTTTTACTCCAGGAGCAGTGAAATTATGAAAATGTATTTCGGCGTCCGCTTTTATTTAAACTTCAGCAATTTCTGCAACGATTACAGCGATCTGCCCAACCGTTATCAGGAGGCCGTAAGACAGAGCTTTTTTAACCCCTCCTGCCCTTTTGCCCAGACGGATGCAGAATTGCTTCCCTTCCTGCAGGAGGAACTAAAAAAAATGGCCTGTAATCCGCTATTATTTGCGTTGTTCGATGATCCTGACCGCAGTGAATATCTCAGACAACTGGAAGAAATTTGTAAAATATTACCAACACAGCCGCAAATCCGTAGTTTTTTCATAAACCTGACACGCTTCAGTGCTTACACGGTCAGTCATCAGCGCCATATCGGCAGGCTGGAAATGCTTGAAGAGCATACAGAACAGCTGCAGCACAAAAAACATCTCAGGGATATGAGTAACGACCACCTTACCTATCTCCAGCTTTTGTGGGAACAAGTCTGCGAGGCCGGCCAGTTTTCCTCTGAAATTGCCCTGACCATAGCCTATATCCGCAAAAATTACGGAGAGTGTCTTTCCCTGAGCCAGCTGGCAGCTTATGTCCACTTAAGTCCCAATTATCTCAGCAACCTGTTTAAAAAAGAGGTCGGTTACTGTTTAAGCGACTACATCAATGCTCTCCGGATTGAAAAAGCAAAATTCCTTCTTTTGAATTCCCGGAAGCGTTCCCATGAAATTGCCACGGAACTGGGGTTCTCGGATCCTGCCTATTTCGGAAAGGTTTTCAAAAAATCCACCGGCCTTTCTCCTGCAGAATACCGGCATATGCATACCAACAGATAGGGGAATACATGAAAACAAAGAAAAATCTCTTCACGCATTTAAACATCCAGATGGCCGCCTTTTTCCTCGCTGCAAATTTCATATTTCTGCTCATATGCTCTGCCCTGTATTACCAATGGGCCTTCCAGATTCTTTTGGAAAACAGTGAAAAGCTGCATATCCAGTCCATGCAGCAGACTCAGCACCGGATCGAACAGACTCTGGACGAAGCCGACAGAGCCGTCAACCTTCTCAGCTATGGAAATACCGGGCAAAAAATCCTGGCTCACTCCGGCAGCGAAACTGATATTGACAGCATCCTTCTCTTCCGTAATTATCTGGAACAGGTCAGCGGCATCCTGCGCAGCTATTCCTCCATTTATTCCATTTATTTTTACACCGGCGACAATCTGCTGATTGGCGCCAGCCCGCTGCACACCTGTATTAATGATGAGCCTGCCTCTGTATCCCCGATTCTGGAATATGCAGGGACCGATAACAGCTGGAACGTCATCGGCGGATTAAAGGAAGATTTTTTTAATCCGCTGTTTAATAAGGAAGAAAAAAATCCCCGCCTGGTCACCATGATAAGACGTTCTCCCGTTTTCCACAGCAGCACTGTTTATGGATATATTATCGTTAACTTTCAAGAGGAGCGGTTCTATGATGCCTTTCAGGCTGAGCTCCCCGGCGAAGAGCTGCTTCTTCTTACTTCAGACGGCATGATTATTTCCGGAAGCCGCAAAGATCGGATCGGGGAAATAGATGACGGCTTTCTTTCCTCTAAGACCAGTAATACCAGCCGGCTTACTTACGATAAGCATGTTCCCGTTCTGAACCTTTGCATACCGGTTTCCAATACCGGGCTGTTTCTTGTCAACCGGATCCGGCTGGAGGAGCTGATTGCCGGACGCCGGGATATCATCTGGAAAATCATGGTGACTCTGGTTCTGGAAAGCTTGTGCATGCTGCCGGTAGTCAGTCTCTGGCTGCGCATCAAGCTGCACCCGGTGAAGGAACTCACTGAAAAAATGGATGAAATAAAAAACGGCCGTTTTACTCCTCCCCTGAAAAAGATTCCGGAAAACGAACTGGGGATCCTGGTGGAAAGTTTCAACCAAATGTCTCTTTCCATCGTTGAGCTGATGGATAAAAATGAACAGATATACAGACAGAAAACACAACAGGAGCTTCAGGCTCTGCGCGCCCAGCTAAATCCTCATTTTATCTACAATACCCTGAATACCATTAAATGGATGGCCGTAATGGAAAATGCGGACAACATTACCGAATGCATTACTGCTTTGGGATGCCTTCTGGAACCAATTTTCAAATCCGACGGACAACTTTGGAAGGCAGAAAATGAGATTGACTATCTTCAGAATTATATCAAAATCATGGGCTGGCGCTATGGCAGTACCTGCAGCTTCTGCTGCCATATTATGGATACCTGCACAGACATGCTGATTCCCCGCTTTATCCTGCAGCCTATTGTTGAAAATTCCACCACCCATGGTATCCGCAAGGATAAATCCATCCAGATAGATATTACCTGTCGGGAAGAAAACAAATGTCTTCTTCTCTGCGTGCACGACAATGGCAGTATCAGCCCCGACAGGCTTCAACATATCTTGCTGTCCCTGGACAGCCCTTCCCCCGCCCCTTCTTTAGGCGTGGGGCTGTTTAACGTCAACCGGAGGATAAAACTGAATTTCGGTGAAGAATACGGCCTGCATATTACCAGCAGCCACGGCCACGGAACCCTTGTCACACTTACCCTCCCCATTATCACAAAGGAGGAACCCTATGAAACATCCTAATATCGTACTATTTCTGGCAGAGGATCTGGATTTTGAAGGCCTTAACTGCTATAACGCTGAAGCAACCGGCTATACCGGCCTGATTCGGGCGCAAAATCCCTTTGCCGCGGCCACACAAAAGCCTTCCGGGCGGCTTCTTACTCCCACAATTGATTCATTGGCGGGTGACGGGGTAATGTTCGACAACTATTACTGTACCTCCCCCATCTGCACTCCCGCCCGGTATACTGTCATGACCGGACGTTTGCCGGAACGCAGCAAAGAACATAGGGAGCTGTTCGGCAACGGCCCTTCTACGGTATGGTTCAACAGTGCCATATATCCTGAAGAAACGCTTCTTCCTAAAATGCTGAAAACGGCAGGCTATCAGACGGCTGTCTTTGGGAAATGGCATAATTTTCCGCTTCCTGTACGTAATGAACTCCATCGGCGCTACCATTCGTTCCCCCCGGAAGCAACGTGGGAGGATCCCGATGCCAGGAAGGGGGTTCAGGAGGGCTATCAATATGCAGTGGATTATCTGAAAAAGAATGATTACGGCTGGGACACTGTGGATCGAATCTACTATGAAAATCCGGAACCCTATCTGCCCGCTTCCCTCAGCAGCCACAATATTGACTGGGTTATCGAAGGGGCCGACGCCTATCTGCGCAGCCGCTGCGGACAGAACGAACCTTTTTTTGCCTATATCGCCGTATCTATTCCCCACGCCCGTTATTCCGGGAAACGCTTCCGGGAGGCGAACCCGCTTTCCTCTCCTGCCGGCCTGTTGGAACAGCCGCCCTGCGTTCTGCCGTCAAGGCAGCAAATCCTGGAACGGATCCAGGCAGCGGGAATGGAGGAAAGCGCCTGCGAGGGATTGTGGCTGGACGAAGCGGTGAAGGCAGTCCGTAAGGCGGTAGACGCCATCGGTGCTTCCGGGGACACCTGTTTTATTTTTACCACAGATCATCCCACAGCAGGCAAAGGAAGCTGTCATCTGGGCAGAATTCCTTTGATCATGTACTGGCCCGGACATTTGGAGGGAGGCAGGATCTTTTCCCAGCTGCTTTCAGAAACGGACCTGGCTTCCACCATTCTTGAGCTTGCAGGCTGTCCTGTTCCTTCCGACATGTGCCTGGACGGAAACAGCTTTGCCGGTCTGCTGCAGCCTGCGCTATCCTCCTGGAATCCCCGGGAAAGCGTTCTGATGGAAAATGTAAACTCCAGAGCTATTGTTAAAGACGGCTATAAATACATTGCCAACCGCCTGCCGGGAAGAAACTCCCGGGAATCCGAGCTCTGCGGGCGAACGGGCTGGCTGGCCTTCCAGATTGGAGATCATGACGGTATGTGGTGGAATCTGGATCGTCTGTTTCCCGCTTATTTTGATAAAGATCAGCTCTATGATATCGTGGAGGATCCCATGGAGCAGCACAACCTGGCCTCTGATCCTAAAAGGAAAGAGCTTTTAATCTCCATGCAGAAAGCCCTGGCCGGGGAGCTTTGCAGGCTTCCCCACCCTTTTGGAGAATTTACCCGGAAATGACCGCAATCAAAGACCTCGCTGCAGAGCAGCGGGGTCTTTGACCCTCGCGGCAGTCGCCAAATATCCATGCAAGCATGGCTA